>Ga0209344_10000251_pt1 | contig 106271 bp, 111 predicted proteins | sample Cruoilmetagenom6_FD_187293 | JGI IMG/M metagenome (GOLD analysis project Ga0209344, IMG submission 187293) | Oil polluted marine microbial communities from Coal Oil Point, Santa Barbara, California, USA - Santa Barbara Oil Seep Sample 6 (SPAdes)... | ecosystem: Environmental > Aquatic >...
TCAATCAACCTGAAAAATGGAATTTTTCGATTGAGAATATTACTGTAATTTCCTCACAAGAGTATCTTACCTATCCAAAGTTTTCACAACTCAAGAAAGCTAGAATATTTAATCTTTGCAAAGACTACTCTTATCAATCTAAAAGTTATTATGTTTCTCTTTTAGCTGAAGCCAGAGGACATTCACCAATACCAACCGTTAGAAACATTGTCGATCTACGAGCTCTAAAATTAGTGCGTATTGCATCTGTCAACACCTTCATTTATATACAATTTAAATTCGACTGAACGACAGTGTGACATTGGATTACTTTATGATTCTAGAAGACTTTCAGAAAAAGTATTTTCAACTGTGTTTAAATCTGAAATTAAGTCTACAAACTCCAACTTAAATGCTAAATTTAATTATCCTTACCTCGGAAAAACTGATGGTTTCATAACCTTTTTGCGAAAAAAGTTTCTATAAAACTATACAGGACTTGAAATTGAAATCAATCAAAAATTTTCAAAATCGAACGTCATGAATATCAACTTAAAGCAGACTCTGTTGTTAGCTCTAAAAAATGTTATTGAAAAACAATTAGATTAAAATCTTAATATTAGCATAACTATTCTCTAATGCTTTTGTAGATTCTTCTTTAGTTAGCCAGGCAACTTTAGTGATGCCTTCATTTTCTTGTGGAGATAATAGTCCGTTATAAGATGTTTTCATTTCAAACCAATACGTAATTTTAATTTTGTGTTTGCCATTACGCTTAAATATATGATATGTTGTTTCAAGAGGCTTTGTAATTGACAAGCCAGTTACACCTGTTTCTTCTTCAACTTCTCTTATAGAAGTTTCTTCAATGGTTTCTTCAGCTTCTGCTTTCCCTTTTGGCAAATCCCATTTATCATTCCTATAAATAAAAAGAACATCTCCATTATCATGAATAACCTTTCCGCCTCCTGCAATAACATTAGGAAGTTTTTTTAAAAACTTACTGATAAGCTTATCTTCTTTTTTACCAATAAGTCGTACTTCTTTTAAAGATGTAGAGTTTAATTCCTTTATAACCTTACCAATATTAACTTTAGATAAAAGGTAATTTTTAAAATTACGTTCAGGACTAACTTGAGTTGTTAGAATTATAGGTTTGTCATTTACAAAAATGTGATACATTTATATAGTCATAGTATTTGGAAAGTAAAAATATCATTTTTAAAACTACAATACTCAATTTTAAAATTAAATTTATTTAAAGTTTAAAATTAAATTAGGTTAAAATTATGTAATTTTGTGTCATGATTTTTGATAAAAAAACTGCGAAACAAACTGCTGAAGTTTTACTTCAAGTTAAAGCAATAAAGTTACAACCTAACGACCCTTTCACTTGGGCTTCTGGCTGGAAATCTCCAATCTATTGTGATAATAGAATTGTACTCTCATTTCCTAAAATTAGAAATTACATTCGTACCACAATGGCCAAGCAAATTGAAGCAAAATATGGTAACATCGATGTTATTGCTGGTGTTGCTACTGGTGCTATTGGCATTGGTGTTTTAGTAGCTCAAGAATTGGGCTTACCTTTTATTTATGTGAGACCAGAAGCAAAATCTCATGGTCGTCAAAACCAAATTGAAGGTTTTATAGAAAGCGGACAAAATGTTGTGGTAGTTGAAGATTTAATTAGCACAGGAAAAAGCAGTCTTAATGCAGTAAAAGCTTTAAAAAAAGCTAAAGTAAATGTAAAAGGCATGGTTGCTATTTTTTCTTACGGATTTGATGTCGCACAAGAAAATTTTAAAAAGGCACAAGTAGAACTAAACACTTTAAGCAACTATGAAAATTTATTAGAACAAGCACTAGACACAAAATATATCACTTCAAAAGAACAGGACATTTTAGCACTTTGGAATGCCAATCCGAGTGAATGGAACGGATTTTGAATACATACTTAATAATGAATACAAATATTTAAAAGAATGAATTTAGAATCACCAAAGACAACTATAAATAAATCAGCCAAAGAGACATTTGATTTCTTATCTGATGTAAAGAATTTTGAACAGTTAATGCCTGAAAACATTAGCAAATTTGAAGTTCTTGATGATGACAAATTTTTGTTTGCCTTAAAAGGAATGCCCGAAATTGTACTTAAAAAGAAAGAAGCTATCTCTCCTAACAAAATTGTTTTAGGTGCTGCTGGTGGTAAATTAGACTTTTCACTAACAGCAGATATAACTGCTATTGATAACAATACAAGTGAAACGCAATTAACTTTTGATGGCGAGTTTAATGCAATGATGGCAATGATGATTAAAGGTCCTATTTCTAAATTTATAGAAACCTTAGCCACCAACATGCCTAAAGTTGTTTAAAACAGTAGCTGCAACTCTTTAAGATCATAAGATTTAACAATGTCATCTTCAATTAACACGTTCAGATGGCCTGATTCACTTACACCTTTGATATATCCAGAAAACAGATGACCTTCTTTATCTTTAAATGTTGAAGGTTTATCTTTTCTGAATAAATTGGTTTCATACGCTTGTTTTAACAAATCATACGATTTTGTATCAAGAATGGAGAAATAATGCTCTAATTGTTTTAAAACTTCATGAAGCACTTGATCACGATTAAAATGCTTACCAGAAATTAATTGCATTGAGGATGCATTAGGTAAATCATTAAAAATAGTTTGATTTACATTGATACCAATTCCTATAATTGAAGATTGCAATTGATTTTGTTTAATGACATTTTCTATTAAAACACCACATAATTTTTGTTGTTCTGACAAAATGTCGTTAGGCCATTTAATTTTTAGCCCATTTATTTGAAAGGTCTTTAAAGCTTCAAAAACAGCTATTGACACAGCCATACTTAAGTAAAAATGAGAAGTAACATCAAAACCAGACACTTGTTTAAAGACACTAAACATAAGGTTTTTACCATCTTGAGACTCCCATTGCGTACCCATTTGACCACGACCATTTGTTTGATGTTCTGTAACAACTACTGTAAAATCTTCAACCAATTCTTCATTACTAAGTTGTCGTAAAAAAGAATTCGTCGAGTCAATGGCATTAAGTTTGATTATACGCATGATATTGTGTTAAAAAACTTTAAGATTTTCTTATTAAAAATTAAACTTAATAAGACTAAAAAAAATAATAACTTTGCACAAAATTAAATCAATTTAATGGCGAAAAAAAATACGAGCCCAGACGAACTTATAGCAGCAGTAATTGCAGGCATTGAAGATGTTAAAGGGAAAGAAATTACAATTCTAGATTTAAGAGAGATTGAAAACACTGTTTGTGATTATTTTATAATATGTGAAGGTAGTTCAAATACTCAAGTAAACGCCATAGTAAATTCAATTCAGAAAAAAGTTAGTAAAGAACTTAAGGACAATCCTTGGCATGTTGAAGGTGTTGACAATGCTGAATGGGTATTAATGGATTATGTAAATATTGTAGTACATGTATTTCAAAAGCACATAAGATCTTACTACGATATTGAAAGTCTTTGGGGAGACGCAAAAACTACAACTATAGAAACTAGTTACTAACAAAATTAACCACATTGTGGTATTTATAGATAATGGCAAAAGACAATAAAAACATAAATAAGAAACCAAAATTAAATCCGTATTGGATTTACGGTATAATCATAGCTGTATTTTTAGGAATTCAATTATTTTCAGGAGGATTTGGCGGTTCAACTACAAAAAAAATTAACCCTTCTGAATTTTTCGAATACTTAGACAAAGGCGATGTTGCAAAATTAGAAATCGTTAATGGTCGAGAAGCTAGAGTATATTTAACAAAAGATGCTTTAGAACAAGATATTCATAAAAAATCAAAGCCAAACAACCTACTTCCTACAGTAACTCCTCAACCAAACTATACGTTTGAGTTTGGTGAGTTAGAATTATTTCAACAAAAAATAGAACGTATAAAAGAAAACAACAGCAACCTTAATGTGCCTGTTTCTTTTAAAACTGAAGAAAATCATTGGGGAAATTTCATATTCTCATTACTCCCTTTTATTTTAATCATTGGTGTTTGGATTTTTATCATGCGACGTATGTCTGGAGGTTCTGGAGGAGGAGCTGGTGGACAGATTTTCAACATAGGAAAATCTAAAGCAAAACTATTTGATGAGAAAACAGATATAAAAACATCGTTTAAAGATGTCGCTGGTCTTGAAGGTGCAAAAGAAGAAGTACAAGAAATTGTAGACTTCCTTAAAAATCCAGAAAAATACACCTCTCTTGGTGGTAAAATACCAAAAGGAGCTTTATTAGTTGGACAACCAGGAACAGGTAAAACATTATTAGCCAAAGCCGTTGCAGGTGAAGCAAAAGTACCTTTCTTCTCATTATCTGGTTCAGATTTTGTAGAAATGTTTGTTGGTGTTGGAGCTTCAAGAGTACGAGATTTATTTAAACAAGCTAAAGAAAAATCGCCTGCTATTATCTTTATTGATGAGATTGATGCCATTGGTAGAGCACGTGGTAAAAATAACTTTTCAGGTTCTAACGACGAGCGTGAAAACACACTTAACCAATTACTTACTGAAATGGATGGTTTTGGTACTAATACTAATGTTATTGTATTAGCTGCAACCAATAGAGCAGACGTTCTTGATAAAGCCTTAATGCGTGCTGGTCGTTTTGACAGACAAATTTTTGTGGATTTACCAGATGTAAGAGAACGTAAAGAAATCTTTGAAGTACACTTAAGACCAATTAAGCAGTCTGAAAAATTAGATGTTGATTTCCTTGCTAAACAAACACCAGGTTTCTCTGGAGCAGATATTGCTAACGTGTGTAACGAAGCTGCACTTATTGCTGCTCGTGGAGGAAAGAAAGCTGTTGGAAAACAAGATTTCTTAGATGCTGTTGACAGAATTGTTGGAGGTTTAGAAAAGAAAAATAAAATCATCACTGTTGATGAGAAAAAAGCAATCGCATATCATGAAGCTGGTCACGCAACTGTAAGCTGGATGCTTGAACACGCTGCTCCATTAGTGAAAGTAACTATTGTTCCTCGTGGACAATCTCTGGGTGCTGCCTGGTATTTACCAGAAGAGCGACTTATTGTTCGTCCTGATCAAATGCTAGACGAAATGTGTGCTGCACTTGGTGGTAGAGCTGCTGAAAAAGTGATTTTTAATAAAATCTCTACAGGTGCTTTGAGTGATCTTGAAAAAGTAACCAAACAAGCAAGAGCTATGGTTACTATTTATGGATTGAGTGATAAAGTTGGCAATCTAACGTATTATGATTCTTCAGGACAATCTGAATATGGGTTTACAAAACCATATAGTGAGAAAACAGCAGAATTAATAGATAAAGAGATTTCAGATATTATTGAAGAGCAATACCAACGTGCTATTAATTTGTTAGAGCAACACAAAGACAAATTAACTGAACTCGCTAATGTACTTCTAGAAAAAGAAGTTATCTTTAAAGATAATCTTGAAAAAATCTTTGGAAAGCGTCCTTTTGAAACAAGAGAACTTGTTAAGCCAAAAACAGCTATTGCAACAGATACAATTCAAGAATCAGAAGAAGAGTAATTCTTAAAATCTTATAAAAAGCTTAAATTAACTTATCATTAATTTAAGTTTTTTTATATTTGATAATTACTATAATTTAACTAGGTTAATAGCAATTCCTTAAATGAGTCTATTTCGTAAAATCTTCGGATTAAAAGACACTCCTGAAGATCACATAAAAAGCGAAGAGAGAGGCAAGTATATGCCTGAAGTAAAGCTACCTATTGACGAACAATTTACAATCAATTTTAAAGCCAATGGTGGTAAATTTTTGTATTGCGAAGATATGCAGGAAGTCAATACTAGCCTTAACAATATTTTAAAGGAAAATAATTGGGAAGATGAAAAAGTTTTAATTTTTGATGAGCGTCTTGATGAGATGTTCAAAAATTATAATTTTAAAACTACAAAGATGGTCTCTGAAAGCACCTACTTTTTATCAACTTGTGAATATCTAATTTCAGATGATGGTTCGCTTTTAATTTCTTCAAATCAAATTGCAGAAAAGAAGTTAAAAGAACTCCCAGCAAATTTTATCATTTACGCGACTACAAGCCAATTTGTTCAAAATATAGGTGAAGGTTTAAGAGGTATAAAAGGAAAAAATAAAGATCGAATTCCAACCAACATTACCACAATTAAACATTTTAAAACTATTGAAGACAAAGACTTTCTTACATATGGAAGCAGCTCAAAAAATCTTTATTTGCTGCTCTTAGAAGATTTATAGATGAAAGAAACCGTTACAAGAGCATTCTCAGGACTATTATATGTTTTGCTTCTTATTGCTTCTCTTTATTGGCAACATGCACTTATAGGACTCTTTTTTGTTTTTGGACTCGTGTCTATGGCAGAGTTTAAAAAGCTCATCAACCTCAAAAGCTATTTTCCTTATATCGTATTTATTATTTTATTCTTAGGATTTGCTTACTGGGAACTTATTTTTAAAACAACTCAAGCTTATGTTGAAGCCAGCCAAATTCTATTGGTAATTACCATATTTGTTCTACTTATTTTAATTAAAGATTTATTTTCAGAAAAAACCATCCCATTATTTGAATCAAAACGATTCATCATTACCACTTTTTATTTATCAAGCGGCTTTGTTTTTTTAATTTCTATCGCCAATTTTAAGCATTCATTTACTCCACACCTTTTATTAGGTTCTTTTATACTCATTTGGATTAATGATACATTCGCTTTTTTAGTTGGTAAAAACTTCGGTAAACAAAAGCTGTTTCCTAGTGTTTCACCTAAAAAAACGGTTGAAGGCTTTCTTGGTGGTTTATTCTTTTCATGTATTGCTAGTTTTTTTATTGCAGAATACACAAATACCTTAAACTCTACAAATTGGCTTATATTAGCTATTATTATAAGTGTATTTGGTACTATTGGAGATTTGATAGAATCAAAATTTAAACGTCAAGCCAATGTAAAAGACAGTGGCATGATTATGCCTGGACATGGTGGCTTATTAGATCGCTTAGATAGTATTATCTTTGCAGCACCATTTATATTTTTATTTTTAAGACTCGTAACATATGTTTCATAAAGAAGGTTATAAAATTATAGTCATCACATTAGTTGTCATAATAGCTGCTGTTTTAGCTATTGACTGGTTTATTGATATTGAATGGCTAAGGCTATTACTATCAATTACATTATTAGCATTTCTATTTCTAATCTTGCAATTTTTTAGAAACCCGAAACGCCACACCAAGCTAGAAGATCATACTGCTGTGTCTCCTGTAGATGGTAAAGTTGTTGTAATTGAAGAAGTTTTTGAAAAAGAAGTCTTTAAAGACAAACGAATTCAAGTCTCTGTGTTTATGTCACCAATTAATGTGCATGTAACACGCTATCCTATTAGTGGCAAGGTAAGTTACAGTAAATACCATCCTGGAAAATATTTAGTAGCTTGGCACCCTAAAGCTAGTGAAGAAAACGAACGTACAACGGTTGTTGTTGATAATAAAAATTTTGGACGACTATTATACAGACAAGTAGCTGGTGCTTTAGCAAAACGTATTGTTAATTATGCCAAAGTCGATGACCAAGCTATACAAGGAAGTGATTCCGGATTTATTAAATTTGGAAGTCGAGTAGATTTATTTTTACCTTTAGATGCAGATATTAAAGTAGAATTGAACCAAAAAGTAAAAGGAGGAGAAAGTATTATTGCTGAAAAATTATGACTTCAGAAGAATTAGACATCACATTTCAAGAAGCTGTAGCGCGAATTAATGCGCATACAGAACCTTTTCCTGCAGATTTCCTGCTTCGCCTTTATGCTTACTATAAAAAAGCTACTAATAACTATAATAGACCGAGTAGTAGCAAGCCTATAATTAATGCTTTTAAAACAAATGCTCTTTTTCAAATTCAAGATGTTACTGTAGATGAAGCCAAACAAGTGTATATAGATTTAGTTAATAATTATCTCTTATATAGAGAATAATTACAGAATTACCCAAATCATCTCCTTAATGAAAAAACTAATATTAGCCTATTTCGTATCTTTAGTTTCACTTTCCATATACGCACAAACCTTTAATTCGTTTTACTCAGGCATTGTTGAAAACACATCTCAAGCAAATATATTAACGGACTTGACAACGTTTGAAAGTTTCGGAATTAAAAATGTTGGTTCTACTCAACTTACTGATACTGAAAACTGGATTACATCACGTTATCAAAGTTTAGGATATACAGATATTGTATTACAACCATTTAGTTATTCTGCTGGAACTAGTAATAATATCATTATTACCAAAACAGGAACCATTTATCCAAATACCTTTTTAATTATTGATGGCCATTACGATACCATTAATGGTCCTGGGACTAATGATAATGGTTCTGGAACTATTTTAATTATGGAATTAGCACGTTTACTTAAAGATGTAAACACTGAATATTCTATTAAGTTTATTCATTTTTCAGGTGAAGAAGATGGTTTAATTGGAAGCGACTACTATGTTACTAACACAGTAATCCCTCAAAACTTAGATATTAAATTAGTGTTTAATATTGATGAAGTTGGAGGACTTGCAGGTACCAATAACAATACCATTGTTTGTGAACGAGATTTGAGTTCTCCTCCTTCAAACAATGCGGCTTCCAATACATTTACAAATAAATTAGCAACACTTATTGAATTGTATTCTAGTTTGAATACTGAAATTTCAAATGCTTACGCTTCAGATTATATTCCTTTTGAAAATAATGGTGAAATAATTACAGGTTTATATGAAAAGAATGAAACGCCTTATGCACACACAGCTAATGACCTTTTGGTTAATATGGATGTGCCTTATTTATATCAAGTCACAAAAGGCACTCTTGGTGCTGCTTTAGAATTTGCGGTGGCTTATGAAACGCTTAGTTTAGACGAAGAGACTAACCTAAATAATCTTATTAGTATCTCTCCCAATCCATCAAATGATTTTTTAAATATTTCCTTTTCAAAGCCTTTAGATCAAGCTGTAGATTTCAAACTCATTGATATGCATGGGAAATCTATTTACGAAACAAAACTTAATGAGCAAAAGCAAACTATTACTATTGATAATTTCACTGCAGCTCAATATTTAGCTGTGTTAAAAATTAATAACAAACGCTTTATTAAAAAACTAATTGTAGAATAAATGTCGTGTAACCCAAGTCAGGCCGTAAAATTCTCATGTGGTATAACCATGAAAAATCGTTTTATGCTGGCTCCAATGACTAATACTCAAAGTCATGAAGATGGCACCTTATCTGATGAGGAATACAATTGGCTCGTTATGCGTGCTAAAGGCGGTTTCGGAATAATAATGACATGCGCTTCACATGTACAAGCCAATGGCAAAGGGTTCTCTGGGCAACTAGGTATTTTTTCAGATAATCATATTGAAGGTCATAAACGATTAACTGAAGAAATTAAAGCAAATGGTAGCTTAGCTGTATTGCAATTACATCACGCAGGAATGCGATCGCCCGAAGATATTATAGAAGGGCAACCTGTTTCTGCTTCTGATATAAAAAAATACAATGCTCGTGGTTTATCACTCGAAGAAATACAACAAATCAAACACGATTTTATTACTGCTGCTTTAAGAGCTCAAAAAAGTGGTTATGATGGCGTTGAAGTGCATGGCGCTCATGGTTACATTTTATCACAATTTTTAAGTGCTGATATAAATATACGTACAGACAATTATGGTGGAAATTTAGAAAACAGAGCACGATTACTCTTTGAAATTACAAATGGCATTAGACAAGCTTGTGGTCCAAATTTTTTATTAGGTGTTCGTTTATCTCCTGAACGCTTTGGAATGAAACTACGAGAAATTAAAACTATTTGTCAACGTTTTATCAACGAAAGTCAAATCGACTTTTTAGATATCTCACTTTGGGATTGTTTTAAATTGCCTGAAGAACCTGAACACCAAAATCAAAGTTTATTGCAACATTTTACAAGTTTAGATTACAAAAATATAAAACTTACGGTTGCAGGTAAGATTAACAGTGGAAACGATGTACAGAAAATTCTAGATGCTAAAGTAGATTTTGTATCTATTGGTCGTTCTGCTATTTTACATCACGACTTCCCTAGAAAAGTACTAACCAATCCATACTTTGAACCCACTCCAACTCCTGTTACTGAAAGCTATTTACGTAATGAAGGTTTAAGTAATAAATTTATAACCTATATGAAACGCTGGGCAGATTTTGTGATAGAATAACACTTTTTTAATCCCTAATCAAAGGCATCGTACTACAACGTAACAAACCTTCTTGTTTAGCAATTTCGGAATAAGAGACTTCTTCAACAGTAAATCCTTTGTCACGAAGCCACATATTTAATCTAGTAAAATTACGTTCAGAAATAATTACATCTTCAGAAATAGAAAAAATGTTACTATTCATATTATACATTTCGTCTTTAGTAATTTCAAAAATGTTTTCCTTTCCGAAGAAATCAACTAACCATTGGTATTCACTTTCAACCAAAAAGCCATTTTTATGAATGATTGCTTTGTCTTTACCAATAGGCTGGAAACAGCAATCTAAATGTAGGGCATTTTCTTTAGGGTCAGTATTAGATTTACGTAACTCAAAAGACTTGACCGTTTTATGAGGAAATAACTCTTGTAAAGCAATCACAGCATCCATATTGGTACGTGCAGTGATATAATCGGAATAATCATCACCAGAATACGTTCCAACAAAAATATAATCATTCCAAGGCATGACATCTCCACCTTCAACATGACATTCTTCTGGTAAAACGATCCGGTTTTCTTTGGGAACATCTCGCCAAACATATTCTGTAGCTTCCACTTCACGCTCACGATCAGGAAGAATGTTTGCAATAATGATTTTATCGTCAATCACAAATGAAATGTCTCTAGCAAAAATCTGGTTATAGTCTTTAATAATTTCTGGTCTGTAAACTTTTACATCATACCTTTTTAAAATATCAGCAACGGCTTCCATTTCTTTAATCATATCTGCTTCTTTAGGATACGTTCCTGCTTTGATATGTTGCACAGATTTTGGATCGTAAGCTTCTTCAATTGTTGGAATTGGCCCATTACTTTCTGCTGTTCCTAAAATAACCGCTCTTAATCGCGACGTTTCGTTTTGTATGTGTAGTTTCATATGTTGCAAATATAAAAAAAGCTCCATAATTACTTATGAAGCTTTTTAGTATTAATAATATGATTATCTATTTGAGATATCTTTAAACGGTCTGTAAGTTTCACCAGTATATAACTGACGAGGACGACCAATTGGCTCTTTACGCATACGCATTTCTTTCCATTGAGATATCCAACCTGGCAAGCGACCTAAAGCAAACATTACTGTAAACATTTCAGTAGGAATTCCCATAGCTCTGTAAATGATTCCTGAATAGAAATCGACATTAGGATATAATTTTCTATCAACAAAATACGGATCTTCTAAAGCTTCTTTTTCTAAACCTTTAGCAATATCAAGAATAGGATCTTTAACACCTAAATCTGATAATACTTCATCTGCAGCAACTTTAATGATTTTTGCTCTTGGGTCAAAGTTTTTATACACTCTATGTCCAAAGCCCATTAAACGGAAAGGATCATTTTTATCTTTAGCTTTCGCCATATATTTTTTCGTATCGCCTCCATCTTCTTTAATTGCTTCAAGCATTTCTAAAACGGCTTGGTTGGCTCCACCATGTAATGGTCCCCAAAGTGCAGAGATCCCAGCAGACAATGAAACGAATAAACCAGCATGAGACGATCCTGTAATTCTTACTGTAGATGTCGAACAATTTTGTTCATGATCTGCATGAAGAATTAATAATTTATCTAAAGCATTTACTAAAATTGGATTTTGCTTGTATTCTTCATCTGGACGTTTAAACATCATTTGTAATATGTTCTCAACATATCCTAAAGATGAGCTACCATAATCTAAAGGCATTCCGTGTTTCTTACGCATTGTCCATGCAACTAGAATTGGGAATTTCCCTAAAATTCTTACAATTGCATTGTACATTTCCTCTTCAGAATCTACATTTACAGATGTTGGATTAAAAGCTGTCAATGCACTTGTTAGTGATGCTAAAACACCCATTGGATGTGCCGATTTAGGAAATGCATCTAATATTTTCTTTATATCGTCATCAACAACTGCGTGTTTTTTTATGTCTGAGTGAAATTTATTTAGCTCATCTTGAGTTGGTAGTTCTCCAAAGATTAACAAGTACACTACTTCTAAAAAATCAGCTTTTTCAGCTAATTCTTCAATAGAGTAACCTCTATATCTTAAAATTCCTTTTTCTCCATCTAAAAAAGTAATTGCACTCTCACAACTTCCTGTATTTTTATAACCTGGATCAATAGTAATAACTCCTCCTGTAGTTCCTCTTAAAGTTTTTATATCTATAGCAACTTCATTTTCTGAACCTACAACTATAGGAAATTCATACTTTTCACCATTAATTTCTAACGTAGCTTTATTTGACATTTGTTGATGTTTTTTATATTTTTTTAAGTCCTGTAAATTTACGAAATATCTAAGGATTTATAAAGTCTATTTATAATGCTTTTAACAATTATGATATTCATAAAATAGATATTAAAAATAAAAGCAGAATAGTCATATCTACAATTACTTTTAATAAACAGACATATTGATTTTTAAGAGTTAAATAGTATTTTTACAAATTAAATCACATTCATATGTTGCGACTTTTAGTGTTATTTCTTATTACTGTTTCTGTATCTCATGCTCAAGTAATAAACATAGAAACCTTACGAAAATCATCAGACACGACCAAATGGACTGGCTCAGTAGGTTTAGATATCTCATTAATAAAAAACACAAATGATCTTTTCAAAATAGTAAACAAAGCGCATGTACAATATAAAGATTCTAAGAATTTATGGTTATTTGTAAATGACATCAACCTCCAAAAAATTGAAGGTAATTCTTTAGTTAATAGAGGCACACAACATTTAAGATACAACCGAAGACTTACACAAAAAGTAAAATGGGAAGCATTTATACAAACACAATACGATGCTATATCAGATATTAATCTTAGAGCATTAGCAGGAACTGGTCCACGTTTTAAACTAAGTGAAAATGACAATTATAAGTTTTACTTGGGCACTTTAGTGATGTATGAATATGAAAAGGCTTCTGATGTTGTTTCAGACAGACTTCAAGAAGACATAAGAGGAAGCATGTACCTGTCTTTTAGTATGTATCCTACTGAAACTATAAGTATTATTAGCACGAGTTACTATCAGCCAAGAGTTGATAAGTTTAAAGATTATCGATTATCGAGCAATACTTCTTTGCTCATTAAAATATTAGATAATTTAGCGTTTAAAACTTCATTTAATTATTTCTTTGATGCGTTTCCTGTAACTACAGATATTCCGAAGACGCAGTATGAATTGACTAATGGATTGCTATATACCTTTTAAAATTAATCTTCTTCTAATGACTGAAGAATTTCTAAAATAGATTCTTGGTTTTCACTCTAAATGAGATATCTAGTATTCATAAAAAAACCTATTCGAATTAACAAATAGGTTTTAATCTTATCTATGCAAAAAATGTTACTTTATCTTAAACGCATTCATTTGAGGAAAGTAAGCTACTTCTTGTAATTCTTCTTCAATACGTAGTAATTGATTGTATTTTGCCATACGATCACTACGAGATGCAGAACCTGTTTTTATTTGTCCAGTATTTAAAGCCACAGCTAAATCTGCAATGGTATTATCTTCAGTCTCACCAGAACGATGTGACATTACAGAAGTATAACCAGCATTATGAGCCATATTAACTGCAGAAATTGTTTCAGTCAATGTACCAATCTGGTTTACCTTAATTAAAATAGAATTTGCAATTCCATTTTTAATACCTCTAGATAAACGCTCTACATTAGTTACGAATAAATCATCACCAACAAGTTGTACTTTATCTCCAATTTTCTCCGTTAAGTCTTTCCAACCATCCCAATCATTTTCATCCATACCATCTTCAATAGAAATAATTGGATATTTAGAAGCTAATTCGGCTAGATATTCTGCTTGTTCTTTACTTGTTCTTACAACGCCAGACTCACCTTCAAAAAGTGTGTAATCGTATTTTCCATCTTTATAAAATTCTGCGGCAGCACAATCTAAGGCAATCATGACATCATCACCTAATTTGTAACCAGCATTTGCAACAGCTTTAGCAATTGTTTCTAAAGCATCTTCTGTACCTCCTGCTAAGTTTGGTGCAAAACCACCTTCATCACCAACAGCTGTACTTAAACCTCTATCATGTAATACTTTTTTAAGATTATGGAAAATTTCAGTTCCCATTTGCATTGCGTGTGTAAAGTTTTTTGCTTTTACAGGCATCACCATAAACTCTTGAAATGCAATTGGAGCATCACTATGAGAACCTCCATTGATGATATTCATCATTGGCACAGGCAATGTGTTTGCTGAAACCCCTCCAACATATCTGTATAATGGCATTCCTAATTCACTAGCAGCAGCTTTTGCAGCAGCTAAAGACACACCTAAAATTGCGTTAGCACCTAACTTTGATTTGTTAGGAGTTCCGTCTAAATCTATCATTAATTGATCGATTCTATTTTGATCAAATACAGACTCACCTAATAACTCTTGAGAAATGATTGAATTTACATTATGTACAGCTTTTAAAACGCCTTTTCCCATATATGTATCTCCACCATCACGAAGTTCAACGGCTTCATGTTCACCTGTTGAAGCTCCTGAAGGCACTGCTGCTCTTCCCATCACACCATTTTCTGTGATGACATCAACTTCAACTGTTGGATTTCCTCTTGAATCTAAAATTTGCCTTGCATGAATATTAATTATGATGCTCATTATATTGTGTTTAAAGTTAAAAAAGTTGTGAGTTCAAAGTTACAAAATTGCGATATGATTTCCTTGTTTAAAGCACGTATTGCGATTAATAGTTACTATAATGTTTTCGTAAAATAAAAAAAGCAACGAAAGTTTAAAATCGTTGCTTTTTTCTTAATAATTCCTCTTGATATTCTGAATAAACTCATCAAATAAATAGGTTGAATCGTTTGGTCCAGGGCTTGCTTCAGGATGATATTGTACCGAAAAGCAATTTTTATGTTTCATTTTAATTCCTGCCACAGTATGGTCATTTAAATGCACATGTGTGATTTCAATATCAGGATTAGCTTCAGTTTCTTCTCTATTAATAGCGAAACCATGGTTTTGAGATGTGATTTCTCCTTTTGTTGTCACCAAATTCTTTACAGGATGATTGATTCCTCTATGACCATTATGCATCTTATAAGTTGAAATGCCATTTGCTAATGCAATGACTTGATGTCCTAAACAAATTCCAAATAAAGGTAAATCTCGTTTAATAATCTCTTTAGCAACAGCTTGAGCTTCTACTAAAGGTTCTGGATCTCCAGGACCATTTGATAAGAAATAACCATCAGGCTTAAACGCTTCTAAATCTTCAAACTTTGAATTGTATGGAAACACTTTAATATAAGCATCTCGTTTAGCCAGATTACGAAGAATATTCTTTTTAATTCCAATATCTAATGCGGCTATTTTATGTGTTGCATTTTTATCACCATAGTAATATGGCTCTTTGGTTGAAACTTGTGAAGCCAATTCTAGACCTTCCATACTAGGCTCGTCTGCTAATTGTTTTTTCAATCCTTCAACGTTATCAACATCAGTAGTAATTACAGCATTCATTGCACCATGATCTCTAATATGACTTACGAGAGCACGAGTATCAACATCTGAAATGGCTAAAAGATTATTATCGTTTAGAAATTCCTCTAACGATTTATCTCCTGAAGGTCGAGAATAATTAAAACTAAAGTTTTTACATATTAGTCCTGCAATTTTAATAGAATCAGATTCTACTTCATCGACTTTTGTTCCATAATTACCAATATGTGCATTGGTGGTCACCATAAGCTGGCCATAATATGAAGGATCTGTAAAAATTTCTTGGTATCCTGTTGTACCTGTATTGAAACAAACTTCACCAAAGGCAGTGCCTTCTTTTCCAATAGATTTTCCATGAAAAATCGTTCCGTCTGCAAGTAAGATTAGTGCTTTTTTACGTTTTAAGTATGTCATTTTTATAGAAAAGTTTTACAAAATTGCATAAAAAAAAGGATAATCTAAAACAGATTATCCTTTTTATATGAAATGCTTATTAACATTTATTCTTCTTCGTTAGATGCTACTGGAGCAACTGGAGTTGCTTCTGGTTTTGAACCTCCTCTTCTACTTCTTCTAGTAGTTTTCTTCTCTTTCTTACCAGCGTTGTAGATTTCGTTGTAATCTACTAACTCGATCATTGCCATATCAGCGTTATCACCAAGTCTGTTTCCTAATTTGATGATTCTAGTATAACCACCTGGACGATCACCAATTTTAGGAGCTACATCTCTGAACAATTCAGCAACAACATCTTTTTGTCTTAGCTTAGCCATAACAATACGTCTGTTGTGAGTTGTATCTGATTTAGATTTCGTAATCATTGGTTCAACAAATTGTTTTAAAGCTTTTGCTTTAGCTACAGTTGTGTTGATACGTTTGTGTTCGATTAACGAACACGCCATGTTAGCTAACATTGCTTTTCTATGAGCAGTTTGTCTTCCTAAATGGTTAAATTTCTTTCCGTGTCTCATGACATTTTGTTTTAATCATCATCTTGCTACAAACTCAATATTGAGGAGCAAAATATGACGTATTAATCTTTATCTAATTTGTATTTTGCTAAATCCATTCCGAAGTTAAGACCTTTAACGTTTACAAGCTCTTCAAGCTCAGTTAAAGATTTCTTACCAAAGTTACGGAACTTCATTAAGTCATTCTTATTGAACGACACTAAGTCTCCTAAAGTATCAACTTCTGCAGCTTTTAAACAATTTAATGCACGTACAGAAAGATCCATATCAACTAATTTAGTTTTCAATAGTTGTCTCATGTGAAGAGATTCTTCATCATAAGTTTCAGTCTGTGCAATTTCATCAGCTTCAAGAGTGATACGCTCATCAGAGAATAACATGAAGTGGTGAATTAATATTTTAGCTGCTTCAGTTAAAGCATCTTTTGGTGCAATTGAACCATCTGTTTGAATTTCAAAAACTAATTTTTCAAAATCGGTTTTTTGTTCAACACGAAAGTTTTCAATGCTATACTTTACATTTTTTATTGGCGTGTATATTGAATCTGTAAAGATTGTTCCAATTGGTGCAGAAGCTTTTTTGTTTTCTTCAGCAGGAACATAACCTCTTCCTTTCTCAATAGTGATTTCCATATTGATGCTTACTTTAGGATCTAAGTTACAAATTACTAAGTCTTTGTTTAATACTTGGAATCCTGAAATAAACTTTTGGAAATCTCCAGCTGTAATTTGATCTTGTCCAGAAATTGAAATTGAAACAGATTCGTTATCAACTTCATCAATTTGACGTTTAAAGTTTACTTGCTTTAAGTTCAAAATCATTTCTGTAACATCTTCAACCACACCTGCAATTGTAGAAAACTCGTGATCAACACCTTCAATTCTAATTGAAGTAATTGCGAATCCTTCTAAAGAAGATAATAATACACGTCTAAGTGCGTTACCAACTGTTAATCCGTATCCTGGTTCTAAAGGTCTAAATTCGAATTTACCTTCGAACTCAGTAGAATCAATCATGATTACTTTATCGGGTTTCTGAAAATTTAATATTGCCATATTTTTCTTCGTTTTAATTGTTACTTAGTTGCGCGATTTATAAGTATGAAGAAGACAAATAAATCCTTTGGCTAAATACCAATATGATTAATTATTATTTAGAGTATAATTCGACGATGAATTGCTCGTTAATATTTTCTGGTATTTGGATACGTTCTGGAACAGAAACATAAGTTCCTTGTTTTGTATCGTTATTCCATGTAATCCATTCAAAAACACTACTAGAATTAGCTAATGAATTTTGAATAGACTCTAGAGATTTAGATTTTTCTCTAACAGCAACAACATCTCCTGCTTTTAATTGGTAAGATGGAATGTTTACGATTTCACCATTTACAGTAATGTGTCTGTGAGAAACTAATTGTCTTGCACCACTACGAGAAGGAGATAATCCCATTCTGTAAGCAACGTTATCTAAACGAGACTCACATAATTGTAATAATACTTCTCCAGTAATACCTTGTGCAGCAGTTGCTTTTTTAAACATGTTTCTGAATTGCTTTTCTAATATACCATATGTATATTTTGCTTTTTGCTTCTCCATTAATTGGATTGCATATTCAGATTTTTTTCCACGACGTCTTGCGTTTCCGTGTTGACCTGGAGGATAGTTTCTTTTTTCGAAAGCTTTATCATCTCCAAAAATAGCTTCACCGAATTTTCGGGCTATTTTAGTTTTAGGACCAGTATATCTTGCCATTTTAAAATTTGTTTTTGAGAGTGTTTATGAATTAAGGTCTTAATCTTATCCTTCGACAAACGTTGATCTCTCGTTGATACTTGTTTATAATTTTTCAGTTTGCAAATTTATGCAAAATAAACTAATATCATACATAAATGTATTAATATTAGTTTATCTTAAATTTTGCGAGATTACATAATTAAAATCATGTAGTATCTGAAGCTAGTTCAGATTAAACTCTTCTACGTTTAGGAGGACGACATCCATTGTGTGGTAATGGAGTAACATCAACAATTTCTGTTACTTCTATACCTGCATTATGAATAGATCTGATAGCAGATTCTCTACCATTACCTGGACCTTTAACGTATACTTTTACTTTTTTGAGTCCAGCTTCTTTTGCAACTCCAGCAGCATCTTCTGCAGCTAATTGAGCAGCGTAAGGTGTATTCTTTTTAGAACCTCTGAATCCCATTTTACCTGCAGATGACCATGAAATAACGTCACCTTTTTTGTTTGTTAAAGAGATAATGATATTGTTAAAAGAGGCAGCTACGTGAGCTTCTCCAACAGCATCTACTATTACTTTACGTTTTTTTGTACTTGACTTTGCCATACTTTTTAGTTTCTAGTAGTTAGTTTTTTAAAGTTTTTAGAATCCTAAACATTTCTATTTCGAACAGATTCCTCTAACATTTAAAACTAATGACTAATGTCTTAATTATTATTTAGTTGCTTTTTTCTTGTTAGCAACAGTTTTTCTTCTACCTTTTCTTGTTCTAGAGTTGTTCTTAGTACGTTGACCTCTTAAAGGTAAACCAGCTCTATGACGAATACCTCTGTAACAACCAATATCCATCAAACGTTTGATGTTTATTTGTGTTTCAGAACGTAATTCACCTTCAATAGTAAAAGTTCCAACGGCCTCACGGATTGCTCCAATTTGGTCATCTGTCCAATCATCTACTTTGATGCTTTCGTCAACTTTAGCTGTTGCTAAAATTTCTTTTGCTCTACTTCTACCTACTCCGTAGATATAAGTTAAAGAGATCACTCCTCTTTTGTTTTTTGGTATGTCTACACCTGCAATTCTTGCCATAATTACCCTTGTCTTTGTTTGAATCTAGGATTCTTTTTGTTAATCACGTAAAGTCTACCTTTTCTGCGCACTAATTTACAGTCTGCGCTTCTTTTTTTAACTGATGCTCTTACTTTCATCGAATTAGTATCTATAAGTTATACGAGCCTTAGTTAAATCATAAGGACTCATTTCTAATTTTACTTTATCACCTGGTAATAATTTAATATAATGCATACGCATTTTACCAGAGATATGTGCGGTCACGATGTGACCATTTTCTAGTTCAACGCGAAACATTGCATTTGACAATGCTTCGATGATTGATCCGTCTTGTTCTATTGCTGCTTGTTTTGCCATAGTTTAATTAAGCTACTGCTTTTCTATTTTTACCAGTTTTCATCAAGCCATCATAATGTTTATTCAATAAATATGAATTAACCTGTTGCATTGTATCTATTGCAACTCCAACCATAATTAATAGTGATGTACCACCAAAGAATAAGGCCCATCCAGCTTGAACATCCATAAGTTTTACAATAATTGCTGGGAACACAGCTATTAATGCTAAAAATATAGAACCTGGTAAGGTTATTTGAGACATAATTTTGTCTAAATATTCTGAAGTTTCAGTTCCTGGTCTAATACCTGGAATAAAACCACCACTACGCTTTAAATCATCTGCCATTTTGTTTGTTGGAACAGTAATAGCAGTATAGAAATAGGTAAATATGATAATTAATAAAGCAAATACGATATTGTACCATAATCCGAAAATATCAGAGAATTGTGCAATCATCCATTGTCCAGCATCACTACCATCAATTGATTTACCTATTAAACTAGGCACAAACATAATCGCTTGAGCAAAGATAATTGGCATAACACCAGATGCGTTTAACTTTAATGGTAAAAACTGTCTAGAACCGAATACATTTTTCTCGTATCCACCAGAAGCAGTTCTTCTTGCGTATTGAACTGCAATTTTACGTACAGCCATAACTAACATTACAGATGCCATAATAATTACAAACCATATAACTAATTCGATTAAGATCATCATCAATCCTCCATTACCACCTCCACTTAAACGTGAAGCAGCATTTTGAATGAATGACGCAGGTAAGGTTGCAATAATACCAACCATAATTAATAATGAAATACCATTACCAATACCTTTATCTGTAATCTTTTCACCTAACCACATTGCAAATACACAGCCAGTAACTAAAATAATTACTGAAGATATATAAAATGTTGGTCCTGTACCCAATAAGAATGCCGATTGAGGTATACCAAACGCAGTTGGTAAACTAGCCAAATAGCCAGGTGCTTGAAACAAACAGATAACGATGGTTAACCAACGTGTAATCTGAGTGATTTTCTTTTGACCACTCGCACCTTCTTTTTGGAGTTTTTGAAGATAAGGAATTGCAATTCCCATCAACTGTACTACAATAGAAGCTGAAATGTAAGGCATAATTCCTAATGCAAAAACAGAAGCGTTAGCAAAAGCACCACCAGTAAACATGTTTAATAAGCCAAGAATACCTTCTCCAGCTCCAGCTTGTAAATTACTTAGTTGACTTGCATCAATACCTGGAAGTACAACCTGAGCACCAAAACGGTACACTAAAAGTAAACCAAGCGTTAGAATGATTCTGTCTTTTAGTTCGGTTATTTTCCAAACATTCTTTAATGTTTCTATTAATTTCATACTCTAAAGTTGTCTTATAAAGTTACAGCTTCTCCTCCTGCAGCTTCAATTGCAGCTTTTGCTGAAGCAGTAAATTTATGAGCAGTTACTGTTAATTTTGATTTTAATTCACCACGACCAAGAATTTTCACTAATTCATTCTTTCCCGCCAAACCTAGATCAACTAAAGTTTGAAAATCAACTGCATCCTTTATTTTCTTATTGTCTACTAACTCTTGTAATTTATCTAGGTTTACACCTTGATATTCTACTCGGTTAATATTTGTAAATCCAAATTTTGGCACACGTCTTTGAAGAGGCATTTGTCCTCCTTCAAAACCTATTTTTTTAGAATAACCAGAACGAGATTTAGCTCCTTTGTGACCACGAGTTGCAGTACCACCTTTTCCAGAACCTTGTCCTCGACCTATTCTTTTACCTTGATTCTTTACAGAACCTTCTGCTGGTTTTAAATTACTTAAGTCCATTCTATATTATTATTTTGTTTCTTCAACAGAAACTAAATGTGAAACTTTATTTACCATACCAAGAACACTTGGTGAAGCATCATGCTCAATTGTTTGACCAATTCTTTTTAGTCCAAGAGCTTCTAATATTCTTTTTTGGTTTTTAGTACGGTTGATTGCACTTTTTACCTTTGTTACTTTAATCTTTCCCATCGTCCTAATTGAATTAACCGTTAAATACTTTTTCAAGAGAAATTCCTCTATCCTTAGCAATTGCATTTGCATCTCTTAATTGTAATAAAGCATCAAAAGTTGCTTTAACAACATTGTGAGGGTTAGAAGATCCTTGAGATTTAGATAATACATCGTGAACACCAACGGCTTCTAATACTGTTCTTACAGCACCACCAGCAATTACACCTGTACCAGGAGCAGCAGGAATAATATTTACTCTAGCTCCACCAAATTTACCTTTTTGTTCATGAGGTAAGGTTCCTTTAATAATAGGAATTCTAACTAAGTTTTTCTTAGCATCTTCAACAGCTTTTGCAATAGCAGTAGCTACATCTTTAGATTTTCCTAAACCGTGACCTACAACTCCAGCTTCATCACCAACCACTACGATCGCTGAAAAACCAAAAGCTCTACCACCTTTTGTTACTTTGGTAACTCTTTGTACACCAACTAAACGATCTTTAAGATCAATTCCACTTGGTTTTACTAATTCTGCGTTTTTATATTTTTGATACATAGTGTCTTAGAATTTAAGTCCGCCTTCTCTTGCGCCTTCAGCTAATGATTTTACTCTTCCGTGATATTGGTATCCACCTCTATCAAAAGAAATAGTATTGATACCTGCTTTAATTGCTCTTTCAGCAACAGCTTTACCTACTAAGGTTGCTTTTTCTGATTTAGTTCCTTTTGCAGAAGCAACATCTTTATCTCTAGAAGATGCAGCAACTAAGGTTTTACCTGTTACATCATCTACTACTTGAGCATAGATTTCTTTATTACTTCTAAAAACAGCTAATCTAGGTCTTGCTTCTGTACCAGAAACAACCTTACGGATTCTGCTTTTTATTCTTAGTCTTTTTTCGTTCTTTGTTAATGCCATAACTAATTTTTTAAGCTGATTTACCTGCTTTTCTTCTTAATTCTTCACCAACAAACTTGATACCTTTTCCTTTGTAAGGTTCTGGTTTTCTAAAGCCACGTATTTTTGCTGCAACTTGACCAACTAATTGTTTATCGTGAGATGTTAATTTTACTATTGGATTTTTACCTTTTTCTGAAATGGTTTCAATTTTAACTTCTGGTGCAATATCTAAAACGATATTATGAGAGAAACCTAAGGCTAAATCTAATTTTTGACCTTGATTTGATGCTCTATAACCTACACCAACCAATTCTAATTCTTTAGTCCAACCTTTAGAAACACCATCTATCATGTTGTTCATTAAAGATCTGTATAAACCGTGTTTAGATTTTTGCTCTTTGTTGTCTGATGATCTAGTTACAAGTACGTTTCCGTCTTCAACTTTAATTTCAACAGTATCATAAGGTTGTGTTAATTCTCCTAATTTACCTTTTACAGTAACTACGTCATCTTTAACATCAACTGTAACTCCTTCTGGAATTGCTACTGGATTATTTCCTATTCTTGACATGTTCTTTCTGCTTTAAATTAGTAAACGTAACACAATAATTCTCCACCAACATTTTCTCTCTGGGCTTGCTTACCTGTAATTACACCTTTAGATGTAGAAACAATAGCAATACCTAAACCGTTTAAGATTCTTGGCATTTCATTAGCGCCAGCATACTTACGTAAACCTGGTGTACTGATTCTTTGTATTTTTTTGATAACCGATTCTTTAGTTTCTTTGTTGTACTTTAAGGCTATCTTAATTGTTCCTTGTACAGTAGAATCGTCGAATTTATAACTTAAAATATATCCTTGATCGAATAATATTTTAGTCATTTCTTTCTTTAGGTTTGATGCAGGAATTTCAACCACTCTGTGATTTGCTTTCACTGCATTTCTGATTCTTGTTAAAAAATCAGCAATTGGATCTGTATTCATTTATATTAATTTGCGGTAACGGTTTTCGAATCGTTTCTCGAACCTGAGACCAATTTATAATTCGCTGTTTATCGCTAAGCGATAGTTTTTACCAAGATGCTTTTTTAACACCTGGAATCAAACCTTGGTTAGCCATTTCACGGAATGTTACACGTGAAATACCAAAAGTTCTCATATACCCTTTAGGTCTTCCTGTTAGTTTACATCTGTTATGTTGACGAACAGGTGAAGCATTTTTAGGTAACTTCTGTAATGCTTCGTAATCTCCAGCTTCTTTTAAAGCTTTACGTTTTTCAGCATATTTAGCTACTGTTTTAGCTCTTTTAACCTCACGGGCTTTCATTGATTCTTTAGCCATATCTTAGTTCTTTTGAAAAGGTAAACCCATTTCAGTTAATAACGATTTTGCTTCTTTATCTGTATCAGCAGTTGTTACAAATGTAATATCCATTCCAGATATTTTATTGATTTTATCAATATTTATTTCTGGAAAGATAATTTGTTCAACGATACCTAAGTTATAATTTCCACGTCCATCAAAACCTGTCGCTTTGATTCCGTTAAAATCTCTTACTCGTGGTAATGCTGAAGTTACTAAACGATCTAAAAACTCATACATTTGCTCACCTCTTAACGTTACACGAGTACCAATTGGCATTCCTTTACGTAATTTGAATGACGCAACATCTTTTTTAGATAATGTTGCTACAGCTTTCTGACCAGAAATTTTTGTTAATTCATCAATAGCATGATCAATTAATTTCTTGTCTGCAACTGCTGCTCCAACACCTTTAGATATTACTATCTTTGTAAGTTTAGGAACTTGCATTACATTTTTATATCCGAATTCTTCTGTAAGAGCAGAAACTACTTTGTCCTTGTACTCTTGTTTTAATCTTGGAATATAAGCCATAACTATATTACTTCATTTGATTTTTTAGAAAATCTAACCTTCTTATCACCTTCCATTTTAAAACCAACTCTAGTTGCTTCTCCCTTAGAAGTTAACAACGATAAGTTAGATAAATGCATTGGTGCTTCTTTTTCTACAATACCACCTTGAGGATTTTGTGCACTTGGTTTAGTATGTTTCTTAACCATGTTTACACCTTCTATTATGGCTTTGTTTTTATCTACAAATACTTTAAGCACTTTACCTTCTGTACCTTTGTGGTCTCCAGCAATTACTTTAACTGTATCTCCTGATTTAATTTTAAGCTTTGTCATTTTTTTAGTCATTAAAGCACTTCTGGTGCTAATGATACAATTTTCATGAACTGTTTGTCACGAAGTTCTCTAGCTACTGGTCCAAATACACGTGTTCCTCTCATTTCTCCTGTTGGATTTAAAAGCACACAAGCATTATCATCAAAACGAATATAAGATCCATCTGGACGTCTTACTTCTTTTTTAGTACGAACCACTACTGCAGTTGAAACTGCACCTTTCTTAATGCTTCCGTTAGGTGTTGCATCTTTAACAGATACTACAATTTTGTCTCCTATTGAAGCATATCTTCTTTTTGTACCACCAAGAACACGTATTGTTAATACTTCTTTTGCTCCTGTGTTATCAGCTACTTTTAATCTAGATTCTTGTTGTACCATAATTATTTAGCTCTTTCAATTATTTCTACTAATCTCCAACATTTAGATTTACTTAAAGGTCGTGTTTCCATGATCTTTACTGTATCTCCAATGTTACAGTCATTTGTTTCGTCGTGAGCAACATATTTCTTTGTTTTCAAAACGAATTTTCCATACATAGGATGTTTTACTTTTTTTACTTCAGCAACAACGATTGATTTCATCATTTTGTTACTAGTAACAACTCCTATACGTTCTTTTCTTAAGTTTCTTTTTTCCATCTTTCAGCCAGAATACAATTATTGTATTTCTCTTTTAGTTAATTCTGTTGCAATTCTTGCTACTGAACGTCTAACGTTACGTAACTGAATTGGATTTTCTAATGGAGAGATTGCATGAGCCATTTTTAGGTCTGCATAACTCTTTTTAGTCTCGCTAAATTTTTCTTGTAACTCAGTTACAGATAGCTGTGTAATTTCTGCTTGCTTCATAATTTTCTATATTAAGCTTCGTAATCTCGAGCTATTAAAAACTTAGTTTTAACTGGTAGTTTTTGAGCTGCTAAACGTAATGCTTCTTTAGCAACGTCCATTGGCACACCACCAACTTCAAAAAGGATTCTTCCTGGTTTAACTACAGCTACCCAGTATTCAACAGCACCTTTTCCTTTACCCATACGAACCTCTAAAGGCTTTTTAGTAATTGGTTTGTCTGGAAATATTTTAATCCATAATTGACCTTCTCTTTTCATATAACGTGTTGCTGCAATACGAGCTGCCTCGATTTGACGTGACGTTAAAAAGTTTGAGTCTAGAGATTTTATACCAAACATACCATAAGAAAGCTGGTGTCCTCTTCCGGTATTTCCTTTCATACGTCCTTTTTGGACTTTACGAAACTTTGTTCTTTTCGGTTGTAACATTATTCTTTGTCTTTAAAAATTACTTTCTGCGACGAGACTTGTTATTATCTCTACCGCGTCCTCCAGATTTGCCACCTTGCTTCTTAGACAAACCAACTAATGGAGAAAGTTCTCTTTTACCATATACTTCACCTTTCATGATCCATACTTTCACACCTAATCTACCATAAGTAGTATGTGCTTCAACTAAAGCATAGTCAATATCGGCTCTAAATGTTGATAAAGGAATACGTCCTTCTTTGTAGTGTTCACTACGTGCCATTTCAGCACCATTTAAACGACCACTAATTTGGATTTTAATTCCTTCTGCATTCATACGCATAGCAGCAGCAATTGCCATTTTGATTGCTCGTCTATAAGAGATGCGATTCTCAATTTGACGTGCAACGCTTGATCCTACTAAGAACGCATCGAGTTCAGGTCTTTTAATTTCAAAGATGTTTAACTGAACCTCTTTACCAGTAATTTTCTTAAGTTCTTCTTTTAACTTGTCTACCTCTTGACCACCTTTACCAATAATAATACCAGGTCTAGCAGTAGTGATAGTAACGGTTACAAGTTTAAGCGTACGCTCAATAATTACTCGTGACACACTTGCTTTTGATAAACGAGCGTGAACGTATTTTCTAATCTTATCGTCTTCAGCTAGCTTATCGCCATAGTCATTTCCTCCATACCAGTTAGATTCCCATCCTCTGATAATTCCTAAACGATTTCCGATTGGATTTGTTTTTTGTCCCATATCTCTATTTAAGCTTGTGTGTTATTTTTTGCTCCAATCACAACTGTAACGTGATTAGATCTTTTTCTAATTCTGTGTGCACGACCTTGAGGTGCTGGACGTAATCTTTTTAACATAGGCCCTCCATCAACTCTAATCTCTTGCACAAATAAATCTGCATCTTCAATACTTGCATCTTCGTTTTTAGCTTGCCAATTAGCAATAGCTGACAATAATAATTTCTCTAAACGACGTGATGCTTCTTTAGAACTAAATCTCAAGATTTGAAGTGCTTTTTCAGCTTCTTTTCCTCTTACCAAATCCGCAACTAAACGCATTTTTCTTGGTGAGGTAGGACAGTTATTCAACTTTGCAAATGCAACTTTCTTTCTGTCTTCCTTAATAGCGTCTGCCATTTGTTTTTTACGACTTCCCATAGCTTACTATTTTTTTCCTTTATTTTTTGCACCTGCGTGACCTCTAAAAGATCGTGTTGGTGAAAATTCTCCTAACTTATGACCTACCATATTTTCAGTTACATAAACTGGTACAAATTGACGACCATTGTGAACAGCAATTGTTTGCCCAACAAAATCTGGAGAAATCATAGAGGCTCTAGACCACGTTTTGATTACTGTTTTTTTGTTAGAAGCTACGTTTGCTTCAACTTTTTTACTCAATTTATAATGGATGTAAGGTCCTTTTTTTAATGAACGTGCCATATTATCTCAATTATTTCTTTCTACGTTCTACAATATACTTATTACTCGACTTAGTCTTAGAACGTGTTCTATAACCTTTAGCTGGAATACCATTTTTAGATCTTGGGTGTCCTCCTGAAGATTTACCTTCACCACCACCCATTGGGTGATCAACTGGATTCATTACCACTGGTCTTACTCTTGGTCTTCTACCTAACCATCTTGAACGTCCTGCTTTACCAGATACTGTTAATTGATGATCTGAGTTAGAAATAACTCCAATAGTAGCCATACATTCTACAAGAATTAATCTTGTTTCTCCTGAAGGTAATTTTACTGTAGCAAACTTACCATCTCTTGCCATTAATTGAGCAAAAGCTCCAGCACTTCTTGCCATTACTGCTCCTTGACCAGGACGCAACTCAATACAAGAAATAATTGTACCTAAAGGTATTTGACTCAATGGCATTGCATTACCAATTTCTGGCGCAATACCTTCTCTTCCAGATACTACTTTTTGCCCAACTTGTAATCCATTTTGAGCAATAATGTAACTCTTCTCTCCATCTTGATAATTCAATAATGCGATAAAAGCTGTTCTGTTTGGATCGTATTGAATTGACGCTACTTCACCAGGAACTCCTGATTTATTGCGTTTAAAATCGATAATACGATACTTTTTCTTATGACCTCCACCAATATGGCGCATGGTCATTTTTCCTCGACTGTTTCTACCACCAGATCTTTTGTTCGGAACGAGTAAACTCTTTTCCGGCTTATCAGTAGTTATGGCATCGAATCCATTTACTACTCTAAATCGCTGAGCTGATGTGATTGGTTTTAATTTTCTTACTGACATTATTGTCTAATTACATGTTAGTGTATAAATCAATTACTTCACCTTCCGCCAGTTGTACAATTGCTTTTTTAACAGCATTTGTTTTACCATGTTGAATACCTGTTTTTGTAAAACGGGTTCTTCTATCTGGACGGACATTTATAGTACGAACTTTTTCAACAGAAACGCCATAGGTTGCTTCCACAGCCTTTTTGATTTCTACCTTGTTCGCCTTAGTGTTCACTTCAAATGCATAAGCATTTAACAACTCACTTTGCATGGTTGCTTTTTCAGTGATTATAGGTTTAATTAAGATACTCATGACTTTCTATTTACTTAAATTCGATTCAATTCCTTCTAAAGAACTCTCTAAAAGGACTAATTTATTTGCGTTTAAAATTTTATAAGTACTTAATTCTGAATTAATTACCACTTCAGAGCCTTTAAAATTTCGTGATGACAAATATACATTATTATTTGAAGCACCCAACACAAATAACGATTTTTTGTCTTGAATATCAAGTGCTTTCAATACTGCTGTAAAGTTTTTCGTTTTTGGAGCATCAAAATTGAAGTCTTCCAAAACAACGATATCTTTATCATTCGCCTTCATTGTCAGAGCCGATTTACGAGCTAGACGCTTAAGGTTTTTGTTCAGCTTAATACTGTAATTTCTTGGTCTTGGTCCGAACATACGTCCACCACCTCTAAATACACCAGATTTAATACTACCTGCTCTCGCAGTACCAGTACCTTTCTGTTTTTTAATCTTACGTGTACTTCCTGAAATCTCAGCTCTTTCCTTAGACTTATGTGTACCTTGACGTTGATTCGCTAAATATTGCTTAACGTCTAAGTAAACCGCATGATTATTAGGTTCGATAGCGAACACATCATTAGAAAGCTCTGCTTTTCTACCTGTGTCTTTTCCGTTTATATCTAAAACTGCTACTTTCATTACTTCTGAATAATTACATAAGAGTTTTTGTGTCCTGGAACACATCCTTTAACCACAAGTAAGTTCTTTTCAGCAACTACTTTGTAGACTCTTAAATTTTCAACATTCACTCTTTCTCCACCCATTCGGCCAGCCATTTTCATTCCTTTGAATACTCTCGCTGGATATGAAGCCGCACCAATAGAACCTGGAGCTCTTAAACGGTTGTGTTGACCATGCGTTGCTTGACCTACACCTCCGAATCCATGACGTTTTACAACACCTTGGAAACCTTTTCCTTTTGAAGTTCCTGCAATATCAACAAATTCACCTTCAATAAAGTGATCAACTGTTATAGCATCTCCTAATTTGTAATCTCCTTCAAATCCTTTAAATTCCGCGACTTTTCTCTTAACAGAAGTACCAGCTTTTTTGGCGTGACCAATTTCAGCTTTAGTAGCACTTTTCTCTGTCTTGTCATCGAAACCAAGTTGAAGGGCACTGTACCCGTCTACCTCTTCGGTTCTGACTTGGGTAACGATACATGGTCCAGCTTCGATTACTGTACATGGAATATTCTTTCCATTTTCATCGAAAATGCTGGTCATACCGATCTTTTTTCCTATTAACCCAGACATATTTATTAATTATTAATTATTACTATTTATTAAAAATTCAAGGCCGAAAATACATTCGACCTTGAATTGTATTTTTACCGTTTTTCCTTTGCTCGCAGCTCAGGACATGTTTCGCTTTATATACTAAGCGATAAGATTTACTTACACTTTAATCTCAACTTCAACTCCACTTGGTAATTCAAGTTTCATTAATGCATCAATAGTTTTAGAAGATGAAGAGTAAATATCTAATAAACGCTTGTAAGAGCTTAATTGAAATTGTTCTCTAGACTTCTTATTTACGTGTGGTGAACGTAATACAGTGAAAATCTTTTTATGTGTTGGCAATGGAATTGGTCCAGTTACAACAGCACCTGTACTTTTTACTGTTTTTACAATCTTATCAGCAGACTTATCAACTAAATTGTGATCGTAAGACTTTAATTTTATTCTAATTTTCTGACTCATTTTCTTTTAGTTTTTAAGCTTCTACTCCTTTAGCTGCTTTAATTACTTCTTCTGAAATATTAGAAGGAGTTTCAGCATAATGTGAAAATTCCATTGTTGATGTAGCACGACCTGAAGATAATGTTCTTAATGTTGTAACATAACCAAACATTTCAGATAATGGCACAGTAGCTTTTACAGTTTTAGCTCCAGCTCTATCTCCCATATCACTTACTTGACCACGACGACGATTTAAGTCACCTACAATATCACCCATATTTTCTTCTGGAGTAATAACTTCAAGTTTCATAATTGGTTCCATAATAACAGCTTTAGCTGCTTTAGCTGAATTTTTAAACCCAAGCTTTGCTGCTAATTCGAAAGATAATTGATCCGAATCCACATCGTGATATGATCCATCTTTCAATGTTACTTTCATAGAATCTACTTCATATCCTGCTAATGGTCCATTTACCATTGCCATTTTAAATCCTTTTTCAATTGAAGGTATAAATTCTTTAGGAACGTTACCACCTTTAATAATAGATTCAAACTGAAGTCCTGTTACACCTTCATCTGCTGGCTCAATCGTAAACACGATATCAGCAAATTTACCACGACCACCAGATTGTTTTTTGTAAACCTCTCTGTGATCTGCAGATCTTGTAATAGCTTCTTTATATTCAACTTGTGGCTGACCTTGGTTAACCTCAACTTTAAATTCTCTTTTTAAACGATCAACAATAATATCTAAGTGAAGTTCACCCATTCCAGAAATAATTGTTTGTCCTGAAGCCTCATCTGTTCTTGCTGTAAATGTTGGATCTTCTTCCGCTAATTTAGCTAAAGCCATACCCATTTTATCAACATCTGCTTTAGTCTTAGGCTCAACCGCAATACCAATTACTGGATCAGGGAAATCCATAGATTCTAAAACGATAGGATGTTTTTCATCAGACATAGTATCACCAGTCTTGATATCTTTAAATCCTACTGCAGCTCCAATATCTCCCGCTTCGATAAAATCGATAGCATTTTGTTTGTTAGAGTGCATTTGGTAGATACGAGAAATACGTTCTTTTTTACCAGAACGATTGTTTAAGATATAAGAACCTGCATCTAAACGACCAGAATACGCTCTAAAGAATGCTAAACGTCCTACAAAAGGATCTGTAGCAATTTTAAATGCTAAAGCTGAAAACGGCTCATCTACTGATGGCTTACGTCTTTCTTCTGCATCTGTATCAGGATTTGTTCCTACAACACTTTCTCTATCTAAAGGAGAAGGTAAATAACGACATACAGCATCTAATAAGAACTGAACACCTTTATTCTTAAATGAAGAACCACATACCATTGGTATAATAGCCATATCCATTACAGCAGCTCTAAGTGCAGCGTGCACTTCTTCTTCTGTAATAGAGTCTTCATCTTCCATGAATTTCTCTAATAAGTTTTCATCGTAACTTGCAACCTCTTCGATTAATAAAGCACGATATTTACGTACTTCATCTTTCATCTCTTCAGGAATATCAACAACGTCAAATGTAGAACCATAGTTATCATCGTGCCATACAATAGCTCTGTTTTTAACTAAATCTACTATACCTTTAAAGTCCATCTCATCACCAATATTTAATACAATTGGCACTGCGTTAGACTTCAACATATCTTTAACTTGCTGACAAACACCTAAAAAGTCAGATCCTTGACGGTCCATTTTGTTAACGAAACCAATTCTTGGAACTTTATAGTTATCTGCTAATCTCCAGTTAGTTTCAGATTGAGGCTCAACACCATCAACTGCACTAAACAAAAACACTAAACCATCTAGTACACGTAATGAACGGTTAACTTCAACCGTAAAATCTACGTGACCAGGAGTATCAATAATGTTAAAATGGTAATCTTGAGCTTCTGCTGTTGGTTCACCATTTTCTTTCGGGAATGTCCAATCACAAGTTGTTGCAGCTGAAGTAATTGTAATACCTCTTTCCGCCTCTTGCTCCATCCAGTCCATTGTAGAAGCACCATCATGTACCTCTCCAATTTTATGCGAAACTCCCGTATAAAAAAGAATACGCTCTGTTGTTGTTGTTTTACCAGCATCAATATGAGCTGCAATTCCTATATTTCTTGTAAGTTTTAAATCTCTTGCCATTTCTTAAAATCTAAAGTGTGAGAATGCTTTATTTGCTTCTGCCATCTTATGAGTGTCAACTCTCTTTTTAACAGCTGCTCCTTCTTCTTTAGCTGCAGCCAAAATTTCGGCAGCTAACTTCTGAGGCATAGATTTTTCATTTCTTTTTCTTGAATAAGATATCAACCACTTCATAGCTGTTGACACTTTACGATCTGGACGAATTTGCATTGGAATTTGGAATGTGGCACCACCAACACGACGACTACGCACTTCTACGTGAGGCATTACGTTTGATAAAGCGTCTTTCCAAGTTTCTAAAGCTGTTTTTTCTTCGTCAGTTTTTTTTGCTTCTACGATATCAATTGCATCATAGAATACTTTAAAAGCTATCGACTTCTTTCCATCCCACATCATCATGTTAACGAAACGAGTTACTAACTGATCGTTAAAACGTGGATCTGGTAAAAGCGGTCTCTTTTTTGCTGCTCTTTTTCTCATGTCTTCTTCTTAAAGTTTTAAATTACTTCTTAGGGCGTTTTGCACCATATTTAGATCTACGCTGTGTTCTACCCGCAACACCTGCTGTGTCTAAGGCTCCACGAACGATATGATATCTAACTCCTGGCAAATCTTTTACCCTTCCACCTCTAACCAATACTATCGAGTGCTCTTGCAAGTTGTGTCCTTCTCCACCGATGTATGCATTAACCTCGTTTCCGTTTGTTAAACGAACCCTTGCTACCTTACGCATTGCTGAGTTTGGTTTTTTAGGAGTCGTCGTGTAAACACGAGTACACACACCACGTCTTTGTGGACACGAATCTAAAGCAGCCGATTTACTCTTCTTGGTTATTTTGGCTCTTCCTTTTCGTACTAATTGTGAAATTGTTGGCATATATTTCTATATAATTATTATTTAACCCTCTACTTTGAGGGCTGCAAAGGTAGAAATAAATATGAATTTTTCAAATGTAAAGTCATTAATTTTTAAAAGTTTATCAAATTATTTTATTACTTGCATATTTATACTAGTTAATTTGCGTTAGTTTTGAAAAACAATCCACTACATGACTAAGAAGTTTCATATTTATAAAACTCTACTATTTTTTTTATTTTTTGTGAAACTTTATTCACAAAATCTAGAACTTAAGATTATTGGCAGTAATAAAACTGAAACTGAAGTTATAGATTCATTAGGTTATGAGAATTATTTCAAGGATTACAGCACTCTTAAAAAGGAAGTAGATTCATTAACAAAACGCTTCTTATCTATTGGATATATAAACAGTAAATTATTAGAACTCCAAAAACAAAATGACTCTTTATATCAAGCTCAATTCAATTTAAAAACTAGGTTTAATTCCATTACCATAAATCATCATGGTTTAATTAATGAAGACATTTTAAAATTAGCTGATTTAAAATCTGTAGAAACTTCATTTACTCTACCTATTTCAAAATTAGAACAAACTCTTGAGTTCATAAATGCTGAAATTGCTAATCGAGGCAACCCTTTTTCTTCACTCCAACTTAAAGAAATTAAACAGGAAAGTGAAGCTAATCTTTCTGCTAGTTTAGAATTATCTCAACCTATTGAACGTTCTATAGATAAAATAATCATTAAAGGTTATGAGAAGTTTCCGAAGACATTTATAAAACATTATATGAAGATTAAAATCGGACAACGTTTTAATCTATCTAGCATTAAAGAAAAAACCACTGAGCTTAATGATTTACGTTTCGCTAATCAAATTAAAGATCCTGAAGTTCTATTTACAAAAGATTCTACCATATTATATATGTATATAGAAAAGACTAAAAGTAATGCTTTTGATGGTTTTTTAGGTTTTGGAACAAATGAAGAAACCAATAAGATAGAATTTGATGGCTATTTAAACTTAAGCCTTACAAACAATCTTAACTATGGAGAAACATTAAGCTTACTCTATAAAAGTGATGAAAACGACCAACAAACATTTGATGGAAATATCAAAATGCCATATATGTTTAGCACACCTTTAGGTGTTGAAGTGAATCTAAATATATTTAAAAAAGATTCAACCTTTGTTACCGCAAGGCAATCTGCAAAACTCAATTACCAAATTAATTCAAACCACCTTATTGGAGTTGGATTAAGTGGTGTAAATTCTTCAGATTTACTAGACACTGAAATCTCTTCTATTAATGATTTTAAATCGAGTTATTATTTTGCAAACTATGCGTATACTAAACGCCAGAATTATGATTTTCTATTTCCTGTAAACTTCTTTTTTGATATTACAGGTGGATTTGGAAATAGAACGTTTGATGATGTCAATGAAGACCAAACTAAATTCGCATTACATACATTTAAAATATTCAACCTCAATGATCGAAATAGCATATATATTAGAGGAAGTGGTCAAATTTTGGATTCTAAAACGTTTCTTGAAAATGAACTCCCAAGGTTTGGAGGTATAAATTCTATTCGTGGTTTTGAAGAGAATAGCTTAATTGCTAATATGTTTGGAGTTATTAATACTGAATACCGTTACCGATTAAGTCGTATTATTTATGTCCATTCTGTGATTGATGCTGCTTACTTTGAGAACAACATTAGTGACCAAAAGGGAAAACTATTCGGATTTGGATTTGGATTTGGACTCCTCAGTAAAGCTGGATTGTTTCGTTTTAATTATACTAGTGGAAAAACAGAAAATCAACAATTCAAATTGTCAGATTCTAAAGTTCATTTAAGCTTAACGGCAACATTCTAAAAAGTTAATCTTGTTTTATCAAGGAATGTATTTTTATTTGAATGAGGTTTTATACCTTTGACGTATGGAAAAAGAGACAACAATTTTTGGTATTCGCGCAATTATAGAAGCCATTAAATCTGAAGAAAATATTGACAAGGTATTTTTACAAAAAGGATTACGAGGCGATTTGTTTTCAGAATTAGAAGACTTACTAAGAAAAGAACGTCTCAACATCTCTTACGTACCTGTTGAAAAACTGAATCGACTCTCAAAACAGAATCATCAAGGTGCTGTAGCTCAAATTGCTCCAATAAGCTTTTATACTCTTGAAAATCTAGTAGAATCTGTTCTAGAATCTGACAGAACACCACTATTTCTTCTACTCGATCAATTAAGTGATGTTAGAAATTTTGGAGCCATCATAAGAACAGCTGAATGTACTGGAGTTTCAGGAATTATTATTCAGAAAAAAGGTGGAGCTCCTGTAAATGGAGATACTATAAAAACGAGTGCTGGAGCAATTTTCAAAATTCCAATTTGTAAAGTTGATCATATTAAGGATGCTGTATTTTATATGCAAGCCTCAGGAATTAAAGTCATAGCTGCAACCGAAAAAGCAAAAAACACTATTTATGACGTTTCTTTTAAAGAACCTTGTGCTATCGTTATGGGTTCTGAAGGAAAAGGCATTAACCCTTCGGTATTGAAAGTTGCTGATGACCAAGCAAAATTACCAATCTTAGGCGAGATCGAATCTTTAAACGTATCAGTAGCTTGTGGTGCATTTTTATATGAAGCTGTAAGACAACGTATGAAGTAAACAGTTGACAGTTTCTAGTCTTCAGTTTTTTTGAACGTATAGGTAATATTTAATTTATTTTCTTCGGAAGGCAATTCGTCTTCAATTTCTGGTTCTATAGTTTCAATAAAGTTTCCATTTTCATCAAAATGTTTTAAAAACGGATCATCATCTTCGTTATAATCTGGCTGTTGCCAAACGTAACGCTCAGGTTTTGCAACCGATTTCCTAAAAATAATTGCAAATAGAAATCCAGAAATCAATCCACCAAGATGACCTTCCCAAGACATGCCTTCTTTTACTGGAAACACATACCAAATCATACTTCCGTAGAGAAAAATAATCATCAGTGAAAGAGCAACTAATCTATAATGCTTCGCAAAAACACCTTTAAAAAAAATGAAACTCACGAGAACATACACTAATCCACTGGCTCCAATGTGGTTTGAAGGCCGACCAATAATCCACGTGATTAATCCTGAAAGTAAAATTCCATAGAGAATGACTTTCCAAGAAATTTTCCGATAGAAATAAAACAAGGCGACCGATAAAATAAACAACGGAATACTATTGTGGTACAAATGCTCAATATCTGCATGTATAAACGGACTAAATAAGATGCCACTCAAGCCTTCTAACTTTTGAGGATATACACCAAATGTTTTTATAGCAGGAAAAAAACGTACTTGCAACCAAAACACAATCCAAATCAAAAGCACAAAAAACACTGGATATGCAACGACTCCTGTAGAATATTTAAACTGTGGTTGGTTCTGGCTCATCTTCAAATTTAGAATTTAATTAGCAAAATGCTATCCAATTATTAAAACTATGAAATATTGTCACATTCATTTTTGTAATTTTACATTATGAATGAACCTTTAGCAGAACGATTACGTCCTCGAACACTTGACGATTATTTAAGTCAGTCGCATTTGGTAGGTAAAACTGGCGTTTTAACTCAGCAATTACAAAATGGAGCCATTGCTTCTATGATTTTTTGGGGTCCACCAGGAACTGGAAAAACAACACTTGCTAATATTGTTGCTAACGAATCTAACAGACCGTTTTACACGTTGAGTGCTATAAACTCTGGTGTTAAAGACATTAGAGACGTTATTGATAAAGCCAAACAAAGTGGTGGACTATTCACGACTAAGAATCCAATTTTATTCATTGATGAAATTCATCGATTTAGTAAATCGCAACAAGACTCCTTATTGCAAGCTGTAGAAAAAGGTTGGGTTACATTAATTGGAGCAACCACAGAAAACCCGAGTTTTGAAGTCATTCCTGCACTACTTTCTAGATGTCAAGTTTATGTTTTAAATGCGTTTGACAAATCAGATTTAGAAGCGTTATTAAAACGTGCCATTAAAGAAGATGATTTACTCTCAAAACGCAACATATCATTAAAAGAAACTGAAGCTCTTATCAGACTTTCTGGAGGTGATGCGCGAAAGTTGCTTAATGTTTTTGAACTCATTGTTACATCATTTGCTAATGACGAGAAAATTATAATTACAAATGAAGTTGTTTCAGATAAAGTTCAAAACAACACGGTTAGATACGACAAAACTGGTGAGCAACATTATGATATTATTTCGGCATTTATAAAATCGATACGAGGTAGTGATCCTAATGCTGCTGTCTATTATTTGGCAAGAATGATTGAAGGCGGAGAAGATGTAAAGTTTATTGCAAGGCGTTTACTCATTTTGGCAAGTGAAGATATTGGAAATGCAAATCCTACAGCACTAGTAATTGCAAACAATACATTTCAAGCCGTTTCTATTATTGGTTATCCTGAATCTCGAATCATTTTAAGTCAGTGTGCAACCTATTTAGCAACGTCACCAAAAAGCAATGCAGCTTACGAAGCTATTGGCAGAGCTCAAAAACTTGTTCAAGAAACTGGAGATTTACCAGTTCCTCTTTCTATAAGAAATGCACCAACGAAACTAATGAAAGAGTTAGGCTATGGTGACGATTACAAATATGCACATAGCTACGATAATAATTTTGCAAACCAAGAGTTTTTACCAGAGGAGATCAAGAATACAAGACTTTATAACCCAGGAAACAATTCTAGAGAGAAAACACAACGTGAATTTTTGAAGCAACGCTGGAAAGACAAGTACAATTATTAAAATTTAATATTCAAGGCTTCAAGTGAAATCGATTCACCATCATTTTTTGAGATGTACCAAAATCCGTCTTCTTTATAAACAATAGCATTTTGATCTTTAACAATAAACGTATTTGTTTTAGGTGTTTCTAAAAGAATCATGATAACTTTTGGTGTTTGATCAACCACTTGAAATCCTTTCTTAATTGGTTGAGCGTAAAATATGATAGCATCTCCTTTTAACGCTTTAGAATTTTCAATTTTATTGACTTTTGATGGCTTTTCAACTACTGGTTTAATTACATTTTGCTTAACTCCTTTTTCTTCCTTTAAAGTTGCTACTTCTTGTTTTAATCGTTCAATTTCTTTTTGAGTCACATCATCATTTGTTTTAGTTGACACACTTTTATTTGATGGTAAGGCAGGAATAACTGCATCAGATTTATATTTATAATTAAAAAACTGAAAGGTTTTAAAAGCATCTCTAACGGCTAAATTGTGTGCCACTCTGTGTTCTTTTTCTCTAGATTTTCCAACTTTTGAAGACACAATTAATCTGTCTTCACAATCCATCAAATTAATTTGAAGTTTTGTGTTCAAAAAACCTCCTTTAACTTCAATAACATCTGCTTTAAGTGCTAAGCATCTATTAAGTTTTAAATCTTCTGGAAAAGATTCATTTTCTAAGAATGCCTTATATCCATATTTATTAAACAAAAACTCAGTCAAGGAATTTATTTGATATTGATCTTCGTGACTAGATAAATCAAACTCTAAAGGCACAATAATGTACTTGTAATTATTAATGGCTTTAACGTTTATCTGTTCATCTTGGGATGACACTTTAAAAGAAACTAAAAAAATTAGTGAAAGAATTAGAATTATATTTTTCATTTGAATTATGTGTGTTTTTATCTTCTAAAACGAATTATTAAAGATACATTTTTAAATCCGACAGTGTGTTTACTTGTTTTATGTGAGATTCGGCATTATGATTATGATAATTGAATAGAATTGCATCAAAACCCATAGCAAGAGCTCCCATAACATCAGCTTCTATATTATCTCCAATCATGATACTTTCTTGAGGTTTGGCTTTTGCAACATCTAAGGCATATTCAAAAATAATAGGATTCGGTTTTTTCACGCCTGCAATTTCAGAATTGGTAACGGTTTGAAAATATTGAGAAATCTTAGCATTATCCATTTTCTTTTGTTGAGCTTCATCAAAACCATTGGTGATAATATGCAATTGATAACGGTGTTTTAAATGCTCTAAAATATCAAAAGCACCTTCAAATAAATGATTAAAAGTTGTTAAATAACTTATATAATCTTCAGATAATTGATTTATAATATCATCAGAAATTTCAAACTTTATGGCATCAAAAGTGTCTTTCAAACGTCTATAACGCAAATTTGATTTATCAATTTTTTCTTCACGGTAGAGTTTCCAATAGTTCAAATTAATTGGTTCATAAATCGACAAAAACTGATTCCTATCAATATCAAGTTGATGCATTTCAAATAGTTTATGAAACGTCAATGCTGAATTTTTGTCGAAATCCCAAAGCGTATGATCGAGATCAAAAAACACATGTTTAATATTTTTAATCTTCATTTGCTGAATCTAATATCATAGTAAATAATTCTCTATAACCTCTCCAAAGTAAATCGTCGCTAAAACTGTAATTATGAAAAACAGGTGTAAACGTTCCATTCACTGCTTTAACTTGGTTGACGATACGTTGTAAAGCTTCTTTTTTATCTAATTGAGATTGGTGCTTTAACAATGCTGCGTCTAAACAATGAAATGAATGAATTTGCAATGGTGTTTGCACTTCATAATCTAAATCGTAAAATAAAAATGGTGTGCAAGTACCAGCGCGAAAGCCTAATTCTTTAATATAACCCATGGTATAATCTTGATTGATTTCAAGTTCTACCAAATGTCGATATGATTTAGGTAAATTTAATTTAGAAAATGAATGTCGAGAGGCTTGAAGCTCATAATTGACAATAGCTTCCATTTTGTTTTTTTCTTTTTTCAAAATAGAAATATCATCTAATGCAAAATAGGATGCTTTTATACCAACTTTACAGTAATCTGCAACCGATTTTATAAGTGAAACAAATTCTTTTTTATTGATATTTATATTTTTGTCATAAGTAGAATAATCGCCAATTAAAAAAAGGACTACAAACTTAAAATCGCAACTTTTTTGTTTATTAATAATCCATTTGAAAGTATCATGAGGATCTTTTTTAAATCCAGACAACACTAAAGTTCTTTGATACAAATGTTTTAATCTGAAACGAAATAAATCATTAAATATACCTCCAAATGTTCGTATTAATCCTTTTTTTCTATAGTAGTATGCTCTTGGCACATCAATAACAGGTTGAACCGTGTACTTTCTTTGCGGAAAATTAAAGCTTTCAAATTTCTGTTCCAATATAGCTTTAAACTTATAAGCCCAAATATCTACAACTGGCTGGTGCAAAAAATCATGTTTATAGGCAACACTTTCTGAAGCTGTAAATCGACCATAATCATCCTTAACATGAGGCAAATATTCTTCATATCGACTCAATAAATAAAACGAGGCTGCAAAAATATCAAAAGGTAAAACACTCTTTTCTACAGTTGAAAAAAAACATTTTGTATCCTCCCAATCTTGAACATTGATATCAATATCTGAAAGGCCTTGTTCAAAAAGCAACTCATTACTTTTAACAAAAATCTCATTACTTAAGGGTTGTTTAGCATAAGACATTTTCATGCTATCATGCGCAATAAAATCCTCAATAGTAGTCGTAAACGATACTGGAATACCCAATATTCGTCTACACAAATGTTTAAATGTGTAACGTAATCTTGGTGTTATTTTATGAGTGTAAACGAGGAGCATAATTTGTATCAAATTCCAGTTCTTAAAAATACCAATTTACGAATGGAAAATCGTCATTTTATAATTGGAATTTAGAAATAGTAATTCACAATATAGATTCATCGGCAAAACTGAAATAGTTACTTTCGGTAATTATGAGATGATCTAGAATCTTTATATCTAGACTTTGAGCAGCCACTTTTAATTTTTGAGTTAAATTTTTATCTGCTTCACTAGGCTTTAAAGTTCCTGAAGGATGGTTATGAGCTAATATCAATCCGACTGCTCCAACTTCTAAAGCCATTTTTAGAACCAAACGAACATCGACTAAAGTTCCAGTAATACCTCCTTTACTTAATTGATTTTTTTGAATGACCTTATTAGAATTATTCAAATAAATAATCCAAAATTCTTCATGCGGCAACTCTCCAATTATAGGTTGCATGAGTTCAAAAACGGAAACGCTAGAACTTATTTTATGTTTTTCAAGTGCTTCATTTCCTCGTCGTCGGCGTCCTAATTCTAAAGCCGCAACAATACTTATGGCTTTAGCTTCTCCAATGCCTTTAAAGGTCATTAGCTGGTTTAATGACAACTTTCCTAATTCATTTAAATTATTATCAACACTTGACAAAATACGTTTGCTAAGAGACACTGCACTTTCATCTCTATTTCCTGAACCAATAAGGATTGCAACTAATTCGGCATCACTTAAGGTTGACTTTCCTTTGTCACGAAGTTTCTCTCGTGGCTGATCATCTTGCGACCAGTTTTTAATGGAAAATGATGATGGTTTAATCGACATAATTCTAATTAATCTGTATTTTTATAGCAACTAAATATATCGAATATTTTCTGTAAAATGAATTATCCTCCGAAACATCATCAAAACGACAACCAAAATCATATGATTGAGGTGATAAAAACATATCCTTTAGCGACTGTTATTTCTATTGAAAATAATCAACCATTAATTACGCATTTGCCTTTAATTTATGAGAATGGAAAGTTGATTGGTCATATTGATATTTACAATCCGCAAGCCAAACTTCTGAAAGATAACAATAATGTGACGCTTATTTTTTCTGGACCTGAGTGTTATATTTCTCCTAGTATTTATTCAACAGCACAATTACCAACATGGAATTATATTAAAGTGCATTTAAAAGGAACAGTTAAAGCTATCGAAAGTAAAGCTGCCTTAAAAGAATCTCTGATAACTATGACAAAATTTTTAGAAGCTCCAGACCATAAATATGTTTTAGAACCAGACAACCCAAGACTAGACAGAAATCTAAATTATATAGAAATGTTTGAAATTACCATAACGCAATGGGAAGGTAAATTTAAGCTGTCTCAAGACAAAAAACCAAGAGACACTGAAGCCGCTAGAAATGAATTGGTAAATACTAATCAAGAGCGTATTAAACAATTTTTGGATAAAATATTTTAATTATAAATCAATGAATAAATAACTATTTTTGGCATAAGTTTTGAAAGAGGCTTGTTTTAAAAATCAAATCTTATGAAAAAAATTACATTTTTAGCTTTCGTACTAGTGAGTTTATTTTCAACAGCTCAAGAATCTCGATTAACCATTTTTTCGGAAGATGGAGATGCTTTTTATGTTATTCTTAATGGCATCAGACAAAATGAAGAACCCGTTATCAATATTGCTATTGATTATTTAGTTCATGAGTATTATGATACCAAAATTATTTTTGCAGATAAATCTATTCCTGAACTTGAAAAGAGACATCTTATGGTTGTTGATGTTGATAATAAACGAGGTGAGTTCGTTTATAAAATTAAAACCACTAAACGAGGAAAAAAATTACGTTTTTACTCATTTACACCTTTTCAAGATATTTTACCTCCTCCAAGTAATGTTGCTGTAATTCATTATAACGCTGTAGCGCTTCCTCCTATTCAAACCATAACGCAAACAACAACGACGACATCTTCTGGAAATGGAGATCAAATTAATATTGGTGTTGGTGTAAATGCAGATGGCACTAATGTTGGCGTTGGAATTAATGTGAATACAGGATCGTCTACTACGACAACTCAAACAACGACAACAACAATTGGAACATCTAATGATGTTGTAATTGTTGAAGATACTGGTTGCTATGCAATGTCTCGTTCTGATTTTAATCAGGCTTTGGCGTCGATTAAAAGTAAAACGTTTTCAGATTCGAAATTAACATTAGCCAAGCAAATCACTAAAGGTAATTGTTTAACTTCAGCTCAGATTGCTCAAATTACTAGTCTATTCGATTTTGAGGATAGTAAATTAGAATATAGTAAGTTTGCGTATTCGTATTGTTTTAATCCAGAGAATTATTGGAAAGTAAATAACTCATTTGAATTTGAATCTACCATTGAAGAATTAAATGAGCATATTGAATCGTTTAGACGCTAGACTTAGATTTAAAAAAACATAGACAGGATCGTTTTATTTATCTTGTTCGAGTTCCAAACCCATAACATAAAAATCATCATCATTTTTAATCCATTTATTAATGAGTTCAGGATCGTGACCTTTTTCAGTATATTTTAATGAAAATCTTTTTTCTTTGTTTTTTCTTGTTCTCGTTTTAATAGCTGGAGTAGCACACATGAGTCCACCTTTTGACATAACATTTTTCATATCATACTCATCATAATCTAAAATAATAAAAGAAACAAAAACACCTTCTTTTGGCATTTGTATATTATACTTACTTATATCTAGAGAATATATGCGATCTCCATTTTTGTTTGAAGTCAAAATGTCTTCTTCTATTAATTTCTGTTTAGGTAATCTTGTTAATGTATCAATAGCGTATAGATTAGCCTTGAACTTTAAATATTTTAAACCTTTGACACCAAGCATATCAACTAATTGATACGTTAAAGTAGTAATTTTTCCTTCTTCTTCAAAAGGTATAAATGTTACTACTTTTGTATTCCAATTAAAATTCGATCCAGCACTAGCCTTTAATCCACCAAATATAGCTCTGCGTAAGTTATACTTTTTCTTAGCTTCAATTTCGACTTCATCTAGCGTTTCAGATTTCGATATTAAATAAATAATAGGCTCAGTAAAACGTTGTTTCTCTATAACTAATATTTCATAACTTAAATGAGAAAACCTTAAAGAATTGTATTCTAAGCTTTTTTTGATTTTAAAATTTCCATTACTATCAGAATAACCAATGCATTCTTCATCTAAAGCAACAGCTACATTTTCAATAGGTTGATTCGTATTAAAATCTAGAATCTTAATATCTTGACAAAAAGAAAATTGAAAAATTAAAATAGAGAAAATAGTAACTATTGGTTTCATAGATAGTGTTATGCGACTTTCAACAGTTTAAACTAAAAAAGAATACTTTTATTTTGATGATATGTGATATATAAAAAAACAATAAGATTCTTCACTTTATTCTGAATGACAAAAAAACTAAATAATGAGATCCTGAAACAAGCTCAGGATGACGAGATGACTAAAATAATTTTTTTACCTCATCAAAATCTAAGCCTCCATAATTACCAGAACTCATTAATAATAAAGCTTTATCATCAAAGTTTTGAGAAAATAAGAATTGCTTAAAATCATCTGGATTGGTATAAATAATTAAGTCGTCACGCTCAAAAGCATTTGCGATTTGTTCGTGAGTTACTTCTTCGAGTTTTTTAATTTCTACAGCATGTGGTGAATAAAACACAACTGCAACATCTGCTGCATTTAAAGCGCCTTTGTACTCTTTTAAAAATTCGGCGTTTAAGCTACTGTAGGTATGCAATTCTAAACATGCAATTAACGTTCTGTCTGTATATTGTTCTTTAACTGCATTGGTCGTTGCTTCTACTTTACTTGGTGAATGTGCAAAATCTTTATAAGCAACGCTTTTAGAAGATTCAGCAATTTTTTCTAAACGTTTACTTGCACCTTTAAAGGTTGCAATCGCTTCATAAAAATCGTCTTCATCAATTCCCATGTGCTGACAAATCCATTTGGCTCCAGCAAGATTATTAAGGTTATGAGCTCCGAAGATTTCGATAGGTAAATCACCTTCAGGAGTTTCTAATAATGTTTGTCCATTTTCAACACGATATTCTGGAGTACGATAGGCTAGCTTACGAATTGGATTTTCACTGGCTTCAACAACTCGCTTCACTTCTAAATCTTCTTCATTGTAATTAATGCTTCCACCATTCACAATACTATCGACAAAAATGGAAAATTGCTCTACATAATTCTCATAGGTAGGAAACACGTTAATATGATCCCAAGCAATGCCACTTAACAACGCAATATTAGGTTTATATAAATGAAATTTTGGTCGTCTATCTATTGGAGAACTTAGGTATTCATCACCTTCAAGAACGATAAAATCATTATCTTCGGTAAGCTTTACCATGACATCAAAACCTTCCAACTGAGCTCCAACCATATAATCGACATCACGATCGTGATAATGCATTACATGTAAAATCATTGATGTAATTGTGGTTTTACCATGACTTCCACCAATAACAACACGTGTTTTATGCTTAGACTGTTCGTATAGAAATTCAGGATAGCTGTAGATTTTTAGCCCTAACGCTTGTGCTTTTAACAGTTCTGGATTATCAGCTTTAGCATGCATTCCTAAAACAATAGCATCAAGAAAATTCGTAATCTTTTCTGGAAACCATCCAAATGTTTCAGGCAACAACCCTTTAGCCTCTAAACGTGACTTTGAAGGATCAAAAATAGTATCATCGCTACCTGTGACTTTATAACCTTTATTGTGTAAAGCGATTGCTAGATTATGCATTGCGGCTCCACCAATAGCTATAAAATGTACGTTCATGAGATATTATTTAAAAAAATTAGCTTATTCAATATATGATTTAGCTGCATTTAAAGCATTTTCTATTCCGTCAGGATTTTTACCTCCAGCAGTAGCAAAGAATGGCTGACCACCTCCTCCGCCTTGGATGTGTTTTCCTAATTCTCTTACAATCGTTCCTGCATTTAAATTGTTACTAGCTACAAGTTCTTTTGAAATGTAGCATGACAAAATTGCTTTTCCGTTGTTTTCAGACCCAAAGAATAAGAATAAATTATCATACTGACTACCTAATTCAAAGCATAAATCTTTAATACCTGAAGCATCTAAATCGATCTTTTTTGCTAAAAATTGAATACCATTAACTTCAGATATTTCGTTTTTTAAATCGCCTTTAATATTTTTCGCTTTTTCTTTAAGAAGACTTTCTATTTGTTTCTTTAAATCTGAATTTTCGTCTTGTAAATTTTTAAGTGCTTTAACAGGTTCTTTAGCATTATTCAATAAATCTTTCATTTCGAAATACGCTCTATTATTTTCAAAATAAAAGTCCTTTACAGCATCATTTGTTATGGCTTCAATACGACGAATACCTGCAGCCACTGCACCTTCAGAAACAATTTTAAAATGCCAGATGTCTGCAGTATTTTTAACATGTGTCCCACCACAAAGTTCGATAGATTGTCCGAAACGAACCGTTCGAACCGTGTCTCCATATTTCTCACCAAACAAAGCCATAGCACCTTCTTCGATTGCTTTTTCCATAGGAATATTACGTTGTTCCTGCAATGGGAGTTTCCCTTCAATTCTTGAATTGACAAAATTCTCTACATCGCGTAATTCTTCAACGGTTAATTTTGAAAAATGTGAGAAATCAAAACGTAAGTATTTTGAATGTACTGCTGACCCTTTTTGCTCTACATGAGTTCCAAGAACTTCTCTTAAAGCTTGATGTAATAAATGCGTTGCTGTATGATTAGATTCTGTTCTGCTTCTTTGTTTAGTATCTACTGATGCTTTAAACGTTGCATTAAGATCTTTAGGCAAACTCTTAGTAAAATGAATAACTACATTGTTTTCCTTTTTGGTATCAACAATATAAATGACATCACCAGAAGCATCTTTCAAATAACCTTTATCACCAACTTGTCCACCACCTTCAGCGTAAAAAGGCGTTAAATTAAATACCAATTGATACATTTCCCCATCTTTTTTAGAGGTTACTTTTCTGTATTGCGTTAATTTCACATTTGCCTCAGTCGTATCGTAACCAATAAACTCCTGTTCTTCATCTTGAAGCAAAATAGTCCAATCATCAGACTTTAATTGAGATGCTTGTTTTCCTCTATTTTGTTGTTCTTTGAGTTTTTTATGAAACTCTTCATTGTTGTAACTATATCCTTTTTCTCTTAAGATTAAATCGGTTAAATCTTCTGGAAAACCATAAGTATCTTTAAGTTCAAAAACTTTCTGACCAGAAATTTCTTTTGAATTTGAGTTAGAAATGATGCCATCTAAAAGTAATAAGCCTTGATCTAAGGTTCTTAAAAAAGAAGCTTCTTCTTCCTTAATGACATTTTCAATCAATTGCCTTTGTTCTTTTAATTCTGGAAATGCTGGTCCCATTTTTTTGATAAGCACATCTACTAATCTGTAAATAAAAGGTTCTTTTTTATCTAAAAATGTAAAACCATATCGTACAGCACGACGTAAAATTCTTCGAATTACATAACCTGCTCCAGTATTACTTGGCAATTGACCATCTGCTATTGAAAACGCAACAGCTCTAACATGATCTGAAATCACACGAATAGCAACATCTACTTTTTCGTCTTGTCCATAATCTTTATTTGTAATGGCTTCAATCTCTCTAATGATAGGTGTAAAGACATCAGTATCATAGTTTGATTGCACACCTTGTAAGACCATGCATAAACGCTCAAAACCCATTCCTGTATCAATATGCTTTTCAGGCAGGTTTTCTAAGCTTCCGTTGGCTTTACGATTGTATTGCATAAATACGAGATTCCAGATTTCTACAACCTGAGGATGATCCATATTTACTAATGACTTTCCGTCAACTTTTGCTTTTTCTTCTGCAGAACGGATATCAACATGTATCTCACTACAAGGTCCACAAGGTCCTTGATCTCCCATTTCCCAAAAATTATCTTTCTTATTTCCCATAAGAATACGATCTTCAGGAATTAAAGCTTTCCAAAAATCATACGCTTCTTTATCCATAGGAAGATTATCCTTATCATTGCTACCCTCAAAAACAGTCACATAAAGTATACTCTTATCGATGCCATAAACTTCGGTTAATAATTCCCAAGCCCAAGCAATCGCTTCTTTTTTAAAGTAATCTCCAAAACTCCAGTTACCAAGCATTTCAAACAAGGTATGATGGTAAGTATCATATCCTACCTCCTCTAAATCATTGTGTTTACCAGAAACACGCAAACATTTTTGAGAATCTGAAATTCTATTGTTTTTTGGCTCTGCATTACCTAAAAAGAATTCTTTAAAAGGTGCCATACCTGAGTTGACAAACATCAAGGTTGGATCGTTTTTTAAAACCATTGGTGCTGAAGGTACGATGCTATGCTTCTTTTCTTTAAAGAAGTTTAAAAATGTTTTGCGAATGTCTTGAGACTTCATAATAAGAAATTAAATCCTTGTAAATTAACAAATTGCAACACTTAAATTAATGAAAACCTCTAAAACTAAAGTTCAAATGACTTCAAAGTGTGAAACAATTTATATATTTGTGTTTCGTTCTATTATTCCTGCAAAAATAGAACTTTTTAAGATATGGCTAAAGTAAAATATTATTACGATTCTGAAACGCTTTCTTATAGGAAAATAGAGCGCAAAAAAAGAACTACAATAAAGTTTGCAATGTTATTTATACTAGCTGCAGCTTTATTTGGATTTCTATTTGTTTTTATCGCAAGTCAATATATCGAATCTCCTAAGGAAAGAGCCTTAAAACGAGAACTAGCTAATTTAGAATTACAATATAAACTCATCAATAAACGTGTTGATAATGCTTTTGCTGTTTTAGAAAGTGTTGAAGAGCGTGACAATGCAATTTACAGGTTATATTTTGAAGCCAATCCAATACCTTCAGAACAACGAAGAGCTGGCTTTGGCGGAATTAACAGATACAAAAAGTATGAAGGTTACGATAATTCGAAACTTATTATTGAAAGCAACAAACGTTTAGATTTACTTCAAAAAGCAATTGTGGTGCAATCAAAATCTTTAGATGAAATAGCAATTTTAGCAGAAGACAAAGAGAAATTCTTATCAGCTATACCAGCTATTCAACCTGTAAAAAACGAAGATTTAAAGCACATGGCATCTGGCTATGGTTATAGAACCGATCCATTTACAAAGGTTAGAAAATTTCACTTTGGCATGGATTTCACAGCACCAAGAGGCACACCAGTTTACGCCTCAGGTGATGGTGTTGTAGTAAGAGCAGACAACAATGCTTCTGGTTATGGCAAACATATTAGAATAGATCATGGTTATGGTTATTTGTCGCTATATGCTCACTTGTATAAATACAATGTGCGTTCAAATCAAAAAGTAAAACGTGGTGATTTAATTGGTTTTGTTGGAAGTACAGGACGATCTGAAGCTCCTCATCTTCATTATGAAGTCTTTAAAGATGGAGAACGTATTAACCCAATAAATTTTTACTATGGAAATCTTTCGGCAGACGAGTATGCAAGACTGTTAGAAAAAGCATCTTTAGAAAATCAATCCTTAGACTAATGCATATAGATTTACCTGAAAAACGATATTACAATATTGGCGAAGTCGCTAAGGCTTTTGATGTAAACACCTCTTTAATCCGCTTTTGGGAAAAAGAATTTGATGTTATTAAACCGAAAAAGAACGCTAAAGGAAATCGAAAGTTTACTCCAGAAGACATAAAAAACCTTCAATTTATTTATCACCTAGTAAAAGAACGAGGTTTCACTCTGGAAGGTGCTAAAACACATCTCAAAGAAGAAAAACAAAAAAAGCTAAACAACTTTGAAATCATCAACAAATTAGAAGGTATAAAAGCGCAACTTATTAAAATCAAAACACAGCTGTAACAAATTCTATGTTATTGCAACTAATAAAATACAACTTTAAAACTATATCATTATGAAAAAATGGCTCATTCCTGTTATTATAATTGCAGTAATTGTTCTCGGATCTTATTCTTGGGTTAAAGGATTTAACAATACAGCTGTTCAACTTAACGAAAGTGTAAGTGAAGCTTGGGGAAATGTACAAACCTCTTACCAAAGACGTAATGATCTTATTGGTAATTTAGTAAATACGGTTAAAGGTGCAGCAGATTTCGAACGCAACACTTTAACAGATGTTATTGAAGCTAGAGCTAAAGCGACTTCAATTAATATTGACCCTTCTAATGTTACACCAGAACAATTGGCTCAATACAATCAAGTACAAGGAGGTTTAAGTGGAGCTTTAAAAAGTTTATTAGTAACTGTAGAGCGTTATCCAGATTTAAAATCGAATCAAAATTTCTTAAAGCTTCAAGATGAATTAACAAGTACAGAAAATACGATTCAAACAGCTAGAACGCGCTATAATGAAGCTATAAAACCTTATAACATTCATGTAAAAGAATTTCCTAACTCTATTTTAGCTGGAATTTTAAACTTTGATGACAAGCCTTATTTTGATGCAGAAGTTGGAGCAGAAAAGCCAGTTGACGTAGAATTTGATTTTAACAACTAAGATGTCTAAAATTGAAGCCTTCCTTACTGCTGAAGAAGAGCAAGAGATCATTAAAGCGATTCGAACTGCAGAACAAAATACCTCTGGAGAGATAAGAGTTCATATTGAAAAATCTTCAAATAAGAACACTTTTGAACGTGCAATGGAAGTCTTTCACTACCTTAAAATGGATAACACCAAACAACAAAACGGTGTACTTATTTACGTTGCTGTAGAAGACAAAACCTTTGTTATCTATGGAGACAAGGGCATAAATGATGTTGTACCTATAGGCTTTTGGGACAGTACAAAAGATATAATGCAATCTCATTTTAAAGATGGTAATTTCAAACAAGGTTTAATTGAGGGTGTTCTAAAAGCTGGTCAAGAATTAGAAGCACACTTCCCTTGGATTCATGGCGATGTGAACGAATTACCAGACGACATATCTAAAGGCTAATTTTTCAATAATAAGTATGCAGTATTCAATAGATAATAATCATAAGAAACATCAGTATTCGAAATATTTTTTCGTAATCATACTTTCGTTTTTGTGCTTTTCTCAAATTGCTGTTGCTCAGTTTGACATTCCTCCTATACCAGAAGAACAAACTAGCGTTTATGATTATATAAATTTACTTTCTGCTTCTGAAAAAAATAGTTTAGAGCAAAAACTTATTCGATATTCTGACACCACATCTACACAAATTGTAATTGCGATTATTGCCACTACTAAAGGAGAAAATATTGGTTTATTAGCTCCTAAATGGGGCCAAAAATGGGGAATTGGACAAGCCAAAGAAGATAATGGTGTTTTTGTTTTATTAGCTAGAGACGATCGTAAAATATGGATTTCTCCTGGTTATGGTGTTGAAGATAGACTTACTGCAGGCATTACAGGTGAAATTATAAGAAACGTCATTATTCCTGAATTTAAAAAAAATGATTATTACCAAGGACTAAACAATGGTGCTGATGCTATTTTTGAAGTTTTAACTGGTGCTTATCAAGGAACTCGACAAACCAATTCTGGAAACTCATTTCCGATAGGTTTCTTTTTCTTTCTATTTATCGTATTTATCATTTTCATCATTGCACTCTCTAAAAACAGACGTGGTGGAGGAAATAACGGTAAAGGAGGTAATCGCAGTAATGGAACTAGCATCCTTGATGCCATCATCTTAAGTAATATGGGTCGTGGAAACTATGGTGGAAGTTCTGGAGGTTTTGGTAGCAGTTCTGGAGGAAGCTTTGGCGGTGGAGGTTTTGGAGGCGGCTTCGGTGGAGGCGGGTTCTCTGGAGGTGGAGCTGGTGGAAGCTGGTAACTTTAGCCTTTCATAAAAAACAATCTAACCTTTAATCAAAAAACATAACGCCTCCGTTTCCTGATTCACCTTTACTTCCTAAACTGTTGAATTTCCAACTGAAACTTAACATAAAGTATTGTTGCAATACTGTACTTTGTTTATCTTCTATATAGTCTTGTGTTGCTATACGTCTTGCATTTGTATTTTGATTAAGTAAATCATACACCTTCAACGTTATTGCTACCTTATCCTTTAACATAGAATAGGCCAAAGAGGCATTCCAAAACCAAGCACTTTTTTGGAAACCATCAGCAACATTAGGATTATAAGTATAACTTACATCATTGATCCATTCAAAATTTTTTGGCAAGTACGTTGTTGTATTAATATTTAAGTTATGACTTAAAAAATCTCGGTCTTCAAAAGCATCAATATCAAACGTGTTTTTATACATACTAATTCTATATCTTGGCTTAAAATCAAATACTTTATTCCAAGTAAAATCGATACCTATATTTGGAGTCAATGAGGTTGTTTCACTTGCATATTGCACATCGTTGTTGAAATTAATTGTTTTAGACTTATTTGCCCAAATTCCCGCTCGCACTCTAAGTTTTCTTAAAGAATCTAGTTTTATATTTTTACTATAACTTGTACTAAAACTAGCTCTATAATTACCATTTACATTAGCATACGTTGTGGTTCTCTTTAACGTTTCTGGATCTACGGTTGTTTTTGAAACTACATCATTATCTTGTGCATCTAAGCTTGCATAAAAGAATACTCCCGAACGCTTTTGAAAATCATATGAGTTATATCCTAAATATAATCTATGATTATCTGTTGGCTGTAAATTTGGATTACCGATAACTGTATTTAACGGATTCGAGACGTCTTCAAAAGCTTGTAATTGTCGGAGTGCTGGCGGACTATTACGCAACCTATAACCTGTGTAAATCGATGCTTTTTTGCTAAACTTATAATTAACATAAGCACTCAACTGTAAAGCTTCAAAATCTTGTTTGATATTAAATTGAGGACGTAATAAGTCTTTATTTTCTAACGTTCGGAATACATAATCAGCTCCAATAGAAGCATACCATTTTTCATCGTCATAACGTAAATCAACAGCAGGTGTTTGAACTATATTTATATATTCAAAATCTGTACTTAAAGCTGTATTAAATTGGTTATAAGTATTACTTGTGTTGTCATAATCGAAAGTACTTTGCGTATTCTCGTCTTTATCTTGTCTATAACTATACTCAAAATCTAGAAAAAGTTTTTTAGCCAATATTGGATATCTATATTTTACTTGACTTTCAAATGTAATCGATTTATTATTCCCATCTGTAAACTGCTTACGCTCTATAAGTTCAGGTGAATTTCCAAAAATATTTGTTGTTGAATTCAAAAAATCTTCACTTTCAGTGTTACCTATTTCATTTTCCAATCCGAAACGCACAAACGCTCCTCGATCTCCAAACCTCTTGGTAATTGTTAAATCATTAGAAAAGGTTTTTCCTATATTTTCAAGCTCAGAATTCACATTAGATTGATTGGTTAAAAGTCGATCTTCATCTAATGTTTCATCATTACTAGAATATCCTGTTTTTGATTTTGAATACCTAAATGAAGGATCAATATTGATTACAAAAGTAGAATCGATTTTTATATCATAAGCCAAATTTGCACTATGGCTATCCGTGTCATTTACAGATCTTGAATTAGAATTAGAAAAATACCTCGAATCTGATAAAGTAGTTTCTCGTTGTGAAGATGATGCATTTTCTGAGCTACTTCCAGAGTGAAAATAATCGGCAGACAAATCATGTTTTTTATTAATAACATCTGCATAATTTGCCCCTACATTTCTTGAGGTTGTAATCCCTTCTCCTCCTCCAAAAGAACGTCCACCAATAGAGAAAGACCCATTACTATTAAAAGAACTACTACCACTTCGACCAAACATTTTAGAAATCTCTCCAAAACTAAATCCTGGTGAATTTGTATTGTTACCTCCTGCTAAGACACTTATACGCTGATCGTTGTCAAAATGATTAATCATGCCTGCAAATTCATAGCGTTCATCAGTTCCTGCTCCAGCTGATACGCGACCAAATACACCTTTATTATTTTCTTCTTTTATGGTCAGATTTATGGTTTTGTTTTCTTGATCACCTTTCTCTCCTGTTAAAGCTTCAGACTTTGTTTTGGTATCAACAATCTGAATTTTTTCTATAATGTCTTTGGTTAAGTTTCTTGTAGTAATTGTAGGATCATCACCAAAAAAGGGTTTTCCGTTGACTAAAATTTTATTAACTTCTTTACCATTTACAGTTATTTTACCTTCATCATCAACCTCAACACCAGGCAATTGTTTTAATAAATCTTCAACATTAGCATCTTTTTTGGTTTTGAAAGACTTTACATTAAACTCCAAAGTATCTTTTTTTATGGTAATTGGAGCTCTAGATTTAATAACCACTTCGTCCAACTGATTTGCTGATGCGAGTGCTATTGTTCCTAAATCAATTTGCTCTTTATCGATTTTTATTTTACTAGTGTACGGTTTAAAACCGACATAAGAAACGGTAAGATTTAAGCTTTCATCATACGTTTTGTCTTCAATTTTAAATACTCCATTTTTATCTGAAATGGTATAAGTAACTAAACTACTATCTTTGACACGCTCTAAATATATCGTTGCAGATTCTAAAGGCATTTTATCATCTTCAGAGATGAGTTTACCTTTAATTTCAAAAGATTTTGATTGCGAAAATGAAGTGAATGCACATGACAATAGTGCAAGGAGAAAAATTAATTTCTTCATGTGATTGATTGATGGTTAATAGCTTAATTCTAAAACGAAGATAACTTACTTTTCGTATGAGTTTTCTTAATTTTATTATAAAATATAAGATCTTAACACAATTCTCTATCAACTAAAAATGAATACAACACCTATTTTTTACGCATATAAATGCTAATAGGAACACCTTTGAAATCAAAATGTTCTCTCAATTGGTTTTCTAAATAACGTTTATAAGCATCTCTAACATATTGCGGTAAATTACAGAAAAATGCAAATTGAGGTTGTGGTGTTGGTAATTGCATGATATACTTAATCTTTACAAATTTACCTTTATAAGCTGGAGGTGGATAATTTTCTATTATTGGTAATAAGACTTCATTGAGCTTACTCGTTTTAATCTTTTTACTTCTATTATTATAAACTTCAACTGCTGTTTCAATAGCTTTAAAAATACGCTGCTTATTAAGTACAGAAATGAATACAATAGGTACATCTGTAAAAGGTTCGATTTCTTTTCGGATTTTACGTTCAAAATCACGCATAGTCATAGTATCTTTTACAACTAAATCCCATTTATTGACTAGAATAACGATTCCTTTTCGGTTACGTTGCGCTAGCCAGAAAATATTTTGCACTTGACCATCAAAGCCTCTGGTAGCATCTAAAACAACTAGACATACATCACAATGCTCAATTGCTCTAACGCTTCGCATTACTGAATAAAACTCTAAATCTTCTCTAACTTTTGATTTTCTTCTAATACCTGCTGTATCCACTAAATTAAATTCGAAACCAAAACGGTTATATTTAGTATCTATAGCATCTCGAGTTGTTCCTGCAATATCTGTGACGATGTATCTTTCTTCACCAATTAGAGCGTTAATAAAAGATGATTTTCCTGCATTAGGACGACCAACAACTGCAAAGCGTGGCAATTCGTCTTTTTCTTCCTCTTCTTCTTGTTCTGGCAAAGCTTCAACTAAGGCATCTAAAAGATCTCCTGTTCCACTACCATTAATACTCGCAATAGTATAATATTCTCCTAATCCAAGCGCATAAAATTCAACTGCATCTTCAGATCGTTTTCCATTATCAACTTTATTAACGGCTAAAAAAACTGGTTTGTCCACTTTACGAAGTAACCTCGCAACATCTTCATCCATTCCAGTGACACCAGTTTCAACATCTACCATAAAAATGATAGCATCTGCTTCATCAATAGCTAATTCAACCTGTTTATCAATTTCAGCTTCAAAAGCATCATCACTTCCTTTAACGTATCCACCTGTATCAATTAAAGAAAATTCTTTTCCATTCCAATCACTTTTACCGTAATGTCTATCTCTTGTCACACCACTCACAGCGTCTACAATAGCCTCTCGACGTTGAATTAAACGATTAAAAAATGTTGACTTACCAACATTTGGCCTTCCTACTATTGCAACTATATTACTCATAATTCATTGTTTTTATATGCATTACATATCCTGTAAGCGGCTGCAAAGATACTAAATAAGTACTCATGTAGTACCTATTTTACGTTAAACATGAAATGTATTCGTTTATTGAATAAAAAATAGTAATTTGAATTACAATTTAGAATCAAAATGTCAACAACAAATGAGATTATTTTAAGGCCTCGATTTAAGTTTCATGTAACACGTGATAATGAGATGCTTTTAAAATTATTTGAAGACACAAAAATTGCACAATCAGACTTTATTGTATCTCGTATTGATGATCATATTTTTATAAGAATCCCAAAAGCCAAACAGCATTTTTGGTCTCCTCAATTACATCTAGAAATAAACAAAGAATATGACAAAGAAGGGAGTATGATTTATGGCTTATTTGGTCCTAACCCAACCGTTTGGACGATGTTTATGTTTTTCCATTTTTTGGTAGCAGGACTATTCCTTGCATTTGGAATTTGGGCTTATGTTAATTGGGCTTTAAGTGACAACTATTCTCTTCAGATATTTGCAACTCTATTTATGATTATTATTTGGTTCGCGTTGTATTTTGGTGGCCGCTTAGGAAAAGCAGCTGGAATGAATGAAATGCATCAATTACATCATTTTATGCGAGACACGTTGCGAAGTCAAGGTATTCATACAGAAGTATAATTTACTTCTGATTGTAACCAAAACGTTTCAATTGTCGTTGATCGTTTCTCCAATTTTTATTGACTTTTACGTACAATTCTAAATGGACTTGTTTGCCAAAAAACTTCTCTAAATCTTTTCTAGCTTCTACACCTACTCGTTTCAAAGCTGAACCTTTATGCCCAATAATAATTCCTTTTTGAGTATCACGTTCAACCATAATTACAGAACGCATTCTAATAATATTTTCTTCTTCAAAGAACTCTTCGGTATCTACCTCAACTGCATAAGGAATCTCCTTTTTATAATGCATTAATATTTTCTCACGAATCGCTTCGTTTACAAAAAATCGCTCTGGTTTATCTGTTAATTGATCTTTTGGATAGAATGCTGGTGATTTTGGTAATAACTCTATTATTCTATCAAACACATTCTGAACATTAAATCCTTGTAAAGCCGAAATTGGAAAGAATTCTGCATTTGGCACTTTCTTTTGCCATAATTCTGCCTGCTCTTCTAATTGCTCTTGATTAGAATTATCTATTTTGTTCAGCAATAATAAGACTGGAATTTTGGAATTGGTGATTTTATTAAAAAAGGCTTCATCCTTTAATTCTTTTTCACCAATTTCAACCATATACACTAATACATCTGCATCATCAAAGGCTGATTTCACAAAATCCATCATAGACGCTTGTAACTCATAAGCTGGCTTAATAATTCCTGGTGTATCACTAAGAATGACTTGAAAATCTTCACCATTTACAATTCCTAGAATACGATGTCTTGTGGTTTGCGCTTTAGATGTAATGATTGATAATTTCTCACCAATAAACGCATTCATAAGTGTGGATTTACCAACATTAGGATTTCCAATAATATTTACAAAACCTGCTTTGTGACTCATAATATCTTTTTAAAACTGGTTACAAAGTTACGACCTTTAAAAACAATACATATAAAGTCTTTTTATATAATAAAAAAAGTCTACGATTTATATACCGTAGACTTTTAATAAGATGATTACTTCTAATATTTTTTGAAACTCATAACCGCTTCTAATACACTGTATTTTAGCCTCCTAATCCTCCATCTCCTCCTGGATCTGGTGGAGAAGATGCTTGTGCTTTTTTAGGGTTTAATACTATAAAAGTACCTATAGCTGTTAACGCCGCAAATTTACCCATTTTTTTCATAGCATCCTTTCGGGTAATTTGATCTTGAGTTTTTTGTTTCTTCATAATATTTGAATTGCTTTAGTTCATTAAAACTCTAACACAAATAACATTTAAAACTAATTGTCAGCTTAAAAAAAAGCAGACACTACCTTTATTAATGTAGGTTTTAGCTAGAATCTATAGTCTTAAATTTGAACAAGACCACATACAATTAAAGGGTAAATTTGCGAATAATTTATTACAAATGCAACTAATATATCCAAAAAATAAAGTTAGTTTACGAATTATCAAATTATTAAAGACAAGTAACTAATGATAATTATTATGTAAAGTTTGAATTATGACCTAGGCTTATCTAGTCCTCTATCATACATTACAATACTTCCTGCAACCGAAACGTTTAGACTTAATTGTGATTTAAATTTTACTAAAAAATGACTTTTTTCAATGGCTTGTTTAGATAACCCATGATCTTCAGCTCCTAAAAGATATACGCATCGTCTAGGATGTTGAAAGGTTTCTAGATCTTTGGCTTCGTCTGATAATTCTACGCCAACTAATCGTGCTCCTTTGGGTAAATTATTAAAAAAATCATCAAAGGTTTCATAATGAAAATAGGGTATCGATTTAACAGCATTATGAGTATCACAAGCTTGTTTCGCATAACGATTACCAATTGTAAAAATAAAACTAGCACCTAAATTTTGTGCAGATCTCCAAAGCACTCCTAAATTCTCTGGTGTTTTTCCATTTTGGATTCCAATTCCGAAGAATTCATTTTTAAAATTATCATTCATGATACAAAAATATAAAACCTCTGGATTTCTTATTTGGATTTCTTAGAAACTATAATTCAAACAACTTCAACTATACTTTAAATTATTTCATCAAGTTGATAAAGCACAATTCCCGAAGCAGAATTGTAAGCTCTTGTACTATTTAAAGATAGCGAAGTAAAATCCATAGCAACATCACCCATACCTCTTATGTTTAACACAAATAACTAATAATTGTTAAGCTAAACAGCATCACATTATTGATGACCCAACAGTACAATCCTTATAAAAATGCAGTAGTAGATTTTGGAGTTGAAAAATTTTTCTTAGTTGATAAACTATGTTCTAAAACGTATACGTTTTGTGAAAGTAAGAAAATAGAAGACATAAAAAAACGGATTGTGAGAACACAATCCGTTGATTTTATTGACTTTCGTCTTAGTAGCGGGAACTGGACTCGAACCAGTGACCTTCGGGTTATGAGTTCGAGTTTGAAATTACAAATCCCTATTTATATGGTATTCAAGCCGTAGAATTTATAAAATCGTATGCAATTCCGTATGCAATTCAGTATTCAGTTTGAAGTCTGTGTTAGACAATATTATCACAACTAAATTAAATAAAATATTTGGCATTGCATTATTCTATACCATATATTTATGAGTTTTTGCATTTGCAGAATAATTACTATATATTATAATAAAGTCAACATTAATTAATGAATTGTAATTTGTAAGGTTTACTAAATCCAATTGATGCCATTACTCATTTATACCTGTATCTATCCCAAAAAATAGATTCTCAAATGTGCTTCAAGATACTTTTCATTCTTTGAGAAACAAATTGTTTTTCGATTCAATCTTTTAATATGCGTTCTAAGTGTTAAATTATTACGTTCTATAATGTTAGTACAATATTGAAATTGTCTATGAATTGATTTTGGAATCATACTTGGATAAATATTCAATCCATCTGTATAAATTCTATGTGGTTCTAGTAATAATAATTTAATAATTATTGGATGAATACTTTCTTTTGAACGCGAAGAAGTAATAACAAAGTCTATGACTTGTTTTGTTTTTCTCTCTAAGGCATAAGCAAGCCAATTTTGATAATTACCATTTGCAATCTTTATATACATTTCATCAACTTCAAATTTACACCCAAGCTTTTTGAAGTATGGAGGTTTAATATCTTTACTAATTTTGAGCATTCTTGAAAGCACTGTTTTAGCTGAAATACTAATGATCCTAGAAATACTTCTTATTCCACATCCTTCTTTCAATAAACTTTTGACTAAATCGTTTGTATCACTCTGATAAGCTTTATACGAATAGTTATTTTGAAAACATCGTTTACAATCTTTACAATAATAACGTTGAAGATTATTTCTTTTTCCCTTTTTAATCGTGTTGATTTGATGACAATATTTACATTTAATTCGGTATTCATTCATTACTTTCATTGGTCTCATTGAATTCGCTTTGCTCATTTCATAATTGTAAATATAACGAAGCACCAATTTACTACACGTAAGGTTAAAGAATCCTTATTTAACGATCTCTAACTAACTTTCATTATTTCAAACAACTAGAACAAGCCCTCTTTAGAGAGCTTATTGTTTTTATAATATACTGATTATCAGTGTTTAGTTTTGTATTTTTTCAAAAGCACCAGTTTACTACACTACCCAAAAAAACAACACAAGTATAGAATAATTTCTCTATTAATGCGTTGTAGACTATAATCACACTTGAAAAAGTAATGACAGAAGTCATACCAATTTATAATAATGAAAGACCACAATTAAGACTGGGAGGAAATACGCCTAACGAAATTTTTAATGGTTCTCCAATTCTTTTTGGAACATATACTAATGGATTTAAAACACAAAAAGCACTTAGAATTATTAAAAACAAACAAAATTCTTGTAAGATATGTTTATAATACTCTCTTAATAATGGAAAGCCAAAAAGAGAAGTAAAAACATAGCTTCTCTTTTTAAATTACATCTATAAAAATTCAACTTTATTTGAGTTTGAATTTTAAATCACTCATTTATAGTCAATTCCCATAAATGGGACAGTCTATTTTAAAATGACCTAGGGAACAGCAGCGCTTTTTTTAAAAGTACCAGTTTACTACACTACCTTAATTGAATATTATTTTAAAACTCACAAATAGAATTCGTGAGTTTTTATTTATTAAATTTAGATTCGTGTAAGTCAATTAAAACTCAACCTGTATTGAGGTTCGAATAATTATAACTATTTATGGATAAGAAGGATTACTAAAAAATGAATGAAAATAATATTTTAAATAAAATCACTATACCAATTGCTATAATCTGTGTCATTGTATTTAGACTATTTATAGATATAATAGGCTGGTTTATAGGTAATCTAAATATTGAAAGTCTAATTTTTAATTATGACTTGAAATACCTGATTTTTTCTATAGCAGAACTTTTAGGTGTCTTGTTATTTTTCTTTTATGTTGATAAGAAAATTTTTATACCTAAAAGGACGTCTATAATTTATTGTATTCTGGCTATAATATTGGCTGTTTTATATGTTTTTTCACAAGAATGGCTAAATATGTTTTATGATTTGGTCTTTAAAACTAATTATAGTGGTTTAATTAATTATGAATTCAGAGTGCCTTTAATTAATAAATTATTATTAGCTCAAGTTATATTTGGTCCGATCTCGGAAGAATTATTTTTTAGGAATTTAATTCAAAAAGGCTTGCGTGAAAATTACAATCCGTCAGTAGTAATTGGAATTACCAGTATCTTGTTTGCCTTAATACATATCCCAGATATCCATAATATGTATTTAGTTTTTATTGGTGGATTAGTAGCATCAATACTGTATTACAAAAGCAAATCTATTATACCGTCATTAATATTTCATATGTCATGGAACTTTCTTGTCCTAGGGTTTTGAGATTGGCTTACTTGTTGTAACTAATATTTAATAAAATGATTGAATTAATTAAAGGAGATATTACGAAGATAAAAGTTGATGCGATTGTAAATGCAGCAAATACTTCTCTATTGGGAGGTGGTGGAGTTGATGGAGCAATACATAGAGCTGGAGGAAAGGACTTATTAGAAGAATGTTTTAAAGTTAGAAACAGACAAGGTGGTTGTAAGGTAGGACAAGCAGTAATTACTAAAGCTGGGAATTTACCAAGTAATTATGTTATTCATACAGTTGGACCTAAATGGAATAGTGGTAAAAATGATGAAGAAAATCAACTAACTAATTCATATATTAATACCCTAAAAATTGCTTTAAAAAACAATATTAAGTCATTAGCTTTTCCAAATATAAGCACAGGGATTTATGGATACCCAAAAGAGAAGGCTGCAAATATCGCAATTAATTCAATTCTATCTTTTCAAAAAGAAAATGATCAGATAGAGAAAATTATTTTTGTTTGTTTTGATGAAGATAATTATAAATATTACAAAAATATTTTATTAAAAAAGGGTTACAATTTGTAACCCTTTTTTTTATTCTATTAGAAACCCTTTGAGAATTTCAAGAGCCCTTTCTTTTTCATATTCTTGATTAGGTTCTAGCATAACATGAAATAATTCTTTTTCTTCTTTATAATCGACTAAATGAATTTCTATCCAACCTGAGTCCCAAAAATCAATATTCCCAACCTTACGTAGATTTTCAAATTCGACACGATCCAAGTTACCAAAATCTCCATTTTCGAAAAATGAAAAAGTCATTTCATAATTTTCTAATTTACTTTCTAATTCTTTTTTGAACCAATCTAAATTCATTCTATTTCTTTTTTATAAGATTTAAGCCTCTATAATTTGGTAATAACTGACCTCCTTGCTTTTTAAGAAGATATTGTTGAGATTTACTAGCATTTGGACCTAGCATTTTATACCAACCATTTCTACCACCTTGTAATAAACTATTTGCTGGCACTTGAAATTCTGCATAAACAGAACCACGAACAGCTCCTCTATAAGCATTTGCTCCTCCTTGTGTAACAAAAGTTTGACCTCCACCACCTTCAAGAATAGTAGTACCACTTTTCATAGCGTTAAATTCTTTTGGAGACATCCATCTACCAACTGTTGTCCAGCTTGAAGTAACTCTACTTACTCCTAAAAACTTCTTAGCAAATCCGAAAGCTCCCATAAAAAATGGCGAATCTATTCCCATGGGTTTCGCATGACCAGAGGCCATATAAGTTCTGTTTTTTAATGCTTTATCATATAAAGCAGAACTATACGCAAGTAAAAAACTTTCATACCCTTCAACAGAATCTATACTGGATAACCATTCTATAGTACCAGAGTTTGGCATAATTCCAGCTACATCTTCAGCAATAGGTTTCAAAACGTTAGCATACTGACCTTCAGTATACCATCCAGATTTAGATCCATTTATACCTCCAGAATGATAAAATTGGTTAACATAAGTTGTATTATCCATTCCATCTAGAGCATTAATATGACTAATCTTTTGTGTTCTTGATTGCCCTTCTTTAAAATCATTACACTCTGTACTGCCACCCATGTCTTCTACAATACCAGCATATGCTGTCTGCGCAGCTTTACCAGTTAAGGTTATTGAATTTGCTCCACTTGGATCTGCCCAATATACTGGATTATTATCAAAAGCCGTATATGTACTCATAGAGTGATGAGTAATCGGGTCAATAGCTGTCCATCTTGCAATTGCTGGGTCATATTGCCTAAGCTCCATTTCATAAAGATTCAACCCTAATGATTCTTCAAGTTCAATACCATTGTACTTAAAATTCCTAGCACTTGAATTACTATTAGCAGAAACATTATTATTATACCCTTTATGTTTTAAGCCAAAGGGATAGTAGTTATTTTCTTCTATAATTTCTAATTCACCAGATTTAGTCATTACATTATCAATAAAAAAATGAGTTTCTACGCCATCATCATTGCTATATGGCGATTTTACAAATTTCAAATATAGTTTAGAACCAACAGTAACATCATGGCTAAATGTGTTAATTCCATTATTGACATTATCAGTAAGTTGATAATAACCTAATACAGTTCCGTTTACATCTGTTTCATAAACAAATCTTCTTACTTTATCAGTAGTACCTAAATCAAATTCAAAATTAAAATCAATTTGTTGACCAATGGTAAGGTTCTCTCCTATAAGTACTTTAACACCACTATTTTGATTTATAACACTCGCTTTTAAACTTCCATTTTCAATGGACATACCTGCTCCAATCCAGTCACTAGTTCCTTGGTCAAATGTAAAACTTGATAATGAAAAATAATTATTATCAATATCACTGTAGGATAATCTAATATTACCTAAGTGATCTTTATACTGGTAAATATAGTTAAAATTTCCAGAATTATCAGGTTCAACATATCCTTCTGGATGTGAAAAGAATTTAAGTTCATAATTTGGAGACATACCAGCTTGTTCGTAGATAAAATTACCTGCGTATTGTGTCGTTTTTCCTGCCGACAAAGATGCCTCATATGAATATTTACTGAGCTTTACACCTGTAGCATCGTAAACATAAGAAATAATACCTGAACCAGGATTAATTATATCATTTTCATAAAACTCGATTTCTGTTGGCAGATTAAGGTGGTTATAATTAATAGATGTGATTCCTTTATTTTTATCCTCTATCATATTACCATTGTCATCATATTCATAATCACTTCCACTAGTATTTCCATCAATAAAACCTTCTGTTTGTTGATTAGTTATAGCATCGTTGACTATTCTTAATTGATTACCATTGTAAATATATGTAAGATCATCAAAAATAAAAGCTTCACCTGTACGTTGTAAATCAATAATATTACCATTCTTATCATATTGTAAATTATTAACGTGATACCCATTAGCCAGATCAAAACCTGTGCCTGTATTAATAGACATATTAGCAGATTCAAGTCTATTTAATGCATCATACTTATAAGCATAACCTCTTATACTACCAGTAGATACATCATTAGTAGTTTTCCAAATAGTTTCACTAATATTTCCATTATAGAGTTTATCATTAGTTTGCCCTAAACTAGTATCATTGTAGTTAATACCAAAGGCAAATAAATCGTTTCCTAAATTAGATAGATCATTAATACTTTTTAGCCAACCTCGTATGTTGTAATTATAATCCACCGATTGTAATGGACTTTCTTCAATGCCACCGACATCTTTATTTATTAATTGTCCTAATTCATTATAATTGTTCTTCACTATAAGCTCTTCCGCTTGACCAGTAATTTGTTGCTTTTGAGTTAACAATCTACCTGAATGATCATATGTAAAACGATCTGTAATAATAATAGGTACATTTGTATCTTTAATGTGTGAACTTTCAGTTTTAAGAACCTTGCCTATAAAATCAAACTCTGTTTTGAATGTTTCTGTTGTGTTTAAATATTCATTCTCTATTCCTGTAAAAACAGATTGACCTTTGTCGTTATAGTAATTAACAGATGTAATCCAATCGTTTGTTCCTAAAACTCTTATTTTAGATCCAGTAGACAACGATTTTGTTTTAGCTGTTATGTTTTGATCAAAAACAGATGTCGGATTTGAAAATGTGTTAGATAGGTCTAAATTATAATTGTCATAGTAATTAACAGTATGTAGCTCTGGTATACTTTTTGTTGGAAAAGCTTTATTTGTATAATAAATATTTGTATTATCGATAGAAGTAATTGAACTGTACGATTTCTCATTTAGAGATGCTAAATGATTATCTAATTCAACTTGAACTTGCTTTCTATGAATATTCTCAGGATAGTTAGGTAAAATTAATATAGAAGTCTTATATATTCCTGTATATGTAACTCTATTTAGCTCATCATATTTAGTGAAAAGCCATCTATTGGCTGTTCTTAAGTTAGCATCTTGTGTTAATCTTGGTCTATCTAGTTTGTCATAGACAATATACTCCCAACCTTTTTGAGGTATCTTTTTTTCAATTAGCCTATTTCTCTTATCATAATGATATTGATAACACAAATCATCTAAAATAGACGTTTGCACCCATGAAAATGGTATATTAGCTACTATAGTTTCATTTACAGAGGTAACGGAACCACTACCAGCAATATAAAGATATCCATCTTGTATAGACACCGTATAGTTACTACCATTAGGCGATATATTACCTATTATCATATCTGGCATTCCTGTAGCAAAAAGAAATACCCCTCCATTATTTAAGTTTATAGATGTGTTGAAACTTAGACTAAATTCAACAGTTATAGTTCTGGTCGGTTTATCAATGTCTATATCAACTGTTCCACTTCCTCCTGTGACCGAAACTCCTTTTCCATTTGTAGGTATAAATGGAATATGATTTGTTTGATAGGTATTTGACAAATAACGATTATTTGTTAATATTAAATCACTTCCCTTAGGAGATAATACATAAGTTAAATTACCATAATCATCATAAACATAATTTGTATCATGTTTTATCCCTTGACTGTTATAGCTTCGTTTTAATATAACTTGCCCTAAACTATTTTTAAACTCTTCTGTTGTATGTGCTTTTTGAATTGTTTGTGAAGGTTGCCAATTTTCATCTTTAGTAATGGTTTTATAGAGTTCGTTTGGATTATAGAAACCATCAAAAAAAAGCTGAGGCTCTTCTCTATTAAGTGTTGGAAAAATAACGCGATAAAGAGCAACTTCGTCAATTGAGTTTAAACCATATTCAAATTTGATGGTATGATCATTATCTGAAGTTTCATTTACGAGCCAATCTTTTCCTGGCGCACCTTGTTCAAGAACTCTGTTTAGAGGGGAAGAATCTAACCTTTTTTCAGAATAAGCATTAATAACATTAGATGATATTTGATCATTAATATATTTATTGGCATAGTAATTTTCTAAAGAAGACATTAAGCTGGATGGCAATTCAAAATCTAATGAAGAACTAGTCCTAGCGTATGGCAAATAGTCTTTAATCTGTCTGCCGTACCCATCATAGACAATAGGAGTTATTATATCTTCCTTATTACCTCCTGTTTGTTTAGCAATGGATTGTATAGGACGACCAAGGCCATCAAAATAGGTAATAGACTCAATTTTATCTTCATCCTGTAAATTAGCAGAATTTCCAGCATTAGTTAAACCATCTATAGTTTCAATCTGAAAACTTGTGGTTTTTACATAATTTTCTGTTGTGCTTTGTGCCAAAACTAATTGTGACACAAAAATAAACGTAGCAGTATATATTAATTTTTTCATGGTCTTATTTAGTTTTGAGTTCTGTAATTATATTCGTTTTTACTTAAAATATTAAGATCATTGTCTATGACATATTCAAGTCTGTTGAAATCATCATATTCATAATAGATGGTATATCCTCTTGGATCTGTAATACTTGTAATGCCAACCATAGGATCATATTTATAGGTTGTCACCATAGCTCCGGGGATGCTTCTTAGCGCCATTTCTTGATTATTACTTAAACTATTAGCAATGCTAAAATCAGTACCAAATTCAATTAACGATTCAATATCATCATAAGTAGTATTTTCTATTTTAGCTACTGGTAAAGTGTGATTATAGCCCCATATGTAAACAATATGAACGCCCCCGGGTTTACTAATTTCTAATGGATTGCCAAATTGATCATAATTATGAAACTGGATACGATCTTCCATGTCATTTAATATTGACCAAGGGCCACCATTAGATGGAGGATTACCTTCCCCTTTAACATATTGAACTTTTTCAACCATAGTAATGTCATTAGATGGGTCTGTATCACTTTGATTAAAGGTTTTAAATGTATTTCTTACAGTGGATATTCTATTACCATTTTTAAAACTTTCTGTACTGAGAACTTCATTAATCCTATTAAAACCATTTAGACCATAGGTGTTTAAAAACACTGGTGAGGTTGGATATGAATAGACCGTTTCATAATGTTGGTCAATTCCTTTTTCTTTAATATAAGTATGCTGTTCTTTTATTTGATAATTATCTGGATCATAAACGAAAGTTTTCTTGGTAGCGGTAAAATCTCCTGATATTGGATTATTATGGTAAAAATAATCCTTGGTTTCTGTTTCTATAAGTTGTACTTTATAGGAGTATTCATTATAAATACGTTCAAGACCTTTTAAAATTTGTTGAGAATACAAAAAAGGATAACCATCAGTAGTAAAATTTGATGTAAGTGTAGAAAGCTGCCCCGAACATATATCATGTATAAAATTAATGCCATTTGGATTATGATTTGCATAGTCATCAGAATGACGATACATAACTCTGGCTGTATGAGTACCAACAACTCCTCCATAATTATAACTACTCAAATTATTTTCGTCAATCTCAAATATTAATTTTTTAGCAACAACTTGAGTAATATTATTAGTTTCAAAATTGTATTTATTCTCAATCGATTTAACTAATTGATTATTTGAATTAAAAAGCTTTTGCGTCTTCAAATTACCTCTTAAGTAATCTATATCTTCTATATATGGAAATGGGTAATTATAGTTTTGAGAATAGGTAGGTTCTGTTATAGCAGAATCATAAGTAAATTTGGTAACTGATTTATTGGTTACTGTTCGATCATCCATTTGTTCCGCAGATCGCTGTGAGGTATCTCTTAAATATTCAGCTACATTTTTATAGCCAATAAAATTTCCTTGTGTTAATTGAGCAGTGAGTTCATTGTTATATTCGGTAACTACATATCTTATAGGGTTATGAAGTATCCCAGTAGTATTTATAATTGGTGTAAAATCTGCCTCATATTGACGTATCAAACTGGCTTCTCCATCCAAAGAACCACTCGAGTAGTAATGAGAAGTAATAGGTAATGGGTAATCATTAGGAGTTGGTAATGAATTTTGATCTATTCCAGCGTTACAATAGCTAGTGATATCTGTATTATGAGGCTCTAATATATAATTGTAGATTTTTCTGGTTAACGTCTCATTTTCATCAATAGCATCTACAGAATTTAATCGTAACCCACCTCCATATTTCCACCAATTTAAAGGACCTGTTTTAAGGTCTTTTGTTGTCACCTCTAAGTCTATACTAATTGTTGTGCTTCCTGGAGGATTATTTCCACTGGGATTGTAAAAACCATCAAATGCAATATAAAACGCATAGTCGCCTACATCTAAATTAATAGGTCTAAAAGAATTTTCATCATTTGTGTATAATATAAAACTCCCTTCTTCTCTGGAGACATCTAAATAATTATTGATATTATGAATAGAAGGATTAAATCCTGTTAGAATAGGTTTGTAATAAACTCTAAAAGTAAAATCATCTACATATTGATATCCAGCATCAATATCAAAACTAACATTGGTATTATGATTAACATTGGCATTTACTATTTGATAGTTGCTTTGAGAAAAAGTACCTCCAGCATCTGAAATAATATCATGAATTTGACCATCTAAATTAGTGGTATAATTCTCTGGATTATCCATAATATCACTAAAACTCAACAAACAATCTCCTTTAAAGCTATAGGAATTGCTTTCCCAATGAAATTTACGTTTGCCACCAGTTGGATAAGTAATGGTTTTCAGTGCACCAGAGGTTACATCATCTCCATATATGGGATCATTATATTGGGTTTCAGAATAGTCACTTTTATAGTACCCAAAGACATCATGAATAGTTTCTCCAAAGGCTTTTAAATTGTCAATTCCATCACCATAATCAAAAGTGTATTTTTGAATATTAGAATTATTTATTTTAATCTCATTCAAAAATAAAAGTTGATGAGGATGGTTTAGATAACTAAAATCATAAGATTTATTTGTTGAACCATTAGAATCTTTAATATCTACACTATTTAATCTAGCACCTTGGTATTCAGGATGAACATTGCTATGACCAAAGTGAATACTAATCCCATCATTAAAAGTAATGTGATTAACTTTTTTGGAATCAATTGTTGTAACATAGTGTGATGAAACACTCGTTGGTTTTAATTGGTTTTTTATTGCTGTATTACATAGTGGTCTTGTTGGAATTGAGCCTTGTATTTTAACACGGTGCTGAACTAACCTGCTTTTAACATCTGGTTTTTCTTCAACATCATCGTAAGAAATAGTAAGTACGTTTTGACCGTTTTCTTTAATATCTACACGACTTAATTTCCATGCAGATCTAAAGGCTGGTGTTTGTGGGTTTTTAGGAGTTGGCACTGCAACTCCACCTCCAAGTGGTCTAACTACAGTAAGTTCCTCTCTAGTAGTTTCCTCAATGACATTAAAAGTGTACTTAAACCCGTTTGTATCAGTTACAATAAATTCTTTAATGACTTCTGGGTAGTCTATATTTCCTGTTTCGGTAAAGACTTCTATTTTTAGCTTTGAATCATTACCAATTATTTTCGGAACTAAAACATTTCCTTCTTTGACAAAAATAAAACGCCCAACATTTCCAAAGAAATTGAATTGATAAATGTCCCTATGATAATCGTAAGTACGTTCACTTGCCCATAAACAATCAAAGTAAAATGCTCTTGTTTTATAACCATCATTCGAAGGGTCTGTCGGTACAAAAGCAGCTGTTTGACTCCAATCCCAATAATCATAATATGGATTATTATTAACCCCTGCGTGATTTCCTAAACCACCAATGTCTAGATCATCTGGCAGACCTACAACAGAGCGAGAAATTACGCCTCCAGTCTCTAAAGCCCAGCCTTTTCCAACCCAGCCAGATTGTTCGTCAACACGAATGCCTGATACTTGATATTGAAGAGCCAAGTTGTAATTTAAACCATAGATGCTTTTACTAAATAATGGAATTGCAATATTCGGCTGACCTGTATAGTGATTAAGGTCAACTTCCTCAATTTTCATAAGTGCTGCAACTGTTGGTGATGGTCTTGTTATGTCTGGAAGTGTAAAAGCATTATTTGAATCTTGCTGAGCCATTGAAGTGAATGAAAACAAAAAAATAAAAATTGTGAGGGTGGATGAGAGTCTAGTCATTACTGTAAATGTTTAGAATTAATAGTATTCTGTTTAAGAAGTAAAACTATAAACTGTAAAAAAAAATGACTCCTATTTGTCCTTACAATACGTAAGGACTATCCTTATTTTTTAGATGGTTAACCCTTAAAAAAAGTAAGGTCTTCACTTATGATTTATAAATTTGAATTAATTAATCGGATTAAGCCTAGATAACACAAGCGACTTATACATCATTAAAAAAATATTTTTAGGTCACTATCCCAACACACTACTAAGTCTAAACATAGGTAAATACATCGCTACGAGAATAACACCTACAAGAATCCCAACAATCATTATGATAAATGGTTCTAAGATTGTAGAGAGTAACTTAGATCGTTGCTCAACCTGAGAAGCATATTGCATATTAAGTCTTTGAAAAATAAACTCATTTTGATTGGTTTCTTCTGCCACTTTAACAAGAGCAATCATTTTATCATCAAAAAACGCATGAGATTTTAAACTCTCACTTAAAGACTTTCCGTTAATAATAGATTTTTCAACTTGTTCGAGAGCCTTTTTAAGAGGATAAAAATCTATCATTTGTTTTACTAGTTCAATACTATGAACTACAGGAATTTTTGAGGATGTTAGTAATGATACTGCTTGAGTGAATTGAGATAGATAGAGTAGTTTAATAAACTTCCCAAGAATTGGTGTTTTTAAAACGAGCTTATCTTTAGTTTTTTTATACCACTGTTTTTTATTGTATAATTTTTGAGAAAAGAATAATCCAATTAAACCAAAAACAATAAGCAATCCATAGGTTTTTGTGAACTCTGAAACCCCTATTATAATTTTTGTGATTGTTGGTAATTCTACATTTTGTTGCCTAAAAATATCCTGAAACATAGGAACCACAAATTGTAGCATAAACGCAACAACAAGCACTGCTGTACTTAGTATGATAATTGGATAGGTTAAAGCACTCATTAGGTGTCTTCGCTGTTTATTCTTTTCACCATAGAAAGCTCCTAGTTGTTCAGTGACTTTTGAGAGTGTTCCTGTTTCTTCTCCTATTTTAATTGAATAATACTCATAATCACTAAACTCTTTTTCAATTTTAATGGCTTCTGATAGTGATGATCCCGAAACAATCGCTTCTGAAAGTTTATGTATTTTCTCTTTATGATTTTTTTTCTTAAACGAATTTTCGATGAGCTCCAAACCCTCTTTTAGATTAATACCTGCTTTTAAAAGGACACTTAATTCAGTATAAAAATCCTCTTTGATTTTATTTGAAAATGAAGTTCCAAAAAGATGAATCTCTTTTTTTAAAAATGACGTACTTTCTGTAGGCTTAGATTTTGTAGAATCTATTTTTGGTATGTTTTCTAACTTAAAACCCACTAGTTCATAAAGGTATTAGCATCATTAGACTTAAAAACAAATAAGAATTGATTTTGAAATTCCTCAGATGCTTCTAATTTGATGGCATCAATTTTTTGTTTCTCTGTTGGCACTCCGTTAAAATAAAACTCTTTACTTTGAACAGTTACATTAAAAGTATCTTGTTCTCTTATAATGTGTTTATTTGTAAACTTATAATTTATTGAATCTAATTCTGAAACGAAATTTAGCTTATCCTCTAAACCGTAGTATGTGACTATAGGATATCTATTAAAATCCATCCATAGTGCTGTTTCAAGAATATTTAATTCTGAATTTCTAGTATAGTTTTTCTGAATTGCGTTCATGTGCTTTTGTACAAGTCCTAAAACTGAAAATGCCAATCCTACAACAATACTTGTTAATATTAATACAATAATCATCTCACTTAAAGTATACGCCTTTAGTTTTTTATTTAGTTTCATAACTAGTACGACTTATTGATTTATTATTTGCAGTATTTATAGCTTCAAATTTTATTATTCTGTTTTTCTTAAACTCGTATTTATCTATTGTGATCTCCCAAGTACTTAAAGTTTCGCTATATGGAATCATGAGTTTCTCGTTTAAGTATAAATACTGTAATTCATTTAAATGACTTTCAATAATTTGAGTATTATTTTTAATAGAATTTGAAAACACATTATTTAGGATCATACTTGATAATACAAACACAATGATTATAATTACGGTTGCAACTAAAGTTTCCATTAAGGTTGAGGCTTTTATTTTTTTCAGTATAGCCATTTGATAATTCCTTTTTTAGAATTAGATAATCTAACACCAATATATTGCTGTGGAAGCTCATCAATACTGATAGTTCCATTATAGATGTGATTTTGATAAATATAACCTGATTGTTTTGCTATAAAATTATTGGTATAAACACTCCCTAAAACCGTTCCTTTTAAATCAATATTCTGATTGCAATATACTTCACCGAAAACAGTTGTTTTATCCTGTAGTTCAATTTGAGATTCGTAGTTATTAGATGCTGGTTGTCCTATAAAGATAATAGAGCCTTTAAGATAACTATTTGATTTAAGTATTACTTTAGATTTTTTCTTATCATTTTCATCTTGAGTTTCGTTTAAAATTATTGCCGTAGGATATTCTAATACGACATTACTATCTATGACTATATTTTTGTTTGCAAAAACTTGAAAATTCCCTTTTACGCCATCTTGTACTTCAATCTCTGGAGCGATAAGTATAACATCTTTTAAATTAGAAGAATTTTCGACTGTTATTCTAGTTTTAGATTGAATAATAATATTACCAATAAGATGAACTCTACTTAATCTAATATCATCAATAGAAAACATAAATTTGACAGGCTCAAAAAATGAATGATGATAGGAGTTCTCACTGACAATATTTATAAATTGTTCGGGTTTAGCTGTTAAATATTGATAACTTAAATTATCAATTTGGTAAATAAGCTCTGCATGTAATTTAGGTATGTTGCTAGAGTTTTTTTTAGCGCCATAAATAAGCTGGTTTCCATAATAACTCTGCCCAGAAATACTTCCTGATTTAATTCCTTTTTGCGGAAGATATGACATGCCTTTTATCATGGTGTTTCCAACAACAACTAAAGGCTGATTATTATCTTGAAGATAAAGAGCAATTCTATCTTTCTCATTTTGAAACCCTCCAATAATTGCAGTTTTTTTTACTACATGATTTTTAATTTTCGACACTGAAGTAACCCTTTCAAAAACACCCCAATATTCGCGATTCACTTGTATTGTTTCAACATGATTGTCATCCAGTTCAATTATTGTTGTATCGTTTAACTTGGTATCATTTAAAAGCGTATAATTAATACCTCTATTTGAGTTTTTAATAGTTTGTATTGCAAATTCACTTTGAACTTTGAATAACTTGTGAGAATGCGTAAATAACAAAAAAGCCATTAGTAATAAAGCAATCATTACAACTATACACAATGTAAGTTGCATTGCTCCAGCTTTAAGTTTTAACCTAAACATTATTGGCGTTTTATGGTTTGATATGTATTGTTATGGATAATCTTAATAGATTTTTGACTTCCTGAAACTAGTTTTATGCTATCTATGGTCTGTCCAGTTTTAAGCAAATACTCAGATTTTTTTATGCTAACTGCAAAAATCTGATCAGATGAATTTTGTTTTTTGACTAAGCCTTTATATATAATATCAAGTTGAACTTCTGTAGATTTTATATTATCTTTTTTGGAGGCTTTATTATTACCTTTATTTCCATTAGAAAGTGTTCCAAGAAATGGGTCCCTAAGTGTATTTTGAATTGAAAACGTATCAATTTCTTTATTAACTTTTGGGTTAAATACAAGATTCAAGTTTTGTTGTGGCAAATCTAATATATCAGAATCAACACCAGTAAAGATTATGTATGTAACTAATCCCCATACAAATAGAACGCCAGTTAAAAGCACATATGTTTTGATTTTATTGTTCAATTGAAAAATTTTGGATTGTGTAAGTTGTCTGATATTCTGAATTTTCAGCTCTTACTCGCCACTGATAATCACCAGAGGACAATGAGTTTGACAAATTTGTTACTGACACCAGTGAATCTAATATTATTTGAGAAGCATTTTCAAAACTTGGTGTTACGATTTGTATACGGTAATTATCTGCATCTTCAAGAGAATTCCAAGTAAACGTAATATCATTTTGAATTAAAACTGAATTGTTACTAGGTGCTAATATAGTTACTCGTTGATTTGATATATTTTCTACCTCTATAATATCATCACATGATAAAATCAAACCAAACACGCCCATTAAAATTATAATTCTTTTCATATTTAAAACTTATAATAATTGATATCTGTTTTTGCTCTCTTAGAAGATTTATAGGTTTGTTTTGAACAGCTATTATCACCTTCAACCAGATCAACAATTTCTAATTGATACTTACTATTTTCTTTCCAACAAACTGAGGCCGTTCTATAAGAAAAAACAACCCCTTCATTGAAATTGATTGTACTCTCTAGTTTAGATTTGTTATAAAGTTTAAGAGCAATACTTTTAATACCTGACTGTTCAATAAAAATTTCTTCAGCATTTTTAATGGCCTCAGTAATTTCTTTGTCAAATACAATTGATATTCCTGTTACTATATGCGAATGATTATCATTTAATAAGAAGTCTTTTATCTCAATATTTTCTTTCTGGTTTAATAGGTGTATTAAACTTATTCTGTCTGATATATTAATACTTAAAAAATTAGGTTTGATTTTTAGAGAATCGTGATAATTTACTTTTATGATATCTTTCTGAGATAAATTTGCCTTACGAAATACAGAATATGAGGTATTGCTAAAACTTATTGCTGTAACATTTACTTTTATGGGTTTAAAGTATTTAGGGATCCCAATTGCACTGTAAGTCTTTTCTAAAATAAAATTCTCATCACTACCAATACTACCTAATGTTATATTTTCATTAGTCTGAAAATGTTGTTTATTTTCTATCGAAATAGATTTACAACTAACGATTAAAAATAAAAAATAAATACATAGTAAGACAGTAGAAATTTTTCGATATATATTAGAATCCATTTTCAAATATTAGATTTTGAGTAACAACTTTCAAAAAAACAAAAGCCTTAACCTCAAATATATCTAAGCAAAGGAGATGAAAAAATAATAAGTCCTTACAAAAAGTAAGGATAACCCTTATTTTTTGTAAGAACCACCCTTACTTTTTATAAGGACGACTCTCTTGTTTTAAATAGAAAACAAAATATATTAGATTAAAAAACGATTTGACAAAACCCTGTAATCCCTAATAATTAAAATAACATAACCAATCAAAAAAAACTAACTAAATACTTTAAAATGATTAATTCTCGCATATTGATGGTTGATGACCATCCAATAATAACTGATGCCTATCGTAATTCTATTTTAAATTTCGCCAAAAGCAATGAAGACTTCATTTTTCATATTGATACCGCTGTTTGTTGCGATTCAGCCTTAATTTATCTAAATGAATTTTCCTATGATGTAGTTTTTTTAGACATCAGCTTACCTACTTCTAAAGATCAAAGGTTTAAATCGGGTGAAGAGTTAGGGGTTTTTATTAAAGAAAATTATTCTAACACTAAAATAATTGTTATTACAGGTTACAGAGATTCATTTATAATGAGTAGGCTCTTGGAATTTTTAGCTCCTGATGCTCTCTTATACAAAGGTGATGTAGATCCAGAAACATGTTCAAATTCACTTATTAGCATTTTAAAGAATATACCTTTTTACAGCTCTTCGATACTACAACTCATAAGAAAAAAACTCTCTAGTGACATAAGGCTCTCTAAAACTGAAAAGATATTACTTTATGAAATAGAAAAAGGAACTACAATAAAAGAACTAAGTGATATGTTGCACATGTCTGTAGGAGCTGTAGAAAAGCGAAAGAGACATTTAAAAGACATCTTCAATATCAGTGTTAGTGAGGATGCTGCATTAATATTGGCAGCCAAAGAAATTGGATTTGTTTAATAAAGTAAGGCATCTCCTTACTTTTTGTAAGGACTATCCTTACTTTTTGTAAGGATAAAGAAAAGTTATTGATTTTAAAAGTTTGTTATTTTGATTTTAGTATGAAAAATATAGAAAAGTTAAAAGCCTATAATCTCCAAGAAGTTCTCACAGTACTACTTATAATTGGGATACTACTATTGTTAGCACTACCTAACCTAATGCCGTTAATAGGTAAGACTAAAGCTATTGAAGCCCAAACTCAATTAAAGTATGTTTACAACCTACAGACAACTTATAGATATATGTATTCAAAGTATTCAAATAACTTAGCAGAAATAGATTTTGAAACTCCAAAAACGGTTAAAGAAAGCGGCACAAGTAATTATATTTATGAAATATTAGAAGCTAATAATTCAAACTTTAAAGTAAGAGCTACTGCTATTACTGATTTTGATGGCGATGGGATTTTTAATGTTTGGGAAATCAATGAAAGTGGTACTCCAATTCAAATCACTAAAGACTAAAATATGATTTTCATAAAAGCACTTCTTATAGCCACACTTATAGCAATTGCTTACCAAGACATAAAAGAACGCCTTGTATATTGGTTTTTATTTCCATTGTTGGGATTAACTGTTGGGATCTTATTTTATACCCAAACATTGCCAGAATTATTTTTAGTATCAACGTTAATCAATTTAATAATTGTTTGCTTGTTTTATCTAGTGATTGTGATTCATTCTTTTTTTATTTTGAAAAAAAGTTTTAGGGAAGTTATTGGAATGGGAGATATTCTAATGTTTTTCTTTTTGATTTTTACTTTCTCTTCAGTCTCATTTATTGTAACCTTCATATCAGCAATAGTCTTCTCATTCATAGCTCATATCCTCCTAAAAAAGAATATTAAAAAAGAAACTGTGCCACTAGCAGGATACATGAGTGTATTTTATGTATTTACATATTTAGCCTTTTGGTTTGGAACCATTGATTCATTATACAGCGTTTAATATGGTACACACCTATGACATAGACACCTCCCTACTTCAGCTTATAAATACTCAACAGGCTTATCATTATAGAATTATCCCTATAAAATCTGAAGATGGGATAATTACATTTAAAACAGATCAAGTTTCAAAAGATTTAGTACAGGAGCTACAAATTGTTCTAAACATAGACATATTACTTATTGAAGAATCATCAAAAAACATTGATCAATATTTAAGCACCAATTTCAGAAAACGCTCTGGCAAACAATCTGAAGATCTAAACTATAGCAATGATTTTTTAGAAAAACTATTATATGCAGCAAAAGACATAGGCAGTAGCGATATTCATTTTGAACCTTACGAACATAAATGTCGAGTTAGATTTCGTCTAGATGGAAAGCTTAAAGAGTACTTTGTAATTGCTCTTAGTGATTATCCAATCATAATTAATAAATTAAAAATCAGAGCTGGTCTGGATATTTCTGAAAAACGTTTACCTCAAGATGGACGTATTTCTATAAAGACAGTTTCTAATGAGTTTGATATTCGTGTCTCCTCTTTACCAACACTTCATGGAGAGAAGATGGTGTTGCGGATTTTAAGTAAGGATGCAAATCATATTCAACTGAAAGCATTAGGGTTTACTGAAAAAGAATATCTAACTTATACTGAATCTATAAAAAAGCCAAATGGAATTATTCTTATTTCTGGACCTACAGGCTCAGGAAAGACAACTACATTATACGCTACGTTAAAATTACTGAATAGCGATCAAACGAACATACTCACCATAGAGGACCCAATAGAATATACACTTGAAGGAGTAAATCAAGTACAGCTAAAAGAGAATATTGGTTTAGATTTTTCGAGTACACTTAGAACTTTTTTGCGACAAGATCCTGATATCATAATGGTTGGTGAAATTCGTGATGCAAAAACAGCTAATATGGCAATTAGAGCTGCTTTAACTGGCCATTTAGTACTATCTACAATTCATACAAATTCTGCTTGGGCAACCATTTCAAGGTTAATAGACATGGGCATACCATCATTTTTAATAGCTAGCACTCTTAATGTCAGTGTTGCACAGCGTCTAGTTAGAAAACTCTGTGATAATTGCAAACAAGAACAGTCTATTTCAAAAGATGTATTGCCTTTAAATTTTGAACCCCCTAAGTATTTGACATCACATTACAAAGCTGTTGGTTGTAATCATTGTCACCATACTGGTTATAACGGAAGAAAAGCTATCTATGAGATTATACCAATTACAAAAGTGCTCTTAAATAATATTAGAAATAATGATTTAGAAGTTGATGATTACTTACAAGAACATGGAATTGAAACCTTAAAGAGTAACGCTGTGAAACTTATAAATGAAGGAATAACTTCTATTGAAGAGGTATATGCCCTTTTATCGGAATAATAGCTTATATATAACATTCATAAAACTGATTTAAGAATCAAATGATGATAAAAAAAACATATTTACTAGTCTTAATTAGCTTTTTGGTTTTTAATGGACAGGCTCAAGATAATGAAGAGATACAACGGATTGAAAATTTAAGAAACCAACTTACCATTTTATCTTCTGATAGTGCTGGTTTAAACGAAACTGTTAAAACGGAAATCAATGTTAATAATATTTCACTTTCAAATTTTTTGTTGGCAATTTCAGAAGTCCATAAAGTAAATATTAATATATCTACTGAGCTCAATAGTATTAGTATATCTAATAGTTTTTCTAATGTAAGTGTTAGTGACTTACTTATTTTTTTATGCAAAGAATATAATTTAACCATAGATTTCACAGGTAATATCCTTTCGATTAAACCATATCAAAAGGAAATTACTCAACTAGAAAAACGAATAATCCCTGTTAATTATAATCCGTCTGTTAATTCAATCTCTATAGATGTTAAAGGAGATAAACTTTATGATGTTTTTAAAAGAATTATGGATGAAACAGGAAAGAACCTAGTGTTCTCTCCTGGGCTCGAAAACAAATTGCTTACTGCATACATCCAAAATACACCATTTCAATCAGCAATGGATAAATTAGCGTTTGCAAATAATCTCTATGTTGAAGAATCTAAAGATGGTTTTTTTGTGTTTGAAGATAACTCGCCAACTACTGTCGCAACTTCAAATAATCAAAATCTAAATAATATAAGTCAATCATCAAGAAGAAAACGTAACTCTAATTTTTTCTTTTCGGTTAAAGATTTAGATCAACAAACTTTAGATGTAGAACTAGTAAATGTGCCCATTAGAGATGTTATAAATGATATTGGTAATGAGCTTGGCATTGATATATTCACTGCAACTCCATTAGATGAGTCAGGAACAGTGACTTTTAAAGCTAAGACCATTAATTTCGATGATTTACTGATTAACATATTTGAAAAACGGACTGTTTCAAATGCTCCTCAAATCACAAATAATGGAAACCAAAATTCAAATCCTCTTAAACGTTTTACTTTTAAAAAAGAAGGTAATATTTATTTTTTTGGCACAGAAAAACAACTTAGTGTTAGGAAAGTGGCTATTATTCAAATGCAGCATCGCTCAGTAGAATTACTATCAGATCCATCTGGAGGCTTAACAAGTAATAGAAGTGCAGGACGAAATTCTAATTATGGAAACAATTTTAATGGATTCAATAGTCAATCAAACTCTTTTTCACAAAACAGAAACCGTGAACCCATAAACACGAATAATAATCAAAACTTTGAAAATTTTAATACAAAAGTCGAAGCGCTTATTAATATTCTTCCAGATGAAGTAAAACGCGACTTAGATATTAAAGTTGATTACGAACTCAATAGTTTTTATGTTAATGGTCCAAGTACAAACGTAGAACGCTTTAGAGATTTTATAAGTCGTATAGATAAACCTGTTCCAGTGATTTTAATAGAGGTCATGCTTATTGAGGTTAATAATACGTCACTCGTTGAAACTGGTGTTAGTTGGGGGATTGGAAATGAACCTGTAACAACAAATGGTGCTATATTTCCAAAAACAGATCTGACTTTAGGCGCTAATACTATAAATAAAGTAATAGGAGGTTTTGATGGCTTCGGATCTTTTAATCTTGGTAAAGTTATTCCTAATTTCTTTGCTACCATAAAAGCGATGGAAAATAACGGAAATTTAAAAGTGCGTTCTACACCAAAACTATCTACATTAAATGGTCATCGAGCGAGATTTTCTAATGGGCAGACATCTTATTATGCAGTAACTCAGCAAGCAGTAATCGGTTCAGATAATCCAGTAACACAAACAGCAGTAAATTATGTACCAATTGATGCAGAATTGGGGCTTACAATAAAACCACTTGTTTCAGGAGATGGTCAAGTCACTTTAGACATATTTGTAGTACAATCAAATTTTGGATCTCGTATTACGGATGATGCGCCACCAGATATTAGCTCACGTAAATTTAGCTCTATTATAAGAGTAAAAGACCAAGATATAGTTGTTTTAGGAGGATTAGAAGAACAAATGACAAATAATTCTGGTTCAGGAGTTCCTTTATTGGCAAGAATCCCAATTATTAAATGGCTTTTTAGTACTCGTAAACGAGAAGCAAAAAAAGCAAAACTCACAGTGCTGATTAAACCTACAATCATTTATTAATGTTAAATAGATTTTGGACATATCTTCTTTTTGGAAATCGCTTTTGTGGCTTAGAACACAGTTCTTCCGGTGAAGAAGAATCTATAATTGTGTCTTTGGTAAAGCATTCTAAAAAGGAATTAAATCGGGAGTTTGCTTACGAACTTAAATCTATCAAAGAAGTATTTGTAAAACTTGCCAAAAACCAACATGCCTATTTAATAGTTAATAACGAAAAGGTATTATCTAAGACAACTCACAGTAATGAAAAGGACATTCAGAAATTGGTTTACAAATCATTTCCGAATATTAACCTTGATGACTTCTATTTTGAAGTATTGTCAGATAATAACATTCATTTTATATCAATCTGTAGAAAAGATTATTTAGATCTTCTTATTAAGAATTATCTCCAACAAAATATTCATATTACTAATATCTCTCTTGGTAATAATATTATTTCAACAATAAAAACTTTCATCAAAGAACAAGAGGTTTTCACATCAAACTCCCTTATAAATATAGAAAAAAAACAAATAATATCTATAGATAAAACCCTTATTAACAAAGAATTTTATGACATTAATAGCTTAAGGGTTTCCAGTACTGAAGTACTTTCATTTTCTGCTGCTATTCAATCTATTCTTAAAAACAACAACACGGCAACAAACCTTAAAGAAAAACATCATGTTTTATTAAATGAATTCAAGCAAACACGTTTTTTTAATCAGTTCTTAAAATTTTCTGGAATTTTTATTCTTGGAGTGTTATTAGCGAATTTTTTGCTGTTTAATAACTACTTCAATAAGGTAAATGATTTACAAGAAATCACTAGTATCAATGAATCTGCAAAACAAAGACTATTAGTTCTTGATGAGTCAGTTTCTAAAAAGCAGAAATTAGCTGATGATTTATTAAAAAGCAATGGTTCGAGAAGTTCGTTTTATGTTAACACTATTATAAATAAACTTCCAGAAACGATACTGCTTTTAGAGTATGATTATCAACCTTTAATTAAACGAATCAAGCCTAGTAAACCGATAATATTAGACAGCAGAGTAATTAAGGTGTCAGGTCGATCCAGTGATAGTGAAATATTTTCAACTTGGATAGCTAACTTAGAACAAATTGATTGGGTAAATAAAGTGGATATTATAAATTATGGATTATCATTAAACCGCTTCCCTGATTTTGAAATTAAAATAATCCTAGACGATGAATAAGAAAAATAAAAACATATTACTCATAGGAAGCTTTATTTTTACACTGTTTATTTGCTATCAATTAGCAATATCGAAGACTATCATTCAAAGCCAGGAGTATAATAAATTAAAACAACAACAAACCTTATTTGAAAACACACCACAAAAACTCTCTTTACTTAAAAAAAAGGAAATATACTTTGATTCAATACTAAACAAATATCAATTAAATGGTTCTTCTTTGCAAAATAATCTTTTAAAAACTATTAATGTTTTTGCTACGGCTAATAATCTAAAAGTGGTAAGTTTTCTTGAGCCACATATCATTGTTAATGACAATTTAATTATTAAAACTTATGAGCTTGTTATTGAAGGGAAATTTAATGATATTAATAAACTTATTCACCAATTAGAACAAAAAACAAAGTTTGGCGAAGTTGTAAATCTCCATTTTGAGAAAAAGAAAAACCATAAAACAGGTAAATATTATTTGCAAGCGAAAGTTTTAATTAAAAGCTTTAGTTGAGTTATAGGTAAATTTATTTGCTTCACTCATTTTTAATGCTATCAAAAATTCAACGTTTTATTTTACAATTATTTTTGACGACTTATTGAATTTATTCTAAGGTAAATTATATCTCCAGTAATTAAATCATAATATGGATATCTACCTAAATTGTCTTGATCCATATTATTGACAAGCAAATATCTTGAATTTAACTTTTCTAATAAGTTCGAAATATCTGCCTTTGTAACTAGTTCAGAATTATTAGATGTAAATGCAGACTTTAAACCATCTGCTAGTAAACTGCCAACTGCGGCATTAGCGATTCCACTCAAACTCATGGTTTCTGTTTTTGAAATAGGACTGTTTACTCCAAGTTTACCTTTTTTAATCTCGTTAACAGGCTTATTGTTTTTATTTCTTACACGATGAGAATTTACCCTACAAGAATCACTGCAATATTTTTGAACACCTCGCCTTGTTGGTCTATATTCCTTAAAACAATAAATGCATCTATAAAATTCTAAATTCATCCTTTAGCGTTAATTATACGTACAATTAACGTTAAAAAATCTGTTTTATTGTTTTTATCTTTTGATTTCTGAAAAATCAATATTAAAAATCGATTCTAAAATTAGATCTTCAGACAATAATAAAGTGCTCCTCTTTAATTTCCGGATAGTAGATTTTTTATCTTGCTTTTTTTGCATCAAATTGTACTGACTCTGAAAAAGCTCTATATTTTTATCTTCTTTATTCATATTACTCATGAAATCCATTCCATAATCAACTATCGACATTGAATTAAGATTAGAGACTGAAACATTAAAATTTAACTTCCCATTAAGATCAATCATATGCTTTTCAATAGATTCATGTTGAATTTCAAATGTGCTCTTGATATGTTTGCCAGAATACTGTATATCCTTACCTACATTTTTGACATAATAATTAGAAATCTCATAAAGACTATTTATCTTTTCCATATAACCTTTAGCAATGAATTGAAATACTTTAATTGTACTATAAGCTTCTAACTCAAATAATCTGATTAAGTTTCTGTCTAGAACATTTTTTTTGGATAATCCCTTATTAATTATTTGTATATCATTATCAATAAAATAATTGTCACCATTACTCTCAACAACAAATACTTTATCAACATAATTATATAAAATATTATCTTTTTCACGTCCATCAAAAATCAAATCTAAAACATGTGAAGGCAAATAAAACACTGAAGCTAAGAATAAATTCTTTGATAAATAATTTTGTATATCATCATAGCTATCCATATTGTATAAATTAGTTTTCTAGCATTTGTGAATAATCCTCAGGTAAATGAGCATCTAATTTTCTTAGATACTTATCAAGTGCTAACATTGTAGAATGCCCAGTAATTAACATAAGTTTACTCTTTGCTTGAAATGGAGTCATGGTCTTTATAAACTCATGATATAACTTAGTTACAAATGTATGACGGAAACTATATAATGTATAATTTAGATCTAAATCAAATTTCTTCTTGATTAATTTAGTAAATCGTTTTGTAAAATAACCTCTTCTACTCTCTAATTGCGACTTCCAATACTTTCCAATACCTTCTGGTGTAAACAATAAGCTATTCTTATCCATATTACTAAGATCTGGAATTTCTTTTATTAGAATTTCAGGAATAATCTTAGTTTTTAAGGGGCTATTTTTTGCTTTAAAGCTTAGTGTTTTATTTTTAATATCTAAATCACCTACTTTTAATCGGCATACTTCTATAGGTCTTAAAAAGTTATATGCCACAAATTTTATATATAGTAACAGTAACTCATCATGCTCTTTCAAGTAGCTAAATATTTCCTTTTGCTGATCTTGAGAATATCGCTTATTACGTTTAGGGCTTGATTTTAAAACATTAATTTTTGAGATAATATTATCTAAAACAACATCATTATCAACAAGACATTGAAAAAAACTACTCAGACTTGCTCTATAGTTATTTCTATTCTTAGCAGATGATCTTTTTAGAATATAGTTTAAAAAATCAACACATAGTTGCTTATTAACATCTTTTATGTTTTTAATATCATTATTTGATTCATCAATCCATCTTTTGAAAACATTCAAATGACTTTTATAGGATCTTAAACTACTATCTTCTAAAATCTCCTTTTTAATACTTAAATCAAAGTCTAAAGCCTTTTGAATAGAATATACTTTATCCAACAGATTATCCGGTGTATAGGGTAAGTCCTTATTTGAATTTAAAACAATAGTTTCTTTAGCAGATTTAGTCTTAAGTAGGCTAAAATGAAGTTCTGTATTATCTTTAAAAGGGTCATAACCTTTTTTCAGATATTTCAAAATGATATTACGATAGACTGTTAAAACAGCCATACGCTCCTCTTTTGTTTTAAATGTATTAGCATTTCCGTAGAATGGAGTCTGACGTTCTAACTTATTAGTATCAGAATTACGGAAAGAAAAATAAACATACCAGCGCTTACTCAGATCGCCTTTGGCAGTATAAATTTTTGGATTAGTAAACTTTGCTTTCAATGAAAAATCGTATGCACTTTCGTATGCACTTTTGCATTCTCTGTCAATTAATAGTTTAAAATTAAGCATAAAAAAACGGTTTGACAACTTCAAACCGTTTATTTACAATGCATTTAGCTTAGTAGCGGGAACTGGACTCGAACCAGTGACCTTCGGGTTATGAGCCCGACGAGCTACCTACTGCTCTATCCCGCGATTTAATATTAAAATGACCTTCTTAGCTTTTAACTTTCGGTTCATAATGCCGACTCAATCATTTTAGGACTGCAAATATACAATGCTTTTTGATTTCTACAACAAAAAACACAAAAAAATAACTCCCAATTTTACATTGAGAGTTATTTTAAAGTCAATTATGGTTAAAAAAATAATTAATCTTCTGTATCTAAAGTAGCTAACACTCCTGTGTCACTATTGTTTACAAAATCAAATTGCTCAATATTTGGAAACTGTGTTTTTAACTGAGCTAACTCTCCTTTAAAATCATTATTACCTAACATCAATATTTTAAGGTTTGATAATTTAGCTAAGTCTGTTGGAAGATTACCATAAAAAGCATTATTAGCTAAAACTAACTCTTCTAAATTTACTAAGCTTGAAATAGCATTCGGAACTATTCCTAATAATGTATTGTCAAATACACTTAATATTTTCAAATTAGTCAAATTACCAATACTCTTAGGTAATTTACCTGTCAAACCATTACTACTAACTAATAATTCCTTTAGGTTAGTTAAATTACCTAATGATTTAGGCAAAGTTCCCGAAAGATTATTATTATACAATTCTAAAGTTTGTAATTGCGATAACTGACCAATAGTTTCAGGAATTGCCCCTTCAATATTATTCATAAACAATTGTAAAGATTGTAGTGAGGATAAATCACCAATTGTATTTGGCAATTCTCCATCAAGCTTATTAAAGGCAATGTTGATTACTTTTAGAGCTTTTAAATTCCCTATTGAACTTGGAATTGCTCCTGAAATATTATTTCTAAATAAATTCAGTTCTTTTAGGTTAACTAAATCTCCTAATGCTTCAGGAAGTTGCCCCTCTAGATTATTAAATTCTAAGTTAAGAGCTATAACTTTTTCATCTTCAATAGTAACACCATACCATTCAGAAACAGGGCTGTTTAAATCCCAAGTAGTATTCCAAGATGTACCATTTGTTGAATTGTGTAAAGCAACTAATGCTTCTTTTTCTTTTGTAGTTACATTCGCGAACGAAAATATCGTTACCAAACATAATAACAATGTAATTTTAGCGGTTTTCATAATAGTAGATTTTTGTGAGGGAGCACATTTACTATAACGAAAATAACAGAATACCGATTATCTACCAACTTTTTTCGACGAAATGCAATGTCGTTTATCGAAAAAATCATAAATAACTGATTTACAACAAACTAAAAACAAGCTATTGTTCAATATTTTGTGCCTCAAAACTTAAAATTTCATTATTTTCAGTACTGATATTCAATTGAATAGGATGACAACACACTTCACAATCTTCGATATATGATTGTTTTATTTGAGAAACATCAATGAGCATTGATATGTTTTCCCAACAATATGGACATTGAAAAAAGTGTTCTTTCATAAATGTTATATGTTGAATCTAAAATTCTACATTTAATAATTCCCCTCCAAGTTGAAGAACCGTTAACTCAGCCAATTTTGCTTCATATTTAGCCTGATTTCTACTTAATTCTGCATTAAGTAAATTAAGCTGAGCTTGTCTAAACTCGATAGACGTTACCTGCCCTATTTTAAATTTCTCTTGAGTTCGATCAAAATTATTTTGAGAAGTGATAATGTTTTCTTCTTGTATTCTATAAATTAATAATTTATTTTGAAAATCATCCCAAGCATTATTAAAAGTACGTTCAATTTCTATGATTAATTGCTCTTTTAAAAATTGCTGATTCTCTAAATTAATTTGAGCATTTTTCACACGTGTTAATTTACTACCTCCATCAAATAAATTCCATGACAAATTTAATCCAGCAGATAAACCCGAAGTAGTACTTTGTGTAGTAAAAGCTAAAGGATTATCGGTTGAAGATTCATTCCAACTATAAGATCCTACTAATCCAATTGAAGGTAAAAATTGCGCTTTATTAGTTTTAATATCAAACTGACTAATATTTATATTACGTTCTGCTTGAAGTAATGATACGTTATTTGCTTTAGTTTTATCTAAAAGGTCTTTTTTATCTAACTCTAATAAAAAACTCAGATCTTTCTCAACATTAAAATCGTCATTAATTTGATTACCTAAAACAACATTTAAATCTCGTTTTGCATTTCGTAATTGTTGTTTTGAATTTATAAGATTAATACTATCATTATTAATATCAACTTCAGCATTTAAAACGCCAAGCTTAGTACTTTGTCCATAATCGAATTGGTATTCTGCTCGTGTTAATCTGTCTTTTGAAATCATTAAAGTTTCCTCTAAAGCCTCTTTGTTTTCAGAGAGCTGAGCGACTGTGTAATAGATTGAAAACAACTGCAGTATTGTCGTTTCTATAGTTTCACGAGCTTCTAACTCAGATAATTGGTGTTCTTCCTTCAAACGTTTGTAATTGTATAGACGCCCTAAACCATCAAACAATGTGTAATTTAAATTTAGTGACGCATTATAACGACGTGTTTCTATGCCATTTGCAGTAATAACGTCTCCATCAATTCGTTGTCCTTCAGAATCTTGAACATCAAGTGTTGCTCCTGCATTTCCTGTTAGTGTTGGCAAATAACCAGAATTTAAAACTCCTGTGTTATTTTCAGCTACTTTTATAGTATTATTTGCTATTTTAATTCCGTAGTTGTGTTCTAAAACTAATTCTACAGCTTTTTCAGGACTTAACGCTTGTTGTGCGTTAAGGTATAACCCGAAGAAAACTGAAATACATGTGATATAAATTCTAATGTTCATCGGCTTCATTTTGTTCTTTTATGGCACGCTCTACTTCTTCTTTTGTTACTCTTTTATTAGTCCACAACCATTTTGCATTTTGTTTAATACTATTACTAAATGATAAGAATAATGGCAATACCAATAAGGTTAATATGGTAGCATAAGCAATTCCAAAGGATATAGAAATAGCCATAGGTTTTAAGAATTGTGCCTGTCTACTTTTTTCTAAAAGCAAAGGCGCTAAACCTGCAATGGTTGTCAATGAAGTTAAGAATATGGCTCTAAAACGTGATTTTCCAGCTTCAGAAATTGCCAAATCAAATTTCATTCCTTCCCTAAGGTTTGTGTTAAATTTACCAATGAGTACCAAGCCATCATTCACCATAATACCAATGAGTGCTATAATCCCTAAAAGTGATAATACATTAACAGAAAAACCTAAAAGCCAGTGTCCCCAAGCCACAGCTGTTAAACTAAAAGGCACTAAAAGAATTAATAAAAATGGCTGACTATAACTGCGAAATGTAAATGCTATTGTAATATAAATGAGTAATAAAATAGGAATTCCTGCTTTAGCTAATGAGCTTGATAATTTAGTAGCTTCTCTATTTTGACCTTCAAAAGAAGCTGTTATAGTTGGGTATTTAGATTGTAAATCTGGAATAACATTTGATTTAACATCATCTAAAATATCGGTAGCACTAGAGCTTGGATCTTTTAAATCTGCTGAAATACGGATTTCCCTTTGACCTTCTAAGTGGTTAATCGCCACATCTCCTCTTTCAATCGTATAAACAGCAATATCTTTTAAGGTCACTCGTTCTCCTGTAGATGTTACTATTCTCATATCATCTAAATCGTTTATAGATGCTCTATTGCTTCGGTCATAACGTACCCAAACTCTAATTTCGTCTTGACCTCTTTGGAAACGCTGCGCTTGAACACCAAAAAATCCTGAACGGACTTGAGACATTACAGTTCTTAAATCTAAACCTAAAAGATAAGCGCTTTCTTTAAGTTGCAATCTAATTTCTTTTATACCAGCAGGATCATTATCCTCTACATCTTTAAGCAAAGGGTTTTCTGACAATACCTGCTTAAGTTCTAACTTAGCAGCTTTAAGTTCTTCTATATTATTTCCAAGTAATGCCACGGAAACTGGACTTCCTCCAAAATTGCCACCAGATCCATAAATTAAACGCTCTGTACCTACAACTGGCCCAACTAATTCTCGTAATCTATTAGCAACCATTGATGATACAATCTCATCAGGTCGCTCTTCTCCTGGCAACATATTAATAACTAAACGTGCACTTGAGCTACTATTTAATGTTAATATGGTATTTTCAAAAAGCTCTTTATCTGTTCCTTTTAAATATTTCTCGGTAAATTCTTTATTAAGTATGAATGATTTTTCTTCTATCATAGAAATAATAGAATCCGTAATTTTTTCATTCGTTCCGTTTGGCATATCAAGTTCAATAGACACACGATCACTTGCTATTGAAGGAAATATGGTAACTCCAATAACGCCTCCACCAATAGAACCAAACGTTAATACAAGTAATGAAACAAAAATTCCTAAAGACAAAATTTTAAATTTAAGCACAAAATCTAAAACTGGTGAATACACTCTATCTCTTAAAAAGCTCATAATGCGATCTCCAAAAGCATTAATTCCTCGCATTTTTGCAAAAAACTGTTTCATTTTTGAAGGATTCTCTTCAGGAATTTGTTTTCTTAAAGCCTTTGAATGTGCTAAATGTGCTGGGAGAATAATCAATGCTTCAACTAGCGAAACTATTAAAGTAAGAATTACAATGACTGCTACTTCACTGAAAAACTCTCCTATTCGACTATCTAAAAACAGAAATAATGAAAATGCTAATATTGTTGTTATAATTGCAGACACAACTGGTGGAATCACTTCCATAGTACCATCTAATGCAGCTTCAACAGGTGTCTTACCTTTTTCATAGTGTTGGTATATATTTTCAGCAATTACAATACCATCATCAACAAGAATTCCAATAACGATAATCATTCCGAAGAGTGACAACACGTTTATTGTCACATCAAACTGACCAGCAAAAATAAACATGCCGAGAAACGAAATTGGCAATCCAAAAGCAACCCAAAATGCTAAACGTGTATTTAAAAACAAAGACAAGAATAGTAAAACTAATACCATTCCAACAATAGCATTTTCTGTTAGAAGTTGTGTTCGTTGATTTAATGTTATTGATAAATCTCGAACAATATCTAGCTTAATGTTTTCATGCTTTTGATTGTATGTTTCGATGTATGCTTTAACCTTGTCAGCAGATGTAATTAAATCTTCATTATTTGTACTTGTAACTGAAATATTTACAGATAAATCCTGATTAAAATAGGTTGCATTTGGTGTCTCTGAGAATCGATCTCTTACAATAGCAACATCTTTAAGCCGAACCGTTTTACCATCTGAAGTAGCACGAATAATTAAATTAGATAACTCGTCTCCATAATACGAACGATTATTAGCTCGAATTAGATATTCTTCAGCATCCGTTTTAATATTTCCTCCTGTTACTAATATGTTTGAAGCAGCAACGGCTTGCGAAACTTGACTAAAGGTTAAATTATAAGCTAATAAATTAATTTCATTAACCGCAATTTCAATTTCTTCAACAGGATAACCAGTAACTTCAACTTGAGAAATACCATCAATAGCACGTAAATCATTTTCTACTTGCCTACCAATTTGCTTTAATGTTGCTAAAGGCACATCTGTACCACTCAAAGCAAACGAAATTGTTTCTCTTACAGCTTCTTGTTTTGCAACTATAAGAGGTTCCATTCCTGTTGGAAATGAAGGTACACGATCTACAGCATTTTTAACTTCTAGTAGCATAAAATCTATGCTTTCACCTTTTTCAATTTCAACAGTAATTGTACCACTATTTTCTCTTGAAGTAGATGTCACACGATCAATACCCTTCAAACCTTTGAGGTTATCTTCAATTTGAAGTACAATCCCTTCTTCAATCTCTTGAGGAGATGCTCCAGGATACGTGATATTAATGTTTATAATTTTGGAATCTACTAGCGGAAAAAACGAAGATTTAATGGACTTATATCCTAAAACACCAAAAATAACAAACGCTATAATAAATACATTTACAGCAACATGATAACGAATAAAATAGGCTATTATTTTTCTCATATCCTATTCTGATTTTGATGAATTTGGCGCTATTTCTGAAACCTTTTCTTCTTTTTGTGCTTCAAATGGTTTCACCAACATTCCTGCATAAGCTCCAGGAACTAGTTTTGATAGTATAATTGTTCCATCAGGTATGTTTTTCAAAACGACTTTAGTTTCTGAAAAATACACAGGTTTCACATCAATAAGATCTAAAATACTATCTCTTATGATGTAAACTTGTTCGCTTTCTAGTAAAAGACTTCTATTAACCTCAATAGCATTAGGTTCGTTTTTAGCATTTAAATTAGCCTCTAAGTACATGCCTTCTTTAAGATTACTATCTTTAACTTCAATAAAAGCTGTTATGGTTTGTGTTGTAGCATCAATACTTCCGTTGACACGAGAAATAACACCAGAGTACGTTTCTGTTTTCTCTAAGTTATTTAATGTAACAGTTTCTCCAACTTTTAAAAGGCTTGCGTAAGTTTTACTAAGTGCTACTTCCATTTCATAAACAGAAGCATCAATAAATTCACCTAATTTCTGACCACTTCTTATCAAAGAACCTTCGGTTGCTAGAGCTTCAGTTAAAATTCCTTTAAAAGGTGCTTTAATATTATATTTTGCCAATCGTTGTTCTAAATTTTTAACCGAATAATAACTAGAAACAATACCTCGACCTGTAATGAAATAGTTTTCTTTATCTGATGTCATTTCAGGTAATTTAGGTGTTGATTTATTTAAATCAAATCCATTAAGATAGGATTGCCATTTTTGGAAGACCTCTGGAAAATCTAACTTTAAATCAGGCATAATTGCTGCAATAGAATTATAGAGATTACTCTTTGAAGACTGTACACTTGCATAATATTCTGAAGCATCAATACGAATAAGGGTTTCTCCTTGGCGATATTCTTGTCCTGGTTTAAACAATGTGTTGCCAGGTCTAAAAATGCCTTGAACTTCAGAATATAATTCTATTCTACGTTTGGCAACTAAACTTCCGTTAGCAGGAATTACAATTGGTATTGTTGTATTTAAAACTGTATCTATAAATACTGTTTTTACAACCTTTGCAGGAACTGGTTTTGGCTTTGTTTTATTATTTATAAGATGCTTAGCAAAAAAGAAAGAGCCAACAATAAGTATGAGCCCTAAAACAGAAAGTATAATATTTCGCATTGGTCTAATTTGGTTGAATTAGTTAGACCACAAAAGTATTAGTAAGTTTAGTGTTCAGTTGTTAATTATTCCTTAAAAAAGGAATTGCTAATTTCTTTTAACTCAATTCATCTAGCTCTAAAGTAATGGTTTCCCAGTCTGTCATTAATTTCTGAAGCTTTTGTTTTTTAGCTTGATAGCGATCAAAAAAAGATTCATCAGAAACTGTTGCATCATAATTAGTTGCTAATTCAACATCATCTGCCTTAATTTCTTTTTCTAATTGATTGATTTTAGATTCAATATTACTTAGCTTGTTGTTAAGCGACTTAAGCTTCTTTTGATCTTCGTAAGATTGTTTATTTGTTGTTTTAGGCGCTTCTTTAACAACAGTTCGTTTTTCAACTTCACGTAGATTCTCTACATTGCGTTGTTCAAGGTAAAAATCTATATCTCCTAAGTATTCTTTAATTTTTTGATCTTTAAACTCGTAAACTTTATTGGTAAGTCCTTGAAGAAAATCTCTATCGTGAGAGACTAAAACCAAAGTCCCTTCATACTTTTTTAAGGCTTCTTTTAATACATTCTTAGATTTGATGTCAAGGTGATTTGTTGGCTCATCCATGATTAAGACATTGATTGGTTGAAGCATAAGTTTCGCCAATGCCAATCGGTTTCTTTCACCTCCTGAAAGCACTCTAACATATTTTTCAGCTTCATCACCTCTAAATAGAAACGACCCTAAAATATCGCGTACTTTACTTCTATTCGTTTCATTTGCAGCATCAATCATCGTATCTAAAACAGTTTTACTGCCATCTAAATACTCAGCTTGATTTTGAGCAAAATATCCTATTTGAACATTATGACCTAGTTTGAGATGGCCTTCATGTTTTAAATCGCCAACAATAATTTTTGCTAATGTCGATTTACCTTGACCATTTTGACCAACAAAAGCTGTTTTAGTATCACGTTCAATCATTAAACTGACATCTGTTAATACCTGATTATCATCATAGTGTTTAGATATATTTTCTGCTTCAACAACAACTTTACCAGGTGTAACAGATACCGGAAAGTTTAAAGTCATAACACTATTATCATCCTCATCAACTTCAATACGATCAATTTTATCTAACTTCTTGATAAGTGACTGAGCCATCGTAGCCTTACTTGCTTTAGCTCTAAATTTTTCAATTAGCTTTTCGGTTTGTTCTATTTGTTTTTGTTGGTTTTTTTGAGAAGCCAACTGCTGTGTTTTAATCTCTTGGCGAAGCACTAAAAACTTAGAGTATGGCTTGGGATAATCATAAATTCTTCCTAACGAAATTTCAATAGTGCGATTGGTGACATTATCTAAAAACATTTTATCGTGCGATACAATTACTACTGCTCCTGAATACCCTTTCAAAAAATTCTCCAACCAAATAATAGACTCAATATCTAAATGGTTTGTTGGCTCATCTAAAAGCAACACATCATTATTTTGAAGTAATAGCTTTGCCAACTCAATACGCATTCTCCAACCTCCAGAAAACGTATCTGTAAGTTTATTAAAATCTTCACGTTTAAATCCGAGACCTTGTAAAATCTTTTCCGTTTCACCTTGATAGTTATAACCTCCAACAATTTCATAAGAATGCTGAACTTCATTAAGATCAATCATTAATTGATGGTAGCCTTCACTTTCATAATCTGTACGTTCAGCCAATTGGGTATTAATATCTTCCATTTTAGCCTCGAGTTCTTTTATTTCTTTGAATGCCTCATAAGATTCTTCAAGAACTGTTCTTCCTAAAACAAAATCAATATCCTGTTTTAAAAAGCCAATACTCATGTTTTTATCTGCTGCAATTTGTCCAGAATCAGGTTCTAATTCTTTCGACAAAATTTTAAGCATTGTCGATTTACCAGCTCCATTTTTCCCAATTAAACCTATGCGATCACCAGGACTGAGTTTAAACGTAATATCTTCAAATAGAAATTCGCCTTGAAATGAAATAGAAAGATTATGAATATTGAGCATTTGCTACTTTTGTTACACTATAATTATTAATAAAACGTAAATTTGTATCTAAATACAAAGCGCAAAAGTAATCAAATTTAAATCATGTTAAAAGGCACAAAAGTTTACGCGATTTTCACAGGAGTTTGTCCTAAATGTCATCAGGAATCTATGTATAAAACTAAGAATCCTTATGTATTAAGTGATGTTTTAAAAATTAATGAAAAATGTTCACATTGTAACACCAAGTATCGTTTAGAACCTTCTTTTTTCTATGGTTCAATGTATGTGAGTTATGGTGTTGGAATTGCTTTTGCTGTTGCTGCTTTTATAATTAGTTACTTATTTCTTGGTAGTTCATTAATGACTGCCTTTATTGCAATTGTTGCAACAGTAATTGTTTTTGGACCTATTATAATGCGACTTTCAAGAAATATATGGATTAACTTATTTATGAGTTACGATAAAAATTTGGTAAAGAAATAATCGTTTAAGCTTTAATTTGTCATGAGTGAAGAAAACTCAACGACCTACTTTAAACCTTTTAATATCTATTTCCTTGTCTAAGTCTATATCGTTTTCAATATGATTAAATAGTTGTTCTGCTACGAATGGAGACATCATTACACCTCGAGTTCCTAAACCGTTAAGAACAAATAGGTTTTTATATTCTGGATGAACACCTATTAAAGGCCTACGATCATTTGTTGTTGGACGAATGCCTGCTACTTGGTGAATAATTTCAAAATCGCAAGTTATAATCTTTTTTAATTTCTCTATCAATTCATTCTTAGCTTCAGAAGTTATCGAATGTGTTTTATCTTCTCTCTCATAAGTTGCTCCAATCCAGTACAAATCATTTTCTAATGGCACAATAAATACTGAAGATTTCAAAATAAAATTCATCTTCAAATCAGGAGCTTTGATAGTCAGCATTTCACCTTTAGTTCCATTTAGAGGAAGAGTCTTGAAAAAAGGATTTTTATTCAAACCGAATCCTTCTGCAAACACAATATATTTTGAAACAATGTTTTTGTACTGCACATTATCTTGCTGAATCTCTAATTGATTATGATGAAATTCTTCTTTGTACAGCCTATTATTTTTATCAAGAAAATCGCTATATGATTTGGTTAATAGAGAGCTATTGATTCTTCCTGAATGTAACACTTCACCAAAACCAAATTCAGCAGCTATAGCATGATTTTCGTTTTTAATCAATGTTGTAGATAAAAAGTCACGCAAATCAGGCTTATCAGAAGCTGCAAACCAGTCATTTTGTTCTTCTACAGATGTAAACTTTCTATAAACAGGTATTTTATGATCTAACTTAATTTGAAGTAACTCCTCAAGTTTATTATATTTTGGAATTGCCAATTCAAGTTGACATTTAGCATTCCATACTTTTGTAAACCGTTTTAAGACCACAGGATTGTACAAACCTGCTGCAACACTAGAAGATTGTTGAGATTGATTATCGAAGACTACAAAATCTTTATGATGTTTTCTAAGTTGTTCGCAAAAAGCAATACCAGCTAATCCGTTACCTATTATTATATAATCGACTTGTTTCATTAAGGCAAAAGTAATATAAAAGAAGAGTGTATTAACAGTTCGTATAAATAAAAAACGCTCACTAAATAGTGAGCGTTTTGATATAATCTATGTGATACTTAGTAAGACCACATGTCTTGTTCAAAATTTCTAATCTTATCTTTAATTCGATCAGATTCTAACATCTGCATTAATGCATTATCAGCTACATATTCTTTAACTTCACGATCTCCATATACATTTTCTTCTTTGTACATGTAAGCATTAAAACGTCTAGCATTTAGTAAGTGATCAAAAGATAAAGGCATCGCGCTATTCTTATTATTGAATGCAGTTGCTTTATGCAAAACCTCTCTTGCTTCAGGGAAAAATATCCAGAATAATGCATTAGGTGTCTTTAAAGATTCATCTTCAGAATCTAAAAAGTTAACATCTGGTGCTGCAGGTGCAATACCTAAAATTCTATATTTTAATTCTCCATGACGCTTATCAAAATACCAAAGTCCTTTAATTAAGTATGCACTAATGTGAAACGCTTCAATATTAGTAGTTGTAATATATTCAGGATCTACAAAACCATCAGCATTTAATTGGTCATAACCAATATCTAAAGTATCAACTTTAGTTGTGATGTCTTTCAATTCTTTTACAGTACGTTTTTGAGTAAAATAAGAATCACTATAAACATTTTCAATTTTACCTTCTTTAACAGCTTTTATCAATGTATGATATAAAGAACGTCTTTCTTTTCCAATGTTATTTGTATCCACAGGGAAGTACAATGGAAAGTTAACGCGTTCGTCTAAAACCACTTTTTCCCAAGTCATTTTAGAGAACAATATATCTCTATCATCAAGATAACCGTATTCTAAAGGTTTGTCATTATCTAGTGCTAACTGAGCCTCAGTTTTAACACCAATTTCTTGTGGTGTTTTAGCATTTAAAATATTTGCCTGAGCACACACACTAGCTGTGACACCTACAGTAACAAAAATTGATAATAAGAATTTATAATTCATCTCTTTTAAATTTTAATTTGGGTTTTCTTTAAGTTGATTAATTAGTCAACTCAATAACAAGTGGTGATGCTGGTTTAATAGCAGGACCATTACTTCTTGATTTGATTTCAAAAATTTGAACTTGAGATCCACGCTTCGCGCTTCTTAAAGCAGATTTTGCAGCACTGTTAAGTCTGTTTCCAGAACAAGTTACAGAAGGTTTCCCTTCAACTTTCATTTTAAATCCAGTTACAGTCAATGGTAAATCAAAATCAAAGTCTTCTAATACTGCTTCTATTCTACCTATCTCAACATTATTTCTAGGTAATTTAGCAGTTCCAATCTGACCAGCAATTTGACCAGAAGGCTTAGGAATATCCTTAATTCTAAAAATAGCTTTATCACTAACTTTAGACCCATCATCTAATGTTGCAGTTACATTAATAGCAACTTCTCTACCAGATGTAGGTACCATTGTATATTTTCCAATACCAGAACCTTTTTTCAATCCAGCACCTGATGCAGATACTTTATTATCAGGAACACCAGCAAAAGAAATTGTCATTGGGTTTACAACACCACGATATACAACATTCATTTTATCTGCAGAAATTGTTGCTGAATTTGGTCTTGGTACAACAACATAGTTTCCTTTAATTGGAATTTCTAACGGCTTACCATCTTCTAAAAATGTAAAGACACCATCTATTTCATGTTCTCCTACGCTTCCTACGTTGAAATCTAAACGTGCAGCACCAGTAGAATCAATATTCTTTTCTAAATCTACAGCTTGATCACCAATACTCAATCCTGTAGGTGTTACATTTGCATATTTACCTAGTACAACTTTACCTTGAAATTGTTCTCCGGCAAAGAATGCTGACTTATCTGCAATTACAATTGCAGTATAGTTTTTAAGAGAAACTGCTTCATCTAAAGTATTACCAAGAAATACGTTAAACATATTTGCCTCAGTAACTTTAACGTCATTTTGCATTGCTGTTAATTTAGTATAAGAAGCAATTGCTGGGAAACCTTTAAAGTGGTAATCTAACCAATCAATAGCTTTTCCATCTTTATTTTTTTCTTGCGCTGTACTAAATCTTTTATCAAAGTTCTCAATAGCTTTTGAATATTTAACATCATCACCTATGATTCCTTTAACTTTACTTTTGTATTCATTAATCTTAGCCATAACTTCTTGACCATCTTTGGTTAATCTGTCTCCAGTAAACCACATTTCATCAAGAATGTCAGTTTTATCCATTGCTTCAAAAGGTAATTTACCCGTTTCTGGATCAATTTCATACTTTCCTTTAGCTAAAAGTTTAGCTTTTAAACCTTCAATGTATTTGAAAAACACATCAGAAGCAGCACTTATTTCTTTTGCTTTATTTGCTGCTAAAGCAAAATCTGCTGGTTTTTCTTCTGCTTTACTTTCAAGATTAGCTAGCAATTTTTCATTCATATCTGTAGTAACTACATTTGCGTCTGAAAATTTAGCTTCCATTAATCCGAAAGCGGATAGTACTTCTTTAGACATATTCATTGCCATCATAGCAATAAATACTAAGTACATCAAGTTAATCATTTTCTGCCTTGCAGATAATTTTCCTCCTGCCATTTTAAATTAGTTTTTTAATTTGTTAATAGTTGTTATTAATTCTAGTTTAAAAACTAATTAGCTTTTATTCATTGCAGAAAGCATTCCACCATACACACCATTTAAAGATGATAAGTTAGATGCTAATGATTGCATTTGTTCTTTTAATTTAGTTGCGTTTTCAACAGCTTCTTCATTAATAGCAGCTTGACGATTTGCACTTTCCATTTGTACTTTATAAAGGCTATTTAAAGATTCCATTTGAGCAGCAGCTAAAGACATTTCTTCGCTATATTTCTTTTGAGCAGTCATTGAATCAACAGTTGGACTGATTCCTTTTGCAGCACCTTCAAAGTTTTTTATACTTGCACCTAAACTTGCCATTAATTCACCATCAATTTTAGCTTCTTTTAAAAGGTTATCTAATTTTTTAGATAATAGTCCGTCAGCATCTTTAGGCTCTTCTTTTTTCTTTTTACCACCTAATGATTGTCCACCAGCTAATTCAGGATAAACTAAAGACCAATCTAATTCACCACCTTGCTTTTCAAAAGCAGATAAAGTAAATACTAGTGCTTCAACAATCATACCTATGGTTAAAATTGTAGATCCGTAAGGCCAGTGTTGTATTTTGAATAAAGCTCCTACAATTACAATTGCTGCTCCAAGTCCGTAGACCATATTCATCGTTGATAATTTCTTTTGTGCCATAATTTTTGTTTTTAGTTTTAAGTCCTAAGCAATTTACTTAAGTAGATTAATATATTTAGTTTAGTTAATTATTAGTTTGTTGCAGAGTTTAGTGTTACCTCAGTTCCCATATAATCTTGAACTGTTCTGAACCCAATGTAGCTTCTTGCTGAATCTGCATATTCGTAGTCTCTAGAACTTACTTGTAAGAAATAAGCAACATCTTTCCATGATCCTCCACGAACCACTTTACGTTCGTTATTTGGATCATTTACATTTGGATTAAATGATGCCGAATATTCATATGAAGCTGGATCGTAAGATCCTTGTACCCATTCTGAAACATTTCCTGCCATATTGTAAAGATCAAAATCATTTGGTTCGTATGCGTCAGCTTCAACAGTGTATAATGCCTGATCTGCTGCATAATCTCCTCTTAACGGTTTAAAGTTTGCCATAAAACAACCTCTATCGTTTTTAGCATATGGTCCACCCCAAGGATATGTTGCACCTTGAAGCCCTCCTCTTGCTGCATACTCCCATTCCGCTTCAGATGGCAATCTAAATTTATTCACAAATGGTTTTCCTTTACTTTTTTGATAAGTATTCTTCTTTAATGTTCTCCATTGACAGAAAGCATTAGCCTGTTTCCATGACACACCTACTACTGGATAATCACCATAGGCATCATGCCAGAAGTAATCGTTATGCATTGGTTCGTTATAAGAATATGAGAAATCACGTATCCAAGCTGTTGTATCTGGATAAATTTCAACTTCTTCAGTAATTATTACATCTTTACGAGATAAATTACGATTCTTAGCAGCCTTTTGAATATCCATGTATCTATATTGGAACTTAAATTTCTTTACATCCCAAGTACGTTGACCATTATATGATTCTTCAATAGGCAAATACATTGTATCCATAACCTCAGCATAATATTCATCTGGATAGTCATTGGTATCAAAAATCAACTCAACATCACTGTTCAGTTTTCTACCTTCATAACCTGTTGGACCTAACCCACTGTAGTTATCATACATGTATTTTTCGTAAACAGACATATTTTCTGGATCAGCATCATTAAATGCAAATTCTCCAATTCCTCCATTACCAGGAGTTTCACCAATTTCATCGGCTAAAATAGCAAGTTTTGTTCTTAATATTGAATCTCTAACCCAATATACAAACTCACGATACTCACTATTGGTAATTTCAGTTTCGTCCATATAGAACGCTCTAACTGTTACAGTTCGTGTTGGTGCATCTTGAACACCTGCTAGGTCATCATCAGATTTACCCATTATAAATGCTCCTCCTGGAACAAGTGCCATACCATAAGGTTTTTCTGGATGCCATTTCTTTCCTTTAACTCCAACCAGTTCTCCTCTGTCACCAGAGCCACAACTGACTAAAAGAGCTAAAACAGCGGTTAATAAAGCAAACTTCTTAATATTCATAGAAACTCGAGGTTAAATTATTTTAGTTGTAATTATATTACTTAAAAAAGTGTTTATTTTTTTTAAGGCAGTAAACATATTTATATATTTTGTAAAAAACAATTTTTTTTATAGTTATTTTGCATTTCATCCTAATTAATTAACATTTCATCGATTAAAAAAACGTTAAACTTTTAAAAGCTAAATATACTAAAAACTGTTCTTTTTATACGCTTTATACCATCTTTCTGGTATTTTACCCTGACTAGCTTCTGTATAATCTTCGTGCGTGCAAGGTAATAACGTATGCTTTTTTAATTTATTATTAACATTTGGTAAAAAAGGTATTTCTATCCACCAACGTCCTGTTTTTATACTTTTAAAAAATATAAGCTCCTCATCTTCAATTAGTACGTTGTATTTTTGGTAATTATTTTCATCTTTAAAATCATCATCATTGATTCTACAATTAATACCTTCGATGAAATACCATATTATTTGTGAGATAAGCATTGGAGTAGCATCTAACTCAGTCGTACTTTTAAACTCATAAATACCAAATGAAGATACTTTATTACTAATTCCTGCATAACGCGAAATGGCACAGATTTCTTTTCCGTTAAATCCATTAGGTGAATACTTTTGTTTTGCACCAACTTCAGCAGCACGAACAGATTTCAAATCCATTGTTACAATATGTGCATCACGCATAACAGGTTCTACCATATTAATATTATGCGTCACCTCTCCTAATCGATATGCTTCAAAATAGAGCTTATCCATTAAATCTATTTCTTCTTGTGAATTGAAATACGTTTGATAACCAATGACTGAGTAATTAAACAGATTATAAGGTTGTTCTAAAATGATTTTTCCGAAAAAACTATTATTCTTCAGTTCAACAGAAACATCACCTAAGTCAAAATTGCTATCTACGTTAACAATATTAACCATTGGAGCCATTGTATCATATGCACGATAATTAGCATATGTTAAATCTTGACTTCCTCCTATTATAATGGGTATAACCTTTTTTTCAATTAAAACAGATATAATTGTACGAACAGCATAATATGTATCTTCAATTGTTGATCCTGCAGGAATATCACCTAAATCAGCAATATTAGTATACCAGTTTCCTGGAAAAAGAGAATATAACGATGTACGAATGGTATCAAAATTTAATTCCTCTCCTATATAATTAACATCATTTCGACTTTCTTTAACACCAATAATCGCGAGGGTAACGCCTTCTAAATTTGGAATACCATGTTGAGCAGAGTGTATTTTAATTTTTTTTCCAAGCGCTTGTTCAGATAAAAGTTCATTATGAGCTAATACTGCATCTGTGACAGGAGACAAAAAATTAAAATTCATTTATAATTACTTTTTAGTAGCCGTTTTCTTTTTTGTAGTTTTCTTTTTTGGAGCAGCTTTTTTCTTAGGGGCTTTCTTTTCTATTTCAGCTTTAGCTTGTTCTAAAGTCATTTCTGAAACATCAACTGTTTTTGGAAGCTCCACTTTTATTTTTCCTTTAATAATATTGTGTCTTCCCCAACGTGCTTTTTCTACACGAATACCTTCATCTTCCCAGTTGTGGATGACTTTATCAATTTCTTTCTGAATTTTCTCTTCAATCAAAGTTACAATATCACTATCAGATAAATTATCCCAATCGTATTTTTTATTGACATTGATAAACATATTATTCCATTTTATAAATGGTCCAAAACGTCCTTTACCTTTTTGAACTGGCAAATCTTGATACATATATATAGGTGCATCAGCTTTTTGTTTCTCTTTAATTAATTCAATAGCCATATCCATTTCAACATCCATAGGATTTGTACCTTTAGGAAGAGAAACGAATTGCTTTCCGAATTTCACATAAGGTCCAAAACGACCATTATTAACCTCTATATCTTCGCCTTCGTATGTACCTAATTGCTTTGGCAGTTTAAATAGTTCCATTGCTTCTTCATAAGTAATGGTTGTTAATTGTTGATCGGGAGATAAACTTGCAAATTGAGGTTTATCTTCATCATCTACAGTTCCTATTTGAACCATTGGTCCGAATTTCCCTAAACGAACACTAACCTGCTTCCCTGTTTTAGGGTCTTTACCAAGAATACGTTCTCCAGATTCACGATCGGCATTTGCAGCTACATCTTCTACTTTTGGATGAAAGTCTTTATAGAAATCTTTCATCATTTTCTTCCAATCCTCTTTTCCTTCAGCTATTTCGTCAAAATCTGCTTCAACTTTTGCTGTAAAATTATAATCTAAAATACCACCAAAATGAGTTACAAGAAAATCAGTAACAATCATTCCAATATCTGTTGGCACTAGTTTACCTTTATCACTGTTTACTTTTTCAGTAAGTGAATTGTCTTTTATGCTTCCACTTTGAAGCACTAATTGCGTATAATCTCTTTCTACACCTTCATTAGAGCCTTTTTCTACATAATTTCTATTTTGAATTGTAGAAATTGTTGGCGCATATGTAGAAGGTCTTCCGATACCAAGTTCTTCCAATTGTTTTACCAAAGACGCTTCAGTATATCTATATGGCGGACGAGAAAAACGTTCGGTTGCTGTAATGTAGCTATTCAACAACGTCTCATTGACTTTCATAGCAGGTAACATGCCTTCTTGTTCTGTATCTTCATCATCAGTACCTTCTAAATACACTTTTAAAAAGCCTTCAAAAGTAATCACCTCTCCATTAGCTGTAAATGTTTCTTTATGAGTTGACGCATTAATTTTAACATTGGTACGCTCTAGTTCTGCATCACTCATTTGCGAAGCAATGGCACGTTTCCAAATTAAATCATATAATCGTGCTTGATCTCTTTCAACATTAACTGTATGTTTTGAAAAATCTGTAGGTCTAATCGCTTCGTGAGCTTCTTGAGCTCCTTTAGACTTACCTTTATATTGTCTTGATTTGCTAAATTTTGAACCATAGGCATCTTCAATTTCTGCCTTTGCTCCTTTCTGAGCTTCAACAGATAAATTAACACTATCAGTTCTCATATATGTAATCAAACCAGCTTCATATAAACGCTGAGCATTTTGCATCGTTCTACTCACGGAAAAACCTAATTTCCTTGATGCTTCCTGCTGTAATGTTGATGTTGTAAATGGTGCAGCTGGTGATTTTTTAGCTGGTTTCTTTTGTAAATCTGAAACTTTAAAATCTGCATTAGCATTGGATTCTAAAAACGCAAATGCCTCTTTTTTTGAAGAAAAATTCTTTGGAAGTTTCGCCTTAAATGTTTGCCCATCTTCATTTGAAAACTCAGCATCAATACGATAAGACGCCTCTGCTTTAAAGTCGATTATTTCACGTTCTCGTTCCACAATTAAACGCACAGAAACCGATTGCACACGACCAGCAGATAAACCACCTTTCACTTTTCTCCATAAAACGGGAGACAATTCGTAACCAACTATACGATCTAAAACACGTCTTGCTTGTTGTGCATCTACCAAATCATAATCTATACCTCTTGGGTTTTCGATAGCTTTTTGAATAGCCGATTTCGTAATCTCATGAAATACAATACGCTTCGTCTTTGACTTATCTAATTTCAAAGTCTCAGCCAAGTGCCAAGCAATTGCTTCTCCTTCTCGATCCTCATCACTTGCTAGCCAAACAATTTCAGCCTTTTTAGCGAGATCTTTTAGTTTTTTCACAACATCTTTCTTGTCTTTAGAAACTTGATATTTAGGATCAAAATCTCCATCTACATCAACTCCCAATTCCTTTGAAGGCAAGTCTGCAATATGTCCAAAACTAGATTCTACTTTAAAATCTTTTCCGAGAAATTTCTCTATCGTTTTGGCTTTTGCTGGTGACTCTACAATGACTAAATTCTTCGACATATTTCATTTTTTCAGGCTACAAATGTATGTCAAAAATAATTTATCATCCTAATTTTTAAAAATTTCGATGGTCATTTATCTTAAAAAAGTGCTGTTTATCTATATAAAATCGCGTAAAAAAAGTCTAAAAATTTCAGACTTTTATAAATATAGCTCATTTTAATTTAAGGATACATATAATTAATGATATCAGGAAAACCTTCAATATTTAAAATCACTTCATTACTTCCATCTACTTGCAATGCAGAAATATCAAAACTACGATTTTGATTAAACACAGCTAAACAAGCTTCTTCGTTTGTAAATACAAATTTCAAATTGCGTTGCTCTGGAGATGATTCCGCAACTATTCCAGAATCCACCAATACCATACTCCATGATTCACCATCACATCCACTAGCTGAAACTTCAATAGTTAAACAATCATCATTAAGATCAAAACCAACTAGCATATAATCGCCTGAAACCGCAGACTCAAAAAATGTGTTGTCAATAATCACAGATTGACCACAATTATCATTTTGAAAATCATCATCGTCATCACATTGAGTATTCATTAATAACAATGGAAAACACAAAAAGACAATACATGTTTTAGATAATTTCATAACGCTAATTTCTAATTAGATACTTAAATTAATAAATGGTTGCGTACTTCTTTAGATTTTTTCCGTAAAATATAACAAATCAATAACTGGTTTCAAAGCAATTTCCTTTCTGACACTTTGTCATAATTTTCAAAATTATCATATCTTTGCATGCTTATTGACCCAGCAACCGTATTAATATTAGATGTTCGCATAAGCCGAAAACACCTATGGAAAAAACAATAGACGAAAACAAACAAGGAGAATCTTTAATTCTCGAAGCTAAACAAGGTAATAATCGTAACCTTTTTATTGAAAGTTATGGTTGTGCTATGAATTTTAGCGATAGTGAAATTGTAGCTTCTATTTTATCTGAACAAGGATTTAATACAACCCAAAACCTTGAAGATGCCGATTTAGTTCTAGTTAACA
>Ga0209344_10000252_pt1 | contig 106141 bp, 74 predicted proteins | sample Cruoilmetagenom6_FD_187293 | JGI IMG/M metagenome (GOLD analysis project Ga0209344, IMG submission 187293) | Oil polluted marine microbial communities from Coal Oil Point, Santa Barbara, California, USA - Santa Barbara Oil Seep Sample 6 (SPAdes)... | ecosystem: Environmental > Aquatic > Marine...
ACATACCGGTGTCAGATTGATCTTCGGGACGGGATTACATTCCGGGCTGAGGGCGGGGACTTCGCGGTCATCGTGATTGATGGTGATTCTCCTCAAGAAGTGATGCTTGGTCTTGGTGTGCTGACTGGCACGATTGCAATGCCTCCCAAATGGGCGGTTGGGTATCACCAGTGCCGGTATTCGTACAACCCTGATTCACGGGTCAAGGAAGTTGCCAATGAGTTTCGAGAGCGGAAGCTTCCGGCGGATGTGATCTGGATGGATATCGACTACATGGATGAATACCGAGTCTTTACCTTTGACAAAGAACAGTTTCCTGATCCGAAAGGGCTCAATGATTGGCTTGATACGAAGGGGTTTTCGAATGTGTGGATGATTGATCCGGGTGTTAAGGACGAGGACGGGTACTTCGTTTCTGATTCGGGTGATGAGCACAACGCTTGGGTTCGGGACAAGGATGGGAATGTCTACAACGGCAATGTATGGCCCGGCGTGTGTGTGTTCCCGGATTACCTGAACAAGGATGTCCGCAACTGGTGGGCAGGGCTCTACGAGGAGTTCATGGCCTACAACATCGACGGTGTGTGGAACGATATGAACGAACCAGCGGTGTTCAATGTCGCCTCCAAGACCATGCCTGAGACCAATGTTCACCGGGCCGACCCTGAACTTGGCGGGACTGATACGCATGATCGCTACCACAATGTTTACGGCATGCAAATGATCCGTGCTACGCGTGAGGGTGTGATGGCGACCAATCCTGATAAGAGGCCGTTTGTGCTCTCGCGGGCCAACTTCATCGGTGGGCAACGTTACGGGGCGACCTGGACCGGTGACAACAGCGCTAACTGGGCGCACCTTGACATGTCAATCGCGATGTCGCTCAACCTGAGTCTGTCGGGTCAGCCGTTCGTTGGGCCGGACATTGGTGGGTTTGCGTACAACGGAGATGGCGAACTATTTCAGCGTTGGATGGGCTTCGGTACACTGTTCCCGTTCTCGCGTGGGCATACAGCAAAGGGGAATATTGATAAAGAGCCATGGGCGTTTGGCGAAGAGGTTGAAGCGACCTGTCGTCGTGGTCTTGAACGGCGATACCGATTGATGCCGTATATGTACACGCTGTTCAAAGAGTCTGCGGATACTGGGATGCCGATTGCTCGGCCGACCTTCTTTGCTGATCCAGCTGATCCCGCGCTGCGTTCTGAGGACGACTCGTTCTTGCTCGGTGTTGATATGCTGATCGTTGCCAAGGCGACTCCGGAGGGCGACCGGGTTTCGGTGATGCCATCGGCTGTTGATGGGGTTGAATGGGCTTCGTTTGATTTTGCAGACTTTGAAGAAGGACGCGACTCGAAAGATGAGAACCTTCCTGAGCTGTTTATTCGACCAGGCGGGATTATTCCAACGGCTCCAGTGACTCAGTACTTTGGGGATCGTCCTGATTCGCGTGATGAACTTACACTGATCGTGCATCTCAATGCCGATGGTTATGCCAAGGGCACGATGTACGAGGACGAGGGCGAGGGCTTCGGGTACATGATGGGCGAGTACCTTGAGTCGTCGTTGTACGCCAAGGACGCTGGCGATAAGATCGTGATGTATGTGAAGCGTGTGGGCGGGTCGATTTCGTATCCTGATCGCACGATTAGCGCTCGGGTGATCGGATCAGAGAAGCCGGTTCATGTTGTCGTCAAATGATTTGATGCTTGAAGAGCATTGGTTGAAACACGCGGCCCATGTCTTAGATTAAGGCGTGGGCTTTTTCTTGTGTTGCGAGCGTCAGGATGTTGGTCTGGGTCATCTCGTTGCCGGTCAGTTCGCCCTTGATTTGGCCGTCGCCCATGACGAGGATGCGGTCAGACAAGGCGAGGAGTTCTGGCATTTCAGACGAAACCAGCAGTATTGCGAGCCCCTCGTCAGCAGCTTCACGGATGAGTTTGTAGATTTCGGCTTTGGTGCCGACATCGATACCTCGGGTGGGCTCATCGAGGAGGAGCACCTTGGTTTGCTGGGTCATCCAGCGGGCGATGAGAAGTTTTTGTTGGTTGCCTCCGGAGAGTTCGCCGGGGGTGGTTTCGGATAGGGACGCGGTTTTGATCTGGAAGCGGCTGATGCGCTTTCGGACGGTTTCGAGTTCTGCGGCTCGATTCCTGATCCCTCCAGGGCCTGCGATGCGGTTCATGATTGGGGCGACGATGTTCTCGTCGATGCCGAGGTTGAAAAAGAGGCCTTGGATGCGGCGGTCTTCGGGGACATACCCGAGCCCGACCCCTGCATCGATCGCGGAGCGGATTCCTTTGCCGAGGATTTCTTGGCCGTCAACTTTTACCGAGCCTTTGGCGCGGGTATCGATGTTGAAGATTGCATCAAAGAGTTCGGAGCGTCCGGCGCCGACGAGCCCTCCGATGCCGAGGACTTCTCCGGGATGAAGATCCAGTGAACACCTATCGAGCTTTCCGGGTGAAGATACATCGCGGAGCGTTAGGCAGGGCGTTCCGTGGGGGAGAGCAAGCGGAATCCCATCGCCTCGAATCTCTGATTTGAGTGCTTGTGTTTCTACGGACTGTGCGGGTGTGCCGTTGGATTTGGCTAAAGGCGTTTCAATTCGTCGTCCGATCATTTGTTCGACGAGGGTGGGCTCGTCGATTTCGCTGACAATATTGGTGGCGACGAATTCGCCATCTCGGAGGATGGTGACACGGTCGCAGCAGGTGAAGATTTCGCTCATGCGGTGAGATACATAGATGATCGTCAGGCCTTGGGAGGCAAGATCGCGGGCGATGTCCATAAGGATCGACGCTTCGGAAATCGACAATGACGAAGTGGGCTCGTCGAGGACGATGACCTTAGCGATCATGGAGCCGTCGGGGTTCTTGTCAAGAGAAGCGGCGATCTGGCAGATCTGACGCCGTCCCGGGGAGAGGTAGCCCAGCGGTTTGGTGACATCGATGTCGGGGTCGAGTTGGTGGACGAGTGTTGCGGCGCGCTGTTCCATTTCGGTGAAATCGACAGTCACCCCTTTAGTGGGGATGTCGTGGAGGCAGAGGTTTTCTGCAACAGACAAGTTCGGGCATTGGGCCAGTTCTTGGTGGACAATCCTCACGCCGGCGTGGAACGCGTCATCGAGGGAACCCGGGACGAGTTCTCTGCCATTGAGGATAACGGTGCCTGTATTCTGGGCATGGAGTCCTGCGAGTACTTTACCGAGGGTGGATTTTCCAGCGCCGTTCTCACCCATGAGCGCGTGGACTTCACCGGGGAGGAAGGACACGCTGACATCTTGGAGCGCTTGGGTGTTCCCAAAGCGTTTAGAGATGCCGGAGGCGATTAGATTTGGTTTTGTATTAGACATAAACCGGGATCAATCTTCACCGAGCCAGTGCTCCCAGTTCTTGGAAAACTCTTCGGCGGTGTCGGTGGTGACGATATCGAAATCCGCGATGACCATGTCGGACGCGGGGCTGCGATCGAAGTGGAGCTTGTTAACAATCATTTCGACCGACTTCTCGCCCCAGCCGAAGTATGGCTGGCCTACAAGGACTTGGACCTGGCCTTTCATTGCGTATTCGAGTGGGAGTGGGAGGGGGTCCATAGATGCGATCTTCGCGTTCTCGTAGATGCCGTCGAGTGCGTTGTCGGTGTAGAGGGGCCAGCCGCCGACGAGTGCCCAGCCTGTGATGTCTGGGTTTGCGGTCTGGACTTGCTGCATTTTAGCTGCGGCTTCTGTAGCGGTTTCTGGCATAAAGGAGTAGACGACCGGGGCTTCAATTCCGGCGTATTCGGCGGCTTGTTCGACCACGCCGTTAACGCGAGCCTGGAGGTTGGTCGCTGCGGGGTTGCCTGTCAGGACGGCGACCTTGCCTTCGTTGTTAAGAACGCCTGCGAGTTGACGCATGAGTTCTTTACCGGCTTCGTAGTCGTCAACGCCGTAGTAGGCCATGCGGCCAGAATCTGGGGCATCGGAGTCGAAGGTGACGACGATGACGCCCTTATCAACTGCGGCCTTGAGGGCACCGGTCAGGAGGTTGGCGTCGGTGCAGGAGATTGCGATGCCGTCTACGCCTGAGGCGACAAGTGTTTCTACATACTGGGCCTGAACTTGGGCATCTTCCATCGCGGGGGTCTGCCAGAGGATTTCTACCGTAGCGCCGTCGAGCTCGTTGCTCAGGCGTTCGCCTGCGGCGAAGGCGCCGTTCTTGGCGGCGAGAAATACAGGGTTGGAGTTGCTTTTGGCGATGACACCGATTCTGTAGACGACATCGGATGAGCTGTCTGATGCGGTGTCAGTGGCGGCTGATTTTTCGGAGTCTGTTGAACCCGAGCAGCCAATGAGGGCCAGTGCGGAGATCGAGACGAGTGAGAGGAGAGTGTTCTGGATTCGCATTTGATTGCTCCGTGTGTTCTTTATGCCCTGCGGGCTTGGATTCTTTGTTTGGTTTGGTCGATGACCACCGCGATAATAATGGCGGCACCCATGACGATCTGATTATAACTGGTGTCCACCTCGAAGATGATCAAGGTGTTGTTGATGAGCTGGATAATAATGGCACCGAGGACAGCTCCGATGACTGTGCCGCGGCCGCCCATAAGTGAAGCACCACCGATGACGGTTGCCGCGATGACCTGGAGTTCGTAGGCGTTTCCTGCGTTGGTTTCGGCTGCTCCGTAGTAGCCGAGGTATGCGCATGCCGAGAGCCCACAGAGGGCTCCGGTGATTGTGTAGACAAGAATTTTGACCCGGCCGACGGGGATACCGGCGTATTTGGCAGCTACTTCGTTTCCGCCGATGGCAAACACGCGGCGTCCAAAGACGGTTTTGGCGAGTACGAACCAGCCGACGATGCCGCAAAGGACCATGATGATGACGGGGACTGGGTATACGCCGTAGAACTCGGCTTTGAAGAAACCAGTTGTGAAGGAGGTTGGGAATCCGCCGATGGACTGGGTGCCGTAGAACTCTTGGGGGATGACGACGGTGAGCCCTCGTAGGATGGCCATCATGCCGAGTGTGATGACGAAGGGGTGGACACCTAGGCCGACACTCATAGAGCCGTTGGCGAGCCCGCAGAGTGTGCCGACCGTCATACAGACGATGAGCGCGACGGGAACCGCGACAATCCATCCGGTATCAGCGGGGAGAGCTTGGAGCGCCATCGCGCCGATGATCGCGGATAAGCCATAGATAGAGCCGACCGAGAGGTCGATCCCTGCGAGGATGATGACACCGGTCATGCCGACCGCGATGATGGCGAAGAAACTCGCATCCTTGGTGACCAGGACGAGATTTGATTTGTTGAGGAACGGATTAAGGGTTGTGATTTTGTAGAGGGTGTCGGTTGTGGAGTCGTAGTTTTTGATTGTTTCTGCGGGATAATCGGTGAAGGAATCGCCCGATTGAACGCGATATTTGGCGATTTTTGTGCGGGCGATGGTGCCGTTCTCGTGTGCGACGCCTTGGGCATCGAGAAGGATAACCTGCGAGCCTGCGGGGCGTTGGATAGCGGTCTTTGTTTCAACGGGATTGATAGCACCAAAGAGCGTGAGCCCGAGTGCGATCAGGATGATGACCAATACCAATCCGGACTCTTGGTGTGCCATGAGTCGTTTGAGGAATGGTGGTTTGGTGCTTGGTTGATTTGTGGGAGCGGTGTTCGCTGTTGTCACGGGTCGCCTCGATCAATCGTCATGGTCGTGGTGATCTTGGAATCAGTATTTATTTACAATCGTAGTTTAGTCCATTGTGTGGACATATCTGCTCCGGCCGGGCTTATAGAGTTCCATACTCAGACCTTCTGTAGTGAGCTGGCGACGGAGGTTCTCGTCGTCAACATCATCGGGATTGGCGAAGAAGGTTCTTTGTGGGTTCTTGTCAATAAAGTCAACATGCCCGTCGGTGAAGGCGAAGTAGCCTCCAGCGTCACCATGGTTGTCAACCTTGGCGTAGCCTGTGACGGAGTTGTATCCGACTTCGTCGAGTACCGATTGATTCTCTTGGCCGGGTTGATCATCAGCCCAGTTATAGCCATACCACGCGTTGAGTGCGATGTCGTTGGTATTTGTTTCATCACCAAAGAATGGGATCGCGTACGGAAGTCCTGGCTCATCTAAGCGGAGTCCTGCGATGTATAGATAGCTTAAGTTATAACTGATAACTTCCTCGGGAACACCGGCGGGTTCTGGTGTTTTATCCTTTCGGTCGGCATCGTTGTATCTATTAATATTTGCTGGTCCACCCCATGGGAAGTAGCTATCTGATTTATCACGGGCGCAGAGTAGTACCTCAAAGGCATCCATGTAGCCGTCCATGACGGCGTGGTCTTGCCCGTTTGCATACACACCGAATCCGACACCGAATGCTCCAACATATCCGCGATCACCAGTAGTTGGAGCTGGTCCCCCGTCCCATGGTGCATCGCCAACTTGCATGAGCGAGAAAAAGCCAGCGAGTCCGCCGGCGCTGCTTTGGGCGTCAATGATCTGTTCACGACTTGGGTGTGGATTTTGTTGACTATTTGTTGGGATCATTGGAAGCCAGCCCTTGTTGTCATCTCCGTAGAGTGTCATTGATTGGGCGACGGTCCGGTTGCTCACCTGGCATTTGATGTCTTGAGCAGACTGTCGTGCCTTGCCCAATGCGGGAAGGAGGATGCCTATGAGTAGTGCGATGATGGCGATGACGACGAGTAGTTCGATGAGTGTGAAAGCCAGTCGGCGTTGGGGATGCATTGGTGGTATCCTTAGCTATACGATCTTTGCGATGAGGCCTGCAAAAATGTAGATTGCAAAAATGCCTCTATGTTCCCAACCGGGACTTTACTGGATCAATTGGGCTGCGTCAACAGGGAATCGTTATGTATGCAAATCAGTTTTTAAAGTTTGTGATGAGATTGATGGTCGTTTTACTGTCAATGGTTGTGTCTGGCCTGTCTCAATACGCTGATGCTGCAACCGAATCTTTGAATGCTGGGGTCGGGGTGAATACCCAAAATGAGTCAGAGATCGATGAAGAAACCCGGTTTGGGCCGGTTTGGTCTCGTGGGATGGTGTGGTATCAGGTGTTCCCAGAGCGATTTGCCAATGGAAATCCCGGGAATGATCCGGTTCAGGCTCAGAGCACGACGGTGTTATGGGACCAGTCGTTTGATGAGCCGACCATAGCGGAAATTGAGCGGGGATGGATGCTTTCAGCCGGCGAGCCGCTTCGATATGGGTTTGATCCGGGTCGGGCCGGGGGGGCGATTGCCAATGTAATCTTCCAAAGACGGTACGGTGGGGACCTGCAAGGGGTGCTAGAGCGTCTTGATGAGCTTCAGGAGTTGGGGGTGGAGGGAATCTACATTTGCCCGGTGTTCACATCGACTTCGTTGCATAAATATGATGCGGCCGATCATCGGCATATTGATCCGACCTTGGGAAATCCTGGAAAGATATCCACAATGGGGGTGGTCAAGGCTTCCACTGTTGGTGATCCGAGTGATGAATCGACCTGGGATTGGACGGATGCGGATGTCTGGTTTGTCGAAACCTTTATAAGTGCTGTTCATGAACGGGGTATGAAGATCATGCTCGATGGTGTTTGGAACCATGTGGGCATGGATCACTGGGCGTTTGACGATGTTCGGGAGCATGGGAGTGCATCGAAGTATGCGGATTGGTTTGAGGCTGAGTTTGATGATTACTGGGGGAGCGGGGAGTTGATTGGGTGGAAATCGTGGGGCGGGAATAATGGTGGATTGCCGGTGTTTCGGCAGACTGAATCGGGGGATCTGGCTCCTGGGCCCAAAGCTCACATGATGGCGGTGACAAGGCGATGGATGGATCCAAACGGGGATGGTGATCCGTCTGACGGGATCGATGGATGGCGGCTCGATGTTGCCAATGAGGTCGGGAGACCGTTCTGGGAAGATTGGCGGCGGGAGGTGAAAGGGCTGAATCCCGAGGCGTTGATCGTTGGAGAGATCTGGTTTGATGCACGGGAGTACTTTGACGGGACCGCGTTTGATGCCCAGATGAACTACCCCATGGCGTATCCGGTCGCGGACTGGCTCTCAATCGGGCATATGAAAGGGGATGCCAACTCATTGGTGGCCCGGCTCCGTGAGGTGTACACACATGATCTGGAAACCGATTTATGCCAGTTAAACCTGATGAGTTCGCATGATACCGAACGGCTTGCATCACTTATGCACAATGATCACCAGCGTTCGTTTGATAATGGGTCCCATCCTTGGAGGGATTCAAAGACCTATGACCGAGACAAGGCCAGTGATGATGCTCTCGTACGGGCTTTGGTTGCGTATATGTTAATGGTTGCGAATCCTGGGTCGTCGATGATTTACAATGGTGACGAGTTTGGGATGGTGGGGGCGGATGATCCTGATGATCGGCATCCAATTAAGCCTGGGCACTTTGATCGGGGTGGTCTTGATTCTCGGAGCCGATGGTTTCGAGAAGAGGTTCGATGGATCATGGAGCTGAATCGGGATCCCCGTTTTGGGGAGTTGATCAGGCTTGGAGATGCTAAGTGGGAAGCGAGCGAGGACGGGGCGGGGGTTCAGGTGACCCGATGGATTGATGACCGTGCTTTGGTGGTCTCTATCGGACCATGTGGGACCCAGTGGGGAAGTCGGGGAGGCGGGAATGTTGCGGGATTGATATCGGATGTGAACCATCGTTTTGAGCAGGGGTCATCCTGTTGGAGTGTGGGTTTGGGATTGATTGAGTGGCCAGAATAGGCCGTGATGGTTTAGCCACAAAGTTATATTTTCTGCTTAAATTGACAGTTTTCAGCGATTGAATCACGGACTTTGTGATATGGTGGTCATGTTTGGTCGCGCCTTTTGCGCGGCGTTTTGAACTAATTCATCGCGTTGGACCGCGGTGTTAATACCCAGAATCTTTGAGGAGATCAGAATGAGAGTTTCAAAATCAATGATGGCTGCAACCATTGCGGCATGCGCAGGCTCGGTCATGGCTCAGCCGGTAATTGATGGGCTGTACGACGCAGGAACCGAAGATGGCTTCTACTCAGATGTGATCTGGGTGAACAATAATGCGACCGCATTCGGTGATAATGGCCCAGGATTGTTCCAGGGCGGCGTCTTTGGTGATCCTGAGACTGTTGCTTCTGGTATTGAAATCTGTATCCCACTGGCCTCACTTGGCCTGACTGGCGGCGAAACAATCCGCATCGCTGGCTGGGTGAACTCTGGCGACCGGACTTTCAAATCCAACCAGCTTGTTGGCGATCTGATTGTTGATACAAACAACCTCGGTGGTCCACAGGACCTCAATGCCGCACCGTTTGATACGACAACGCAGCACATCTCGGTTGATCTCGGTGCGATCGCATCGGGAACCCCAGTCGTTGATGGTACTCTCGATGGTGGTGTTGCTGGTTCGGCGTACTCCAACGCATTCCTGCAGGGGAACTACACAGGATTCGGTAACGAAACCGACGGCACAGAAGATGGCTCAGGCCCGAACGGTGGCGGATCGGAGATCGACGGGATCTATATGGCCAAGGACGCGACCAACCTATACATCTTTGTTGCAGGTAACCTAGAAAACAACGGTAATGCTGTTGATCTTTACATCGATACCGGCGCTGGCGGCGACGCGACACTCGGCAATGGTACTGGCGACGGCGGGTTCATTGTTGATGGCCAGTCGGGCTTGGTGTTTGACGCTGGGTTTGATGCTGATTACCTTTTCTCGGTTGATGCTTGGAACGACGATGCGGACGACGGGACAACTCCAAATGTGCCTCGTGCATACTTTGGCGATATGACCGCGACGATTGATGATCTTGGTTCACTTGCTGGATACGGCGCTGCAAACGCGGGCGCACTTGTTGGCGGCGTGAGCATGGGTATCGACAACTCGAACATCGCTGGTGTTCTGGGGTCGCAGGCTTCGCCTACACCGGTTTCGCCTGACACCAACTGGGCGTATGGCTCAGAGCTTGATAACTGCCGTGTGTATGTTGATGCCAAGAGCCATCGTTTGTACATCTTCATTGGTGGCAACATGCAGAACAACTGGAACAAGCTGAACTTCTTCTTTGATGTTCAGCCTGGTGGCCAGAATGTTCTGCTTGATAACAATGTTGATATCAGCTTCAACGGCCTCAACGGGATGTCTGGGATCACATTCGATGCAGGTTTCGAGCCTGATTACTGGATGAACACCAATAACGGTGTCAGCGGTGACGACTTGCTCAACTTTACCGATGCGGCAACACTCCGTACCAACGGTGCCAACATTGATCCGTTCTTTGGTGTGATCACCGATTACGGTTCATTCTTTGGCGGCGAGGTTGTTGCTACACCAGTCATGGACTTCTCGGGTCCACGGGCTGATATTCAGGACGGCACCTTCGGGAGCTTGTTCGCTGAGTACGCGCCTCGTCTTCTTGAGATCGATCCTTTCAATCCAATGCCCGGCTTGGTTCAGGTTGCGATTGACAACTCCAACGTTGCCGGTGTGACTGATGTTGCGGCTGACTCTGCCGCTGCATCAGCTGTGAACTCTGGTATTGAGATCTGTATTGATCTTGATGAGATCGGCTGGGACGGCGCTCAGGACATCCTGATGGCCGGCTGGATTTCGAACGACTCGTTCTCCTTCTTGTCGAACCAGATCCTTGGCGGGATCCCTGATGGTTCTGACAATATTGGCGAGCGTGACTCGGATGGTGATGGGGTCAATGATTTGGACTTTAATACCATTATTGGTGATCAGTTTATCAATCTGTCTTCACCACCGGTTGTGGTCTGTACTCCAGACCTCAACGGCGATGGTGCATTGGACTTCTTTGACATTTCGTTCTTCCTATCCAACATGGTTGATTACAACGGCGACACGACATTCGACTTCTTTGATATTTCTGCATTCTTGTCGGAGTTCAGCGCGGGCTGCCCGTAAGTTGTTGATCTGAAAAGATAGTCAATGATATGAATGAGGTGCCCACTTGATTGTGGGCACCTTTTTTCTTGGCTACACTGAATGGGTTATTTAGCTGTATGGACAAAGGAGATCCCGTGCGTGTACTTATCGCTGTATCGTGTCTGATTGGTTGCGTGATGACGAGCTTTGGTCTTGAACCTGAGATGGTTCGCCCTGAAACGCTTCCGCAGGGATTTGTTTTGATCGTGAAAGACAACTCTGGGATGGCCAACAAAGACAATCCAATTTACTTGGCATCAAGTATTAACGGCTGGAATCCATCGGATGAAGAGATGATCCTGAGTGGGCGTTCAGACACACGATGGCAGATCGTGATTGATCGCGATTTGCACGGGGTTGGCCTTGAGTTTAAGTTCACGCTTGGTGGCTGGGATCGTGAGGAACTCACCGCCGAGGGGGATTCAATTCCAAATCGCAATCTTGGTTTAGTAGATATCTCTGAACTCAAGGATGGCGAACGCCCCGTTATAGAGATTGAAATACCTCAGTTCAAAATCCCAGTGGCTCTTAGTGAAGAGGTTCGCGAGAAGGGAATTTACCGGGCACTAAAAGTGACTGGCAATGTGAAGCGTGTCGAGGTCCGCGGTGGCGCGGGCGGTGCTGAGGCATTGACGCGTGATCTGATTGTGTGGCTACCGGAGGGTTACGATGATGAAACGAATGTTGATCGCCAGTACCCGGTGATCTACATGTTTGATGGTCAGAATTTGTTTGATCAGCTTCCCGGTGTACCGGGCGAATGGAACATTGATGAGACGATGACCTCGTTGATTGAAGAGGGGCGTGTTGAGCCATTGATTGTTGTTGGAATCCCGCATTCTGGCAAGTTCCGGACCCCGGAGTACATGCCCCTGGGTTCGTACCAGGGGGTCACCGGTGATGGTGCGGCGTGTATGGACTGGGTTATCGCCGAGGTGATGCCGCGGATCAATGGCTCCTTCCGCGTGAAGCAGGGGCGTGCGTCGACCGCGATCGGCGGGGCATCGCTCGGGGGTTCGATGGCGTTGTATGGATCAACTGTTCATCCGGACCTCTTTGGGATGGCGATTATTGAGAGCTTGCCGATGATCGGTATGAAACCGACTCAGAATCACATCAAGAAGGCTAAGGGCACGCCCTTTAAGTTTGTGATGGGCATGGGCGGCTCGGAGGTTGGGACAGATCCTGCGGATTCTGATCGGAACCAGCAGTATGTTGATTGGGCTAATGAGGTGAACAATACTTTGGCCCGCCGGGGAAAGATATCGAAAGATGATCACAAGCTGATTATTGGTGAGGGGCAAGTCCATAATGAACTGGCATGGTCGGCTCGCTTTGGAGAGGCGATCGAGTTCTTGTTCCCTGCAAACTGAGACAACAAGCTGTCGCATTCGAGGAGTTGAGTCATGTTTATGAGGATGATCTATGACGAGAAGCTTGCTCAGGCGGCTTATTTGATCGGCTGCCAGAAGACTGGCGAAGCGGTGATCATTGATCCCGAACGCGATGTTGACCGGTACATTCAACTAGCTGAGGAGAATGAACTCCGGATAGTCGCTACTGCTGAGACGCATATCCATGCGGACTTTGTTTCGGGGTCGCGTGAGTTGGCTGAGGAGATCGGGGCGCATGTCTATGTGTCCGATGAGGGGGATGCGGACTGGAAATATGGCTGGCTTGACCAGAAGGTCGGTGGCGGGAGTTATAAGCACACGCTGCTCCATGATGGCGACTCATTTAATATCGGGAACATCGAGTTCAAGGTCATCCATACTCCAGGACATACACCTGAGCACATTGTCTTCTTGATCACGGATCATGGATCTGGCGCGACCGAGCCGATCGCGATGGCGAGCGGTGACTTTGTGTTTGTTGGTGATCTTGGTCGTCCGGACCTGCTTGAATCAGCGGCCGGGATTGGTGGCATGATGGAGCCTTCGGCTCGTACGCTGTATTCGACGACTAAGAAGCTTGATAGCATCCCTGACTTTGTCCAGGTTTGGCCTGCGCATGGTGCGGGAAGCGCGTGCGGCAAGGCGCTTGGGGCGGTGCCGATGAGCACGGTTGGCTATGAGCGCCGGTTTAATCCAGCTTTGTTAGCGGCGACATCGGAACAGAACTTCGTGGACTTCATTCTTGAGGGCCAGCCTGAGCCGCCGTTGTACTTTGCCAATATGAAACGGGACAACAAGATCGGTCCTCCAGTGCTGGGCGATTTGCCAAGGCCTAGGAAGATGTCCGTATCAAATTTACGAGCACTAGACACAAAGCAGGTTGCTCTTGTTGATACGCGTCCATGGGAGGCGTTTCGGGCTGGGCATGTTCCTGGTGCGATGTCGTTTCCCTTGATCAATAATTTCAATACCAATGTCGGATCGATGGTCCAGGATACCGATGAAATTTACCTTGTCATCGCACCAGAGCATTTAGAAGATGCTATCCGTGATCTGATCCGGATCGGGCTTGATCGGGTGAAAGGCTGGATTGATGCGTCAGAAATCGAGCAGTTTGATGACTCTGAGCATGGGCTTGTTGGCGTTGCAGAGGTGAATGCCCACGACGCGTCCAATATGATTGACTCGGGTGAAGTACAGGTGGTTGATGTCCGGCGGATGACAGAGTTCGCGTGCGGACACATGCCTGGCGCGATCAACATTGCTCATACAAGGCTCGCGTCTCGGCTTGGAGAAATCCCTCAGAACACTCGTCTACTTATTAACTGTCACAGCGGTATACGGTCGGCGATGTCGGCGGCGTATCTACAGAGACAGGGGTTCCAGGTGGTAAATCTACAGGGTGGGCATCTAGCTTGGCAGCAGTTGTCGTCTCGGACCTAATACTTGCTTATCATTAGAGAGCAGATTATTTAGGAGTCGGAATGACTACTGCAACTGAAGTATGTGAGCTTGTTGATGTGTCGCCTGAGATGGTCCAGAAATGGATTGATGATGGCGACGCGGTTTTGGTTGATGTCCGTGAGGATTTTGAGCACGCGACCGAACGGATTGAACAGGCGAAGAACCATTGCTTATCAAAGTTAGATATTGAGCAACTCCGGAAGGAGTGCGGGGATTGCCGTGTGGTGTTTCATTGCAGAACAGGTCAACGGTCTGCTGAAGCGGCGGTCAAGTTTGGTGGCGAGCAGGCGTTTCATCTTCTGGGCGGGATCGATGGTTGGAAAGCCGCGGGAAGGCCCGTGCGGCGTTCTGCCAAGGCACCCAAGATCGACATTATGCGTCAGGTTCAGATAGTTGCCGGTGCCCTCATCCTCACGGGTGTAGTGCTCGGGTCGCTTGTCAATCCTTGGCTGTATGGGATCAGTGCGTTCGTTGGATGTGGATTGATGTTCGCGGGGCTGAGTGGCTGGTGCGGGATGGCCAAGCTCTTGAGCACGATGCCCTGGAATAAGGCGGCGGTTTCTTGCTGTTCGAGCGGAGCGTGTGAGTCGAATCCTGAGATGGCCCAGCAATCCTGACAGATTCTTCTGTTGTGACCGCTTACAGTGATGCGGTCACAATAACAGGAGATTCGCAGATGATAAAGGCAACAGTACTCGGCGGCGGAATGGTGGGTTCCATCATGGCTTCGGATCTTTCTACGGATCCCGACTTTGATGTGACCATTGTTGATATCCGCCCCGAAGCCCTCGAACGCGCGGTTAAGCACGCATCTGGCATCGGTGGGAAGTTGTCTACAACTATTGCGGATCTGAGCGATGTCGAAGAACTCAAAGCCGTGATCGCGGATTCAGATATTGTACTCGGTGCTCTTGCGAGTAAGATCGGGTTTCAGTCTTTGCGTGCGGTGATCGAATCGGGGAAGAACTACGCCGACATTTCGTTCATGCCTGAAGACTCTTGGGATCTTGATGCACTTGCCAAAGAACATGGTGTGACTGCGGTGGTGGATATGGGCGTGGCGCCTGGGATGAGCAACATGCTCTCAGGGTACGGGGCGAGTTTGTTTGCGGAATGCCAGAACATCGAGATCTATGTTGGCGGACTCCCTCGCAAGCGGAACTGGCCGTATGAGTACAAGGCGGGGTTCTCACCGGCGGATGTGCTCGAGGAATACACGCGTCCATCGAGGCTCGTTGAGCACGGCAAGATCGTGACACGCGAAGCACTCAGCGAGCCCGAGCTCATGGACTTTGACGGGCTTGGAACGCTTGAGGTGTTTAACACCGATGGGTTGCGGTCGTTGGCGTACACGATGGATGTGCCGTTTATGAAAGAAAAGACGATGCGGTACCCGGGACATATCGAACTGATGCGGATCTTCCGCGAGACCGGATTGTTCAGTCAGGACCGGATCGAGGTTGATGGCGGGAGTGTTCGGCCATTGGATGTTATCAGTAAGCTGATGTTCCCCAAGTGGACCTATGAGCCTGAAGAAGAAGACCTGACGATTATGCGGATCATCACCGATGGGCTTGATTCAGCGGGCAAGAAGATCAGGCACCAGTGGGATTTGTTGGATTTCTACAACCACGGCGCGACGAGCATGTCACGCACCACGGCTTACCCGTGCGCGATTATCGCACGGATGATTGCTAAGGGCGAACTGAAAAAGCCTGGTGTTGTTAACGCCGAGCAGATCGGGCCTCAGGCCGGGTTAGTGGATCATGTGATCGACGAGCTCGCCAAGCGTGATATCAACTATCACCATCAGCAGATCGATCTCTAATCCCTATTCAGTGGTGAGCACAGATTCCCCGTTGACAGGATCAAATCGTGCCTGGAAGAACCGGAGATACTCTGGTTCGTAGCCCATTTTTAATCCCGAGACTCGCTCTGGATGCTCGAAGAGGTGGATCACCGATTCAGCCGTGACATCCATGTGTGCTTGGGTGTAAACACGGCGGGGGATGGTCAGGCGAACGAGTTCGAGGTTCGGGAATCTGTTCTCGCCGGTCTTTGGGTCGCGACCTGCTGAGACTGCACCGCGTTCCATTGAGCGGACGCCGGAATCGACATACAAAGCTGCTGCGAGTGCTTGAGCCGGGAACTGGTCACGGGGCAAGTGGGGGAGGAAGCAGGCGGCATCGATGAATATGCCGTGGCCGCCGATTGGGCGGATGATGGGGACGCCCGCGTCGATGAGTTTCTCGCCAAGGTATTCGACCTGACCGATTCGGGCGCGGATGTGGTCGTATTGGACGGACTCGCCGATTCCTACGGCCAATGCTTCCATGTCACGGCCGGCCATGCCGCCGTAGGTGTGGAGGCCTTCGTAAACAACGACAAGGTTGCGGGCTTTTTCGGCGAGCTTGTCGTCGTTGAGGGCGAGGAAGCCGCCGATGTTCACGAGTGAGTCCTTCTTCGCGCTCATCGTGCAGCCATCGGTGTACGAACAGATTTCGAATAGAATTTCGGCGATGGTTTTGTCGGCGTATCCGTCTTCGAGTGTTTTGATAAAGTACGAGTTCTCTACGGCCCTTGTGGCATCAAGGAAGACAGGAATCTTGTGTTTGTGACACAGTTCGCTGACAGCTTTGATGTTGGCCATGGAGCAGGGTTGACCGCCGGCCATATTGACATTGGTTTCCAACGAGAGGTATGGGATTTTGTCGGCACCGACTTTGTCGATCAGTGCCTGCATTTTGTCGAGATCCACATTGCCCTTGAACTCAAATAGGCTGGTTGGGTCGTGCGCCTCGTCGCAGATGACATCTACAAAGGTGCCGCCGCAGAGTTCTTGGTGAAGGCGGGTGGTGGTGAAGTACATGTTACCCGGGACGAAATCACCTTCTTTGATAGCGATCTGGCTGAGCAGGTTCTCGGCTCCGCGTCCCTGGTGGGTGGGGATGAGGTGCTTGTATCCGTAGTACTTGTGGACGGCTTCTTCGAGCTTGTAGTAGTTTTCAGAGCCGGCGTAGGCTTCGTCTCCGAGCATCATGGCGGCCCACTGGCGATCTGACATCGCGGTGGTTCCTGAGTCGGTCAGGAGGTCGATGTAGACCTCCCTGCTGCGGAGCAGGAATGTATTGTGCCCTGCAGCTTGGATCGCGGTTGCCCGCTCTTCTGGGGTCGTCATCTTGAGATGCTCGACCATTTTGATTTTGTATGGCTCGGCCCATGAACGAATACGCATTGGACAGTCTCCAGTCTTGCCTTGGCTTTAATTGCTAGGCAGGGGGTTAAAGCGGACAAAAGTGTATTCAATAAGGCCGTTAGTCACTCAGTTTTACAAGTTGTTTTGAGGAGATTCACGCGTTCTTTTATTGATCTGTTTTCCTGTTCAATGGCAAAATATACACTGGAAACGATTTCAGGATGAAATTGTCTATAATCGAAGTATTTTTCTTGTTTCGCCTTCAAATTGCCAATATGGTGTACCGAGAGAGATATACGACAACTTTGTCCTTATTAGCTAAGTTCTGGAGTCGCGATGCGTATCAAGCGTTCAACTACTGTGCTCAAACTGAGCGTGCTTTCTGTCGGTGCTGTTCTTCTTGCGATGGGGGTGGCTCCGTCTGGTGCTGAATCTAGTAGTGAGCAGGTAGAGCCTGGATACAGCGCTGCCGGTATGCCGGATGACTCTGTTCATGCTGGTTTGGGTCAGACTCAGTTTGAGAATGAGGGTCCTGTGGAGACTTTCGATGGCCGACTGGTGCCTCAAGTGAACCGTGGACCGATGGGCGAGATTTATCCCAAGTGTCTTGTGTGTCACAGCGAGATCGAAAACGCGACTGAAGCGATGGGGTTCGACCTTGATTGTACATTCTGTCACGGCGGCGATCCCGAGGCTTTGATCAAGGAAGATGCACATGTGCTCCCAACGCTCCCGGTGATTATGGATAAGACTGTTGCTCCGTTGGACTACGACCTTCCTTACCAGAAGTTTGTGAATCCATCGAACCTGCGTGTTGTAAATGAAACATGCGGTGCTTGCCACCCAGACAAGGTGGAGACCGTGCTCAAGAGCATGATGGCGACCGCGGCCGGGCACTACGCTGGTGGTTTGTATCAGAACGGTGTTCAGGCAACGAAGACTCCGATCTATGGCACCTTTGCGGTGGAAGACACGGACGGTATTGTGCCATTGGATAAGGGGGCTGTTCAGAGCTTGGAAGATTTAATTGAATACGACCCTACGGGTGATCCGCATAACAACGCGACTCACTTCGCTGCTGTGCCTGCACAGGCGTGCGCACGGTGCCATTTGTGGTCGCGGGGTAAGGGGTATCGCGGGGCTGAGAACGCCGAAGGAACCTACCGAGCTGACGGTTGTGTTGCATGTCACATGCTGTACGACAACGACGGTTTGTCTCGCAGTGCGGATATGAATATTGACCACACACAGACCGGGCATCCTCGGATACACAAGGTTACCAAGAAGATTGATACCGAACAGTGCATCCATTGTCACCATCGCGGCGCACGGATCGGGCTGAACTTTACTGGGCGTGCCCAGATGCCTCCGCGGCTGCCAAATACTCCAGATCTGGCCGGGACAACAGATGAGAAGTTTAACAGTAACTACCACTATTCCAACGATGCAGTGAACCCAAAGGATATTCACTTTGAGCGTGGGCTTGACTGTATTGATTGTCACACGGCTCGCGGGATTATGGGCGATGGCAATATTTATGGGCATATGGACCAAGCTACCAAGATCGAATGCCAGATGTGCCACGGCATGCCGGGTGAACTCCCGACTATGGTGGATCATGATGGGTTCGAGTTGAACAACACCCACTTCGAAGGCGAAGTGGCCAAGTTGACTTCTAAAGTCTCGGGCAAGGTCCACACAATCCCATTGGTTCGTGACATTGTGGATCCAGAATCAGATCGCTACAACCCGCGTGCTGCATGTGCTATGAACGGGAATCACCTCAAGAATGAGGGCGGTCTTGAGTGCTATGCGTGTCACTCCTCATGGACACCGAACTGCTTCGGTTGTCACTTTGAGCGTGATGAACGCTTTACCGGGGTAAACCTTGTGACTCGGAACGAAGAGATCGGGCGGGTCAAGACGAATAACAAGGTCTTCGAGACATTCCGGCCGTTCTTTATTGGGCCCAATAGTGAAGGGCGCGTAGCGCCGTACTTGGTCGCTTGTCAGCCGATCGCGGATGTGACCGCAGCTGATGGATCCAAGATTCTAGATTTCCAGATGCCTCAGACTTCCAAAGGTGTTTCTGGGCTTGGGATGAACCCGGTGCAGCCTCACACGGTTCAGGGGCCTGGGAATGTGCGGACTTGTGCTGAATGCCACCGGTCGCCGGCGTCGCTCGGTATGGGTACGGGGAACTATTCATTGGCGCGAAACTATGTGTATGTCGCGGCTCCAGACGGTGTCCGTGTATACGACAGAATCACCAATCCAACATCGCCTTCATTGGTCACGACTCTTGATGTGGCCAACCCGCTGGGGCTTGTCACGAGGCCTGATGTTGTTGAGGGTTCGGCTGATGCAGTGTACGTCGCGGCGGGTAGCGATGGGCTGATCGGGTTTGATGTTGAAGACACCCCATTTACGAGCCCTGTAACGCTTATCAATGGCATAAATGCCATTGATGTGGCGCGGGTTGCCAAGTACTTCTATGTGGTAGATCAGGGCGTAGGTGTTCATGTGTATGACAGCCGCGAGGGCCCTTCTACCCTGAGCGATACGCCTCCGGCGATTGCGAGTCATGGAATCCGAGCGCCTAAGTTTGTCGCATCGGTTGATATTCCAGGGGCACAGAGCGTGCTGATCTGGGGCATCCATCTCTTTGTGGCGGCTGGCAATGACGGTGTGTTCATCGTGAACATAGCGGATCAGCGTCATCCGTTTATTGAAGCGGAGGTAGCCGGGATCAATGCTCAGGACATCCGGGTGTACTCACACTATCAGCAAGGCCAGGGCTTTGAGGTCCGTGCTTATGTTGCAGATCCTGATCAGGGTGTGCATGTGATTGATTTGCTGCCCAACATGAGCAGTCCGACGCTGCTGAGAACGATAGATATTCCTGGCGCAGTTGGATTGGATTCGTATACAGCTTGGGTTGTTGGTGATGCAAATACACCATCGCAAGAGCATGATTATCTCTATGTTGCTGCGGGTGATTCAGGGCTTCTTATCTTTGATATGACTGATCCTGAAACGATCTACGAAGCCGCTGCGTTGACTCATCTTGGCGGTAGCGTCATGGATGTTGATGTCGCCAGTCAGATGGCACCTCCCGGTGTTGATGACTATGCGATGCTAGCCAACTCCGGTATTGGTCTGCAGGTGATTGATGTCACCGATCCGACCAATCCGGTGCACATAGACACACTGGCGGCGTCTGGTGCTGGAGAGGTCTTTGTCGAAGTCCAACCGCTTGATCGGTTCCTTAACGAAGAGGGCGAGCAACTCAAAGAGAACTCGCATCCGTTTGTTGAGAGCTTTAAACGCGCGGATGTCGTGCAGATCTTGTCGAGTGTTATTGATGACTGCGGGCCTCAGGGGTTGCGGACAGCTGACATCAATGGCGACGGCGTGATTGATTTCTACGACATTTCCATGCTGGTCAAGTCGCTCGGGACTTCCGACGCGGGCTCAGATCTCAACCGTGACGGGATCGTAAGCATGGAAGATGTGTACATACTGCTCGAGGCCATGTAAGCACAGGACTGGCCTTTGGGCAGGCTGATGGATTCGGTCGGTTTACGTCAGGGTCAGACTGAGAAGCTGGGAGTGGACCGCGGGAGTTGCGGCGAGTAGGGAGTTTGTGTGCACGCTGTGTTGTCCTGCGATATCGGTCGCGAGCCCGCCTGCTTCGGAGATTATTGGGGGGACTGAGGCGATGTCCCAGATTGCTACGGTGGGTTCGACAACAGCGTCCACACGACCTGTTGCCAGGAGGACGATGCCGTAGCAATCGGGAAAGCCTCGTGTGTATTTACACTCGGTGTCGATGCGGTCGTACAAGGTGCGGAGTTGTGGTGTTGTGAAATATGTCAGCGCAGTGGTATTGACGAGGGCGCTGCTGAGTTGGTTTACATTGCTGACTTTGGCGGGAACGGGATCGTTCGAGTTTACCTGATGGAATGCGCCCAGTCCTGTCGCGGCGAAGACAAGTTCGTCTAAGCAGGGCATGGCAATGGCGCCGATAACTGGGGTGCCTTTGTGGAGGCAGGCAAGCATGGTGCCGAAGAGTGGGATGCCTTGGACGAAGGAGATGGTGCCATCGATGGGGTCGATGACCCATTGGTAGTCGCTGGTCCCGGGCTTGTCAGGGAACTCTTCGCCGAGGATGGCGTCGTTCGGGAAGGCTTCTTCGATTCGTTTACGGATTTCAGTTTCGATGGCTTTATCTGCGACGGTGACGGGGGAGCCATCAGATTTGTGATCGGGAGTGAAGGTGTCCTTGCCAAACCACTGGAGTGCGAGCTTGGCGCAGGGCATGGTGTTGGTCGCTGCGAAGTGCAGGCGGGATTGAACTTCGAGTGGGGGGGGGGTGGTCATGCTGGTTGTGTGCTCGGGTTGGCTGAGAGTGCATTGGTGAGAGCGGTGTCGAGTTGTTCGATGTGTGCATGTGAGTGGGACGCATTGATGGAGAGGCGGAAGTAGGTGGGGGCTGGACCGTTGGGGTATTGCATGAGGGGGAGGATGATGCGTTGTTCTAATAGGGATTGTTCAATGCTGAGCATGTCGTGTTCGGTGCCGAGGGTGAAGGCGAAGATGGGGGTTGGGTGGCTGTGAGTCTTGATGCCGTGGGAGTGAAGCATGGATCGGGTGTTGGTGATGTTGGCCAAGAGTTGGTTGTGAATGTCTGGCTGTGTTTGGAGGAGTTCCAGGGATGTCATTGCTCCTGCGGCGAGCGCGGGTGAGGCGGGGGTTGTGCAGATGTAGGCGGTGGAGTGGTCTCGTGCTGTTCCGACATGCTTTGGGGAGCCGAGGACTACGCCGCCGGCGCAGCCGAGCCCTTTGACGAGTGTGGTGGTCATCATGAGATTGGGGTGCGAGAGATTGAATTGGTTGGCGGTGCCTCTTCCTTGATGGCCGAGGACTGTGAAGCCGTGGCAGTCGTCGATGAGGAGGATGTGATGACCGATCCCGGCGAGGAGTTCGGCGATCGGTGCGAGATCGCCATCAGTGGTGAAGACGGCGTCGGTGAGGACGACCGATGGCTCTGAGAGGGTGGCGAGGATTTGATGGGCGTGGTTGGAATCGAGATGGTCGTAGGTGTGGATGATCATCTGGGCCAGATTCGCGGCGTCCTTAAGCGAGGCGTGGGCTCGGGCGTCGATGACGGCGTTGGTGATTCCGATGGCTGCAAGCCCTTGGAGGGCGGCGAGGTTTGCGGTATAGCCGTCTGGGACGAGGAGGGCGTCGGGAAAGCCTGTAAATGCTGAGAGGGCGGTTTCGAGATCGCTGTGGGGTTGGGCGTTGCCTGTAGTTTGGCGTGAGGCGGATGTTGAGAGCCCGTAGGTGGTTAGAGCGACTTGAGCTGCAGCGATGACCTTTGGATGATGGGCGAGTCCGAGGTAGTTGCAGCCTCCGAAGGTGAGGTAGGTATCACTGTGACCAGCAGAATCCTTGCGGGTAATATGGGTTGCTGTGGCGGATTCTGAGGGAGGGTTTGGCATTGTTGATTTATTTCTAGGGAGATTTTGTGGAATTATCGTCAGGTCGGGGGTGTTTGGCGCGGTTTTGGGATGAGATTGGGTGGATTTGATGTTCGGAGAGTTCTTTGTTCTCTTCGCATAGGATGTGGACACTGATTTATGCTCGGCATTTTGACCGGGATTTGACCAAGGAGGAATGGATCAATGCTGATTTCTAAACGAGTCGTGACATCAGGTATGGCTTTGGGTTTGGCGGTGGTATGTGCTTTGGGTTCTGGATCTGCTTTGGCGGCCGAGAAAGAAGACTTGAAGGTTATGCAACTTCCGATCCGTACAGATGGGCCCAAAAGTTTGGATCCAGTTGAGGGGTCTACGACCTACGACAATATGGCATGCGCTCAGTTCTATGAGACACTGCTGACGAATCAGTACGCGAGTCCGATGGAAATGGAGCCATTGCTCTTAGCTGAGATGCCAACGACCGCTGACGGTGGGCTGACTTGGCACTTTATCCTAAAGGATGAAGTCTACTTCCATGACAACGAGTGCTTTCCGGGTGGGAAGGGCCGGCAGATCCGGACTGATGATGTTTTCTACTCGTTGAAGCGTTTGGCTGATGACGAGCACAAGCTTGAGAACTGGTGGTTGCTTGCAGAAACGATCAAGGGGTTTGATACCTACAAGGACGAGCAGAACGCTGCGGCGGACTTTGATTATGACGCACCGGTTGATGGGTTTGTGAAGATCAGCGATCGTGAGTTTGAGATTGTGTTGCAGAAACCGGTGTACCGGTTCTTGTATATTTTAGGGATGTTCCAGACCTCTGTGGTTTCACAGGAAGCGGTGGAGTTCTATGGGAAGGACTTTGCGGAGAACCCTGTGGGGACCGGGCCGTTTATTTTGGATACATGGGTTCGGAAGCAGTCGTTGACCGGGAACCGGAACCCGAACTACCACGAAGTGCTTTACCCTGACCGCGATGAGTGGTCGCGTGAGGACAAGCGTGCTCGTTTGCACCGTGCTGGGGGCAAGCAAGTACCTTTTGTTGATCGCGTAGAGTTCACGATGTTTATTGAGGACCAGCCGATGTGGCTGGAGTTCAACGCGGGGAACCTTGGGTACTCTCAAGTCCCTGAGGATTACTTTACTGATGCGTTTGATCGGTCATCGAAAGAGTTGAAAGAGGAATACCTGCGTCGTGAGATGCGTCCTCATGCCAATAAGCTGCTGGACTTTACCTTCCGCGGATTCAATATGGAAGATGAACTGCTCGGGGGGTACACCGATGACAAGCGGGCGTTGCGGCGTGCCATTTCGTATGCGATTGACCTTGATGAGATCAATGAGACTTTCTATAACGGACGGCGGATTGTCTATGACGGGCCGATCCCTCCCGGGCTAGACGGTCACCCAGAGGACGGGGCTTCTGCTGCTGGTGCTCGCGGGCGAAATATCGCTAAGGCGCGTGAAATGCTCGCAGAGGCGGGGTATCCCGATGGTAAGGATTTGCCCGCGATCCGGTTCTACACGAGCCAGAGCACGATCAATAACTCCGTAGCTGAACTTGTCAAGCGTCAGCTCGAGGAAGTGAATATCAAGTTCGAACCTGTGTTTATGGATTTCTCAACGCTGATCGAGGCGATCAACAAGAAGCAAGCCCCGATGTTCGGGTTTGCTTGGTCGAGTGATTATCCTGATGGCGAGAATAACCTGGCGTTGTTCTATGGCCCAAACGAGGCACCTGGGTCGAACCACTACAACTACAAGCGTCCAGAGTATGACGCGATGTACGAACAGGTGCTGACGATGGGCCCAAGCGATGAGCGGACGGCTATTTACGAGAAAATGCGAGATATGATCCTGGATGATTGCCCGTATGTTGGCGGGATGGCTCGCGAGCGGTTCTACCTGATCAGCCCATGGCTGCTCAACTGCAAGCCAACCGAGCGGTATTACGGCTGGTTCAAGTATCTTGATGTAGATGACTCCAAACGGGAGTGAGGGCTATATGATGGCCTCTCTCTATCGCATCGTGGCTATGGGCCACGGCGCGGGTTATGAGCTCTCGGAGTTTGATTTGTGCTGAACTACATCATCCGGCGGACGCTGTACAACATTCCGGTGTTTCTTGCGATCATCTTCGTGGTGATGGCGGCGTTGCGGGTCAATGACCCGGTTTCTGCGCAACTCGGGAAGAATGCGGGGCCTGAGCAGATCCGGTTACTCACTGAAGAGATGGGTCTGGATAAGCCGTTTTATAAGCAGTACGCGATATTTATCCGTGACCTCGCATTGATCTGGAAGCCTATCGATGAGAAGGAATCCGGCGTGGACGCTGGATCTTGGGAGCGGAAGGAGACCCGGAGCTGGGATCAGGGTCTACCTGTTTCTGAGATGATCGGGAAAGCGATTCCGCCTTCGATGGCGATCACGATCCCGACACTGACAATGTCGGCGCTGATCTCGATCTGTGTTGGGCTGGTATCGGCCTTTAATCGTGGAAAGACGGTGGACCGGACGTTGATGTTCCTTGCGGTGATCGGGATGAGTATTTCTGTGCTTGTCTATATCATTTTGGGGCAATACTTCGGGGCGTATATTCCCGGGCGAATGGTCGATGGGTGGCCGTTCCAAGTGACGGTTGACGCATCGGCGGGCGAGAGTGCGTTTTTCTTCTTTAACCCGGTAAACTGGGTGGCATTTTGTATGCTGCCAGTGATGATTAATGTGGTAGTTTCGCTCGGGTATGACACACGGTTCTATCGTGCAGTGATGGTCGAGGAATCGGCGAAGGATTACATCCGGACAGCGAAAGCAAAGGGTGCGAGCACTTCACGGGTGATGTTTGTTCACATGCTCAAGAACGCGATGATCCCGATTATTACTCGGATCATGATTTCGCTGCCCTTTATTATCACGGGATCGATTCTTGTTGAGGTGTACTTCGGTATTCCTGGGATGGGGCGGACCTTGATTAGTGCTATTAATGCGAAAGACTTCCCGGTGATCCAGACCTTTACGGCCCTGTTTACCGCGTTGTTTATTGCTTCCAATATTCTGACCGATGTGCTCTATGCGATGGTCGATCCACGGGTGAGGTTGTCATGATTCGTGATCGCATACAAGAATCGCCAGCTATGCGGAAGCTGTTTGGCCGGAAGATGACCGTCTTTGCGATGGGGATCATCTCGCTTTACTTGCTGCTGTTCGGTTGGATCATCCTGATGGAAGGTGTCTCCTGGGCTGGGAATAAGACCGGGGCGTTTGATCTTGCAAAGAGTGATTCTGTGTTTGGGGCGATGCTGCCGGAGCGGACGCTTGATCGTGTGGGGGCGAGTAATGAGCCTGGTTTTGGGATCCGGTCTGAGCCGACCAAGCGGATGGAACAGGTGGGGTTCTATATCCGGAATCTTGGGAAGATGTTCGATGAGCTCGACCAGAGTGCTGCAACAGGGACCGAGGCGCGATCGATAGATGAGATTCGTGGGTCGGTATCGTTTGCTGAACGCCGGGTAGTTGATCTTCCAGTTGATGAGATCCGAGGGATGTACGATCAGACGCAGTTGATACTTAACTATCAAGCGGAGCTCAGGGAATTGCGAGATTCGCTGCCTCAGATGACGATCGCGATTGAGAAGTTGGTTGAATACCGTGCCGCGTTTGAACTTGCGGATGCTGATACTGAGGCGTGGGAAATCGCGGGCGAAGAGGTCGCCCTTACGCTCGATGAGTTGCTGATTCTGATCGATGGGTACCGGGACGGTGCGCCTGAGGATGATGGTCTTGCGGGGCTAGATCTGGAGTCGTTGAGCGAGGCGATGGATGCGGCGTTTGATTATTCGCCGATGGATCCGATTTATGATGCGACACTTGTTGAGCAACTGAACCAGGCTGTATTGGATGCTGGACCTGGGATTGATATTGCGGTGGCGGGGACCCTTAATGAGCTTGAGCCGATTCTCACAGAGTTGTATCCGATGCCTAGAGGGGTTGGTGGTGTGCTCTACAAGTTCCGGATGATGCTTGGAACGGATCAGCAGGGGCGTTCAATTCTGCTCCGCGGGATGTACTCAGCGAAAGTTGCGATTCAGGTTGGGGTTGTGGTTTCTGTGATCGCGGTTTCGATTGGTTCATTGCTTGGTGCGGCGGCGGGGTTCTTTGGCGGGATACTTGATCACACTGTTATCTGGTTATATTCGACCTTCTCGTCGATTCCGTATCTTGTGCTGCTGGTTGTGCTGGCGTTTATGTTTACGGGGTCGATCTTTGAGGGGACGCTGGTGCCTTTGTATGTGGCGTTTTCGTTGACCTTCTGGATCGGGCCTTGCCGCGTGACGCGGGGCGAGGCACTCAAGCTTCGGTCGCTGGACTATGTGCAGGCGGCCCAGGCGCTCGGTGCATCAAACTGGCGGATTTTGACCCGCCACATTATTCCCAATACCTCGCACCTGATCTTTATCAATATGTCGCTGCTGTTTATCGGGGCGATCAAGGGTGAAGTGGTGCTGACCTTCCTTGGCCTGGGGCTCAAGGACGGGGCGAGCTGGGGGATCATGATTAACCAGTCGAAGTCTGAGGTTGTTTCTGGGTTCTTCTGGCAGATTGGCGCGGCGACCTTCTTTATGTTTGTGTTGGTGCTCGCGTTTAATGTGCTGACCGATGCACTGCAAGACGCGTTTGATCCCAAGCATGTTGGTTGATCAGAACCGTTAAATACTGAGATGTAAAAAAGGCCGCACCCCTCTGGGGTTGCCAGAGGGGTGCGTTGCGGCTGGATGCAGCTGGTAAGCCGAGTTTTGTCAGCTCTGTAGTTTCCGATCTTCCTTTTGACGGGGGCTCGACCGGACTTGCAGAGCTGGGCGACTATTTCTCTGCTCGTGCTGTTGCCAACACGATGAGGAGCGTGGTGCTCCCAGCACCCTACCCGATCCTGCGGTCCCCGAACAAGGGATTCACCCGGAGGTGAGAGGATCTGCTTGGGCTTGCACGCGGCGGGGTTTACCTTGCCCCGATTGTCACCAATCGGGCGGTGCGCTCTTACCGCACCCTTTCACCCTTCCCTGTGGTTCCGAGGAACCCATCGGGGGTTTACTTTCTGTGGCACTTTCCCTCGTTCCCAGCCGCCCGAACCGGTCTTGCGATCGGTCGGGTATTGGAACGGGTGGGTGTTACCCACCGCCGTGTTCTTTCGTGCTCGGACTTTCCTCCCATGGATGTTGACCATTCATGAGCAGCCGCCTTGCTGCATCTTGCAAGATTATACGGGGCAAATGGCGTGCAGGGCCGTTGGTTTTTATGTATCATGGGTTTATGAGTACGGCGACTGCCATGATATGGGCGAATCTAGAGCAGGTTGAGATGCTCAAGGGGGTGTTGTCTCGTGGGGGGATTGAGGTTATTGGGGCTGGATGCCCTGTTTCTGCTCAAACCGGGGCAGTTGCTCAGGGTTTTGGATGCGGGGTTCAGAATGATATTCGTCACATGCTGAGTTCTGAGAATCCTGATTTGGTGTTGCTTGCGGCTCCGGGTGAGTTCGGGCACCGGGATATCGAAGGCGATCTAGGAGCGTTGCAGCAGGCGCACAGCCGAGAAGTGATGGTGGCAACTCTTGAGCCGATCCCTGGAGAGGCGACGGTGATTTCGGGGACGAGTTGGGCCGACGCTCTTCAGAGTGGGGCGTTTGGGGAGTTTGTCAGGATGGTGCCTTTGGCTCGGCGTACCCGGTTGGTCGAGGAGCTTATGAGTTCCCTTGAGACATTCGGCATGATCCGGTCGTTGAGTATGTCCATCGCGGCTCCGGCAGTGTACGGCTCGCTTGGGGCGCGGGTGTTTGAAGCGATGGATTTGGTCCGGACATTGATCGGCGTACCTGAGGTTATCGATGCGTCCTACCAGGGAGCCACTGTAGTAAGCGGATTGCACCAACTTCCTGGCCAGTCATTGGCTGGACTGCATGGGATCATGGCGGCCCACATGAGGATGGCTGATGGTCGAGGGGTGATGGTGCAGGTCTCGGATCAGGTGGGGCGGTCCGGATTGATGATGAGCATCTTTGGATGCGAAGGGGAGATTCGGCTCGGCGAGGGTGGCTTTCGAAGGTTTGATATCACTGGCGTTGAGATCGATTCGTTCAATTCCAATGCTGAAGACGCTATCGATCCATCATCGGTTCGGCTCGCGGAGCAGTTAATCCAGCTCTGTTCAGGTATAGAAGTTGCTATAGCTCCTGTTGATCATGCATCGGTTCTCGCAATGGGGCACACCGCATTGCTGAGTGCTCGTACGGGTCAAGGGGAGACGCCTGAGACAATCCGCCGGTTGCTGTTGGACGTGTGATGTAGGCCGTTGAGAGCGGGTGTATGCGGGCTGTGGGGCGACGATTTAGTGCTTGTAAATACGATCTTAATTGATAAATCTGCGAGATCATTGATCTTGTGAATTTTGTAAATATATGGCGTCAAAAAACTGCAAATGTCGGTCGATTGTTTCGCAACTTTTGAGAACTGTGTTGGGGGTTCACGTAGAATGGAACTCGGTTTTGAGGTGTCAAATATTGATATTCTCGGGTGCTGAAGCAGGAAGGCTTTTTGAATGAAGCGACAACGAATAGGCGGAATCGGCTCAACTCATTTCAAGCTTGGTTGCGTGCTGACCGGGTGCGTTGTGGTTGGGGTTACAGGGTGTCATAAAGAAGAAATTCATTCTTACCGGGTTCCTCGTGAATCTGGAGAGATACCCGTCGCGACGGCTCCGGTGCAGCAGCCACAAGCCGCTGCGCCTCATGTCATCTGGACTGCTCCTGGCTCTTGGCAGGAGGTTGAGACGACCAGTTCGATGCGGAAGGCAACTTACCAAACGAGCAACGGGCAAGAGATCGCGGTGACCGCGTTCCCTGGTGATGTTGGTGGGCTGCTGGCCAATGTGAACCGCTGGCGCGGTCAGGTCGGGGTTGATCCGACTGATGAACAAGGGCTTGCTGAGGTGATAGAGCAGGTTGATGGCGTAGATGTCATAATTGTTGATATTGACGGTGCGAGTGCTCGGCTTATTGGTTCGATCATCAATGTCGGTGACGGGCAAACTTGGTTTGTAAAGGCGACCGGGCCTGCGGATATTGTCGAGCAAGTAAAGGCTGATCTGATTGCCTTTTCAGCTACATTCCATATTCATGACCACAGCGATCAATCTCATGAGACTGCATCGCCGCCTGCGGTGCCTATCGATGACGAACCAGCATCAATTTCAACATCGGGATGGGTTCCACCCGCTGAGTGGACTGCAGAAGCGAATGCGTCTGATATTCTGATGGCGGCATATCTTTCAGAATCCGGTGGCCGCATTACCGTCACTTCTTTGGTTGGTGATGGGGGAGGGGCCCTGAGTAATATCAATCGTTGGCGGGGTCAGCTTGGGTTGGCTCAGGTACAAACATTGGACGAGCAACCCATTAAAGATTTGGGCGGCGAGGCTGTGTTTGTTGATTTGATTGCTCAGGAAGGTGATGGCAGAATGGCCGCGGGGATTGTTCCGCTCGGTGGACAAACATTGTTCTTTAAACTGACTGGTTCTGGGGCGGCTGTCGAAGCCGAGCTCGAACGATTTGAAGCATTTATCAATGCTGAAGGCGTAGGAAGGACGAGTGCACCATGATGACGATACGAAAGCTTTTCAAACCATTGGCTTCATTACGGTTGACGGTTGTGATTTTCGCACTCTCGATCTTTCTGATCTTTGCTGGAACCTTGGCCCAAGTTCATGCCGGGATCTGGACGGTTGTAGATCAGTATTTCCGTTCGATCATGGTGACTATTGAGCTGCAGATCTTTGTTCCCAAAGATGTGGCCACGATCCCCGGAGCCATTTGGTTCCCGGGCGGGCTCACACTTGGTGTGGCGATGCTGATCAATCTTGTCGCCGCTCATACTGTTCGTTTCAAGTTTAGAAAAAAAAGGATTGGGATTATTCTCACTCACCTCGGTGTCATATTGCTCTTGGTTGGTGAGTTCGTAACCGGGTTCGCTGCTAAAGAAGGGAACATGACGATCCGCGAAGGCGAGACCGTAAACTTTGTTGAAGACATCCGATCTTCAGAGTTCGCGATTGTTGACCAGTCTGATCCAGTAGACGACTTGGTTGTAGTTATCCCTGAAAAATTCATCGAGACCGGCGGACGAATATCGAATTCATTGTTTCCATTTACTATTGAAGTGAATGAGTGGATGGCAAACTCTCAGATGCTCGGTCCTATGCAGGCGCCAGAGTCACGCAAGGGAATCGCCGATTCGGGGGCCGCCAGCGAGCTCGCTGCAATGCCCTTGCCACGGGCAAACGGCGTGGATGGCTCGACTGTTGATGCGCCATCTGCGTATGTGACATTTTATCAGGGCGAGACTCGTCTCGGATCGTACCTTCTCTCGGTCTATGTGGATCAGCCTCAAAGGGTTGAGGTTGAAGGGCGGACATATTTGGTTTCGCTTAGATTTGCTCGGACCTACAAGCCCTATTCGCTCCATCTAATAGATTTCAAGCATGACTTGTTTACTGGGACGCAGATGGCTCGGAACTACTCGAGTGATGTTCGTCTGGTAGATACCACGCGGAATGTAGACCGGGAAGTGTTAATCTACATGAATCACCCACTCCGTCACGCGGGTGAGACTTTCTATCAGGCCTCGTTTTTGCGAGGCGACGCGGGCACGGTTCTGCAGGTGGTCAAGAACCCGGGCTGGCTCATACCGTATCTATCTTGCACCATTGTTACTCTTGGCATGCTTATTCACTTTGGAATTAGGCTCGTTCCAGCGATTGGGAGACGGTCATGATGAAGAAAGTACAACAGATCCTGCCTTGGATTGTTCTTGTGTTCGCACTGCTCTATGCAGGGCAGAAGCTTGTTCGTCCAGATCGTATTGATAGTGAGTTCAACCTGGATACCTTCCGCCAGCTTCCTGTTTCTGCTAGTGGTCGGACCAAGCCGCTTGACACTGTTGCTCGCAATAGTCTCATGAACTTGAGCGGGCGCCAGAGTCTTAAGACAGACGACGGAAAGATGACTGCGATCGAATGGTACATCGAACTGATCACAAATCCTGAACTTTCCGTTCAACGGCGGGTGTTCAGGATTGATCATCCCGATGTCCTCGCATTGGCAGGGCTCGACACCGAGAAGCGGACACGGTTCTCGTTTGCCGAACTTCGAGCGACCGGAAACGAGATAAATCGACAGGCGGGCTTGGCGTTCAATACCAAAGCAAAGTCCCGGGACCCATTCCAGCGGGCGGTATTGGTGCTCAATCAGCGGATGTCGCTCTTTAGTGAACTCTCACAGCTACAGAACCCATACCTTGTCCCGCCTTTGACATCAGGCGATGATTGGAGATCATTTGTAAATGTGCTCAATGAGAGTCCCGGCGATCCTGATGCACTAGCGTTGCTTGATGTGCTGCAGGAGTACAGGACGGGTACTATGGAGGAGGGCGGGACCGCTCAGGCGTTTAACGCGAGTCTTGCTTCGTATGTGGCATTGGTCAACTCCGAAATCGAGTACGATGCACGTAAATCGCGATACGAGGTAATCTTTAATCAAGTACAGCCCTTTATTATTGCTTCGGCATTGTTTTTGATGGCGTTTCTTTTCGGATGCTTCGGCATGCTTTCGAGCCAGCTAACAAAGAAAGATTGGTCAAGGTCTTTATTCAACTCCATGACATCGCTCATCCTGATTGCGTTTGTCGTTCAGACCATTGGCATTGCAAGCCGAGTGTATTTGCAGGGTCGTCCTCCGATTACGAACCTCTATTCATCTGCTGTATTTATCGGCTGGTTCGGGGTCATCATTGGGCTCATCATTGATCGGCAGATGAAGCTTGGTCTTGGCGGAATCATGGCATCGGTCATCGCTTTTGGTACGTTGATTGTTGCTCACAACCTGGGCAGCTCCGGCGACACAATGGAAATGATGCAAGCGGTTCTAGACTCGAACTTTTGGCTGACGACGCATGTTGTTGTAGTAACTATCGGATACTCAGCAACATTCTTTGCTGGGTTCCTTGCTATTGCGTATGTGCTTCTTGGGGTTCTTACTAAGACTCTTGATCGGGAGCATAGCAAGTCGCTAATCAAGATGACCTACGGGGTAATCTGCTTTGCGACCGTAACCAGCTTTGTTGGCACGGTACTGGGTGGCATCTGGGCTGATCAGTCCTGGGGCCGCTTTTGGGGCTGGGATGCAAAGGAGAACGGGGCCGCTCTGATTGTGCTCTGGAACCTGCTCATTCTTCATGCCCGTTGGGGCGGTATGATCCGTGATCGTGGTCTTGTGATTCTTGCCATCTTCGGCAACATCATCACGGCATGGTCTTGGTTCGGCACCAACATGCTGGGCGTTGGATTGCACTCATACGGCTTTACGAACTCTGCGGTCTTCTGGCTATCTATATTTATGCTCAGCCAGATCGCTCTGATGGGTGTCGGGATGCTACCTATGAGCTTGTGGAGAAGTAAGTTTGCCAAGTCCAAACCCGCATAGCGATTGATCGAGTTGTACAAATAGCAAGCCCGCCGTCATTGGATTAAATGACGGCGGGCTCTTTTTGTGTCAAGGATTATCAGATAAGTATCGGAGTCAAAAAATGTTAGCTTTCACCATCTGGAGTTGGGAGAAACTGTTGAGGGATCGGGTTGGTTTCGGGATACTCTGATTCCCACATAACTGTGGTAATCCACCAGCGGTCGCCAGTATTCATGAGGAGCATGCTGTTGATGCCTCTTGAATATGGTTCTGGATCTTCAAGTGCTCGCCTAGATGCGTAGGTACTGAATACTTGGGCGATATGACCAAACTCGTTTGATTCCCTGTGGATGTCACTCTCGAAGTATCCCCCTTTTTCGAAGTAGGTCCGATTGGATGCCACGAACTCTTGCGGGCTGATTGCTAAGGGGATGGATTGGCCATCTACTGTTCTTGATACAATGAGTTGTGCGTCAGGCATAAAGAGCGAAAGAAACCTTTCCCAGTCCCGTGGCACACCTTTGGCACCAGAAACGGAGGCGTAGTAAGCGTCGATGATTGCATCAACTGATTGGACATCCGCCGGATCTGCATTTGATTTGACAACGGCTTTTTCAGGTGTGCTGACTGCGGGGTGCCCTGTCGGGAGGCTCGGCTGCTCGGCTGAAACGGCAAGCATGAATGGTGTAATCCCGACTAGAGCCAGTATGGCGGTTATTGAAAGTGTTCTGGGCATTTTGGTCATCCTTTTTAAATGTTCCTCAACATTGAAGATACTTTATGATTCAGTTGCTTTGTGATTCAGATACTTTGTTTTCCTGCTGCTTGATGCTTTGATTCTTGATAACTAAGAGAAGCGCATATCCCCACAGGAGTGAGAGGCTACATGAATAACCCAGTAGAAGGTAAATATTCATAGCTGTTCCCCAGAAGCTGTATCTTTGCATGATGTGCTATGGAGAGCCCTCTGCCGGCGGTTAAGTGAGAAGTCAGTTGCGATCAAACCCGCTGCTATGAATGGGATGGCGATTGACCACACGAGAAGTGTAAGTTGCATGGCGGGGTTGAGTTCGATGGAAGAGGGGTGGATATCCGGCATGAGCTTTACAGATGCATACACAAGAGGGACATCAATGAAGGCGGCTAGGCCGTAGACAGCGCTGATTGTTGCACGCCGGCTTTGCGATTTCACTGATGGCCGGATTATGAGATATACGACATAGAGAATCCAGAGCACGAGACTAAAGGTTAGCCTAGGACTCCAGGTCCACCAGTTGCCCCATTCGCTCTTGCCCCAGATCATGCCTGTGAAGAGCACAATTGTACACAACAGCACGGTAACCCTGCCGGAGGCCTTCGCGAGATCATCCCAGACCATTGACCGTGTCCACAAGAATCCGGCACTGGCAATGAAGAGAGTAAAGGCTGCGACGAACATGCATAGAGCGGTGGGGAGATGAAGATAAAAAATCTTCTGGACTGGACCGAACTCAGACTCGGTTGGTGTTCTGAATGCCAGCATGAATACCCCTGTAGCAAACAAGAGTGCAGTCAGTACCCAAAAAACAGGTGCGAACCAAGGTCTGTATGTGTTGGTCAGTTTCATTGCAGTCTTATGCAGAAGTGATTTGAATGATGCCAGCCGCCCATGATCATGTGAACTTCGGGCGTTCTTCTTTTGGTGATGGAATGGATGAATCCATGAGTGCATTTATTTACTGCCTGCTGAATGTGACCGAATCCTGTAGAGCATGCTACCGGTTGCAAGGAGGAGTACTCCTCCGCCGGCGATCATAAGGAGAAGATTTGGGTTAATTGAAACTGGTGAGTGGGGTAATGAGTTTGAGTTCACTGATCGAACTCTGGGCAAGCCGCTTAATGCGAGCTGGACGGTATTGCCTTTAGAGAGTTCAGTCGCAGTGTAGTACCGGACGGTTGTGTCCGCGATTTTTCGTGTACCACCGAGAGCGAGCCCGTCGGCGGTGTGCGAGTGGATTCCGTCGGGGAGCATTACGACCATTTGTTCGACATCGGCTGGAGCTTCAAGAGTTAGTTCGCATGTGCCGTCATCGGAATTGATGATGTAACTAAAATTCAGTTCAGTCGTTTCCGGCATGAGCGGGAGGTGATTGATAAGTGATCCAGAATCAATGCTCGTGCAGCACCAGTAATGGAATCCTGTACCGAGTTTGATTTGGTCTGCACCGCTCGGAAGTCCGAGAGACATTGTGACTGGCTTATTCTGAAACCTCGTGGCTCCGAGCCAGGTTTGGTTGTCGGGGTTGTGAACGATTAAGATTTCGGTGACCTTGACACCATGTGGTGTGTGCGAAAGCATGATCTGCCACATAGGTATAGTCCAGGATGGCGTTTCATTGGTGACTTCATAGCAGTTCACCTTGATTGTTTGTTGTTCGAGTGAGGCGCCCATGATGAGGCCGACTTCTTGATATGTCACGCCGGCGTGCTCGACTCGGACCACCGGCTGTATATCCGTACCTAGTGGGATGTCGTTGAGGATGGCAATGCCATGCTCGTCAAGTTGAGAATTGATAGTTTTGATGACTTTGTTTTTATTGAGTAGTGTAACTTCAATATCGGATACCCCGATTGGGGGGGCATCAATGGAGCCCTGAATAGCCTCAATAATGAGTGAGCCATTTGTGGGATCCGGCGTTGGATCTACTTTTTGGGTTGAATTTGCAACGGAGACATATGCCATCGAAAGGAGACCTGTGATCAAAGCTATTTGGCGTGCGAACATTCCGGATCTCCAGTTCAACCAATGAGCCAATGCTCTATGAGCATGGGTTTCGTATTCCCATATGCATGAGCTTGGCGTTTGATGTTCTGCAAGATCGGTGCCAGTTTGGCTATTTGTCCCGGTGCAGATTGAGTGAGTGATAATGCCTGCAGGGGATGTTGGTGGCGAGGAGACCAGATTATGAGTCAATCAAAGGAATCCCGATTTCTGGGATTCTCCTATATCTGAGATTTCGCGTAGAACAGAAATCCTACCGTCGGGAAAGAACAAAAGGAGATGCACTAGTACTCGTGGCATTCCAAGCAAAGCTGACTGCCTTCGTTGGACATCACAAGAAGGTCGTTTTGCGGTGAATACACGCTGTGGCATGAGTTGCACCCGACATGGTTGTTGATGAGTCTGATCCGAGAGTCGAGCATAGAGGAGGGCTTGAGGGTGCCATCGGATTCGGATGGATTTGTGAGCTGGTACGGACCGATTGGGTGATCTGTACTCGAGGATTGGATATATTTTGAGTCATGTGAAGACATTAAGTCAGAGCCTGAACTGCTCGCCATTGCGCCGTCGTGACAGCTCATGCACGAATCGCTCTGTGCGTCCAGCCATTGTGCCGTAGGGCTCGGCGAGCGTGAATGACGGCTTCTGGCGTGGAGGTCTGCGCCAAGGTCTACATGTGCCTTCCTGGTTGTTCTAGAGTGCATGTCTGGTACTGAGAATCCGTTCGGATCATGACACTGGGTACATATTTCTGTACCGGTTACAACAAAGCCAAACTGCTGGCTTTGGGGCATTTGCCCGGTTGAATGATCATTGCCAAACGGCATGTGGCAGGTGATACAAGCCACTTTACCATCAATGAGCGGGAGATTAGCAGGCACAGACATGGATGCTGGTGGAGTCACCCCGACTGGGTGAGAAAACTCGATATCGAACTCGTGACAATCAACACATCGGTTGCCGACTAGGTCTGATGCACTATGAGTCGGGCCTTGATTTTGAGAATAAACAGGTGATTCTTCAGTGTGTACATCTGATTCCGTTTTAATCAGGGCGCTTTCCCCGGCAATGGAATGGGCTGAAATCGTGAGCAGAGCTGCTACAAAGGTTGATTTGAGAATTTGAATTCTTACAGGGGCGACTGAATTGAAGTGATGCGTTTCCAAGGCGTGTTCCTTTCGCTCTCGGAGGCACATCGGCCTTGGGTGGCCATACTTTGGGCGGATTCCATCAATGGCTCATCTTTCACTCGCTAATGGCTATCTATTCGGGTCATCCGCTCTGTGAGAACTTTATCGGTGGTGATTTCTTAGATTGTGGAATGTGATTTGATGGAAGGGCTTTGATGGGCAATGCTGGCGTTTTATGAGGTATTTTGGAATTGATTCGGAGTGTTTAGAAGTGGTATCTGATTTGCATGTGTCTTTGTGTACAAGTCAGGCAATGCGGACCGGAGATGGTCTCCTCACCAAGATTGCCAAGATTACAAGGAAATAGGAGATTAATCATGAAACTCCGCACACTGCTTCTCTCGGGAACATTGGCGGCGCTCTTGACAACACCAGCATTGGGTCAAACTTCAATGGTTGGTGGTGCACACGATTTCAGCGGAACGGGATGGGCTGGTGGCGAGATCTGTAAGCCATGTCATACCCCCCACAATGCTGTAAGTGAAGTAACAGGAGAGCCTGTTGGATGGCTGTGGAATCATAGTTTGACCACAGCTGTATACACAATGTACGAAGGCAACACGCACGATGCTGGACCTGACGATGGCGATGCCGCCTTCGACAAGCTCAGCCGTCTCTGCATGGGCTGCCATGACGGGACCGTTGCCCTTGATGCATTCGGTGGATCTGTCGGTTCTATCTTTATCAATGGTAGTGAAAACATCGGTACAGACTTGACCGATGACCACCCCGTTGGTCGTGAAGCCGTCTATCTAGAAGAAGGCTCCTCAAAATGGCAACCAGCCAATGCCAGTCACAAACTCGGCCCAAATGGCGAGTTGAAACTCCGTGAGATGAATGTTGACGGAACCCTCGACTATGTCGTTGGTTGCATGACATGCCATACACCTCACTACAAAGGATATGACCATCAACTTCGTATGACAAACAATGCCAGTGCCTTGTGCCTGAGCTGCCATATCAAGTAAATGCATCTCTGAATGTTGTCGTCGGATCGGTTTTTGATCCGGCGGCGGCATTTTCTTCTGTTTGAGTACAGATATGACACAATCACGGTGCCTAGTCCGAGCGATGGGCATTCCAAAAATTTCAGAGGCAACAAATGAACACTCTAAAGCAGGCTCCGGCAGTACTGTATTGGTCTCGGGTTCTTTCTCAGTTCGTAAGCTTGGGTATTTTGCTTTTAATCAGCCCGTTCATCAACGGGTGTGCATCGACTCCTGACAGGATACAGAATCAGTCTGATCGGCAGTACTCGTTCTGGCCACAGTTCCCTGCTGAGCCTCATGTTCAGTTTCTCGTTTCGTATCGTTACAGTTCAGACATCGATCTGAAACGAAGTAAGTTCGAAGACCTGCTTTATGGAGAGGATTCGAGCAATCTCCCTATCAACAAGCCTTACGGGGTCGAGATGTGGGATGGGAAGATCTATATCTGTGATATCAGGAACCCCGGGCTTGTGGTGCTGGACCTTAAGAAAAAGCAGACACGAATTCTGACCACGAGCGGGCTGGGCGGGATGGCTCAGCCGACAGACATTGCAGTCTCATCAGATGGAATGAAGTATGTTGCTGATGCTGTCAGGGGCGTGGTATTTGTCTTTGATGCCAAAGAGCGACATGTTCAATCATTTGGGCATGAAGGATTTAAACCGGTGGGGATTGCTGTTCATGAGAATGAACTGTATGTGAGTGACTTTGCGACACAGAGCGTTCTGATCATGGATCGGTACGATGGCACTCAGTTGCGGACGATCGGTGGTCCTGGAGGGGAAGACGGGCTGTTTGTTCGTCCGTTGGGTATTGATGTTGATTCAGAGGGGTTTGTGTATGTCTGTGATGTCATCAAATGCCGGCTGCAGAAGTTTGATCCTGAGGGCAATCTGGTTCAAGCGGTTGGGACTATTGGGGATACAGCGGGTTCGTTTGTTCGTCCGAAGCATTTGACTATAGACGAGAGTGGGATCACGTATGTTGTTGATGCCGCGTTCGATAATGTCCAAATGTTTAATGATGAAGGCCAAGTCCTGATGTTCTTTGGATCAGGCGGTGCGCATCCCGGTGCTATGAATCTCCCGGCGGGAATCACGACTACAGAACACGATATTGAAATTTTCAGGGAATATATCCATCCAGCATTTGATGTGGACCAGATTGTACTTGTCACCAACCAGTTTGGACCAAACAAGGTTGGGGTCTTTGCGGTTGGCAACCTTCGCGAGGGGATGAACGTCGATGATCTCGCGCCAACGATGTCAGAAGTGCCATCCGGTGTCCGGAAAGAGAATGAAGTCAATACTTTAACCAATGATATTCCTCAGGTACAAAGCACACCTGAAGATCCAGCGGTTGAAACACAAGAGCCGAACTCCCCGTAAGGAGATCGTCTGATGGTTGGGATATTCGGCAAGAAATGGGCACTGAAAGGATTCATGGGGCAGGTGGTCTGCTTGGTGGGTGGGATTGTTGCGTCGGTGTTGATTCTGTTATGGTGGGGCGGGTGCAGTGTCGAGAATAACTATGAGTTTCTCAGCAAGATATTTGATGGCGTTCCAGACCCGAATGCACCAGAAATGTTCAATGGTCAGTCGATCGCCATGAGTTCGACTTACTCTGAGCACAAACCTTATACGGATGAGGCTTGCTTTGAGTGCCATACCGATCTGAGTAACATGCTATTGGGCATGGATGATTCGAGCATGTGCTCGGGATGCCATGCGGATGTTAACGAGCAGTACGCCTACATGCACGGGGCTGTCACCGGCAATGCGTGCTTGATGTGTCACAATCCGCATATTTCAGCGCTTTCAAACCTGCTGAGAGAGAACGGGCCTGCGATGTGTTTGCAATGCCATGAGTTCGATACGGAGAGCTTGATCCCGTCTCATTCAGATCTAGAGCGCAGTTGCACAGATTGCCACTCAGGCCATGGCGGTGAGGTCCCATTCTTTCTGATCAACCAATCTTCGATATCAGAGACTGAACGCGAGCAGGCGGCTTCAGAAAGTCATCAGAAAGGAGAAGGTACTGATGATCCTTGAGCGTTCTGACAGAGTGTGTTTCAGAATGCTGCTCGTGGCGATATTCGTGTGTATCAATTCCAGTATTTCTGTGTCAAATGCTCAGGACGGGGGACCAATCATTGTTGGCCAACGCGAAAAACTTAAAGCATTTGAGCTTGAGAGTCTCCATATATCTATCGAGGCATACTGGAGATCGCGTCTCAACGACAGTACAGATGCTCTGGGAGTAAACACAAAGACTACCGAGAATATATTCCGTGAAACTTTGACTATTGGCGGGGAAGGGTTTATTGGGGACCCGAACTTGCTCAAGCTTGATTTGAGTTTGAGCCTGCGCCTCGCTCAAGAAGATATTGATAGCAGTGACTCGATTGATTCAAACAGAACTTCAGAATCTGTTAGCGAATATGATGTCAGCGCGATCTTTCTTCAGAGGAGCGATACGCCGCTGACCCTGTATTCAAGACGCTCGCAGGTGCTTCTTTCACGCCAGTTCGCAGATTCTCTGGATAGTATTTCGACCGAGCACGGAGCGAGGCTATTACTTAACGCCGACTTTATGTCGAACCAGTTCCAGGTCTTTCACAGAGAGCGTCTCCAAACCGGTCGGTTTACTGGGACAGATTCAGACATAGTCCAGGATTCCTTCGCTTGGCAAGGACGCGTTAAGCCTGTTGGCGGGCATCGGTTCTGGTGGGACTATACATTTTCAAATATCGATGAATCCGGGCAGATTTTGACGGCCAACAACTTTATCCGACATGATGCGTTTGTAAATCATACCTATGACTTTGGGACCACTTCGCAGAACAGCATCCGCTCCTCACTTCGATTGTTCCAAGAAACCGGGAGCTTTCCGGTAGACCGTGTCCGGCTCGACGAGACCCTGCGTTTAGAACACTCCAAGAATTTCGAAACGAAGTACACATATATGTTTGATCAGCAAACAAGGAGATTGAGCAAGCAAACAAACCATCGAGGTGTTGCCAGTTTCCGTCACGAGCTCTTTGAGAGCTTGACGACTACTGGGCAAATCGGGTCAAGCATTTTCATGCTCAGTGATGGGGACTTTGAGAGCAAGCAATACTTCTTCAATTTTGGGACGAAGTATCAGAAAATCGTTCCCCATGGCTTGTTGAATGCTGCCGTGAATATGAACTACAACCATCAGGACGACGGCGAGCGGGGCTCGTCAATCTTCATCACCGATGAGTCGCATACTTTTGGGGCATCAGGATTTGTGATTCTTAGTCGAAGGAATATTGTATCGAGTTCAATCATGGTGACGGACCAGGCGGGGATAATCACTTATTTAGAGGGTGCGGATTACACCTTGCGGATTCTGGGTGACAGCATAGAAATCAGCAGGGTGCTTGGTGGGAGTATCTCCGCGGGTCAAACGGTACTAATTACTTACGAGATCGGTCCTGAGCCTGAGAATACAACTGATACATTGGGTTTTGGCTTGACGGTCCGATACCGGATAGTCGATGGGCCACTCAAGGGACTGAGCCCTTACCTGCGATATCGGGATCAATCACAGGACCGATCAACAATCGGGCTTGTCCCATTCACTGGGAACGATTTCAATGATTTCATCCTTGGTGTAGATTATGATTTTGGTAAGATTTCGTTGACGGCTGAACATCAAATCCATGACAGCACGCTTTCGCCGTTCAACTCAACCCGACTGGAAGGTAGGTACACAAATCGAATCAGTAATCGGAGCGCGGTTTCGATCACAGCATACTACTTGAATACTGATCGGACACAAGAAGATGTGCAAACTCAGATCGCCAACCTGACAGCACGATGGACTGCTCGGCACGGAGAAAAGCTTCGTAGTACTCTTACGGGGACTTACCGGCGAGAAGAGGACAGCAGGGGGTCAAACTCGGATGCGTACGAGGCAGCCTTTGATCTGAACTGGAGGCACCGTCAAACATTTCTGTACTGTTCACTTCGGCATTCGTTCTTGACGGGTGATTCTCGGGAGAGCACGTCGCAGACATTCACCTTCGGCGCCAAGAGGGAGTTTTGAGCATGACAATCAGGAAGTGTTTCGTGTATATTGAGAAAATGAAAAATATCAATCCGATAGAAGTTGGGCTTGCTCGCCTTGGTAAAACAACGCCTGCCCTCATAGTTTTGACTATTGGATTTATAGTGGCGGGATGTTCTCAGCCAAAGGGGATTCTTTTTGAGCCATTAGAATCTCCATTGTATTGGCCTCAGCGGCCTGCCGAATCGCGAATTGAATATGTGGGCTCCTTGAGTACCGACAACGATCTCAAGCCGGCGAAGTCGTTTACAAGATCATTTGCAGAATCCATTTTTGGTAAGGATTCCAGCCAAGGGATGCTGACTCCTTTTGGTGTGTGTTCCGATGGTAAGGGCCGGGTGTTTGTATGCGATTCCAATGCGCAGGTGGTGCATGTCTTTAACCTAGAAACAAGGACCTACGAGCAGTGGGTACCGGATCCGCTCGACGGGATTTTGTCACAGCCGGTTGGGGTTGTGTATGACGCAATGGATCGATTGCTGGTATCTGATTCAGCGGGGGGTGTACTCCATGCTTTCGATTCAGACTCGAACTACCTTGGGACATTGGGTGATGGGGTGCTTCAGAAGCCAAGTGGGCTTGTCATTGATCCAAATACAAACAGAATTTTCGTTGCCGATGTTGGTGCTCATCAAGTAGTTGTGCTCTCATTTGATGGGGAGTTGATCGAACGAGTTGGGCAACGAGGGACCAGGCTAGGCGAGTTTAACTTTCCTACTAATGTGGCGATTGGAAACGACGGCTCATTGATTGTCAGTGATTCACTGAACTTTCGGGTTCAAGTATTTGATACTGACTTGAAACCAGTACTTCTGATCGGCCAGAAAGGTGATCTTCCGGGGTACTTCTCTCATCCAAAAGGTGTAGCCGTGGATTCAGATGGGCATATCTATGTGATCGATTCGCACTTTGAATCTGTTCAAATCTTTGATACTGACGGGAACTTCTTGCTCAACTTTGGTCAAGAGGGGCATGGGCCGGGACAGTTCTGGCTGCCGACCGGGATTCATATTGATAACAACAACCATATCTGGATAGCGGACTCCTATAATCAAAGGCTCCAGGTATTCAAATATTTACCGGAGGGACAGCAATGATCCGAAAGTGTGTACTCTTCGCCCTCATGGCAACTGCAGTTGCCTGTAACTGTGCAAATGGCCAGAGCCAGAGCATTGTGGATACCCCTCATAATCTCTCAGCTGGTGGACCGAATATTATTCGGGCGAATACTGAAGAGCAGATATGTATTTTTTGCCATACACCACATAATGCGTCACCGATTCAACCCCTCTGGAATAGATATCTCCCCGTTGCGGCTTATTCCGTATATTCGAGCAACTCGCTTGATGCCAGGCCTGGGCAGCCTACAGGTTCGTCAAAGATGTGTCTTTCATGCCACGATGGGACTATCGCAGTCGGCAGTGTGGTTTCTCAGGATCAGATTATCCAAATGGCTGGAGGGATTACAACTTTACCTCCGGGCGCTTCCAATCTTGGGACCGATCTGGCGGATGATCATCCGATTTCATTTGCTTACGACTCACTGTTAGTCTCGAAAGATCTACATTTGTTTGATCCTGCCGGCCTTCCGACTGAGGTTCATCTTGATCTGAACCGAGAACTTCAATGCACCACATGTCACAATGCGCATGACAACAGCTACGGTCAGTTTCTTGTGCTAAGCAACGACAATTCGGCTTTGTGTCGTACATGTCATCAGATATCGAATACATCTATCGTTGAGCACCAGGACTGCCGGGGTTGTCATCAGACGCACAGTGCGCCGAGTGGCCCATATCTGCTCAAGGGGGATCGTATTACCTCAAGTTGCTTAACATGCCATGATGGGTCTCATATGAATGCGCCCAATATCGGTTCTGACTTGGCGAAGATGTCGGTTCATGACACAAACAGCCCAGTTGACCCCCTTGATCCGATACCGGATCATGTGACTTGTGCAGATTGCCATGATTCGCACACAATGATGATGGGAACTGCGAGCGCGCCTGCTATCCATCCTAACTTTGGGACTATTGATGGTATTAATGCTTCTGGATCACCAGTTGAGATGGCTGCCGCCGAATACGAGGTGTGCTTCAAGTGTCACAGTGATCAGGCTGCGATTAGTTCGCTGGTAGTTCCTCGCCAAATAGTTCAGAACAATACTCGCCTTGAGTTTGCATTTTCAGCGGTTTCTTCTCACCCTGTTTTGGGGCCTGGGCGTAACCCTGATGTTCCGAGTCTCAAACCCGGGTGGTCAGAAAGTAGCGTGATGTATTGCAGCGATTGCCATGGTTCAGACACAAGCTTCCTGGCTGGAAACTCAGGACCCAATGGGGTTCATGGGTCCAACGAAGAGCCAGTGCTCATTGCTCGATATGAAACTGCGGATTACACTCCGGAGAGTGCGGCCGCTTATGCACTCTGTTATACATGTCATTGGAGAGAAGGCGACACTGGGATTTTGTCTGATCGCTCGTTCCCCCATAGTGAACATCTTGAAGAAGATATATCGTGTTCGGCGTGCCATGATTCCCACGGGATTTCATCTTCACAGGGCAATACCACAAACAACAGCCATCTGATCAATTTTGATACATCAATCGCTTTTCCTGACCCGAACACCGGATTGCTCAAGTACGAATCGCTTGGTCGATTCGCAGGCCAGTGCTATCTGACTTGTCATGGGGAAGATCATTCTGCTGAGGATTATTCGCAATGAACAAAGTCGTTTTAATAGTTGATGACGAGAAAATTCTTCGTGAATCGATGGCAAGTCTCCTCGAAGACGAAGGATACGAACCGATTCAAGCGGAGAATGGGCGCGTTGCTCATGAGATTCTGCTTGATCGATCGGTGGATGTTGTTTTGTCCGATGTTCGCATGCCTGAAATGGATGGGATGAACCTGCTCACTCATATCAAGCAGCTTGCGCCGCAAACACCGGTCATTATGATGACCGCTTACGGTACTGTGGAGGATGCGGTAGCAGCAATTCATATCGGAGCCTGGGATTACCTACTCAAGCCGGTACAGTTTGACGATCTGTTGCTGAAGATCAAACGCGCGATCGATTTCTGTGAAGTTTCACGAGATCGAGAAATCATGGCCAAACAACTTGCGGCGGGCAGCACATTTCATAATCTAGTCAGTGAATCGTCGAACATGATCAAACTCTTTGAGACGGTTCAGAAACTGTCTACGGTAAAGAGCAATGTCCTAATTGTTGGCGCATCGGGTACTGGGAAAGAACTGTTTGCGAAGGCGATCCACTTCAATGGAATCACCCACAATAAACCCTTCATTCCTGTGAACTGTGGCGCCATTCCGGATGGACTCATCGAATCAGAGCTCTTCGGGCATTGCAAAGGGGCCTTTACCGGAGCGATCCGTGATCGTGTCGGTTACTTTGAAAGTGCCAATGGGGGCACTGTGTTTCTTGATGAGATTTCGTCACTGCCTAAGAATGCTCAGAGTTCTTTGCTTCGTGTTCTCGAGGAACGCATGGTCGTCCCTGTGGGTGATACGCGGGCTAGGCCGATTGATGTTCGGGTTGTAGCTGCGTCAAATCAGGATCTGGTCAAACTGGTAGAAGATGGTGAATTTCGTGAAGATTTACTGTATCGATTGGATGTGGTAAAGCTTCAGCTTCCCACGCTTTCAGCCCGAAAGGCGGATATCCCAATCCTTGTTCACCATTTTATTGATTTGTACTCTAAGCAAATGAATAAACATGTCAGTGGGATTACCAATGGCGCAATCCGTGCACTGCTTTCACACCCTTGGCGAGGCAATATTCGTGAGCTTGAGAATGTGATTGAAAGGGCGATTATCTTTGCAGAAGGGCGAGAAATATGCCTCAGTGATATTCCATTCACGGTTGATTACGCAGATGATGATTCAGATGAGGATCTTCGCGAGTCAATTCGCCAGTTTGAACGCCAGCACATCATCTACAGCCTTCGAAGGCACCATCATGACAAAGCTGAAACAGCCAAGCAGCTTGGTATTGGTGTTTCAAGTCTCTATCGGAAGTGTGAAGAACTGGATATCCCGAAGAATATTGATTAGGCAGTTAAGCTGCTGATTTGTCTCACGGAGAATATGTGCTTCTCATTCGCAAGAACCCCCGGTCTTCATGGGATCGATTGATGACTGGTATTTGTCAAAAACCACTGTCATTCGGTATGGATACCTTATTGCTGATTGGTATAACAATTGCTAGATGATTGATAAAGGATATGGATCGGCATGCTCAGACGCAAGCTTCTCATAATGCTCGCGGTACTCACGACACTGATGCTGGCTACAGCATTAACTTCTGCCCTTCTCATGAAAGGCGTTCTTGGTGAGTTAGAAAGTATCAGCTCGGATGTGTCGCATGGAACCACAGTATCAAGCCAGCTCGTCAAGTCACTCGCTTTGATCGAAACAGAGTTTCTTCATTGGTCACAAAATGCGACTGTCAATAGCGATCGGCTACGAGAATCATATGAGGACTTCGAAAGCATTGTCATTGGGCTTCAAGAACACGGGCCGCTCGACACTGATGGGCAGATGGTGTATAACCGTGTAAGTTCTTCGTTATCCGATTTCGATCGATCGGTTCAGATTATATTGATGGATTCTGCTGGTAATCAGTTTGTAAATCCTGCTATAGTTTTCGAATCACTCGATCAGATGCGTCAGGCAATCTTCGGTTATTCTGCTTACACCTTTGAGAGGATGATGATTGGCCAGCAACAGGTTACATCAGGCTTTCGATTTATGGCAATCAGTTTGTCGGTGATTTCTGTGGTGCTAATCAATGTATCGATACTGCTCCTGATCCGATCTGCTTTATATGTGCTCAAGCCTGTTGAACAGCTTTTGGAGGCAAGCCGGCATCTCGCACGCGAGGAGTATCATTACCGTGTGGAAGTCGGTCCTAAGGACGAGTTTGCCGAGCTTGCCGATGGATTTAACTCATTGGCTGAGCATCTTGAAGCCAATGAACAGCGGAAGATCGAAACCTTGCATCAAGTGGCTCGGACTCTGAATCATGAGCTCAACAATGCGATCGCCATTATTGAACTGCAGCTGAGAATGGTGACCAAGTCTTCTGGATATAATCAGGAAAGCAGCAAGCAACTTGAACTTATTCACGAGACACTCCATCAGATGAACGGCACAGTCACATCCCTTACTCAAGTTAGACAAGTGGTTCTGACTGACTACATCAAGGGCGTAAAGATGCTCGACTTGAAACGTTCGACGCAAATAGCTACATCTTCGGTTCAGGACACTGGAGATCAAGACAAGGTTGCCACGCAATGAAGCATGACCCAAATGCCCCATTGCTCAGCGAGTTGCGCTGGTTTAATAGTCAGAGATGGCTAGCCGGATTAGTGGTGCTCATGGCCTCTGGGTTAAATCTGTTCTGGGCACACTGGGTTGCCAATGAGATATTGATCTTGTCTATTGGTCTCTTTATTCTGTTCTACAACCTTATCTGCTGGCTGACTCTCAGATATTATTCAGGTTGGCTGGAGTTGCATCATGCTCAACGGATGTTCGCGTGGGCTCAGATTGCTTTGGATCTCGTTTGTTTGACTGCTCTCGCGGGGCTATCCAATGGTTTGTACAGCCCGGTACTCGGGTTGTTTATGTTGCACATGATCTTTGCAAGCTTGCTATTGCAGTCACCAAGGAATATGCCGTATGCCGCTTGGGCTTTGACTGTTCTAATGATGGGAAGCTTGCTCTGGTTTAGTGGTCAATGGCCCGACTCCACATCTGAGAGTTTGATTGGTGTAGGTTGGATGGCAACTTTGTTTTTGGCGATCTATTTTACGACGCACATAACGAGGAGCTTGCAAGACAATCGTGATCGAACTCATGCGGTACTCAATGCAGCCGCTGATGGGGTGCTGACTGTGTCCCACAATGGCCTGATTGAGCTCGCGAATCCAGCCTCCTTGTTGATGTTTGGATACAGATCGGCTCAAATGGTTGGGCAACCAATAGATCAACTTTTGCCTTTCGTTAAAATTAGGAGAGTTGTTGAGAGCCAAGCCACTAGCGAACCTGTAATCGCTGGTCAATTGGAGAACCACACTGGATTTGGAGTCCGTAGGGACGGCAAAGAGTTTCCGATTGAAGTGTCAATCAGTTCCATGAACGAAGGTGCAATAAAAACTTTCATCACTGTCATTCGGGATGTATCCGAACGACAAAGGAATGAAGCCCAGCTCTTGAAGTTGAATCGGGAATTGGAAATTCATCATGAACGATTAGTTCAGCACGAAAAGATGGTTTCCGTTGGACGGATGGCCGCAGGGGTTGCGCATGAAATCGCCAATCCGCTTGCCAACATTGACGGTTTGATACAGCTGGTTGAGCGAAATCCTTCCAGGCTACAAAAAGAAACGCCGGCCCAGCTCAGGGACCAAGTAGCACGGATTACTCAGATTGTTAGGCAACTCAAAGAGTTTGCTCATCCTGTGGAATCAGAATTGCAATCCGTTTCGGTTGATGACCTCGTCCAATCTGCAATCGACGTGATTAGGTTTGACCAGCGGCATCGTCAGGTTGCGGTGGAGAAAAAACTTATCACTCCGTGTTGCTCTATTTTTGTTCATCCTCTGGCAATTCAGCAGGTACTGGTGAACCTGATCGTTAACGCTCTTGATGCTGCAACAGATGAAAGCGAACATAGGGTGCTGATCACATCCAAGTGTATGGAGGAGAGCTTCTGTGCGATTTCTATACGAGATAATGGTACGGGAATATCAGCAGAGCACTTGGATCAAATATTTGAGCCGTTTTACACCACAAAGCCGCTTGGGCAAGGGACTGGGCTCGGCCTTTCAATAAGCTACAACCTCGTGCAGCGAAATGGTGGCCGTGTTGAGGTCAGCAGTGAGGTTGGCGTGGGGACTAAGATATCTGTTATTTTTCCTGTGGCTCAGTGTTCGTGCTAGCTGCCAGTTGATATCAAATTTATACATTTTCTCGATTGTGGGAATTCAAACGCGACATCATGGTTACAGATATGCTGAGCAGAGGTTAGTTTGGCATGTATTGTGTTGGTCATTTGTTGATGCTATCAAATCAGATCAGATTCCAAAGGATTGCCGTGCATAAATACAGTTCTCTACATGATCGACCATTCCGAACTACAGCCGTTATAGCGGCAGTAGTTTGTATGATCAGCAGAATTGTTCAAGCCCAGATATCGCCGCAGTTAATTGATGGCAAACCGAGCGCGGAAGTGAACAGTTGTATTGCGAACGGTTGTCATGGGAGCCTTGTGAATCAAAGTGTGATGCACCAGCCTACTGCAGACTCAAAATGTCTCAAATGCCATGAGTATGCAGTAGCAGAGGAGCATCTCTTTGTGCTTTCTAAGCCCGGGAATCAGCTTTGTGCGGATTGTCATACTCTCACGCATCTTGATCGTGTGATTCATAAGCCGGTTGCTGACGGTGAATGTTTGAGTTGTCATGATCCACACGGATCGGATCACACGACCATGCTCAGAAAGGACCCTACTAAAGGCTTGTGCTTGGATTGTCACAAGGATGATTTCTCCGAGCATGAATACATCCACGGCCCGGTCGCGGTCGGTGCGTGTGTGGTTTGTCATGAGCCTCATTCGAGTTCTTTCAAAGGGCTCCTGAATGATCGGCCCAATAGGTTGTGTCTCAGTTGCCATGAGGAACTCGAGCCCAGTGAATTGGAGAAGCGTCATCTCCATAGGCCAATGGAGGATGGTTGCATCGCATGCCATAATCCGCACGCCTCCGATTCTGAGTTTCAACTGAATGCATCGGTACCGAATTTGTGCCTTGAATGCCATGGTTGGTTTGAGGAACTAATTGAAACAGCCGAGGTTGTGCACGCACCGACCACTGACCAAGGGGGGTGCACAGAGTGCCATAATCCGCATTTTTCTGTTCTGCCAAAGCTCCAGAAAAAACTTCAACCAGATCTTTGTATGACCTGCCATGACAAAGAACTGGTGACTAAAGATGGTCGAAAACTCGCCAACATGAAAGATTTTTTAGAAGACAATCCAAATCATCACGGGCCGATCCGGGAGGGGGCCTGCACATTGTGCCATCATCCTCATGCGAGTGAGGAGCAGAGTCTTCTTTTTCAAGCGTATCCGCCTGAGTTTTATGCCCCTTTCGGGATTGAGAGGTATCAACTCTGCTTTAGTTGCCATCAGCCTGATCTTGTGATGGATGAAGCCGGCACGGGTTTAACTCAGTTTCGTCAGGGGGATCTTAATCTTCACTGGGTCCATGTTAACAAAGAGAAAGGAAGGACATGCCGAGCGTGTCATGAGGTCCACGCATCGAAAAAGCCTGCCCATATCAGAGAGTCGGTTCCGTTTGGTACGAGCGGGTGGATGCTTGATATTAACTTTGAAGCACGAACCAATGGCGGGAGCTGTGCACCGGCGTGCCACAAATCCAAGACTTATCTCCGTTCCGTTCCGGTGACTACAAATGAATCATCGCCTTAAGCCTCACGGACTTAGTATTTCGAACAGAACGAAAGGGGCATCATTCAGCCAGTGCGATACGCAGTCAAGATAGCATCGACATTCTTCTTGGCATCGCCGAAGAGCATTTGGGTATTGTCTTTGACAAAGAGCGGGTTGCCGATCCCGGCGTAGCCGCTGGCCATGGACCGCTTCATGACGATGACATCCTTTGCCTTCCAGACTTCTAGGACCGGCATGCCCGCGATTGGGCTGCCCGGATCATCCAGTGCGCTGGGGTTGACAATGTCGTTGGCGCCGATGACCAAGACAAGATCTGTCTCAGTGAAATCTTCGTTGATCTCGTCCATCTCCAGGACGATGTCATAGGAAATATTGGCTTCGGCGAGCAGCACATTCATGTGCCCGGGGAGCCGGCCGGCGATTGGATGGATCGCAAAGCGGATCTTGATGCCCGCGGCTTCGAGTTCTTTGGTGATCTCTGAGAGCGTGTGCTGGGCCTGGGCGACGGCCATCCCGTACCCTGGGACAATGACGATGCTTTTGGCGTTGCGGATGAGATCGACGGTGCCTTCGACCATGATCTCGGTATGTTCGCCTTCGATAGCAACTGTGGTGCCCTCGGCGGCACCAAAGCCACCCATGATCACGCTGAAGAATGAACGGTTCATGCTTTTACACATGATGTAGCTCAGGATCGCACCGCTGGAGCCAACCAAAGCGCCGGTGATGATCAGGAGGTCATTGGAAAGCATGAATCCGGCAGCGGCAGCGGCCCACCCGGAATAACTGTTGAGCATGGAGACGACGACAGGCATATCAGCACCACCGATAGCCATGACCATGTGAACCCCGAAGAGCCCGGTGATGGCGGTCGCGATGCCGAGTAGCCACATGGACTTGGTCATGTCGCCATCGCCGACTGCTTGGGCGAACATGTATCCGAGGGCAAATGTCAAAAGGACGACAATGATGTTGAGCAGGTGTCTGGCGGGGAGGACAAGCGGTTTGCCGCCGATTTTACCGTCGAGTTTTGCATAGGCGATGATCGAACCGGTGAAGGTGATTGAACCAATACAGACACCGATGTAGATCTCGATGTTGTGAATGAGCAGGGCAGAGCCGGTAAGAGGCGAGTGCTCTCGGAGGGTTGCAAACCCGACAAGGACAGCCGCGGCACCGACGAAGCTGTGCAGCATCGCGACGAGCTGAGGCATGCTGGTCATCTGGACTCTCGATGCCAGCACCGCGCCGATGATGGCGGCGGGGATCACGGCGGCCATGAAGATCATAAATCCGGAGCTGCTCAGCAGGAGTGCGGTGGCGATGAGTGCGATAAGCATGCCCGCGATCCCGTACACATTCCCTCGGCGTGAAGTCTCCGGGTGTCCGAGCCCGGAAAGACTCATAATGAACAACGCTGCGGCGATGATGTATGCGACTGTGGCTAGGCCAGTCAGGGATGATGCGTTGGTTGTCGCGGCGACGAGGGTTTCTGGTGTTGGTGCAATATTGGATGTCATCGTGGACCTATATGGTTTGGATGTGAATCGGAAAGAGAAGTACAGAATAGATTTACTTATGGAACATCGAGAGCATCCGGCGTGTCACAAGGAACCCGCCCGAGATATTAATGGCCGCCAAGAACACCGCGGCGGCACCGAGGACGACTGCGATCGTATCGGTATGGACTTCAGATCCCGTAGTGGTTCCCGATAGATGGAGCATGCCACCGATGAGGATAATCCCGCTGATCGCGTTGGTGACACTCATTAATGGTGTATGAAGGGCAGGAGTCACATTCCAGACTACCTGCCAGCCAACAAAGCAAGCCAGTACAAAAACAGTGAAGTGACTCAAGAAATCACTCGGGGCAACTCGTCCAAGTGCCAACAAAGCGATGGCAATGATGATCATCACCGCGATACTGCCGTACTTGGTTTTTGGCTTGCCGTCCTGTGCTGCAGTTGCGGCGGTGTCCATGCTTGGTTGATCAGGTGATACAATTGGGGCTTGGGTTTGTTTCTGCTGCGGAGGCGGCCAGGTGGTGTTGCCGTCATGACAAACGAGTGAGCCGCGAACAATGTCATTTTCAAAATCAATCTTAAAGTTCTCGTCGCCGCCCATCTCGTCGATCATGCTGACAAGTGTCGAAGCATAAAGCCAGCTGGTTTGGATCGCCATACGGCTTGGGAGATCGGTGTACCCAACCACGCGGACGCCCTTGTGAATCACCAGCTCATCGGCCTTGGTCAACACGCAGTTACCGCCCTGCTGTGCAGCGAGATCAACGATCACGCCGCCCTCACGCATGGATTCGACCATGCCAGCGGTGATCAGCAGTGGGGCGGGTTTGCCCGGGATGAGGGCCGTGGTGATGATGATGTCGACTTCCATCGCCTGCTGAGCGAAGAGTTTCATCTCGGCATCAATAAACTCTTTGGACATGATCTTGGCGTAGCCGCCCTCGCCTGAGCCGTCTTCTTTGAAGTCGAGTTCTAGAAACTCGGCCCCCATTGAGCGGACCTGGTCGCCAACTTCGAGCCGGGTGTCAAACGCCCGGACGATCGCACCAAGTGATTTGGCAGCACCGATAGCTGCGAGCCCCGCAACACCTGCGCCGATCACAAGCACCTTGGCTGGTTTGATCCCCCCAGCTGCGGTGCTCTGTCCGGTCAAGAATCGCGGATACACATTCACGGCTTCGATTACCGCTCTATATCCAGCCGCATTGGCCATTGCACTGAGTGCATCGACCTTCTGGGCTCTTGAAATACGAGGGACGCAGTCCATCGCAAGAACCGAAGCCTTGCGCGCGTTGAACTTGTCAAGAATATCCTGATTCTGGGCTGGCCAGATGAATCCGATCAGGCATCCACCCTCTTTGATCAGATCCGCTTCATGCACTCCCAACGATGGGTGAATCTGAGGTGAGTGAACTTTCAGCACTATATCGGATTCGCCCCAGACCGCTTTGGTATCAGCGGTAAGCGTTGCCCCTGCCTGAGCATACATATCGTCGTAATGCTCCGCAGCGACACCTGCCCCTTGCTCAACAACCACTTCAAAGCCCATCTCGATGAGTTTTTTAACGGTCTTTGGGGTTCCCGCGACTCGGCGTTCGCCGGTATGTATTTCTTTTGGTATTCCAATCCGCATAGAGTTCTTTCGGTGTTGGAGTTGAGTTCTGTGACGACACTATAGAGGACAGTCATGTCTATTGCGAGTCCTATGACTCCCATCGACAAAGACTGTTAAAGTTGTTCAATTCGAACTATATTTGACAGGCTCAAATCCGGCCAACCAGTATATTTCATCACCACTCACGCCTAAAATATCCATTCGTCTCGGCTCCGCCGGAGCCGGTCTTCTCAGATCTATTCCCGAGAGGGTGAGGCTCCAAATGCCAACCGATCAGACTACCGATACGCCGTCCCAAACGCTCGACTCCGTTGTCATCCGCTTCTGCGGCGACTCCGGTGATGGCATGCAACTCACCGGTGGACAGTTCACCGATACCTCGGCACTGTTCGGAAACGACTTTGCGACATTCCCAGACTTCCCCGCTGAGATCCGCGCCCCCAAAGGCACCACCTTCGGAGTCTCTGGGTTCCAGGTCCACTTCTCAAGCGAAAGCATCTTCACACCCGGCGACCGAGTCAACGCGATGGTCGCGATGAACCCCGCAGGGCTCAAGGTGAACCTCGTCGATGTAGAACCAGGTGGGATTGTCATCGTGAATGAAGACGAGTTCACCAAGGGCAACCTTGCGAAGTGCGGATACCTCGATGGCTACAACCCCCTCGATGACGAAGATATTATTAACAAGTACACCCTCGTACGAGTCCCCATGTCTCGACTCACCAAAGAGTCCCTCGCAGATTCAGGTATGGGTGCCAAGGATGTCAACCGCTGTCGAAACATGTTCGCACTGGGAATCGTCTACTGGCTCTACGAAAGGCCAATCGAACAAACCAAAGAATATCTTACGAAGAAGTTCGCTGAAAAGAAAGGGCTCCCCGAGGTTGCCAAGATCAATATCCAGGCTCTTCAAGCTGGATACTACTTCGGTGAAACCGCGGAAGTCTTCCCTTCACGCTACCGGGTCCCGCCGGCTAAGCAAGAGCCCGGCACCTATCGACAAATCAGCGGCAACGAAGCCACTGTTCTTGGACTCGTGACCGCATCTCAGAAAGCAAGCAAGCCGATCGTTTATGCGAGTTACCCGATTACCCCAGCTTCAAGCGTGATCCATGGTCTTTCCCACCTTAAAAGATTCGGCATTAAAACAATCCAATCAGAAGACGAGATTGCTGCGATATGTACCGCCATTGGTGCGAGTTTCGCAGGCGACATTGGAATCACCGGCACTTCTGGCCCCGGACTTGCACTTAAAGGCGAGGCAATGGGGCTAGCCCTTATGCTCGAGCTTCCTTTGGTCATCGTCAATGTCCAGCGAGCTGGTCCTGCGACCGGTCTTCCCACGAAAACCGAGCAGGCCGACCTCCTCCAAGCGATGTACGGCCGACACTGCGAAAGCCCAGTCATCGTGCTCGCACCGAGGAGCCCCTCGGACTGCTTTAATATGGCGATCGAAGCCGTTCGCTTATCTGTGAAATACATGACGCCGGTGATTTACCTTTCCGACGGTTACATCGCCAATGGCGCCGAGCCTTGGAGGGTGCCCGATGTCAGCTCTATTCCTGAGATCCAGATCACACATCCGACCGTAGCAGATGCTGGCGAAGATGGTTTTATGCCTTACGCCCGCGATTCAGAAACTCTCTCCCGCCCGTGGGCAATCCCCGGAACGCCGGGACTCGAGCACCGCGTCGGGAGTCTTGAAAAAGAGGCCGAATCGGGCAATGTGTCGTATGACCCGGACAACCACGACATGATGGTCAGGCTCCGAGCAGAGAAGATTGAGCGGGTGGCACAGTCGATCCCGCTGCTCGAAGTCGATGGCGACCCCTCCGGCGATGTCCTTGTCCTCGGATGGGGCGGCACCTACGGCTCACTCACGACTGCCATCCAGCAAATCCGAGCCAACGGCCACAAGGTCAGCTCGGCCCATCTCCAATACCTCAACCCGTTTCCATCGAACACAGAAGAAGTCCTCCGGTCGTTCAAGAGAGTCGTCATCCCTGAGATCAACCTCGGACAACTCAGCATGATGATTCGGTCCAAGTACCTTATCGACACCGTCGGAATCAACATCGTCAAAGGCCAGCCATTCAGAGTTGATACGCTGGTCGAGCGGATCACGGAGGTCATCGAATCATGAGTGCCATCGAAACCAAAGACACCAACCTGCCGGTCTACACCCCAAAAGACTTCACCACTGACCAAGATGTTCGATGGTGCCCTGGGTGTGGTGATTACGCTGCTCTTGCAGCAGTCCGCAAAGCCTTGCCTGGAATGGGAACGAAGAAAGAAAACTTCGTCTTCGTATCGGGCATCGGTTGTGCAGCACGATTCCCATATTATGTTGACACCTACGGCATGCACTCGATCCACGGGCGTGCCCTCGCTATCGCAACCGGTGTAAAATGCGCCAACCCCGATCTCCAGGTGTCTGTTGTCTCAGGCGACGGCGACCTCCTCTCAATCGGAGGCAACCACACCATCCACACCATGCGGCGAAATGTCGATATTACCATCATGCTTCTCAACAATAAAATCTATGGGCTCACCAAAGGACAGTACTCCCCGACAAGCGAAACAGGCAAAATATCGCCGACTTCCCCGGCAGGATCTATTGATTACCCGATTAATCCGATTGCGATTGCTGTGGCGACAGGTTGTACATTCATCGCTCGGAGTCTCGATGTGGACATGAAGGGCATGGACACTATATACAAACGTGGCATGGCCCACAAAGGCACCGCATTCATAGAGGTCTATCAAGACTGCAACATCTTTAATCACAAAGCATGGTTCTACGCGTCACAAAAAGAAACAATGCCCGAGAGCACGATCAAAGTTGAGCACGGTAAGCCACTTATCTTTGGTACCGATCGCGAAAAAGGCATCAGATTCAATAACGGTCACCCCGAAGTGGTCACCATCGGAAAAGATGGCGTCACCGAGGCGGATCTCATCGTCCATAATGAGACTGACATGTTCCTTGCCAATATGTACGCCCAGATGTCTTACCCAGAATTCCCAGAGCCCATGGGGATTCTCCACGCCGATCCATCCAAGCCCACTTACAACGATTTACTTTATCAGCAGCTTGATGAAGCGAAAGCAAAGAGTGGGCAGCCAGATCTACAAGCCTTGGTCACCGGAAACGAATCGTGGGAAGTTCGATAAGTACAAACAAATTTGAGCGGAAACCAGATTCAGAATTTAGTTTCTCTATTCTGTAGAATGCCAAAGTTCTGATAATCTCATCTATGTGGTTTACTAGGGTTGGTATTCTTGAATGATGGAGACGTCGTTTGAGGCCAATTCGCTATGATTAAGAGGCTAAACAGGATAAGCGGGTATTGAATTGTGCATAACACTTGTTTTTAACTGGTTATTCAGCTTTATCGCAGTAGAATATATTGATTCTACGGGCTGTTTTTAGAATATGTCAAAAAGAGGACTTTCGTATGACCCTTTCGCACTTAACCAAACTGGCTCTCATCGCGGGCTCTTCTATCTCGCTTCCAGCACTAGCACAGCCAGGATTCACATTCGTTGAAGATTCAGCGGCTTTAACTGGCCCATATATGTCCCCATTTGGGAATGCCATGCAGGGGATGGCTTCCGGTTTATCAGCGGCGGATTACGACAACGATGGCGACATCGATATCTTTGTCCCAAACAGAGATGGTATTGAATTTCCAAACTTGTTGTTCCGGAACAACTTGTATAACACCGACGGGATTGATTTCAATATTACCCCATTCACAGAAATTGGAAAATCTGCTGGTGTTACAGGGATTGAAGGCAGTTCTAAGCCGAGATCCAGAGCAGCACTATGGCTGGACCATGATGGCGATGGTTTGCTCGATCTTTTTGTGATGGGGGATTCCTTTCAGGTAAGTAACAACTCGCCAAATAAGAGTTGGTCTATACCCCGAATCTATAAGCAAGGGCCAATTGGCGTGTTTACAGATGTATCTGCTCAGACCGATCTCGCATCCCAAACAATGTTTGAAGACAACCCACCCCCGACCGGGGCCAATACAATTCTCCGTCATTTGGGTGGTTTAAGTGCTGGCGATTTAAACGGGGACGGGTATCCTGAGATCTTTGTTGGTTTGTGGCAAGGAGCCTCGGAAAACTTAGAGTCGATCGTTGGATGCCGATTGTTTATAAATGTTCCAGGCGATACCCCGGGATCTCGCAAATTTGTTGAGCGTGCAAGCGAGTCCCTTCAACTCTCCGAGACAACACCAGATTTGACCCATCGTATCGGGAGCCATTGGCAACCCATCATGCACGACTTTAACGAGGACGGCCTGCTCGACATTTTCTGTGCGATTGATGGCGATGACAATCATGTTTGGATAAATACTGGCAATGTCCAAGATACTCTAGATCAGAGTTTGACTACTCCTATGCCGATGTTTGTGGATCAGGCTGCACAGTCAAACATGGAAATATTGCCGGGAGCAACTGGGGGTGCTTCTGATATGGGCGTAACCATTTCAGACTACAACAGAGATGGGATGATGGATGTCTATGTGACCAATATCCACTTTGTGAATGGAGCATCAAACCTTCATAATGCCCTCTTTGAAACAACGCAAACTTCACCATTTATGGTTGAGGATGTCTCTTTATCTACTGGTTCATGGGATATTCAGGAAAACATATTTGGTATCGGTGGCTGGGGTTGGGGATGTTCGTTTGGCGATTATGACAATGATGGCTGGGTGGATCTCACCGCCACAAACGCAACTATCGGTCCAGGTTGCGGGGCATCGGACAACAGTGTTCTCTTCTTGAGTAATGGGACTGAGCCGGGGGCATGTGACACTGACGCACCGGTATCATTCTGTGAGGTTGGTGCAGATGTTGGTTTTGCTGATAATCATATGGGATCAGGATTGATTTCTGCAGACTTTGATCGTGACGGCGACCTTGATACAGTTCATATTGCAATGTTGCAGAACATAGATGGCGAGTGCGATTCACAGTCTTTGATTCGCTATCTCAGAAATGATGCAACCCAGCTCACAAATAACTGGCTCGTTGTACGGCCTCGAATGGAACTCGGGAACCGCTTCGGCCTTGGAGCAACAGTACAAGTTTCAACTGCCGGTCCAGAAAGCTGGCTGCAGTCTCGCGTGATTTCCGCGGGTACCAGCACAATGGCCCAAGAGCCGGCAGAAGCACACTTCGGCTTAGGTCAAATAAATCCGAAGAGTACTTTGACTGTAACTGTAAACTGGCCCAATGGCCGATTGCCAGCCACCGTATCAGGTCCCGCGGGGAGTCTTAAGGATCAAGTACTCGATATCTCGCCTTGTGGGGTACTCGACATAGCAGCTCCATTCGGGACGCTTAATGTTATGGATGTCATGCAGTATGTAACTCATTATCTCTCAGGAGACATGGGTGCAGATTTGAATGGTGACGGCGCCCTTGATTTCTTTGATATCTCGCAACTCATACGAGGTGCGAGAGCTGGATGCCCGTAATTAGTTGATGGTTAATCATGTTGGTTGGGCTTGATCTCGCCTTCCGTCAATGGAAACTGTACCTCTATATCGGTAGCTTTTTCGGCCGAATATTGAAGTGATATTTTTTCACCTGAACGCCCTTGGACAATAAAACGGAATGTGCTCTGGTCCATGCCAGAGATCCCGCGGTTTACAAAGAGCAACTCAGGGCGGTGTTCAGTTGGCTGAAGTGTGTTGTCAAAGCGATCTGTAAGAGTTCCGGACAGAACAACATCTGCGCCTGAAAGCGTAAGTAAATCGGGCAAACCGATGTTCTTTTGAGCCGCGAGTCCGAGGCGTGATGGGATTATCTTTGAGTTCTCAATCTCTACGGTGATCTCCCAGAGTTTGGATTCAAGCTGCTCGATACCGATCCATTTAAAATCAAGCTTGGGCATGTTGGTCGCATGGAACATCGTGAAGGCAAAGTTGCGGTGGCATCCCTCTTCGAGCATGAATGGTGGTGTGACACGCGACGAAAATTTTGTGCCTCCACCAATGAGAACTTTGCCATGGGTCGGATGGTCGTATTCGGTGTGGTCGGTAAAGGTTTGGCCGAAAAGCAATCGGTCCTGCCAGTGCATGCGTTCAGAATCAGAATACTCGCGATCCGGATCGGGCATGATGCGTGAGTTGGTCCAGAGCTCGTTGGTGAAACTTACAATCCCGAGCCCTTCAGCGAGCCAATTAACGAAACCGCCGTGGACGGTGTAGAGATCCGCGTGGATAACCATGTAGTCGTAGTACGGCAGAATGTCCTCCCCGGCTTCACCGAGTTTGTCGTACACCGATTTGTCTGATCTTGGATACAGATTCCCGAGATAGCTGGCACCCGGGCCGCGGAGGATCATCCCGCCTGTGTTGTGGTAGCTCTGACCGGCGGCGATATTGGGATGATCAAGGATAAAATCAGCCACGGCTTTGGTTTCAAGGCGGTCGAATGGGTAATCCCCGGCACCGTACTGGATGAAGTTGGGCTGCCAGTCGCTCGCCCAGTTGCGGTTCATGTCGTAACCGCCTGGGCCATCTTCGTTGATTCGGCCGTCGCCATCGTTGTCAATGCCTTCTGAACCGAGACGGCTCAGATTGCCCTGTATGCCTTCGGGCGCACGCTCGATGATGCGGGAATCGAGCTCATTCTGTCTGTAGTCGCCATTGGGGTCAATCTTCCACATTCGTGTGATGTGCCCGTCGCCATCGAGATCTTCTGGGCCGTCCTCGTCGAGCAGGCCATCATAATCGTTATCCGTCGGCCGTTGACCTGTTCGTGCTGAGTGCGGCGTGTTGGGATTCCCGAACCATTCGGCGCGGCCATCGGGATTCTGGGAGGGAAGAAAGTAGAAGGAAACGCGGTCCATCATTTCGGTGAGTTGATCAACCTCGCCGTAGCTTTTGGTGAGGTACCAGATTGAGTAGAGCACTGTTTCGGTTGCTTGGATCTCGTTACCGTGAACGTTCCCGTCGATGTACATCGCGGGTTTATCCGAGGCCTTGCCGGTCTTCGAACTGTTGAGTGTGATGAGCCACATGTCCCGCCCCTGTTCGCTCTTTCCGATCGATTCGAGTGTGAGCAGTTCTGGGTAGGCATCGACCAAGTCATGGATAATCTTGGTCATCTCTTCGTAGTTATAAAACCGGTTCCAGGAGACATCGACTTCAGATGGGATTTGCTGCTGAGCTAAAGCTGCCGGGGCATAGAGCCCCGAGATTGCCAGCACTCCTGCAACGCACAACGAACGGTATGATTTATTGAGAATAGTCATGTTTTAAAGTCCAAGATTGAGTGTTTGGTTGCCGAAGCGTGGGTCGATGATTTCGATTGATTCTGAGTTGATGTCGTCGGACCGGATGATCCAGCGGTGATCTGAGTGTCCGCCGTGGGCGTTGATGCCCCAAACTCTTGAGACGCGTTGGCCGGTCAGGATGCTGTCAACATCGGAGGACAACCGGACCACGATTGGCCGGATGGTGTGTTTGGTTTGTGAGAATGATGTGGAGGTTGGCATTTTGCCATCGTTAACAATCGAGATACGAATCTCGTAGAGTCCTTTAGCAAGCTCGGATACTTCCGGGCCGGTGATCGAAATCTTGGGTCGTGTATCGATGAGATCAACTACAAACTTAGTAAGCTTCTCAGATACGCCGTTGAGTTGGTCCGACGGGGGATTGATCCGTGAAAGTGGAACGAAGCCGCCGATCTCGACGTTGCCGAGTGTCGGGTGATCGAATGGTTTCCAATCAACAAACCCCTCGATCTCTGCCTGTTCAAAGTACTCGATCCATTTGGCGTCTTCGCTCTTCTTCTTTTTCTTAAGTTTTTCATCTTTGGCTGGCTCGTCATCAGAGGGTTCTGCGAGCTTAACCCGCTGGACTACGATCCCTGCCTGAGCTGCGAATCCAACGATCATCTCGGGAGTGACCGAGGCGATCATGGATTGATCGACTGGCTCGCCGTTCTGAGCTTCATACGCCGCCATCAACTCGTCAATGGTTTCTTGGCTGATATCGCCTACGCCTGATGGTGTAAGACCAGAGGGATTGGCTCCCGATTCAGTATCGTCATCTGGAGAATCTGCGCCAGAATCACTGTCTTTGTCAGCGTTTTCTTGCTCTGGACGACTCCAGGCGTTTACGGCAAAGCTGGGAATCCCACGCTGGGCGTAGAGCCATGCATGGAAACTGCCCGCGATATCCTCCTTGGAGGCGGATTTAAATCCTGTCGCTTCCTTAAAGAGTTCGCCCGTTTGTTTGTACATCTCCGCGTCATTGGCGTCGATTGCTTTGGGTGCTGTGCCGGTGATGTCCTTAGCTTTGGCATCGGGTTGGTTGATGAGGTTGTCATGACGCCCGAGAGTCACCGCCATAACAATATTGTCATGAGCAAATACGAACTTGGCGATCGCCATCGATTCGGGTTCTGAGAGCGGGTACTGCCCCGCGTGCGTTCCGTGCTCGTTCCAGCGGTGCATGAAGTTCATGTCCAGATCCACGCTGCCGAATCCGTCTTCGTTGATCTTACCGTCGCCGTCGTTGTCCAATCCCTCTGTATAAAGGGTGAAGCTCGCCCGCTGATCTTCCTTGGAATCAGGTTTGATCGAGAGTCGTGGATCATCCGGATCGGCGAGGTGAGTTGCAGGATCTTTTATCGGCGGATTGAGACGGCGCATCATGGTGATAGTGCCATCACCGTTGAGGTCATCCGAACCGTCTTCATTGGACGCTCGGTCTCGATCATCGTCTGTTGTACGATTGTTCCCTGAATGCCCCATGGTGAGCCGATCGAGGTTCCGGTGCGCTCCGTCTGGATTGACGCGTGGGATGATATAAATGGTCATCGAATCCAGCACATCGGAATGATCCGCCAGAATCTGCTGAGCGATCCGTGTTGCTGCCTCGGTGCCGACAAGGTACCGGCCGTCAATTCCAGCGGTGATGAGTATCGCGGGCATGGCATCGGCGGAATCTGGAGACCCTGCGAGCGTGATCAATGAGATCGGACTGCCATCAAGACTTGTGCCGATTGTTGTCGCCCGGGCATTTTGGCTGGAGGATGCAATGGACTCAATCGTGCCAGCGAGGGCCTGATTGCTCATATATCCGTCGGTTTTGGCGAGTGAGATAGCGGGTAGTGTGGAAGCGGTGGCTATAGCCAAAATCGCCCTAAACTTGATGTGTTTCGACATACTGATCCTTGAATTACTTAAGAAAATGAAAGACCCACAGCGGACTCGCTGATGATCATTGTACCAAATTTTCATTCAATGGTTGCGTATGATCTGAGCACTTGCAATTTGCTTCAAATTCTGCGATAATCTCGATTGCGAAACTATCCGTATCACCTAATCCGTTGACACGTCAGAAACGGACACAAGATCTATGCCAGAAGGACATTGAGAACATGAGTGACCCCCAAGCCCCCGTCTTGCCCCACATCATTGCAGGCCAAAAACACCTCGGATCAGACGCGACACAGCGGATCAACATGAATCCGGGCACAGGCGAACCAATCTCGTCTGTACCACTAAACGACGTAGGAGCGGCTGAAAAAGCCATCCTGGCTGCGGCTGCCGCATTCCCTGCTTGGGCCAATACTCCGGTTGGTGATCGAATTCAGCCTCTGTTTAAGTACAAGACCATCCTAGAGAACCATGTCGATGAACTGGCCGAGATTATCGTCCAAGAGCACGGTAAGACCACCGCTGAAGCCATTGGCTCTGTTCGCCGGGGTATTGATTGCATCGAGCATGCGTGCGGGGCTCCAATTTTGATGATGGGGCGGTCGCTCCCACAAATCGCGGTGTCCTCTTCATTTTGTAGAACCGAAGATGAGGGCGGAGTAGGGATCGATTCGTCGGTTGACCGCCTGCCCATCGGTGTGTGCGTGGGGATCACACCATTCAATTTCCCAATGATGGTGCCGCTGTGGATGTGGCCAATGGCGGTTGCATGCGGGAATACATTTGTGCTCAAGCCTTCTGAACGCGACCCAATGTCCACAGTTCGGGCGATTGAACTTGCTCAAGAAGCTGGGTTCCCTGATGGTGTTCTGAACCTTGTCCACGGGGGACCGGATGTTGTCAATCACCTGATCAAGCATGATGATGTCCGTGCAGTGTCGTTTGTTGGATCGACCGCCGCTGGGAAGTACATTTATGAAACCGGATGCGCCCATGACAAGCGGGTCCAATGCATGTGCGGTGCGAAGAACTTCTCGATTATCATGCCCGATGCCAATCGAGAAGCCGCGATTGATGGGGTGTTTGGGTCGGCGTTCGGGAATACGGGCCAGCGATGCTTGGCGGGGTCGGTCGTTGTAGCAGTGGGGGATGCAGCTGATTGGCTTATCCCGGGGCTTGTTGAGAAAACCAAGGGCGTCAATGTAGGGCGAGGCTGTGACCGCAAAACACATATGGGCCCATTGCAAGATCAGGCTGCTCAAAACCGAGTGATCAAATACATCGAAGCGGGTGTCAAATCAGGGGCCGATCTGCTCATTGATGGACGAAACTCGGACATGCCCAAGGCCGGCTGCTTTGTTGGTCCGACTGTTTTCGATAACTGCACCTCTGACATGAGCATCGTTTCAGAAGAAATTTTCGGCCCGGTCCTCTCGATCATGCGTGCTCCAACGCTTGATGCAGCAGTTACTGAGGTTAATAAATCAGACTATGGCAATATGTCCGTCATATTCACTGACTCAGGCAACGCAGCTCACAGATTTGAAAGTACTGTCCAGGCGGGCATGCTCGGGGTCAATGTTGGCGTCCCCGCACCGATGGCGGCGTTCCCGTTTGCGGGATGGAAGAAATCGTTCTACGGCGATCTCCACACCAACGGCGAAGACGGCGTGCGTTTCTTCACGAAATCACGCGTGACTGTCCGACGGTGGATCTAAGACATATTTGCACTCTATAGAAAGAAATACCTATGCCAAGAATTACACGAACCGCACTCATCCAAGCCGCCAACGCGTTGCCGGACTCTGACGATTTGTCTGCTATCAAGAAGGCGATGATCGATAAGCATGTCACGCTGATCGAAGAAGCCGCCGAGAAGGGCGCCAATGTGTGCTGCTTGCAGGAGATTTTCTACGGCCCATACTTCTGCGCCGAGCAGGATAAGCGTTGGTACGAAATCGCCGAGCCTATCCCCGATGGCCCGACCATCAAGCTCATGCAGGAACTCGCCAAAAAGCACCGGATGGTCATGGTGGTCCCGATTTACGAAGTCCCTCAGACTGGTGTGTACTACAACACTGCCGCGGTCATCGATGAGCAGGGCAACTACCTTGGCAAGTACCGCAAGCACCACATCCCGCACTGCCAGCCGGGGTTCTGGGAAAAATTCTACTTTAAACCGGGCAACGGTGGGTACCCCGTCTTTGACACCATCTTCGGCAAGATTGGCGTCTACATCTGTTACGACCGCCACTTCCCCGAGGGCGCACGCGCTCTTGGGCTCAACGGTGCAGAGATCGTGTTCAATCCATCAGCGACTGTTGCCGGACTGAGCGAGTATCTTTGGAAGCTCGAACAACCCGCCCACGCTGTGGCGAATCAGTACTTCGTTGGCGCGATCAACCGCGTCGGCACCGAGGCCCCATGGAACATCGGCAAGTTCTACGGGCAGTCCTACTTCTGCAATCCACGCGGCCAAATCATGGTCGAAGGGTCACGTGACGATGACGAAGTCGTGATCGCCGACCTAGATCTTGATATGATCCGCGAAGTTCGCGACACCTGGCAGTTCTTCCGTGATCGCCGCCCGGAATCATACGGAAAACTCACCGAGATTTAAATGGATACCAGCACCAAAAACCCATTGATCAATGCTGATCTCGCGCCTGTTGCGATCGAGGATCGTACATGGAGCTCGTGGAATATCGCGGCCCTCTGGATCGGCATGGCCGTGTGCATCCCGACTTATATGCTCGCCGCTGGCATGGTCAGCCAGGGCATGAACTGGTGGCAGGCGACGCTGACCGTCATGGCGGGCAACATGATCGTGCTGGTGCCGATGATCCTCAACGGACACGCGGGCACTAAGCTCGGTGTGCCATTCCCGGTGCTCGTCCGCGCCAGTTTCGGGATTTCAGGAGCGCATATTCCATCGGTTGCGCGGTCATTGGTCGCGTGTGGTTGGTTCGGTATTCAATGCTGGATCGGCGGAGCGGCACTGTACACCATTCTTGGTGTACTTGGAGTGTTCAACCCTATAAAAGATATAAGTGTGCTCCCGCTGCTCGGGATCACAGCAATTCAGTTCGCCAGTTTCCTCGCGTTTTGGTTGATCCATGTCGTCATCGTGATCCGCGGCGTTGAATCCATCAAGCATCTCGAATCGTGGGCGGCCCCGTTCTTGATCGCCTCGGGTGTCGCGCTGCTGATCTGGGCTTTGGTCAAAGTTGACAATCCGGGGGATTTGTTTACTTCGAAAACCAACTACGCCGAGGGCTCGAGCTTCTGGAAGTTATTCTTCCCGCAGCTCACCGCGATGGTTGGGTTCTGGGCAACGCTCAGCCTAAACATCCCCGATTTCACACGCTATAGCAAGTCACAAAGGGATCAGGCGACCGGGCAACTCATCGGGCTCCCGCCAACCATGACCCTCTTTTGCTTCATCGGCATCATCGTCACCGGGGCAACGGTTATCCTCTTTGGAGAGGCCATCTGGAACCCTGTTGATCTGGTTGCCAAGATGGGCTCACCCGTCATTGTTGTGATCTCGATGATCGCGTTGCTGATCGCAACCCTCTCAACCAACCTCGCGGCCAATGTCGTTTCCCCGGCCAACGGTTTCTCGAACATCTCGCCCACCAAGATCAGCTTCCGGCTCGGTGGATTGATGACCTGCGCGATCGGCGTGCTCATCATGCCCTGGCGGCTCGTCGAGGATATGGGCGCGTACATCTTCACATGGCTCATTGGCTACAGCGCTCTGCTTGGCCCCATTGTCGGGATCATGCTCTGTGATTACTTCCTGATCCGCAAGACCAAGATCAACACCGACGACTTATACGACGCCAGCGGCCCATTCAAAGGCGTCCGCTGGCAAGCCATGGTGGCACTGGTCATCGCGGTGCTTCCCAATCTCCCCGGGTTTATCAACGCCGCATCACACAAAGCAATCTTTCCAGCATATTTCGACAGCATCTACAACTACGCCTGGTTCGTGGGCGTTCTGATCTCCGTCGTACTCTACTGGATACTTATGAAATCAAAATCAGTTAGGACCCAATCATGACTCCCCCCACCCAAACCCCCCCTGCGCTCCCCGCATACGACCATTCCCCGGTGCCCTACACCGGCCCATCAAAGGCCGAGACGCTCGCTATGCGTCAAGAGTTCCTCTCGCCCGCGATCCTGATGTACTATAAAGACCCGGTCATGATCGTCGAAGGCTCGATGCAGTATCTCTTCGATGAAAAAGGCAAACGATATCTCGATGGATTCGCCGGCATCGTCACCGTCTCAGTCGGGCACTGCCACCCCAAGGTCATCGAAGCCATACGCGAGCAGAATGAACGCTTCCAGCACACAACAACAATCTACCTGCATCCAAATATCGCAAAGTACGCTAAGCACCTCGCCTCGACTTTCCCCAAAGATTCCGGGCTCAGTGTGTGCTACTTCACCAACTCGGGCAGCGAGTCCAACGACCTCGCTTTGCTCATGGCACGCGCGTTCACAGGCAACTACGACATCCTCGCCCTCCGAAACGCCTACCACGGCATGTCCCCCTCGGCAATGGGCTTGACCGCGCTTAACACATGGAAAACACCGGTGCCTCAGGGCTTCGGGGTTCACCACGCCAAGTGTCCTGATATGTACCGAGGCCCATTTGGCTACGACGATACGGACGCGGGCAAGAAGTATGCCGAGGATCTTGATGAAGTTCTTAAGTTCAGCACCCCAGGCCAAGTCGCCGCCTTCATCGCAGAACCAATCCAAGGCGTCGGCGGTACCGTTGAACTCCCCGATGGCTATTTGCAGCATGTATACAAGTCTGTACGCGATGCGGGCGGATTGTGTATATCTGACGAAGTCCAGACCGGATTCGGCCGCACCGGCACCAAGTTCTGGGGATTCGAGAACCACGGCGTCACCCCCGACATTGTCACCATGGCCAAAGGCATGGGCAACGGTGCACCAGTCGGCGGCGTCGTCACCCGACCAGAAATCGCACAGACGATGGCACAGCGTCTCCACTTCAACACCTTCGGCGGTAACCCTGTTTCCATGGCCCAGTGCGACGCCACACTCGACATCATCCTCAGCGAGAACATCCAGAAACGCGCTCACGAAATCGGTGGCTACCTCATGGAAGGCCTCCGCGATCTCCAGTCCCGACATGACTGCATCGGTGATGTCCGGGGCAAAGGTCTGATGATTGGCGTCGAACTCGTCGAAGACCGCACCACCAAAGCACCTGCATCAGCGATGTGTGCCGATGTGTTCGAGAAAGCCAAAGACCTCGGCTTGCTCATCGGGAAGGGCGGGCTCTACGGCAATGTACTCCGCATCAAACCCCCGATGTGCATCGCCCGCGATGATGTTGATTTCATGATCCGCGTGCTCGATATAGCGTTCACCCAAGCCGCCAAGTAAGGAATATTTCAATGCCATTGCTCATTCAGAACGGACGGGTCATCACCGCGACCGACGATTATTGTGCGGATATTTATTGCGAAAGCGAAACCATCACCCGCATTGAAGCAGAGATCGATGTTTCATTGCTCCCGAGCGATACCGAGGTCATCGACGCAGCGGGCAAGTATGTCTTCCCCGGATTCATCGATCCGCATGTGCATATCCATCTGCCGTTCATGGGTTCAAACGCGATCGACGACCACGAGTCCGCGTCCAAGGCGGCACTTGTCGGCGGCACCACCACCCTCATCGAGATGATCTGTCCCGGGCCGAGTGACGAACCGCTAGCGGCGTTCAACGAGTGGAATGACTTGGCGTCCCCGGCTTCAGCCGTGGATTACACCTTTCATATGGCGGTTGTCCGCTTTGACGATCTCGCCCAAGATCAACTAAAACAAATCGTTGCCGATCATGGAACTGCTTCATTTAAAATCTTCCTCGCTTATAAGGGCGCACTGAATCTTGACGACACCGATCTCTTCGATCTGCTTACCATGGCCAAAGAGCTAGGCGTCATCACCACCGCTCACTGCGAGAACGCCGACGCGATCGACGCGATGCAGACCAAGCTGATTAGCGAGGGCAAGACCGGGCCAGAATGGCACGAGCCATCGCGTCCTGTGTGTGTTGAGGCCGAGGGTGTGCATCATCTTTCTACATTCGCTGAACTCACCGGGGCTCATATCTACGCGGTTCACACCTCGTGCGCATCAGCGGTAGAGGCGGCCGTCGCTGCCCAGCTCCGGGGCGTGAACATATGGGTCGAAGCGGTAGCTCCGCATCTGGTCCTCGATGAAACCTACGCCCAACAGGCAGACTTTGTGGGTGCCAAATATGTCATGTCCCCGCCGCTGCGTGAGAAAAGCAATCAGGATGTGCTCTGGAACGGGCTCAAATCCGGCGTGATCTCAACGATCGGCACCGACCACGCCCCGTTCAACTTCGTCGGCCAAAAAGACATGGGCACCGAGGCCTTCACAAAAATCCCCAACGGCATCCCGTCCGTCCAAGAACGCGTCGACCTGATCCACACCTTCGGTGTGCTCGCCGGCAAGATCGATCTCAACACCATGGTCAGCACCTGCTCCACCAAAGCTGCGCAGATATTTGGGCTTTATCCACGCAAGGGCTCGATAAGCGTCGGTGCCGATGCGGATCTGGTGATTTATGATCCAAACTGCAAGCACACGCTCAGCGTGGACAGCAGTTATTCCAAAATCGATTACAACGCCTACGAAGGCTGGGAACTCACCGGCAGATCATCGGTCGTCACCGTCCGAGGCCAAGTACAAGCCCGCGATGGCGAGTTTGTTGGGACCGTCGGGCGAGGACAACTCCTCAAGCGCAAGCCGACTCATTTCTGAGATCAGTCGTCATCGTTAGCAACCAGTTTATTTGATTGCTCGACGAACTTGTCGCCTTCCCATGCAGTGTCCTTGGTGACCATTCCTTCTTTGGCGGCTTTTTTCTCGGCCTTGGCATCCTTCTGACGCTGGACTAGATCCGCGTGCGTCGTGAAGTACTTGAGCGAATGGCCCCTGAACTCTTCGATGGTTTTGAAATCGTGCTTGTCCATAAAAGCACTGAGCTCTTCACACATGCGCCCGGCCATTTTATAGCCATGGATCATGACACCTGTACAAACCTGAACGGTCGATGCGCCGAGTAAGATAAACTGAGCAGCATCCTCTCCTGTCTCTACCCCGCCAATAGCTGAAAGCGAACGATCCTTATATTCGCCCTCAGAAGTGCCGTTGCCATACATCATTGTTGCGAGTTCCATGACCATCCGCAGCGCAATCGGCCGGACCGCTTTGCAGGAATACCCACCCGGAACTGAATGACCTTCAACGGTGGGTTCGGGTCGGAGTGTTTCAAGGTTTACTCCCATCACGCTCAAAATCGTATTGATCGCCGCGATGCCCTCGCAACCGGCTTTGAGTGCCGCGCGAGCTGGATCCTCAATGTGTGTGATGTTGGGGGTCATTTTGGCCCAAACAGGAATTTTCGCAGCTCCGCTGACCCATCCGCAGACCTCTTCGAGGAGTTCTGAATCCTGGCCCATCGCGGCGCCCATCTTGCGTTCAGGCATGCCGTGTGGACAAGAGAAGTTGAGCTCGAATGCGTCAACGCCGCACGCTTGGCAGCGTTCAACGATCTCAACCCATGCGTCCTTGTTGTACTCTTCCATGATCGAGGCGATCAGGATCCGGTCAGGGTACTTGTCCTTGATCTTCTTGAACTCGTCCTCCCATACCTCAAAGGAGCGGTCGGAGATCAGCTCGATGTTTTGCCATCCGATGACCTCTTTGGAGCCCTGCGCCCTCATACGGGCGTAGCGAGGGGCGACATTGACGACCTTGGAAGCGTCTAGGCTGACGGTTTTACAAATTACGGCTCCCCAGTTCTCGTCGAAGGCCTTTCCGATGACATTGGCGTTGGTGCCGGGAGGGCCTGAGCCGATTACGAACGGATTTGGGAGTTTGAGTCCATCGACAACTACACTGAGATCGGCCATATTCTACCTTCCATTTCCCATCAGGGGCAATCCGGGAGTGTACCAGAAATCATGAATCAATGCCCAGAAATCGCCCTCAAATGGGATTTATACACATTTCTGTCAATCACGCAGGGGTATTGAAGTAGACATATCTCTTTGTTAAATCTGGACTTCCTGAGGTTTGAGGCCTAATCTTCCCGACTCTGTGGCCTATCGGGATCGCAGAGCACATATTCACGCCGGTGAAATTGCTTTCTTCGCATCAGGCGTCGAGTGACATTCCGGTATTCGCGGGAACCCGATGCCCGATCACTCCGGACAAAGAAGAACAACACAATATGAACTTTAATGAACTGGGACTCGCAGAGTCCATCGTTCGCGCGGTAGCCGATAAAGGTTATACCTCAGCGACCCCTATCCAGGCGCAAGCCATCCCTGTCGCCCTCCAAGGCGGCGATGTCCTCGGCTGTGCCCAGACCGGTACGGGAAAGACCTGTGCCTTCGCACTCCCGATCCTGCACCGACTGTCGCAGAATACGCCGGTTGATCAGCCGCAGCAGGCTCGGAACAAAAAATCCAAGCACACCAGAAACGGTGGTCACGGGCGCCCGCCCCGCGCATTGATCCTGTGTCCAACACGCGAACTGGCAATGCAGATCTATGAGAGTTTCATCGGTTACGGCCGCAATCTCCACCTCCGCCATACAGTGGTCTTTGGTGGTGTTAGCCAGAGCAAACAGGTCCGCGAACTCCGCGCCGGAGTCGATGTTCTTGTCGCAACCCCAGGCCGTCTTCTGGACCTGATTAATCAGGGTCATATCGACCTGAGCCGGGTTGAAACGCTTGTGCTTGACGAAGCGGACCGGATGCTTGATATGGGCTTTATCAATGACATCCGCAAGGTCATCGACATGATGCCTGAAGAACGCCAGACGCTGTTCTTCTCAGCAACGGTCTCCAGAGAGATCCGCCAGTTGGCTGATTCGATCCTCTTTGAACCAGAGACCATCGAAACCGCTCCTGAATCTTCGACCGCTGAGTTGATCGCTCAAAAAATCTACATGGTTGAGCGTCAGAACAAGCCTGTACTACTTGAACGCCTGCTCTTGGGTAATGATGTCGGGCGTGCATTGGTCTTTACTCGCACCAAGCACGGGGCCGACAAACTGGTCAAGTTCCTGCGCCACTCGGATATCAATGCCGAAGCGATCCATGGCAACAAGACCCAGAACGCTCGAACACGTACCATGCGCCGATTCAAGACCGGGGCTACTCAAGTCCTCGTCGCTACCGACATCGCTTCGCGTGGTATTGATGTAGATGACATCACCCATGTTGTGAACTTTGATATGCCGATTGATCCCGAGACCTATGTCCACCGGATCGGCCGGACGGCTCGGGCCGGGGCATCGGGAATCGCTCTCTCATTCTGTGATCACAGCGAGATCGGAATCTACCGGGCGATCGAACGCCGGACCAAGATCAAGATCGAGATCGGCAGTGGCAATACCGATCTGACATTCGATGCTCCTCCACCGTCAGCCCGCCGTGCACCTTCTAAGAGTCACCAGGGTGGCTTCCGTAAGAACAAGCCTAACAAAAGGTTCGGCAAGCAGCGTCCAGGGGGAGCCAACAGCAGTAACTCTGGCGGATTCTCTGGGAAGCCGAAATACGCCAAGAAATCGATCGGAATGCAAAGTGATGGGCCATCCGACAAACCAACCGGAAAGCGAACCGGGAAGCCAGGCAGCAAACCGGGTGGAAAGCCTTCTGCCAAAACCGGCGGCAAACCAACCGGCTCATTCCCGGGCAAGTCCAACAAGTCGAGTCCTACCGGTAGAGTCAAAAAATCCGCTATCAAGGGTGGTCGGCCCGGATCCACTCATGGCAATAAGTCCACGAGTGGTAAGTGGTAATAGCCGTAAATATCCCCTACAGCAACTTGTGAGCAAGTGGGCCCCATTTGGGGTCTTTGTCCATTACTGGGCTACGATAACCACACATGACAACCGTTCCACTCCCAATTATCATTCAAGGCGGCATGGGCGCAGGCATCTCCAGCTGGACCCTCGCAAATGCAGTCTCTAAAGCCGGGCAACTCGGTGTGGTCTCAGGGACCGCGCTTGATGTACTACTAGCCCGCCGCCTTCAGGTCGGTGATCCGGGCGGCCATATGCGTAGAGCTCTGAGTCACTTCCCAGTGCCGGGTGTCGCCCAGCGGATCATTGATCGCTACTTTATTGAAGGTGGCAAAGACGCTGACAAACCATTTAAACCCAAGCCAGTCCCCAGCATGAAGCCATCGAAGCTGCTTGAAGAGTTGCTTGTTGCCTCAAACTTTGTTGAGGTCTATTTGGCAAAGGAAGGGCACGACGGTCCTGTTGGAATCAACTACCTCGAAAAAATTCAGGTCCCAAACCTGCCCTCGATGTTTGGTGCCATGCTCGCCGGGGTGTCGTATGTGCTCATGGGTGCTGGTATCCCCAAAGCCATCCCTGGCATCCTCGATCGCTTGGCCAACAAAGAGCCGGTTGAGCTTAAAATCGATGTCCAAGGCACCGATGCAGGCGAATCGTTCTCGACTTACTTTGATCCCAATGAGTTTTGTGATGGTCAAGTTCCCGATATCGATCGCCCTGATTTCTTGGCGATTGTGTCTTCAGCAACCCTCGCCAGTATGCTCGCACGCAAAGCCAGCGGCAAGGTGAACGGGTTCATTATCGAAGGCCCAACAGCTGGGGGACACAACGCGCCCCCTCGAGGGAAGATGCAACTGAGCATCGAGGGCGAACCCGTCTACGGCGACCGTGACGCTTGCGACCTCAAGGCTGTCAAAGCACTCGGACTCCCATTCTGGCTCGCTGGATCATTCGCAGAGCCAGAACGAATTACCGAAGCACTTGAAATGGGTGCAGCAGGTGTACAGGTCGGGACCGCATTCGCATTCTGTGAAGAATCAGGGCTGGATCCAGAACTACGGGATGCCTCTGTCCAAATGAGCAGCAATGGGACCGCTAAGGTCTTTACAGATCCGGTGGCATCGCCCACAGGGTTCCCGTTCAAGGTGTTGCAAATGGACGAAACCCATTCCGACCAGGCATCGTACGAATCTCGAGCTCGAATCTGTGACCTTGGATATCTACGGCATGCCTACAAAAAAGAGAACGGCAAGGTTGGCTGGCGATGTCCATCTGAGCCTGTTGACGACTACATCAAAAAGGGTGGAAATATTGAGGACACCGTTGGACGCAAGTGCGTCTGCAATGGCTTGCTCTCTAATATAAACCTTGGGCAAATCCAGCAGGATGGGTCTCTTGAGAAACCTTTGATCACATCCGGTGATGATGTTGCCGATGCCGCTCGCTTCCTGAAGCCCGGGTCGACTTCGTATACCGCACTCGAAGTCATCGAATACCTGATGCCTAAAGACAACATCGTTGTCAATAAGAAGTCTGGCGATCGCGCAAGCACTCAATCTTAATCACATTTCAATTAGAAGATTTATGCATAACTGCGCGATCAATAGGTAGTTCGCTGATGGCATAAAATAGTTCGCTGATGGCATAAAAAAAGACCTGAAAATCAAGTCTTATCAAAGCTCTGTTTGAAACTCCTCCGGCTGGATTCGAACCAGCGACCTAGCGGTTAACAGCCGCTCGCTCTACCAATTGAGCTACGGAGGATCAGTTGGGAAAAATCCTAGCCCTGTCGGAGAGAGTGTCAAGTCAGAATGTCCATTACTGCCCTAGATTCATCAATCCGTTGATCTGGTGACAAAGTTGCCCTAGTCCTAATAATACTCAAGACACAAGTGTCTCTGGCTCTTAATACCACAATCCCTTTCAATTCCATGATTTAAGCGAGCGACGCCTCGATGTACTATCGTCTGTCTATGACTCAACGAGTTCCTCAAACAGCCGATCGATTTATGCCCTTTGGCACCACTATTTTTACAACAATGACCGCATTGGCCAACACTCACAAGGCCGTGAATCTCTCACAGGGCTTTCCTGATTTCGATGGACCAGACCTCGGAAAGAGGGCCGCCCAACAAGCGATTGCAAACGGGGTGAATCAGTATGCACCACTCGCAGGCCTCCCAGTACTCAAAGAGGCGATCGCTAGGTGGTCATTGGATTACAACAATGTGATGTGCAACCCAGCAACCGAGGTTACCGTCACCAGTGGATGCACAGAAGCGATCGCCGCAGCGCTTTTGGGGCTGGTGAATCCAGGCGAGGAGGTTGTCCTCTTTGAGCCTTTTTATGATTCGTATCGGGCCGCGGTAGCGATGGCTGGGGCAGTTCCCAAGTTTGTGACAATCAAGCCATCCAACGGCGAGTTTACATTCGACCCTGAGGATCTCAAGGCGGCGTTCAGCGACAAGACCCGTGCGATACTCGTCAATACCCCGCACAATCCCACCGGTATGGTGATGACCGATGCACAACTCACGCTCATCGCAGATCTGTGCAAAAAACACGACTCCCTCGCGTTCTCAGATGAGGTGTACGAACGATTGACATTTGATGGGAACACCCATGGGTCCATCGCGACCATCGATGGGATGCGGGAAAGAACAGTGGTCATGTCGTCGATTGGAAAAACCTTCTCGCTCACAGGTTGGAAGGTAGGCTGGGCTATCGCGCCGCCAGAACTTACCGCAGGGATCCGAACTGCGCATCAGTTTTTAGCATTCTCGGTACCAGGTCCGATGCAGGTGGGGGGCGCGGCTTTGCTCGACAACGCCCGCGATGAGGTAGCCCGTATTTCACAGCACTATACCGAAACTCGGAGCATCCTCTGCGATGCTCTGAGCGGGCTTGGATTCAAGGTGTATGCGCCCCAAGGTGCGTATTTCATTATGGCTGAACACCAAGCTGTAAGTGATCGCCTTGGACTTAAAACCGATATTGATCTATGCACATGGCTCCCTGAGCACGCGGGAGTAGCCGCGATTCCTCCAAGCGCGTTCTATGAGCACCCTGAGCACGGGGCTGGGTTTGTACGATTCGCGTTCTGTAAAAAAATGAGCACCATTGACCTAGCGATCAAGCGATTGGAAGCCGCCCTTCGATTATGACAACGATTAAACTCTCAAATATGCTCGATCCCGCGGCTCATCGATTTGCCATGCTATTTGTCTCACATGTCCTGAACCGGTCCGATCCCGGGAAGCTGGTTTCCAAATCGGTAGAATTCAAACAGTTTAACTCGCCGACCCATGTTCTCGCGTTCGGTAAGGCGTCTGCAAAGATGGCTCAAGCATGCGTTCACGAACTGGGTTCTCGTATTGCTGGCGGCGTTGTACTTGCGCCGGAGTCATTGATCCCTGATACCGAACTGGATGACCCATTGCTGTACTTTTGTGTGGATCACCCAGCCCCGACGCAGCGTAATGTGGACGCTACCAATGCACTGGTTCAGTATGCCCGATCGATCCCCGCTGGTCATGACTGCATAGTCTGCATTTCTGGGGGTGGATCAGCCCACCTTTGCAGCCCTAGGCCTGGCGTAACTCTAGAGCAGATCATCGAAACCACCAACTCGCTCAACTCAGGAGGGGTGAGGATTCATGATCTCAACAAGGCTCGTAGGTCGCTCGAGACACTCAAGAGCGGAGGGCTGGCCGCGATCCTAACCCAGACTCGGAATTGCCAAGCGATTGTGCTCTCTGATGTACTCGATGACAATCTGAATACGATTGCTTCGGGTCCAATGATGTGCCCGGATCATCCTGTTGAGCACACGATTATCGGGAATCATCGGACAGCACTGGATGCCGCGAAAGAGTTTGTTGGCGGGCGTGATGTTGGGAACTGGAATTCAGGGATTTCTGGCAACTCATCAGATCGAGGGCGAGAGCTCGCTGAAGCATATGAAGGGACTAATCATGCGCCGTGTCTGATCGCAGGTGAAACGACAGTCGATGCCAGCAGCACAGTCGGCATTGGAGGACCATGCATGGAACTCACGCTTTCCTGCGCCCTAGAGCTTGCTGAATCTGGTCAGAGAGATTGGATCACTTTGGGCCTGGCCACCGATGGGATTGACGGCCCATCTGATGCCGCCGGAGCCGTCATTACTTCTGAGATGCTCACCCACTCTGAACAGCAGCATTCCGCCCGAGAGGCACTGGTTGACCATAACACACTCCCATTTCTCGAATCGATCCACGCAATCATCCGCACAGGACCAACGGGTACGAACCTCAATGACCTGTGCTTGGTTTGCTCACAGGACGGTTTGAGAGCAGAGAACATCTCCGTCTGATTGACCAATAGAACTAGAAACCCGTCCAAATCATGGGGATGATCCCTAAAATTACCACCCCGACCACACCGAGCGCGTATCCTTAAAGCCCAGAAGCCAGCAATAGCGGCTCAAGAAGACAACGGAGACCGAAAGAGATATGGCCAAGCAAGACGATAAAATCACAATGGACGCGATCGTTACTGAAGCGCTCCCAAACGCCATGTTCAGGGTCCGCCTTCCCAATGAGCAAGAGACCGAGATCATCGGATACATCTCCGGTAAAATGCGCAAGCACTACATCCGTATTCTCCCAGGCGACACAGTCACCGTTGAGATCTCTCCCTACGACCTAACCAAAGGTCGCATCACCTACCGCCGGTAAGACATCTCCTGCCATTCTGTCCAGCTCATCGAAACGATCATCTCATTGATGATGGGCCAGTATCGTGTATAGTGTGTGCATGAACACTTGCATCAATAGTTCCATTTCTGTACTCCTCATACTTGCTTTATCCTGCTTCCAATTCAATGCGAGTGCTCAGGAAGCTGCTCGCACAGATGTTAGAGATGAGCCCACACTCAAACAGATCACCGCCGAGCAGGACTGGATCGCGAGATCGCCACAGAATCCTCGTTGGCTTGTCGATGGATCCGCCATCAAGTTTTCTACTCGCCGCGAGGGGATTATCGCTCGTGATTTTACTGATCAGTACCTGCTTTCGTTGAGCGATCTTGATGCCGAGCCGACCAAAATCACTCCTGAAAACCCCGGCCCATACTTCCTCAATAGCGGAGATTGGAACTCAGCTGGCACGGAGCGCTTGCTCAGTAACTCCGGCGATTTGTTCCTCTACAAACGGAATGACAACTCGACCACCCAACTGACTCAGACCTCTACGAGGGAGTCGTCTTCGTTCTTTCTTGCTGATGATTCACGTTATGCCTTCTGGCGTGATAGCCAGTGGTTCATCCGGTCATTAGAAACGAATCTGGAGTATCAGGCCGCGGATATCAAGTTTGAAGATGCCCCAGAAGACGAAGAAGATCCGGAGCCCAACTACCTCCAGCAGCAACAACGCGATCTCTTCAACATCATCACACTTGAGGATCATCGAAAGGAACTCAGGAAAGAGGACGCCAAGGCTTGGCGGGACACGAATCCCACAGCAGTTTCCGGCCCATTCTATCTTGGCAAGGACAAGCGTTCGATGAGGAGCTCGCTGAGCCCGTCGGGCAAGCACATCCTCGTCGTCACGGCTGCATCTGAGCGAGCGGATGACCCGAAAGATTCCATGCCCGACTACATCACAGAGGATGGGTATGTGTCAACAAGTGATGTCCGTTCCAAAGTTGGTCATTCAACAGAAACTGCTATTCAACTTATCCTCCTAGATCTGGACAGCGAACTCATCATCGAGCTACCTCTCGATAATCTCCCAACAATCAATGACGACCCTCTTGATTGGCTCAAAGAAGCCAACGCTGAGAGCACGGCCGAAGATGAGGCGGATTCTGAGGACGAACCAGAATCTGAAGGACAAGCTCCAGAAGTTGATCCCGAAACAGAAAGCACGGATGATGCAGCAGAGGATGAGAAGGAAGATTCAAAGCCTCGGCCTGTGTCTTCCATGGGTATTCGCTGGAGTGATTCTGGAACAACCGCAGCCGTCATGCTCATGTCCCACGACAACAAGGACCGCTGGATTGTCTTGATCGACTCCGCTGATGAAGAACCAACCATCACCACCGCCCATCACCTGAGAGACGAAGCCTGGATCGGATGGGGATTCAACTCATTCGGCTTCATCCCCAAATCCGACACCCTCTTCTACCTGTCCGAAGAGTCCGGCTACGGCCACCTCTACACCCGCACCCCCGAAGCCGTCGTCACTCAGTTCACCGATGGCAACTTCGAAGTCCGCTCCATCACCTTCACTCGCGACGGCAGCAAGGCGTACATGCGTACCAACCGCACTCACCCCGGCGTCCAAGAAATTGAACAGATCAGCATTGCTGATGGATCAACCCAGCAGATCACATCCATGGGAGGCACCGTTGGGTCCTACACCCTATCCCCAGACGAATCCAAAGTTGCCCTCTCTTACTCAAACATCAACCAGCCACCCGAACTCTTCCTACTTGATCTGGATCCATCTTCAGTACCGATCCAACTCACGCATACCACCACTCAAATGTTCAATGATTTCAAATTTCAGACCCCGCAGATCATCACAATTCCTTCAACTCACACCGACCAACCAATCTACTCCCGCCTCTATCTCCCAGACCAAACGAAGTTCACAGGACCACGCCCCCTCGTCGTCTTCTCCCACGGCGCAGGCTACCTCCAGCACGCCAACTACGAGTGGTCCTACTACTCCCGCGAGCACATGTACCACACCATCCTTACCAATCTCGGCTTCATCGTCGTTGCCCCAGACTTCCGTGCTTCCTCCGGCTACGGCCGAGACTGGCGCACCGCCATCTACCGAAAAATGGGATACCCAGAGCTCGAAGACTTCAATGACAGTATCGACTACGCCGTCGCCAACCACCACGCAGACCCAGACCGTGTCGGCATCTACGGCGGCTCCTACGGAGGATTCATGACGCTCATGGCGATGTTCCTAGAACCAGACACCTACAAAGCGGGGGCCGCTCTAAGATCAGTTACCGATTGGGCCCACTACAACCATGGGTACACCAGCAACATCCTGAACACCCCTGATGTTGACCCTGAGGCGTATAGGGTCTCATCCCCGATCAACCACGCCGAAGGGCTCAAAGGCCGCCTCCTCATGCTCCACGGCCTCCAGGACAACAATGTTGTTGCACAAGACATCATCCGACTAAGCCAACGGCTAATTGAACTCGAAAAACAGAACTGGGAGCTTGCCCTCGCACCGATCGAACCCCATGGCTACCACGAACCCAGCTCATGGCTGGATCAGATGAGAAGAATCCATAAGTTGTTCATGGAAGAGCTCGCTGATGAAGCCGTCGATTGATCGATTGCAGGTATAAGAGATGTACAAAAAAGAAAAAGCCGCTCGAATTAGTGTGCATCTAATAAGAGCGGATTATTCAGAAAGCGGGTGAACGGGATCGAACCGTCGACATTCAGCTTGGGAAGCTGACGCTCTACCACTGAGCTACACCCGCAAAGGCGGTTTTTGAGTGCCTTGCACTACAAAACTCGTGATCCTTGCACTACAATTCAATGTTGCCATATCGAATCCGTAGCTCATGATCAGCGAGAGTATATACCGAATGCCCTCTAAAGGCCCACAACGCAAACCGCGAATTCCAAAGCTTTCGTTTACAGAGACCAGAGGCTACGGATGGCATATCTCGTATCGCGATCCAGTGACTGGAACACCGAAGCGGCATTGCTTTGGAATACCTGAACTGGAACGCAAGGCCGAAGCTGAACGAATGTACCACGACTGGATTACGAAGCATCTCCACGGAGAACCTCTCCCACCAAGGAAGGGCGCGAGGAAACCCATTACCCGGACATTCATGCAGCCCAATATCCTCTCTGGGAGCATCATCGAGATTGCCAGTGGGCTGATTGAATCTGAGCGTTCAAGAATCAGAGAAGATGGCGAAGCCCGCAGGCGTGGCACTATTGCGAGAGCGGTCTTTACCGACCGGAGTAAGCAGATTCGAGACTTCCTGGACTTCATGAATGACAGGCATGGAGAGAACGCCATCAATCGGATGCGGCTCTCGGATATGAGTATGCAAGATGTAGAGGCGTACAACGAGCATGTTGTCACAAGCGGATACTCGGCTTCTCAGGTCTCCAAGAGGATGCAGCTTGTCAAGGGCATCGTCGACCGTGCAGGGCGGCCTGAGCATGGTCTGCAGGGTCTTACATGGAACTGGGACTCTCGTGATGTTCGGCATGGGAAACCGACACAAGAACGCATCCTACCGACCGTTGAGCAACTAAAAAATCTCTTAGATGCAACTGATCAGCGAGGCAAGGCATTTATCTGGCTTGGTATCGGGCTTGGCTTTGGCCCCAAAGACCTTTCTGCTATTCGCGTTGGGCAGATTGCAAACAAGGCCTATGACCTACGGCGTGGGAAGACTGGGGTTGAACGATTCGGGACAACGCCGCCATATGTATGGGCTCATGTTTCGACTTATCAGGAAGCTAAGAACAAGGCAAAGGGTGATCCGCTGTTTCTGACCAAAACTGGTCAGCATCTAGTTCATGCACGATCAAATGCCGTGACGCTTTGGTGGCGTAGCCTACGAAATCGGACAGGGGAAACTCCAAAGACACTTGGTGGTTTTTATACACTCAGGCATCTCGGCGCAACAGAATTCGGGAATCGTAGAGGTGCCTCAATTGGGGATATCAAGCGTTGGCTCGGGCATTCTGCAAGCTCGAATGTAGCCGATGTCTATATGAAACCGGTAAGCCCAGAGTATGAAGCTGTGATCAAATGGGTTCGGAAGTCCTTGAAGAATACGAAACTCTGACTTTCATCCTTGCAAGTTCGATCAGTTTGATTCTTCATCAAGGAGTAGCTGGGTGAGCTGGGCACACAGAAGCGAGTTGTCACGGGTTGTGTTCTCGTAGAATCGCCTGATGCCTGGCTTCTGTTCAAAGAGGCGTTCGCATAGATTGGTAAACTCTACATCCGATGAAGAACCTATTCGTTGAACAACCTCATCCCATCGCTGTTCATTTTGGGCAAGCATCTCGCAGGCAGATGGGTCTTGTTGAATCAGTTTAATCACTTCGGGTGGTTCGTTAAGTCGCTCAAGCCCCCTGTGAATCAGTGATTGGCGCACTGTCGCGTCAAGGTCGCATGGGCGTGTGGGTTGATGTACCTTGAGTTTTGAGATTGCTTTCCGGGCTCTTTTCTTGATGGCTTCTTGTTTGGCTTTCTGTTGTGCAGCTCGGAGTTCGAGTTCCTGTACAGCCTTGTGTACATGCTCTCTCAGATAAGCAACGCGAGCGCCTGTGCCAGCGCCCGGTGACCACTCGGTGCTGCGCATCGTGATCTCGATCAGTTCCGATGCGAGTTTTCCCGCTGAAATAAGCTCAGGTATGGCTTTGGGGTGCCCCGGTTTCACAAGATAGCTGGCTTCGGATAATCCCCATCTTGACAACGCTACCAAATGGAAACAGTGTTTGGTAATCGGTGATGTTTTTATAGATCCAGCAGCATCGGCATCTTGCTGCTTCTTTTGTTTCTTATTTGTACCTTTGTGGTTCACCAGTGACCCGGCTCGGAGTTCACCTGTGACCTGACCACCTGGGTCATATGTGACACGGCTCTGTTGGGGAGTAGGGTCAGATGTGGGCCGACCGTTGATAGCTCGCCCATTGCGAAGTGATCGGATAGCCGCCAAGCAACGGCTCACATGATCTGCGTGCCTCAAATCGGTGATGAGATAGGAAGAACGCTTTCCTCGTTGACGATTCACCTTGATAAGCCCGCACTTCTCAAGCAGGGCGATTGCTCGTTTGACGGAACTCTCTGAATGCCCAGAGTCGATGGCGATGCGTTTTCGATCAGGGTGGACATTTGGGAGCCGTCTGAGCAGTACGGCATATATGGCCTGGACGGCTCGGCCACCATGCAGCGAATTAAGTTCGTGGAGAGATGCGAATACATGTGAATCAATGGATGCCCGGAGGGCTTGTTCAGCCGTGAGTTTGTCCGCGCCTGGGAACGAAACGACGGCATCCGAATCAGAATGCGATGCTGCGTGCTTTGGTCTCATGTTGTCCTCGTGTGAAATCTCACTCAAGCATGGCCTATTTCTCAATGGGTGGCAATAGGTCAAATCCCAGTTTCCTGTGTGACACTCAGGGCTTACTGGATTCAGATGTCCAATGACTGGTTTTGGATTCAGTTTCAGAAATTATTTTGGTCTCTTATAGCACACCTGATGCATCATGATGCCATAACGAATACAAATACGGAGATGACACAATGACAAATCAGAAACCAAAGAGCATATTTCGTGACGGTCCGATTGCCGCGTCCGTTTGGGAAAGAGCAGGTCGACACGGAAACTACTTTGAATACACAGTGAGCAGATCATTCAAAGGCAAAGAGGGGTTCAGCTACAGCGGCTCGTACCGAGAACGAGATGCTGAGGCACTCAAACACTGTGTTGACCAGGCTGTTGCGTGGATTCGTCAGCAGCAGGGGGATGACAGCCCTCAGGTAGAAGAAGTTGGTGACGGTGGAGTAGTTGCCGTGCAACCTGAATAGGTGACAGCTATGAATCCAATATTCAAAGTAAAATCCACAGACGATGATGACACGCTCAATACTTCGTTTGCCCCCCAGTCCGTACCTCGTCAAGAAACTTCAGAGGACGCTCAGTTCTCTCGATGGTTGAGCGTGGAGCAGATTCGCAAAATGCAGCGGATGCGACGCGAGACCGTTGTGTCTGCCATGCTTGAGGGTGAACTCCCATATGAGCAACGCGGTCGGATTCGGTATGCGAGATTTGCTGATGTGCTTGCGTGGGAAGAGAGACGTTTGAATCCTGAGTCAGCCCCCAGCCGGATGCGGATTGCTCCTGAACTGGCTGATCTTGTCGGGTAATACACAAACTGACATCAAAGAAGCCCTGGCGGATGCCCCGCTAGGGCTCTCTCTGATGCCAAAGACAACAGAATGACTATTTCACTTGAGAAGAGAACCACATTATGAGGAACACTGTCAATCGTATTTTTACATCCACCAGCAAAGGTCAAAACCAGCAAGTTGCAAATGAACGGAACTGGACCGCAGAAGTCAATGCCGAGCTCAAACAAGATCTCGTTTCTGTAGTCTCTTATCCAGATCGTTGCCCTCTCTTTGGAGATGCTCGATTTCATGGGAACTGTGACGGGCGGCTCTTTCTACAGCTTGTGAAGCAATATGGTGCTTCAAGCATCGCCGACCCAATGATGGGGTCTGGGACTACTCAGGACGCAGTCAACTGGCTGAATGCCCAGAGCGAGCAAAGAATCGAGTATTGGGGAGATGACCTGTCTAGAGGATTTGACTTGGAGCGTGACGAGCTGCCAGGCCCCTTTGATTTCATTTGGATTCATCCTCCATACTGGAACATTGTCCACTATTCAGATGATGCTCGTGATTTGAGCACTGCATCAACCTACGAGGAGTTCTGCCTACGCCTCACGCACTGCCTGAATCGTTGCTACGACGAACTCGCTCCGAATGGACACCTAGCAGTCCTCCTGGGCGATGTCAGGAGGAAGGGCAAGTACTTTGCACCGGTGTGGGATTGCTTGAAGGAAACAGGGTGTGCTATTGGAAGCCCGGTTTCAGTCTTGGTGAAATCTCAGCACGGCGTGAGGTCAAATCGCACACAGTATTCGAGATTGAAGCACCCTCGGATTATGCATGAAACCTGTTTGGTCTTTGAGCGAAGAGATTGAGTTTTTCCATCCGAGTCCTGTGTCTCAAGTCCTTGGTCGTGGCTGATATCCCAGGCATAAGTTCGGGTGGTGTTTGTAGAGTGAATGGCCTATTGGTGGCATTGTATTTGATGTGGATGGTGGCCGTATGAGCATGATGGAATCAAGACAAAATCCAAGGTTCGGGCTTGGCCGATTAGTGGCTACGCCGAATGCACTCCAGACCGTCGAACCCAGTGAGATTGACTCGGCTCTGCTCCGGCATATCCGAGGAGATTGGGGCGATGTTGACAGCTTCGATAGGCAGGTGAATGAGGATGCTCTTGAGGATGGAGGTCGCCTGTTCTCTGTGTATCACACGAAGCATGGAGCGAAGTTCTGGGTCATCACTGAAGCCGACCGTTCAGCAACAACCATTTTATTGCCTGAGGATTATTGATAGTGATTGTGGTGAAAAGGGGTTGACTCCCCAGCAGACCTTATGCACGACCGTGCGTATACAGTTAATCCCTAAAACACGCACAAAGCGCTTGTATCGCCGATTATGGCGTATACACGATAATTACAAAGTCTCCCTATTTCCCATTTTTCGCATGACATAGGCCCGATAAGCTGTAGACTGGATTCTATGGCACACTCCTCCAAGAGCGGCGGTACTGGAACAACATTCAGGCTTGGACACGAGGACAGGCAAGAGCTTGAAAACCGAGCGGCTGCGGCTGACCAGTCATTGAGTGAATACCTCCGGGAGCTCGTGCGTGAGCACCTTGAGCCGACTGAAATGGGCAAGCTGCTTGATGAAGTCGAGGGGCTTCGGATTGAGGTTCGGATGCTCCGCGAGGACATGCAGTTTGTCCTTGAAACGCTCCTGATCAATGTTGCCAACATCCCAGAAGACCAAGTGAAATCAGCGGTTCGCGCCAAGCTCAACAGATCCTGAGGAGGAGCGTCATGCTCACGATTTCGGCCATGAGTCCTGGCCAAGAAAACTACTACCTGCAACTCGGTCGAGAGGACTACTACCTCGAAGGCGGAGAGCCCCCAGGGGTGTGGTTTGGGCAAGGGGCGAAGGCACTTGGTCTTGCCGGTGAAGTCGAACGGAATCCCTTGCGGTCGCTCTTCGCTGGATTCGCTCCAGACGGGAAGAGAACGCTTGTTCAGAACGCGGGGAAGAAAGGCCGTCAGCCGGGATGGGATATGACGGTTTCGGCTCCTAAGTCGGTATCTGTTCTCTGGAGTGCCGTCGACAAAGAGAAGCAAGCGGTCATTGAATCCATACTCATGGACGCGACCCAGCGGCTTGTCTCGTTTATGGAGACCGAGATCGCCCATACCCGCAAGGGGGCTGGCGGCATTGATATCCAAAACGCAAAGCTCGCTTGTGCGGCCTTCATGCATCACACCAGCAGGGCTCAAGAGCCTCAGCTTCATGTGCATATCGTGACCCCGAACGCTGGGCTTGGCACTGATGGCAACTGGGGAGCGTTACGGAGCCGCGAAGATTTTTATGATTTCCAACAGATGCTCGGTACCCTATGGCGAGCTGATGTCGCTCATGGCCTTGCTCGAAGCGGTGTCGAGCTCGAATCAGATCGATTCGCATTCAAGGTAAAGAGAGTGCCGGATAAGTTATGCTTGGCTCAATCCACTCGCAGCAAAGAGATCAGCGAATACAAACTTGAGCACAAGTTGACCGCTAAAGACGCAGGCGAGATAGCCAATAAGGCAACGCGGAATGAAAAGGGTCATGTGTCACGAGAAGAGCTCTCGCCAGCATGGAGAGCCTTGAATGAGGAGCATGGGTTTTCGGCAGATGTTGCAGCTTATCTTTTTCGAGACAAATCGCAGGAGTTGACTCAGGCAGATTCTCCCGTTGTACGCAAGCACTCATATGACAGAGCGATCGATGAGCTCATGGAGAGCAAGAGCAGTTTCCCTGAACGAGACCTTCAACGGAAGGCCTTGGAGCACATTCAGTCTTACGGATTAGACCCGTATGCAGAGTTCGCAAAGAACCGAGAGTTCCTCCATAGTTCAGATGAAATTGTGTACATCAACAACAAGAGTGAGTACGACACATTCACGACGAAATCGATGTATCGTGCCGAAGAGCATGTGATCAAGATGGCTGATGATTTGGCAAAGAAAGAGGGTAAGATCGCTGTTCATGATCTGGTGAAGAGAGTGGCGATCTTGAATGGGTTATCAGAAGAACAAACCGATGCGGTTAAACATGTTGTTGGTGACAAAGGGAATATATCTTGCATAACCGGAGGCGCTGGATCAGGAAAGACACGCACTTTGGGTGCAGCAAAGATTGTGTGGAATGAGCGGAATTATGCAGTAGTCGGTTGTGCATTGGGTGGGAGCGCCGCGAAGGAACTTGAAAAAGGAAGCGGGATAAAGAGCCATACAGTTGCAAAGCTGCTCTACACACTTGACGATACATTTGCTCAAAGGATGAAGAACAATCTGTCTCCAAGCGAGATCGCCAAATCGATTACTCTTGAAGGATTGTTCACAAAGAATCATCGGTTGATTCATAATAAGCCACTGATCCAGAATAAACCGCTCTTCAATAAGAAGAAGCAAAGGCCTCCACGGATAAAGCTCACCAGCAAGACAGTGGTTGTCCTCGATGAAGCTTCAATGCTGGGAACGCATGACTTTGCTCGACTGATTTCACATATCGATCGAGCAGGAGCCAAGCTTGTCTGTGTTGGCGATCAGAAACAACTTCCAGCGATTGAAGCGGGCGGTGTCTTTCATCATTTACTCGAAAAATATGGCGCTGCCAAACTTGAAGTGAATCGTCGTCAGCAGTTGCCCTGGATGCGTCAAGCTGTTGAGCAGTTCAGAGATGGTGATCCGAAAGGGGCATTGTCCCTGTACGCTAAAGCCGAAAAACTCAATATCGAGCCAACGCGGGATGAAGCCAAGAAGAGTCTTATTGCCTCATGGTCTCGATCTCGAAAAACTGACCTGAAAGAGTCGCTCATCCTTGCTGGAACGAACCAGGATGTTGATGAACTCAATGCAGCGGCTCAATCATTTCGCAGAGATAAAGGAGAACTCGGTAGAAAGAGTATGAAAATTAATGGCACCCGGATGTTTGAAGGTGACCGTGTGCTCTTTACTAATAAATCCAATCTCTACGATGTAGTCAATGGCGACTTTGCAACGATTGAGAAAATCAGAAAGCCTCGGCACCCTCTTGAGAAGGGTGGATTCACGGTGCTGCTTGATTCGCCATCGCTTGGAAAAAATGAGCGGGTTCGGATTTCCTTTGAAGACTACAAGCCAGAAGAAGTACGGCTTGGATACGCGTCAACCACCCATAAAGCCCAAGGAACGACAATTGACCGCACCTTTGTGCTTGCGGGCGGTTGGATGCAAGACCGTGAGTTGTCCTATGTTCAGATGAGTCGTCACAGAAAAGACTGTCAGATCTTTGTTTCCAAAGAAGAAGCTGGCGAAGACCTTTGGGAACTGAAACAGGCGATGAAAGAGTCGCACGCAAAGGAGCTGGCTCATACACACGAACAGAGTCGTGGTTTGGAGCAGAGCTTGCGATGAACTATAAACCATATCTCTTTCTCTACCATTTGAAAACGGTGCTCTTCATCATGCGATTCTGGGCACCACTGGCTGCGGTACGAATAGCAGTGCTGTACATAGCGATCTCTTTTCTCTACTCTACTTGGTTGCCAGTCTCGACTGTTGGCTATATCTCTGTTGCTTTTGTGCCTGGATTATTGCTGATCTTGGTTTACCCATGCATCAAAACAAAGCCAAATGAGTTGGATACAAGCGAATACATCCAGCTCTACTACGCACACGCAGCAACACAGCGAAAGACCGATATTCGGGGCTACTGGCAGTTCACTCTGGTCGCAACTGCATCAACAATCGTGTGCACAGTGATGGCCATATTGCTGCTCCGATTTGTGGTTCATTCAGATACAGACACATTGCCAGATGAATCGTTGGAATATTATTTTCGATTCAGTCACATTGATACTGCAACAGTCATCCGAGAGACGCCAATGCTCCTCGCAGGGGTGGGCTATTTGTTTGGATGGCTTCTTTCACCTCTTCTTAGACGAGTTTTCTTCGGCAAGTTTGAGAGTCCGTTCTGCTCATTCCGGCTCCCGCTCCCGAAGAATGAACTTCAGTCTCACGACGGAATGATCCTGAATCCACACTTGCGAGGCAAAGGAATGGAATCGAGTAAGACAGGCGGGCGTTGGCTGCCGGAAGTGGGGGACGAATGAAATCAGAGAATCGGCATCCAGCTCTCGATTCAAAGCATCGCGCTTTGATTCCTCTGCACCAGGAAGATATACCGTCGACAATCGTTCGTTGGGCTTGCCGTAGAGTTCATTTGTCAAATCTGAGCCCACATTATCTGCTCATCGGGACACCCGGCAGCGGAAAAACGAACTTACTCAAGATTCTTATGAACAGTGTGCTTCCAGATACGGAGTACGGGCTGCGGTTTCGTGCACTTGTGTATGACCCAAAGACCGAGTTCTACCCGTTTCTAATTCGGATGGGCATTCCACAAGAGCAGATCATCGTGGCTAATCCATTTGATGCTCGTAGTTCGGCATGGAATCTTTCTCGTGATTTTCGTGCTGGGGGAGGGCATGCAGAAGCTCTTGCCGGTGCCATGATTCCAACGATGCCAAAGGCTGGTGGTCACGGGAGCGAGAGCTTTTTTGAAAATGCTGCAAATCAAACACTTGCGGATGTCATCGAAGGATTGATGCATCGAAACCCTGATGACTGGGAACTTCGTGATATTGTGGAAGTTTGCGCAGACTTGAATGACATTATGGCAGTTCTCAAGGTAACTGCTACCGGTCGGAATACCTATCAAAGCTATTTCGAGAGTGATAATCCGCACAGCAGGCTTGGTGATGATATCAAGGCAACGCTCTGGTCACATATCCGCAACTATGTACCTATTGCATCATTCTGGTACAACTCAAACAGTTGGTTCAGTGTCAAAGATTGGCATGAAGGGAGCGGGATCATCCTACTGGGTACCGATCCTGAGCGAGAAGAAGTCATGGGCACGATCAATCAGCTCCTTGTCAAGCGGATGACCCAAGTGGTTCGGCGGTCTGAGGAAGAAAAGTTTGACCTGACTTGGTGTTTCTTTGATGAACTTAGTGGCGTGACGAACGGATTTCCTGACTTTGCACGCTTTCTTCGTGAGGCTCGTTCGAAAGGTGCCCGTGTGCTTCTTGCGTGTCAAGATGTGGCTGGTCTCAGAGAAGTATTCGGGAGAGATCAAGCCGAGAGCCTGATGAGTGTCTGTGACAACAAAGGGTTCTTGCATCTTGCCTCAGAGTCCGCCACCTGGGCTTCAACAGTGTTCGGTCAAACCGAGCAGCAGGTGCGGACGCACAGTAATGGGGGGCAGGGTCGTTCAAGTGAATCTTGGACAAGAGGGCTTGTTACCGAAGTGCTACCTATTGAGTTCATGGAACTACCGCTCGCAGAGAACCATCGTGGAGCCACGAGAGGATTTTTTCATCACCCCGGGGAAGAGGGTGTATTTACAGATTATTTGACTTCTGAAGACATTGACAGGCTGATGCCGAGTCGAGTTAAAGATCTTCCGCCAGCTCGAATAGACCGAGATGATAATGCCCATGAACGGGTGGTATGGACAAATCATGACCGTGAACGATTTGGATTACGAGGAGGCCAAGATGGTAAGTCGGTGCGCTTCCTTGATGACTGATTGGATGCTGAAATGAGTATTTCAGAAATATGGCCACCGGAACCATTGGTTCTGGGAAACCGAGTCTTTCATTGGACATGCTGGAATGTCGTGGTGAACGAAGTCGTGTCTACGGCACGATTTTCACAACTCCACCTTACTGATATGAAATCAAATGAGTCATTTATCCTCAAGACCACTGAGATCTCTCAGAACGATACTGTTGTGGGAGACGAGCTCTCGATTCTAGGTCTAGGTGACCAAGCCGTTGACCCTGGTCGGTATACCCGGGTTGCTTGGATCAACACTAAAAAGGGTGGGTGGGGGCTCTTTGACTTCTGGGAAAAACAGCATTTTTCTGACGAGCAGTGCATGGCCCGGTTTGGATTGCCAAGAAAGAAAAAAGCTCTTCGCAATCTCTTTGAGATGTACTACACCGCATTGTGTCAAATATGCCTCCAGGTATTCGGATACTCAGAGCCAGAGCTGTCAGAATGGACCAAGAAGAATGTCAAGTTTTACCTGAAGCAGCGAATGTGATTTCTACCTGTCGAAGCATAGAAGTGTGAGCTGAGAGTTCCATAAGATTCCGTCATAGAAAGGTAGGCGTGACAGATGTATATACTACAACTTTGCGTAGCAGTCATCCTTGGATTTGCAAACACCACAGAGGTCAACGCGCAGGCAGATGACCATCAATCTCCATCCGGAATTGACAAACCATGTTCGGAACATGCGCGTGTTTCAGAGAAGCTCGATGTGACCGATGACAAACAACATGTACAACCCGCTATACCAAGAGACTACATGGCAAATCCGAATGAGCTGCGTGACCAGCTATTCGGCAATGATGAATCAGAAAAGTGTCAATGGCCCAGTGTGTACAAGCGGATTGCAGTTCCTCCCTCTGACCTCGAAAGATACATCGATCTAATGGCTGAACCACCGGGTGCCTATATGGATGATGCCCACGGATTGATTAACCTGCGTACATTCAGGAGGGATGTGGCAAGTTGGTTAGAAGCCCTCAAGGATGATGCAAATCATGACTCGAATGACCGTGTTATCCATGTGCTTGCCCGGCAAGGGATGCTGGAAGAAACCGTTCATGAGTTAGCTGTTTACAAGGAGCAAGAGAAGCAAAGTGCGCGATCAGGAAGGCGGATACGGGGTCGACCAAATCAAAAAGAATCAGAACCTGTCTCCATAACTCCGCTATCAAATGCAGCTTCAAACTATAAGACTGATTTTAATAATTATGAGTTTCACCCTCGGTTCCATGAAGGAGTGAATGACCCAGGGCCGGCATTGCCATCTATAGCATGGCAGTACTATAACGCCCGCAACCGGTACGGGCTCAACGCATTCGATCTCGCGGTGCTTCACGGGCATGCAGATGATTTGCGTTGGTTCATCGTTGAACACGGGATTCCTCTCGACTTCGCTCGGTGGGAACGGTATTTCTGGACAGAAAAAGCTCGAAGGGTTGAGCCAGCACATCGCTACAGCACAAAGTTTCGGTTTGCGATTGCTGGCATTTCAACTCCAATGCACTTAGCGGTTGTATCTGAGAACGATCCTGATAATCAGATTTTGAAACTGCTCCTCGAAAATCAGACCAATCTCAGGGAATGGAAACAGAAAGATGGTGAGAGGCGTTCCGGTCCGTGGACAAACATGGACGAACCCGCTGGAATACTCCACATAAATGATCGGGATGTGATGGGTCTTACGCCATTGCATTATGCGATGCTCATCGATAAACCTGTAGCTGTTCGATTGCTTATCGATGCCGGTGCTGACTGGAATGAGAAAATCGGAAACACGGAACTCAATCCGCTCGACCTTGCTGTTCTTTCTGGGTCATCAGCCGTATTGGCAGAGCTCATGAGTGAGTTCAAATCATCTCCAGAGGATTTAGGTAGTAGACTTGTAGCTGGCCGAAATTTTCTCCACCACGCCGCACTCAATGGTGATGCGAGTTCAGTTCATGCCATCCTTACTGGTCGCGTTTCTATTGACACTACGGCGGTCTCAGTTGAAGACCGCACTGCGTTGCACTTTGCGGCGATGAGTGGGAATGCATCAATAGTTTCCGAGTTGATTTCGGCGGGGTTAGATGTTTCCGCTCGCGATTCTTGTGGCCGTGAGGCCCTGCACTATGCGGCGATCTCTGGAGCTGAACTTGTAGTCCAGGAATTGATAAAAAACGGTGCTGATGCGAATTTGCGAGACAAGCATGGCAAGAGTGCGAAGGCACTTGCTCAATCGTCTGGACACACTGGCTTGCTCAAGAATATGGAGTAGCTGTCGTGAGTTCATCAGGCGGTACCGAGTCAAATAGATTCAGAGGCGAGACTCTGGCCAGCTGCAATCACCATGTGCAGGCCGCCTTGTTCTACATAGGTGCCAAAGATGAGCTTGAACTCGTAGACATCTCTGAGTTCCAGTCCGAGCCAGTTGAAGTCAATGTCGAAGTGGTCTATTCAACAAGTATTCACTTTGACCTGGCCCCTGGGCAGCATACTCCTGCGATTGGGAGCGTTTGTGCCAGTGATGACGAAGCGGTGAAATACCTACAAGACAATGAGCATCGTGTACTCAGTGATGAGCAGTACCGATCCGTGTATCAGAATCGGTTGTTTGAATGGGCCTTCGCTGGCTGCCAATCAAACGATGAGCCCCAGCCGGTGAGGCCGAATTTTCTGGCTGCAGTCCGTTATCAGTGTGATCAATGTAGCGGGCACGGAAGGTATTCGTGCGCGAACTGCTATGGCCACGGAACTGTTGAAGCGAACTGCTCACAATGTCAGGGACGAGGAACCGTTGTTCATCAGCAACTTAGGCCAAGTGCTCCTACCAATGCTTCGTACAACGAACGGTGGATGGATGTTGAAGAACGATGTACTGGGTGCAATGGATCAGGAAGGAATATCAACAGATGTGGGGCATGCTACGGGCAAGGGATTGTCCAGTGCTCAAAGTGTGATGCGACCGGAACGCTTACAAAGATGTTTAGTTATGCTGTTCGGGCTGATTTCCATTGCCGTGTGGACTGCGTATCAAAGAAACTAGAGGGATGGCTACAACAAATCAGTGCTTCCGATACGCTGTCAGAATCATTTTCTATTGACAAGCCGACGATAACCCCTGGATATCTCTGTGACAGCATACAAGTTCGGTGTCAGATGACCTATGGGGACATGATCCTTCAATGTGCGGGGAGTTCAGAGAGTCTTGAGTTTCATGGTCGTAGCCCCATTTATCTTGGGTCATCTACGATAATCGATGGTTTGCTCGACTCACTTTCCGGGCGGGTGAGAGAGAGTGTGGAAAGGCAGCAACTTGGTACAGATAGGGAACTGAGCCAGATCCCCCTCATCTCAGAGGCAATGGCTCAGGGCTATGCCGAATCGCACCGTGGTCGAGTTTCAACAACGATCGCCTTGCCGCTGGTTGGGTATAACCTGAGTTCAGAGATCAAAGATGCCGTAAGGGCCGCTGCAAAATCAGATGCAGGGAAATCTCTCCGGCTTGCAAATGGTGTTGCAATGGCCATTTCTCTCATGGGGAGCATGGCATACATGAGATACATTTATCTCCAAGATTCCAGTGATCTGAGAGACCCGTTTCCTCGTTTTCTTATTGTTGGCGGTTGTGTTTTGGCCATGACCTTTCTTTTCTGCTGGTGCGTACGACTCTTCACTCGAAGGCGGCTTCTGGCACGAACCCGATCAATCCTTCGTCAAGAATCCGCCCAACAACTCAAACGGTCAGGAATGACTCGGCGAACACTCCTTGTTCAATCCCTTAAAACTTGGGCTTCATCGGCATTGGTGAGCGGGGTAGCGTTCTTCTACGCGTTGATTGTCTATACACAAATTATCAAGCCCTCCTAGCATTGCGTGTCATTCGTCTTCTATTTCTCCGGCGTGGTTCGTTCCCATTTCCATTTGGTACTTTCTTCGGGCCAGCTCTCGTGTGAGCCCCGAGGAATGTCCAACGGGAGATGACGAATCACCATAATTGGAGAATATGCAATGCCGAAAACACAACCCACAGCAGAAGTTCGTATCGGACAAATCAAAGCCGCTATCTGGAAGAACGATTCAGACGCTGGCACACGATTCAATGTTACTGTCACACGAATCTATAAGGAAGGCGAAGAGTGGAAGTATTCGGAGACATTTGGACTCAATGACCTTCTTGTGCTTGCGAAGGTGCTCGACCGAGCACACGACCGCATCTACGAGCTTCAAACGGAATACGCAGAAGAATAATCAATCTCGATTACACGAACCCGCTGGTTGATCACCAGCGGGTTTATTTCTGCGCTTGTCTGTATCTCGTATTACCTGACCCTGGTTTTGTGAATGGAGATTGTCACTCGCCAGAGTGCGGTGTGTGTCGTCAGGCATGATGGCATCCAAGAGCCAGTGGCATGAAATCTAAGAGTGTTCTGGCGAAGTCTAGCCGGTGCATTCATGAACTCCTTTGGCCCAGTGATTTCGGTTCCTCAGCTTTGGGTGAAGGAACGCAAAATCACAGGCCCAAAGGAGAAATACACATGAAAGCAGAACAAGCCCGTAAACTCACCGCCCAAGCACTCACTCAGTTGGCAAGCGAGTTAGACCAAGGAGCAAGCGACACACTCACCGCGTATCTGGGAACAATGGCAAAGTTTCACAAGTACAGCTTCGGAAACATTCTTCTCATCGCATCACAACAGCCTGATGCCACACAGGTCGCCGGATTCGGTACATGGAAAAAACTTAGTCGATTCGTCAAGAAGGGTGAGAAAGGCATCGTTATCATCGCACCCGTCGTTATCCGTAAAGAGCAAGTTGAAGACGGTGACAAAGATACCGCGATTCGGTTCAAAGCCGCCTATGTCTTCGATATCAGCCAGACTGATGGCGAAAATCTTCCGGAGTTCTCAAGCGTCAGTGGGAATCCGAGTGGCCATGCCGACCATCTCAAGACTTTCATCACAACACAGGGTATCAATTTAGAGTTCTCTGACAATCTTGGCGGTGCCCACGGTGTATCACGAGGCGGTTCAATCTCCATCCTCAATACACTTGAGCCCGCTCAAGAGTTCTCGGTTCTCGTCCATGAACTTGCCCATGAGCTTCTTCACCAATCGAAGGGCAAAGACCGCCCAAGTAAAACCGTTCGGGAAACCGAAGCCGAAGCAGTCGCCTTTGTCGTGAATCACGCTATTGGCTTGGATACCAACTCAGCTTCTTCGGACTACATCAAGCTGTATCGTGGCGATAGTGAAACACTCGCCTCGTCGTTAGAGCGAATCCAAAAAACTGCTTCACGAATCATTGAGGCCATCGTACCCAGTTGAATCGTTGGCCCACGAGCCAAGTGGGCCAACATTCTGGTGGAATAATGGCAAGACGATTGAGGTAGGGTTAGCTTTCTGTCGTCACATTGCAGAAGTCCTGGGTTTGAGTCCCATTAAATCAATTATGTAAACGCCGCAGTCTACAGAGTTTGTGGCGTTTCAGTTTTTGATAAACAGAGATGTCCGACCCGCTCTGACCTATTTACAGACCCGCTTGTGTAAGAGTTTGAGTCTGGGTCGGTATACGATGAGTCGTGATGACTTGTCTTCCAAATAAGGCCATTCTACGGGAATACTTGCGTAAAGAATGGACTAGATTCTGGGGGCAGGTCACTCCACAGATTTCAGACACGGAGAAAGCTATGTATTCCATACAAATGGATTACAGATGCGATACGATACAGATTCGGAATCAGGAGCCCAAGAATTAAAAATACCGATCATCTAGGAAAGCGGGCTATGGCTCATGAGCAAGATTAAATCGACAGTAGAGCTGGATGATGCAAATGCCAATACATCTCTGCAAACCATATTCAAACAATTTCGCGACGATGCAAGAAATAACCGAGACTTAGGTGACCGCTTCGAGCGGATGATGCTTCGTTTTTTCGAAGTTGATCCGATCTACGCAGATCGATTTGACAAAATCTGGATGTGGAATGATTGGCCGGACAAGGGGGCGGTTGGAGATATCGGCATCGACCTTGTCGCTCGCGACAGTGCAACCCGAGAACTCGTCGCGATCCAATGCAAGTTTTATCTCCCCGAGCACACGCTTTCTAAAGGTGACATCGACTCATTCTTTACCGCCATGGGGCGCGAACAGTTCTCGTCTGGCATGGTCGTCTCCACAACCGACAAGTGGGGCAAGAACGCCGATGATGCACTCAACCATCAGACAAAGCCGGTCAATCGCCTAAGCGTCCACGACCTTGAAGCCAGCCCAATCGACTGGTCACTATTCAACGCTCGCCGCCCGCAAGACCTCGATCGAAAGCCCAAGCACAAACCTAAGCCACACCAATTAAAAGCCATAGGGGAGGTCATCCAAGGCTTGAAAGATGCCGATCGTGGCAAGCTCATCATGGCGTGTGGCACGGGGAAGACCTTCACCGCCCTAAAGATCGCTGAGGAGCAATCACCTGGCGGCAACATCCTCTTCCTCGTTCCTTCGCTCTCGCTCCTTTCGCAAACACTTCGGGAGTGGACAGCTCAGGCAACCGATGGCATTCATGCTCTGGCAGTCTGCTCAGACAGCAACATCGGTAAGCGTAGGTCAAAAAATCAAGATGACTCCGAGAGTATCACCGTCCATGACCTCGCATTTCCGGCAACCACAAATGCAAAGCAACTCTCAGGTCAATACAAAGGCATCGCTAAGGCTGCTGCTAAAGACGACACAAAGAAACTGACAGTCGTCTTCTCGACATACCACTCTATCGAAGCGGTATCCAAAGCTCAGAAAGCCGGACTTCCCGAGTTCGACCTGATCATCTGCGACGAGGCCCACCGCACAACCGGCGTCACGCTCGCGAGCGAAGATGAATCCCATTTCATCAAAGTCCACGACGCGAAGTTCGTCAAGGCCAAGAAGCGGCTCTACATGACCGCCACGCCGCGTATCTATGGAGACACAGCGATATCCAAGGCGCAAGATGCTTCCGCTGAAATCGCTTCGATGGATGATCTCAACTGTTTCGGGGAAGAACTGCACCGTCTCGGCTTCGGTGAATCTGTCAAGAACGGCTTACTCACCGATTACAAGGTGCTTGTTCTTGCGGTCGATGAGTCATATGTAGCCAAAACCTTCCAAAAACAGCTTGCCAGCCAAAGCGAACTCAACCTCGACGACGCTACCCGAATTACCGGCTGCTGGAACGGCCTTGAAAAGCGATTCGAATCGCTCAAAGACACGCCAGACCTCCAGGGCGATGTTCAGCCCATGCGCCGCGCCGTCGCATTCTCCCGCACCATCAAAGACTCCAAGCAGTTTGTCAAACAGTTCCAAGACATCGTCAAAGCATACAAGGAAGATCATCCGGATCTTGATGTCCTTGATGTCGAAACCGACCATGTCGATGGCAACGATGACGCTCTCAAACGCAATGAACTGCTCGACTGGCTCAAGCAGGAAGCACCAGGGAATACCGCACGCATCCTCTCCAACGCCCGCTGTCTTTCAGAGGGTGTTGATGTTCCCGCCCTCGACGCGGTTATGTTTCTCAACCCACGCAACTCAGAAGTCGATGTCGTCCAGTCCGTCGGGCGCGTGATGCGTCTTGCGCCTAAAAAGCGTTTCGGCTACATCATCCTGCCCATCGGCATCCCAGCCGACAAGACGCCCGAAGAGGCCCTCAAGGACAATGACAAATACAAAGTCGTCTGGAAGGTTCTCCAAGCCCTCCGTGCCCACGACGATCGGTTCAACGCCACCATCAACCAGATCGAGCTCAACAAAAATCGCCCCGACAACATCCAGATCATCGGCGTGGGGGGCGGCGGTCCCGATGACAATGACGGATCGAAATCAGACGGCGACTCCAAGCCCAAGATCCGTGATGTGCAAGGTGAGTTCGCCTTCCCCCAACTCGACGAGTGGAAAGATGCGATCTATGCCAAGATGGTCAAGAAATGTGGCGACCGGGCATACTGGGCAACTTGGGCTGGTGACATCGCACGAATCGCTGAGAAACACATCATTCGAATCAAGGCGCTCGTAGAGGACAAGGATGCTCCCTACGCCGAAGACTTCGCCGAGTTCCTCGCCGGGCTCCAACAGAACCTGAATCCGGCGGTCTCCGCCGACGAGGCGGTCGAGATGCTCGCCCAGCACCTCATTACCCGTCCGGTCTTTGACGCTTTGTTTGCCAACTACGACTTCACCGCACACAACCCCGTCTCACAAGCGATGCAGACCATGGTCGAGAAACTCGATGAGCAATCAGTGAGCAAGGAAGCCGAGACGCTCGAAAAGTTCTACGCCTCAGTCCGCGACCGCGCCGCCAAGCTGGACAACGCCGAAGCCCGCCAGCGTGTCATCATCGAGCTTTACGACGAGTTCTTCAAAAACGCATTCCCCCGCATGGCCCAACGCCTTGGGATCGTCTACACCCCCGTCGAGGTCGTCGATTTCATCATCCACTCTGTCCAAGACATCCTCCGCGATGAGTTTGATTCATCCCTGAGCGACAAAGATGTCCACATCATTGATCCTTTCACCGGAACCGGTACCTTCCTCGTCCGCCTGCTCCAGTCCGGCCTGATCGACAAAAAGGACCTTGCGCGAAAGTTCAAGAACGAACTGCACGCCAACGAGATTGTCCTCCTCGCCTACTACATCGCCGCCATCAACATCGAAGAGACCTACCACGGCATCATGTCCACCGACGAAAAGCCCGCCGACTACGAACCTTTCGATGGCATTGTTCTCACTGACACCTTTCAAATGTATGAAGATGTGCATCTAGAGAGGAAAAAAGGCTACGGAATGGAGGGTCATTTTCCAGAAAACTCGAAACGTGCCAAACGGCAGCAGCAATCTCCCATTCGCGTTGTTATCGCCAATCCACCGTATTCGGTGAATGACAATCCTGTTCCCTATGCTGCGCTCGATACACGAATTGAGTCAACTTACGCAGCTAAATCGACGGCGACTAATAAAAACAGTCTATACGACAGCTATATCCGCGCCATTCGCTGGGCGAGCGATCGTATCGCAGATAAAGGGGTCGTCGGCTTTGTAAGTAATGGATCCTTCATTGACGGGAAAGCTACGGATGGGCTTCGTGCGTGCTTGGTTGATGAGTTTACCAGCGTATATATCTTCAATCTTCGCGGCAATCAACGAACATCCGGTGAAACTTCCCGCAGAGAAGGAGGCAAGATATTTGGTTCGGGCTCACGTGCACCGATAGCTATCACGATCCTCGTAAAAAATCCCGAGCACAAGGGCAATCCCAAAATCCAATATCACGACATCGGTGATTACCTCAGCCGCGACGACAAGCTCAAAGTCATCCACCGCTTTGCCAGCATCAATGGTCTCGCAAAAGTGAAGCAATGGAAACAGTTAAGGCCCAACACCGAGCATGATTGGATCAATCATCGCGATCCAGCATTTGAGGCATTCATACCCCTTGATGATACTTCTGTTTCTGTATTTGCATCGCGATCGCGTGGTGTAGAAACGAGTCGAGATTCATGGGTGTATAACTACAGTCGTGATCGACTGTTAAAAAACGTTAAGAAAACAATCAAATTCTATACTTCAGAGCAGGTGCGAACTTCAGACTCGATATCCACAGTTGCAAAGCAGGTAGATAAAGAAAAACTAGCCGCAGAGTTGCTCGATGCTGACGATAAAACAATTAAATGGACAAGTAGTCTGATCGCAGATTTGTGTCGTGGAAAATCAATCAGTTTGAACGAGTCGCATATTGGTGAATCGCTATACAGGCCATTTACCAAATCACGGTTGTACTATGATCGGCAGTTAAACCACAGGTACAAAGAACGTCTTTTTCCAACTATTTCTCATCGGAATCTTGCGATTTCCGCGACGGGTGTTGGCGCAACTAAAGATTTTTCTGCATTGATGGTAAACATACTGCCTGATCTCGAAGCAATCTCTAAAGGGCAGTGCTTCCCCCTTTACCTTTATGAGAAGGTCGAGAAAGTGGGCAAGCTCAACCTTGGTTGTGAGGAGGGGGAAGTCATCGATGGCTACCGCCGTCAAGAGGCGATTCAGGATGGATTGCTCCAGGTCTTTCAAGACGCCTACGAAAAGAAAATTACTAAAGAGGATATCTTCTACTATGTCTACGGCATCCTGCACAGTCCCGAGTACCGTGAGCGCTTCGCCGCCGATCTCAAGAAGATGCTCCCCCGCATCCCGCTGACCAAGGACACCAAAGACTTCTGGGCATTCTCAAAAGCCGGGCGTGATCTCGCCGAGTGGCACCTCAACTACGAAACCATCGACCCCTGGCCGTTGGAGATCCACGACTCCGGCCCGATGACCATGCCGCCGCAAGAGAAATACAAGGTTAAGAAGATGACCTTTGCCCGTCCGAGCAAGGCACAGAAAGAAGCGGGCGTGAAGTATGACAAAGCCAAGATCGTCTTCAACGGCCATATCACGCTGTCTGAGATTCCGATTGAGGCCTACGACTATGTCGTCAACGGCAAGCCCGCCATCGAATGGCTGATGGATCGCTATCAGGTGACTGTCGACAAGAAGAGTGGCATCCGCAACGACCCCAACGATTGGTGCAAGGAGCATGATGACCCGCGCTACATCGTCGATCTCGTCATGCGAATCGTACGAGTCAGCATCGAGACGATGAAGATCGTGGATTCATTGCCCGCTTTGAATGAGCAGATTGCGGAATAACCGCCTTCCATCTCTGAATCCAATTTATTCATCATCGAGACTACATCAGTCCAGTACCAACTTTCGTTGTCAATTCCACAAGTATAATGCTTGTTCAGTAGGTCGTCGCATTAGAATCAGTTCGGGTGCTGTTATAATCCTACGCACACCAAACAATGAGAAAGAAACAATGGCAACACCTGAACCCACAATCACTTGCCCCAACTGTAAGGCCGAGATTCGGCTTACGGAATCCCTTTCCGCCCCCTTGGTTGAAGCCATCAAGCTGAAGTATGAGAAACAGATTGCCGAAGCAGAAGAATCGATGCAGGAGAAGATTCAAAATATCGAGGCAGAAAAACAGAAACTGGCAGCCGAACGAGAATCAATCGGCGATCAAGTTCGCGAACGCCTTAAAACCGAGCGGGCAACCATAGTGGAAGTAGAAGCCAAGAAAGCCCGTGAAGCTATCGGAGATGAGATCAAAGCCAAGGCAGGTGAAGTTCAAGAACTCCAAGAAGTTCTCAAGCAGCGAGAAGGCAAGCTAGCTGAGGCCCAGAAGGCTCAGGTGGAACTGATTCGTAAAGAGCGGGAACTCGACGATCAGAAACGAGAAATGGACCTGACCATTGAGAAACGCATTCAGGAATCGTTGACCACCACACGCGACCAGGCACGAAAAGAAGCCGAGGAAGGCATGAAGCTTCGTGTGATGGAGAAAGAACAAGTCATCACCGCGATGCAAAAGAAAATCGAAGACCTCAAACACCGAGCGGAACAAGGTTCGCAGCAACTCCAAGGCGAAGTGCAGGAGCTTGAACTTGAATCGCTTCTCAGTGCCAAGTTCCCGTTGGATCAAATTGAACCAGTACCCAAGGGCGAGTTTGGCGGCGATGTGCTGCAAAGAGTTGTTAATCAAAGTGGAAATGTCTGCGGCTCCATCCTGTGGGAATCAAAACGCACTAAGAACTGGAGTGATGGTTGGCTTGTGAAACTCCGCGAAGATCAGAGGAAAGCAAAGGCAGATATCGCCATTATTATCTCCCAAGCCCTCCCTGCAGGCGTAACCACTTTTGATCAAATTGATGGTGTATGGGTGGTTTCACCGCACCTAGTCATTCCTGTCGCTATCACTCTACGGCACACAACAATCCAATACGCATTTGCAAGACAAGTCGGCGAAGGGCAGCAGACCAAAACAGAATTAGTCTATGAATACCTCACCGGCCCTCGATTCCGTCACCGTGTAGAAGCAATCGTTGAGAAGTTCAGTGAGATGCATGAAGATTTAGAACGCGAACGGAAATCCATGACCCGAATGTGGGCAAAGCGTGATGCACAAATCACCGGCGTAATAGACTCCACTGCTGGCATGTATGGCGATCTCCAAGGCATCGCAGGTCGTAGCCTTCAAGAGATCGAAGGCCTGAGTATGCAGATGCTTGACGAGCCTGAAGACAATGCTGCGGTAAATGACAAGTAGATCAAAATGACCAAAACACCACTCCAAGACAACAATTCATCAGCACTGACATCCATACTTTCCTGGGCACTTAAATCTAAGCTTCCCAGCTGGCAGATGGATGCTCTTCGCCGAATCATCACTCAAGAAACTATCGGCAATGATGGGTTCCAGGAACTTGAACTGATTGCTCGTGATAATCACTCGATATTGCCTGAGAACACTGCAGCTCCTACAGCACTACCTTTGGAAGCCAAGCATATACCTGCCACAAAAACTGTTGGCAATTGCGGAGTCTGCGTCCTGTCTATCTCCGATCTTGAGAAGGTCAATGGACTTCCTTCAGATCAAGCACTTAAATTTGATCCAGGAATCGGACTCAATGTAATTTACGGAGACAATGGTGCTGGAAAATCAGGATATGCACGCGTTATTAAGAAAGCATGCCGAACACGAGGGCAGGCTCCAAAAATTCTTGCCGATATTTTCGCCGCCCCCAACACTGATCCGGCTTCAGCTAAAATTAAATACTCTTCCGGTGGAGTTGATCACACATCACTTTGGAAAGATGCAGAAACAACAGACCCCAATCTTTCACAAGTGTTTGTCTTTGATTCAATCTCGGCTCGCCATTATCTGAGCAAGTCTGAATCGGCATCTTTCACGCCTATGGGCTTAGATGTACTGCCCAAACTCGCCTTTCTATGCGAGAAGATTCGCAAAAACATCAAGCAAGAACTCAATGCAATTGAATTGCAGATATCAAAATCTATAACTAGCTGGCCCAATCCCGATTTGCCCACATTAAAGTTCCTCAAAGGTCTCAACAAATCTTCTAATCCCGCAGAAATTGACGCTAAGGCAAAGGAGTTCACAAAACAATCTGCAGCACAAATTACAACCCTTCAGACTAGCCTTCAAAGCGATCCGGAAAAGATCGCAAATGCAACCAAATCCAAACAAGATCGAACACAAACATTAATTAATTTGATCATCAAATGCAGAAATGAAGTGGACGATGAAGCTGTAAAAAAAATCAACGATGCGATTACAGTCAAGATAAATGCAGCGAGCAACCTTAACATATCCAGATCCCACTCATTCAATGATACAGACCTTCCAAATACGGGAAGCGAAATCTGGCGACTCATGTACGATGCCGCTGAAAAATACAGTTCTGAGGAGGCATATCCTGGTGTGTCATTCCCTGACACTGAAAACATCGCTAAGTGCCTATTGTGTCAATCCGATCTTGATGTCAGCTCAAGAGAAAGACTAAAAAGATTTCGTGAATTTATCGAGGGCAAGGAACAGTCAAAACTTGATGATGCAGTTTCCGCTCAAAATCAGATCCTTGATCGATTAAATAAAATGGAAAAACTCACTACTGTTTTTAAGGCCTCCAAATCTGACATTGACGAATCGCCACATGATCTTTCTGAACAAACAAAAACTCTTTGTGATCTCTTAGAATCCAGATTACAGGCTCTCACGACAGCTATTGAAGATCAGAAGGCCCCTCAGATTGAACCATTCAGCGATAACCAAGAACTTATTTCGCAACTCAAAGATTTTAAGACCAATCTGTCTGAGCTAGAAAAACGCCAAAGAGCTCTTGTGTCTGATGATGCGAGAAAAAAAACGCAGTCCGAACTTGACGAGCTTCTTGCAATTAAGTGGGTTTCAGAAAATACCCCTGCCGTCAAAGGCTATCTTGAAGATCTAAAAACAAAGCATCAACTTGAATCATGTATCAGTGAAACACAAACGACCAAGATAACCACCCAGAGCACAAAGCTTTCAAAACAATTCATCACCGATCGGTTCATCAACTCATTCGACAAGGAAATCTCCAATCTCAACTTATGGACAATCAAACCTGAGCTACGAGAAGATCGTGGGCAAAAGGGAGAACTTCGATTCAAACTAGCAATCAAATCCTCACCCAAAGCACCATTGATTGATGTTGCCAGCGAAGGGGAGCAGCGATGCATTGCCTTGGCGGCATTTATGGCAGAACTTGCTCAGGCATCACACAAATCCGCTCTTGTATTTGACGATCCGGTTTCTTCACTCGACCACACTCATCGAACGGCTATCGCTAAGCGTCTTGCACAAGAAGCACAATTCCGACAAGTGATTGTGTTCACTCATGACACAGTATTTCTATTTGATCTTTGCGAGGCGGCCAAGAAACTCAAATGCAATCCAACATTGAGGCGCGTTGAATGGGCCAATATGAAACCAGGAAGCATCTCGGACGGATTGCCCTGGGACGCAATGCCTCCAAAACAACGAATTGACGAGCTTCAGAAAGACTGTTCAGCACTCAAGAAAAGCTGGCAGCCTAAGCCAAACGATGACAATAAGAAGGAAATTGCTGATATCTATGACAAACTACGAGCTACTGTCGAAAGGGTCGTTGAACAAGTGGCCTTAGCGGGCGTTGTCATTCGTTTCAAAAACTACATCAATCTGAGTGGTTTAGAAAAAATCCTACTACTGGACCAAAGCCACTGTGACGAGCTCAATCTGCTCTTCAAAAAATGTTGTGATGTTGTTAAATCTCACGACTCACCTCAGGGCCGGCAACAAGAATATCCCAACCCGGATGAGTTAACGATAGACATTGAATCTCTAAACTCTTTGCGAAAACAAATTACCGCACTCCACAAGGGACTGAAAAAAGCAAATGAAGAAGCGAACAAGAAAACACTCAGACTGAACTAGAATTGATAAGCCGAAAATCTATACCACTGACCTACTCCCCCTAATAAGCAGTCCTTTCTTTATGCCGACGGTTTCGTAGTGAACGACCAACGATTGGTTTGATGAGAGGGGGGGCATTCTCCCGTTTGATGGTCTCGGTTGGTCGGATTAATTAATTGGGCAGCTTTTTAGTTCAATGACATCACTGCAATCGGTTTAGGATTGTGTATCCAGTAGCCTTTTTATACAGGCAGATTGAGCATGTTCCAAAACAAAAGCCCACAGAATATTGCCCAGTGGCATACCCAGAAGAGAAACTTTGCACGGCGACGCCTTCGCATGATTCGTATGTTCTGGTGTACCAGGTGTTCAAAGCTTGTCATCATCATCTTTCCTCCTCATCTTGAGTTGCAAATACCTGTATTGGCTTCATCCGATACCGGAATACCTCGTAATCAATCTGTGAATATCTCGCTCGCTTCCTCGCTTTGTTGACCACGCGAAGAAGCGAGTGAAGCTGGCGTACAACAGGTTGATAGGGTTCAAATGGGATGTTCCAGAGTTCTTTGCGGAGACGATCCTCAGAGCGATGTACAGCAAGCTCTAAGAAATATGCCCTGAGCTGCAAATAGGTGTCCCGCTTGATTCGGATGCTTGGCCGCCAGATGCCTCGCCCGGAGCCTGCAATTTGCTTTCGGACACTCATTGAATAGTTATCAATGATGAGCGGCGTGCGCCTGGCATCCTTGATGGTCTCGGCTTCTGCGGTACGAAATGGGTGAGCCCCATCGGTGGCGATGAGCAGGAAGAATCGGCCAGTACGAAGATACCGGACACTCGCCCATCCAACCCGCTTTCGGCGTGCTCGCTCCCACTTGGTGATTCGGAGGTTGTACTTATCGAGAATGGCCTCATCAACACGGTGGGGGTCTTTGTGCTCAGGAATCTGCCCGGTCACATACCACCTGTACCCATGCGAGAACAGATTGGCGGCGACATACCGCCCCAGAC
>Ga0209344_10000253_pt1 | contig 106043 bp, 104 predicted proteins | sample Cruoilmetagenom6_FD_187293 | JGI IMG/M metagenome (GOLD analysis project Ga0209344, IMG submission 187293) | Oil polluted marine microbial communities from Coal Oil Point, Santa Barbara, California, USA - Santa Barbara Oil Seep Sample 6 (SPAdes)... | ecosystem: Environmental > Aquatic >...
GCCCCCCACGCCCCCCGGAGTATTTGGACCAAGAAGAAGGTCAGATCGTCTGATCATAGTCGCCGACGAGTGGTTCGGTACGGATGACGGCGTCGATATCGGCGAAGATGGCGCGCATTTCGGCCTCGGATTGCGCGCTTTCGCAGACCACCACAAGATTGGGGGTGTTGGACGAAGCGCGCACCAGGCCCCAGCTTCCGTTGTCAAGGATCACGCGGGCGCCGTTGACGGTGACCACCTCTTTGATCGGGCGCCCGGCAAGCGGTTCACCGGCCTCGTGTTTGGCGACCAGTTTGGCGACCAACCGGTCGAGCACCGCGTATTTTTCGGTATCGGCGCAAAAGGGCGACATGGTGGGCGTGGCCCAGGTTTGCGGCAGGGCGCGGCGCAGATCGGACATCGACACGCCTGGATTGCGATCCATCAGCTTGCAGATTTCCACCGCAACGCGCAGGCCGCAATCATAGCCCCGGCCAATCGGCTCTGCCAGAAAGTAGTGGCCGGATTTCTCGAACCCCGCCAGTGCGCCAAGTTCCTTGACCCGGCGTTTCATATGGCTGTGACCGGTCTTCCAGTAATCCGCCTTGGCGCCGTACTTGATCAGCTCGGGATCCGAGGCAAACAGGCCGGTTGATTTTACATCGGCCACAAAGGTGGCGCCGGGGTGGATCTTGCTAAGGTCGCGGGCCATGATCACGCCCATCTTGTCGGCAAAGATCTCTTCGCCCTCGTCATCCACCACACCGCAGCGGTCGCCGTCGCCGTCAAAGCCAAGCGCGAAATCGGCGCCGGTGGCACGCACGCTATCGGCCATATCGTGCAGCATTTCCATTGCTTCGGGGTTCGGGTTGTAATGCGGAAAGGTGTAATCCAGCCGGTTATGGCTTGGCACCACCTCGACGCCGATGCGCTCAAACAGCTCGGGCGCAAAGGCAGATGCGGTGCCATTGCCGGTGGCGCAGACGACGCGCAGTTTGCGGGTCATGCGGAAATCGCCAACGAGATCGTCAAGATAGGCCTCGCGCAGCCCATCGACGAATTCATAGGCCCCGCCCGGACGTGGCACACCGCGGCCTTCAAGCACGATATCGCGCAGTTCCGACATCTCGTCGGGGCCGTGGGTCAGCGGGCGCTCAAAGCCCATCTTGACGCCGGTCCAGCCATTGGGATTATGGCTTGCGGTGACCATGGCCACGGCGGGCACATCAAGGTGGAATTGCGCGAAATAGGCCATCGGGCTAACCGCCGGGCCGATATCCTTGACGGTAATCCCGGCCTGCATCAGGCCAAGCATCAGCGCGTTCTTGATCGACAGCGAATAGTCGCGATAGTCATTGGCAACCGCGATGACGGGCGCAATGCCGCGCGCCTGCATCTGGGTGCCAAGCCCGAGGCCAAGCGCGGTGATGCCGGGCAGGTTGATCTGGTCGGGATATTGCCAGCGGGCGTCATATTCGCGAAAGCCCGCAGGAACAATCATCGGATCGCGCAGAAAGTCCCAGGTGTTGGGGGTGACATCGGGCCTCGGTTTGATCACGGCAATCTTCCTGTTTCTCAAAGGTGGATTGGATTGGCCTTGGCCAGACGGTCAAACTGCATCAAGGTGCTGATCAGCGCGGGCATCTGTGCCAGCGGGATCATATTGGGCCCATCCGAAGGCGCGGTATCGGGGGCTTCGTGGGTCTCGATAAAGACCGCAGCGATGCCAAGCGAGACGGCGGCGCGTGCCATGACGGGGGCAAATTCGCGCTGTCCGCCGGAGCTTCCGCCTTTGCCGCCGGGCTGTTGCACCGAATGGGTGGCATCCATCACCACCGGGTAGCCGGTGGCGGCCATTTGCGGCAATCCGCGCATGTCTGTCACAAGGGTGTTGTAGCCAAAAGAGGTGCCGCGTTCGGTCAGCATGATCCGGGTATTGCCGGTGCTTTCGATCTTGGACACCACATTGGGCATGTCCCAGGGGGCAAGAAACTGGCCCTTCTTGACGTTGATCACCGCGCCGGTTTCGCCCGCCGCGATCAAAAGATCGGTCTGACGGCAGAGAAATGCCGGGATTTGCAACACATCCACGACCTCGGCCACCGACGCGCATTGATCGGGCAGGTGCACATCGGTCAGAACCGGCAGCCCGAGCGCCTCCTTGACCGATTGCAGCACCTTAAGGCCCGCATCGACGCCAAGCCCGCGCTTGCCCGAGAGAGAGGTGCGGTTGGCCTTGTCAAAGCTGCCCTTGAAGATCAGCTGCGCGCCAAAGGCGGCGCAGGCCTCTTGCAGGGTGCCGGCAATCATCTGGGCGTGATCGGCGGATTCAAGCTGGCAGGGGCCGGCAATCAGCGCCAGAGGCTGATCATTGGCAATCGCGAGCCCGTTTAGGTCAATTTTATGCATATTTATGACGATACCTGTTCGCGCAGCACAGAGGCGGTGAGTGAGATCATCAGGTAGATACCAGAAAAGATCAGAAAGGCCAGTATCGTGTTTTCAAACGAGCGTGGATAAGACGCATCCTGCGAGGGCAGGGGGCGCACGCTGACGGTTAGATAGCGGACCTGTTTGTTGGCCTCGACTTCAGACTGGCGCTTGGCCTCAAGTGCGGATTGCAGCACCAGATCAGCGGTCGCAAGATCGGCCTGCGCCATCTGGATCGCCGCGGTTTTGGACGCCAGAGAACTTCCGCCTTCAGCCGCCTGGGTCAGTCGTGCCTTTTGTCTCGTAAGCTCGGCCTGAAGGATAACAATCTCGCTTTCAAGCGCCTCGACCTTCGCGCGGTTGGGGCGTGCGTTGTTAAGCTGGATGTTCAGGGCAAGCTGCTTTTCCTGTAGCTGCAATTCGACTGTACTGATCAGGCTGCGGATACCTGCGATCTCACCTTCGGGATCGAGAATGCTGTCCTCTTGCAGGGACACAAGCATCTGCTGGGCGGCGCGACGATCGGCCTTGGCCTGATCCAGGCTTTCGATTGCGGTTTTGACGGCGTCTTGACGTTTTTCCTGGCTGAGTTCGTCGACGCGCTCTTCGGCATAGGTGATAAGGTGTTCGGAAAATTCGGCGCTGACCGTCGGGTCGGCGGTAGAAACCTCCATACGGATCACGCCTTCGGTCGGATCATAGCCGAGTTTGACGTATTTCTTGTAGAGGCTGTAGGCAGATTCATTGCTGGCATCCGGATCCAGACGCTGAAGCGGGTCGATCCAGGGCTGGCTGAAATGCGAGCGAAAGCCGACATCGCCATCAAGGCGCAGCATGGCATCCTTGGATTGGAGATATTCCTGCGTGGCAATCGCATCCTGCCCGGTTGCAAACTGGCTGGGCAACAGCCCGCCAAGGCCACCGGCGCTGCCGCCGCCATCGGCCGAGAGGATAAGAAAGGCGGATTTGGTCGAATACATCGGCGTGGCGATGGCATAAAAATAATAGCCCACGACGAGTGTCGGCAGCATCACAAAGGCCATCAGCCGCGACATCAAGAGCATAAGCTTGCGGCGGCGGCGGCGACCGATATCGCGCTGAATCGCCATGATCTCTTCGGCCCGCCGGTCGGCTGGGCTAAACTCGGTGCTTGGCAGGGTCTGGCGCGCCGCCGGTATGGTTTGCGGTAGCTGTACCCGCTGGTCTTCGGTGGTCTCGACGGGTGCGGTTTTGGGGCGCCCGTCGGTCGCCACCAATTCAAGGATATTGGCACGCTGGAACGGGTCAATGCCGCGCACCCGCAACAGGCGTACCGCGTCGAAATCAGAGGTCGGGGCAAGCCCGTGCTTTTGTGCCATGCGCCGCGCCATGCGCAGCTGACGACCGGTCAGCCCCTCTTGGCGGATCTCGTCAATCGTCTGGGCGGTGCCCATTTCGCGCGCCGAGGCGACTTGACCGCTGCGGGCGCCTTCGGGGGGGGGCGTCGCGTCCTGAGGGGCGTCGGGAATGCCGGTTTGTTCCCCGGTTGAATGCGGCACGGTGTCGGGCGCCCTGTGCGCCGCGGCGGGTCCGGTTTGCTGCGGCGCAGAGCTGCGGCGGATCCGGAACTTTCTAGCCTTGGGTTTCGTAGTCATAAAGGTGCTTCGCCTCTTCCAAGGTATCAAACATATAAAGTTGCCCGCCCATCAGAACCGCAGCAGAGCGGGCGAATTTTTCAAGCGTCTGGGGCTGGTGCGACACAATTATCACGGTGGTGGTGCGCAATCGCTCTTTGAGGATTTCGCCAGCTTTGCGGTTGAATTCAACGTCGGTCGAGCTGGGCATGCCCTCGTCGATCAGATACATATCGAAATCCAGCGCCAACATCAGCGAAAATGTAAACCGAGACCGCATGCCCGAGGAATAGGTGCCAAGCGGCTGGTCGAAATATTCGCCAAGATTGCACATCCAGCGGCAAAAGGATTCGATATAGTCGGGATCAAGGCCATAAAGCCGGGCAATATAGCGCGAGTTCTCAAGTGCCGACAGTCGGCTGACAACCCCGCCCATGAACCCCAGAGGAAAGGAAATGCGACAGCCGCGCCGGATTTCGCCCTCATCCGGTTTTTCGAGGCCGGCCATCATGTTGATCAGCGTGGTCTTGCCGGTGCCGTTGGGGGCGAGAATGCCAAGGCTTTTGCCAAGCTCGACGCGAAACGACACCCGGTCAAGGATCACCTTGTGCTGGGTGCCTGTCCAGAAGGACTTGCTCACATTTTCGAACTCGAGCATCAAATCGCCCCGGTTTCACACTGCTCCCCCGTTCTAGCGGGGTTTTATTAACGACGGCCTAGTCACGTTTTGCACGCATTATGGCCGATCCAGACCCATCATGCCAATGAAACGCGGCGATTTTATGCCGCAGGCGGAAAAAAATGCAACGACCCGCCCCAAGCGTTGCGTCCGGGTGACGCCGGGTGGATTTAGCGCGACGGCCTGCAAGGGTGCAATTGCCCCGGCGGGCGGGCTGCGCTAGGAGCGATATTATTGCCCTGTGCCAGAGAAGTCCCATGAGCCGTATTTGCCATATCGAACTGGATGATGCCAACCTGGCGCCGCCGACGCCCGAGATCGAACAAGAGCGCAAGGTGGCCATGTATGACCTGATCGAGGAAAACAGCTTTGATCTGCCTGCGCGCGATGGTCGCGCGGTGCCGGATGGCCCGTATCGCCTCGCGCTGTCGATCCGCGACAAGCGGCTGGTGTTCGATATCCGCACCGAAGCCGGGGAACTTGCGGCAGAGTTTCACCTCTCGCTGAGCCCGTTTCGCCAGGTGGTCAAGGATTACTGGTCGATCTGCGAAAGCTATTTCGACGCGGTCAAGAACATGCCGCCAAGCCAGATCGAGACCATCGATATGGCGCGCCGCGGGATCCACAATGAGGGCGCGCGCGTTCTGGGGGAACGTCTTGAGGGCAAGGCCGAGGTCGACAACGATACCGCGCGCCGCCTGTTCACGCTGATCTGCGTGCTGCATTTCGGGGGCTGACGGCATGCCCGACCCGCTGCCGCATTCGGTTTTGTTTTGCTGCGATCACAATGCCGTCCGCTCGCCCATGGCCGAGGGGATCATGAAAAAGTTTTATGGCACAGACACCTATGTGCAATCGGCAGGTGTCAAGAGTGACATGGAAATCGACGGGTTCAGCATTGCGGTGTGCCGTGAAATCGGGGTCGAGCTTGACCGCCACCGCACCCGGAGCTTTGACGAGATGGAAGAGTGGGGCGATGATCTTTCGTCTTTCGATGTGATCGTCGCCCTAAGCCCGGCAAGCCAGCGGCGCGCGCTGGAGCTGACGCGGTTTTTCCATCTTGACGTGGTTTACTGGCCGATTTTGGACCCGACCGGCCTTGCCCAGACCCGCGAGGCCCGGCTAGAGGCCTATCGCAAGACCCGCGATCAGATCATTGGCCACCTGCAACAGCGTTGGGGCCTGCCCGGAGAACAGATATGAACAGCACCGTCAAAGCCTATTTCGATGCCTTCAATCGCGGCGATGTGCCCGCGATGCTGGCCTGTGTGTCCGAGGATGTGTCGCATTACGTCAACGAGGGCAAGCTGCGCCCCGGCAAGGACATGTTTCGCGACTTTTGCGAGCATATGAACCGCTGTTATCGTGAAGAGCTGACCGATATGGTGATTTTCGACGCCGAGGGCGGCACCCGCGCAGCGGCGGAATATATCGTCAACGGCACCTATCTTGAGACCGACGAGGGCCTGCCCGAGGCGAATGGTCAGACATACCGTCTGCCTGCGGGGTCGTTCTTCACGCTCAAGGACGGGCTTATCACGCGCGTGGTGACTTATTACAATCTTGCCGATTGGACGGCACAGGTCACTTGATCCGGGTTGCGCGGCTGACCGGGGCGGCGCTTGCGGCGGTGCTTGCCGATGTGGCGGCGCTTCGAATCGCGGTGTTTCGTGATTTCCCTTATTTATATGACGGCGATCTCGCTTACGAGGAACGCTACCTTCGGACCTATCGTGACAGTGACGACGCCATTCTGGTCGGCGCTTACGACGGCACGCGCCTTGTCGGGGCCGCGACCGGCACCCCGATGGAGGATCACGCCGACGATTTCGCCGCCGCCTTTGACCGGCAGGGCATCGCCTTGAGCGACATCTTTTATTGTGCCGAAAGCGTGCTCTTGCCCGGCTATCGCGGGCAGGGGATCGGGCATCGGTTTTTTGAGGCACGCGAGGATCACGCCCGCGCGCTCGGGCGCAGCCATTGCGCCTTTTGCGCGGTGGTCCGGCCTGCGGACCATCCCCTTCGGCCCGAGGGATACCGCCCGCTTGACCGGTTCTGGCGCAAGCGGGGCTATGCGCCGCTCAAGGGCGCGGTCGCGCAGTTCCGCTGGAAGGATACCGATCAGGGCGCAGAGGTCGCCCACCCGCTCCAATTCTGGATGCGGACCCTTTGACGCCTATGGGAATTCTGCCACTTTTCATGAAATTGCCGAAGTTCTGCTGGCAAAGGGTCACTGGTCTTTGCTAGTCACAACGGGCCGGGGGGCAACAAATCAGGAGCGTGCTTGATGACGCGTTTTATTGTCTTGGCCCTTGGCCTCTGTGCGGGTCTGTCGACGATGGCTCTGGCCGAAGGCCGGGAGCGGATCGGCTATGGGGTGCTTTTCACCAACGATGTGATTGGCGATACCAAAGACCGCTGGCGTACCGGATCGGTGGCGTCGAGCCGGGTCTGGGCGGATGGCTGGAACGGCGCGGCCCCTGCGGGGGTCGGAGATCTGCTGGAATTCCGGTTCAACGGCGAGGTTATCGCGCCCGAAGACCTTTCGCGCCCGGCCGTTCAGGACAGACCGTTCGTTGGCGCGCTAAGCTTTGGGTTGCACACGCATTTCAAACCGGCGTGGATCGAATACAGCGCGGGCGCCGATCTGATTGTCACCGGCTCGCAGACCGGGCTGGATGATTTTCAGGATTTCATCCATGACATCGTTGGCGAGCGCAATATCAGCAGCAATGTGCGACGCGATCAGGTCGATAACGCGTTTCGCCCCTCCGGCGTGTTCGAGGCGGGGCGCGAGTTCAACTTTGGCATGGCACGCATCCGCCCCTTTGCCGAGGCACGGGTGGGCGTCGAGGATCTGGTGCGCGCCGGGGCCGATATCACCATCGGAATGCTGACACGCAATGAATTGATGGTCCGCGAGCCGGTGACCGGGCAACGCTATCGCGTGGTGCGCGCCGACCGCCCCGGCCTGGCCTTTGTCCTGGGGGGCGATATCGCCTATGTCGACAAAAGCGATTACCTGCCCGCGCGCAGCGGCATCACGATCACCGAGGATCGCGCCCGCCTGCGCGGCGGGGCCCATTGGGAAGGCCGCAGGGGCGGCTCTCTGTTTTATGGTGTGACATGGCTGAGCGAGGAATTCGACCAGCAGAGCGACGGCCAGGTTGTCGGATCTGTGCAGTTTAGGTTGCGTTTCTGACAAAAGTTTCAATGAGGGCTTTTCAGAGTGATTCGGCTTTGTTAAGCTTTTAGTAATAAAAAAACGATGAGGCAGGCAGTAGGGTTATGGGAACGGGCTTTCGGGGCACGTTCGTCATCTCCTGGTCGCAAACGAAGTTAGATGGTCTGAGACCTGCATCCGTGCAGGCGCTTTCTGTTGGGGTCACCTGGTCCTGGCATGGCGATACCGTGCGGGTGGACGGGCCAAATGAATTGCTGCGACTCGAGATGTCGGATGGCGAAGCCGTGAACCGCAAACGTGCGGCACGGATGGTACGGCGCCTTGTGGGCGCTGCAATGAATAATACACGCGACCTGGATCGGGTCGAGGTGGCAGACCCCCTTATGGATATCGGGTTCGTCGTGACCGACGGTACGCGGAGCTATACGGTGACGATCATCGAGGTCGGCGGCGGCGGTGCGCCGCTGCTGATGTTCCACGACGATATTCCGCCGGTCGGGCGCGAAATGTGGGTGGTGCATCACTCGTTGGAGGGCATGCGCGGGGCCTCGACCGGACCAGCCAGCGGCGGGGTGATCTGTTTCACCCCCGGCACGCGAATTGAAACCCCCGATGGCCCGCGCCTTGTGGAAGAGCTGCGCGAAGGCGACCGGGTTCAGACCAAGGATAACGGTGCCGAGGAAATCCAGTGGATCGGTAGCCGCCGGATGACCGGCGCGCGCCTGTTTGCGATGCCCAAGCTGCGGCCTGTTCGCCTTCGCGCCGGATCGCTTGGGATTGACCGGCCGGATGCGGAACTGCTTGTGTCGCCCGAACACCGGCTTTTGGTGCAGGGCGATGTGGCGCGGGCACTGTTCAACACGACCGAGGTTCTGGTGACGGCGCGCGATCTTATCAATAATGACACGGTGAGCGTCGATCTGGCGTCGCGCGAGGTGACCTATATTCACCTCTTGTTGCCTTGCCATCAGATCATCTGGGCCAACGGCGTGGAAACCGAAAGCTTTCACCCCGCAAGCGCCGCACTTTCAACCCTTTCGGACGCGGATCGCGGGCGATTGCTTGCGCTCAATCCAAATCTGGAGCTTGAGCCGCAACTTTATGGCGGCTTTGCGCGACGTTGTCTGAACGGGTCGGAGGCGGCGATACTTGCTCATGAGGCGGCCTAGGGTCGGGTGTTGAACGGGGACGTCGCCCCGTGCCGCCCTTCGGGTGCTGTTTTTGAGTATTTTTGCCAAGAAGAAGCCCCTGTCCGGTAGTGGTTGACAGCAGGGTCCGGCGCTGTATAAGCGCGACTTCATTGGTGTTGGTGGCCCCTGCAAGGGGATGCCTGTCGGGACCCTGTCGAAAGATAAGGCCAAAGGACAACGCCCTTCACACTTTTACGAAGGAGATCAGCCGTGACAAAACGCACGTCTGCCAAGTACAAAATTGACCGCCGCATGGGCGAAAACATCTGGGGCCGCCCCAAATCGCCCGTCAATCGCCGTGAATATGGCCCCGGCCAGCACGGTCAGCGCCGCAAGGGTAAAATCTCTGACTTTGGTCTTCAGCTGCGCGCCAAGCAAAAGCTTAAGGGCTATTACGGCGATCTGACCGAAAAACAGTTCCGTCGCATCTTTGCCGAGGCCGAGCGTGTCAAAGGCGATACCGGCGAGAACCTGATTGGTCTGCTTGAGCGCCGTCTTGACGCGGTTGTCTATCGCGCCAAATTCGTTCCCACCATGTTTGCCGCACGTCAGTTCGTGAACCACGGCCATGTCAAGGTGAACGGTCAGCGCGTGAACATCCCCTCGTATCGCGTGAAAGAGGGCGACGTGATCGAAGTGCGTGATCGCTCCAAACAGATGACCGTTCTGCTGGAAGCCGTGCAACTCGCCGAGCGTGACGTTCCCGATTACATCGACGCGGATCACTCAAAGATGGTTGCCACTTTCGTGCGTCAGCCGGGCCTGTCGGATGTGCCCTATCCGGTGCTGATGGAACCGAACCTCGTTATCGAATTCTACGCGCAGAACTAGGTTTTCTGTTTATGTGTCAGAGGCCGCGACGGGAAACCGCCGCGGCCTTTTTTGTTTGGTACTGGTCAAGGGGCGGTGCCAAAGCTAGAACGTCGCTTGGGGGATTTTTTTAATGACCAAGATTATACCGCAGCCCGGCATTCTAAAGATTGCGCCCTATCAGGGGGGGGCGTCGCATGTCGAGGGTATGACCAATGTGGTCAAGCTCAGCTCGAACGAGAACCCGTTCGGCCCCTCTGATGCGGCCAAAGAGGCATTTCGCAAGGCGGCCTATGAGTTGCACCGGTATCCCTCGACCGATCACGCGAGCCTGCGGGCCGCGATTGGCGAGGTGCATGGGCTTGACCCCGAGCGGATCGTTTGCGGTGTCGGCAGCGACGAGATCATTTCGTTTCTCTGTCAGTCCTACGCTGGGCCGGGCGATGAGGTGATCCATACCGAGCACGGCTTTGCCATGTACCGCATCAGCGCCCTAGCCAATGGCGCCACCCCCGTCGAGGTGCGCGAGCGCGAGCGGGTAACCGATGTCGATGCGATCCTGGCGGCCTGTAATGACAACACCCGGCTGGTGTTTATTGCCAACCCCAACAACCCCACCGGCACGATGGTGGGCGAGGCCGATCTTGCGCGGCTCGCCCAGAACCTGCCCGAACGGGCGCTTTTGGTGATTGACGGCGCTTATGCCGATTATGTCGATGGGTATGACGGCGGTGCGGGCCTTGTCGAGGCGCGCGAGAACGTGGTGATGACGCGCACGTTTTCCAAGCTTTACGGGCTTGGCGGGTTGCGCGTCGGTTGGGGCTATGGGCCGCAGCATGTGGTTGATGTGCTCAACCGGGTGCGCGGGCCGTTCAACCTTAGCCATGCGGCGCTTGTCACCGCCGAGGCGGCAGTGCGCGATACCGAGTGGGCCGCGAAGTGCCGCGATGACAACACCCGCATGCGGGCCTGGCTTGCCGAGGCCCTGGCGGGCTATGGCGTAGCGTCGGACACCTCGACCGGGAATTTCATCCTGGCAAGGTTTTCCGAACGTGCCGAGGCCGAGGCCTGTGACGCGCATCTGCAATCCGAGGGGCTTATCGTGCGCCGGGTGGCGGGGTATAACCTGCCGCATTGCCTGCGGATCACGGTCGGCGACGAGCCAAGCTGTCGCCGTGTGGCACATGCGATTGGCCAGTTCATGGGGCGCGCGCGATGAGCGTGATTTATGAGCGTGTGGCGCTGATCGGGCTTGGCCTGATTGCCTCGTCCATGGCGCATGCGATCCGGCGTGCGGGCGTGGCGAGCGAGATTACGGGCTATGCCCGCTCGGCCGAGACCCGCGATGTGGCGCGCGACATCGGGCTGTGTGACCGGGTGTGTAACAGTGCCGCCGAGGCCGCGCAGGGCGCCGATCTTGTGGTGCTTTGCGTTCCCGTCGGCGCGATGGGCGGCGTGGCCGCCGAGATTGCCCCCGCCCTGAAACCCGGTGCCACGGTAAGCGATGTCGGATCGGTCAAACGTGCGGTGATTGACGCTGTCGCCCCGCATCTGCCCGAGGGCGTGCATTTCGTGCCCGCCCATCCGCTGGCCGGGACCGAGCATTCGGGGCCGCGGTCCGGCTTTGCCGAACTGTTTGACAACCGCTGGTGTCTGATTGTGCCGCAGACGGGAAGCGACCGCGCGGCGGTAACCCGGCTAGAGAGCTTTTGGCAGGCTCTGGGCTCGCATACCGATGAGATGGAGGCCGATCATCACGATCTGGTGTTGGCTGTCACAAGCCACGCGCCGCATCTTATTGCCTATACGATGGTTGGCGTGGCCGATGATCTGCGCCGGGTGACCGACACTGAGGTGATCAAGTATTCCGCTGCGGGCTTTCGCGATTTCACCCGGATTGCGGCCAGTGATCCGACCATGTGGCGCGATGTGTTTCTGAACAACAAAGAGGCGACGCTTGAGATTCTTGGCCGGTTCACCGAGGAACTTTTTGCGTTGCAGCGGGCGATCCGCATTGGGGACGGTGATCACCTGCATGCCTATTTCACCCGCACGCGCGCGATCAGGCGCGGAATTGTCGAGGCCGGGCAGGACACCGATGCGCCAGATTTTGGCCGGGGGCGGAAAACATGAGGCGGCTTGCCCTAAGCCTTGGGATCGGGCTAAGCGCGCTTGCCACGGGGTGCGGGCGCGGTGACGATCAGACCGTGAGCCGCAATACTGGCGGGTTGTGCGGGCGTCCGGCCCTTGCGGGCGAGGTCATTGGCCCACTCAGCAATCCCGTCGATGGCTGTGGCTCTGATCATGCGGTCCGGCTTGAGGCGGTGGGCGCGATCCGGCTGAGCCAGCCCGCGACGATGGATTGCCCGACGGCGCGTGCGCTTGAAACCTGGGTTACGAAAAGTGCAAAGCCAGAGGTCGGACGCATGGGCGGTGGTCTGAGCGGGTTGCGGGTTGTGGCGCATTACGCCTGTCGCACACGTAACAACCGGCCCGGCGCGCGGATTTCCGAACACGGTCGGGGCAAGGCGATTGATATCGCGGCGCTGCAATTGCGCGATGGGTCGGAAATTGCGGTGCTGCGCGATTGGGGGCAGGGGCCGCGCGGCCGGATTTTGCGCCGCACGCACAAAGCCGCCTGCGGGCCGTTCGGCACGGTGCTTGGCCCCAATTCGGACCGTCACCACCGGGACCATTTCCATTTTGACACCGCGTCGCATCGCGGCGGTCCCTATTGCCGGTAAATCTGGTGTCGAACCGCCCTTGGCGGTCCGATCCGCCGGGGGCTGTGCCCCCGGACCCCCCGGATATTTGGAGCCAGGAGAAGGCTGATCTTCGCGGGACATGCACGATAAAACAAAGAGATAGGGCGGAGGTTGGACCCTTTTTTGGCGCAATCCGCCCTAGCGCAGGCGCAGCACCGGGGCAGGGCCAAGCGGGATCGGGCCGAGCATGACACGCCCATTGCGCAGGCTGAGCGGGATGTCGAGGGTTTGCGGATTGCCCGCCATTTGCGCCATCATCGACAGGCCGGATTCAAGGCTTTGCGCGAGGGAATCCGGCACGGCCCCTGCGGTCACGGCAAGTTCAAGAATATCGCGCCAGTTGCGGGCTTTGATTGTGATCTCGCCGGTCGGTTGACCGACGGCATCTATCGAGACCTCGCCCGCGGCCTGAAGCTGAAGCTGGCCCCATGTGGCATCGGCGAGGTCGAGCTTGATATGGGTGGGCTGGGGGCGTGCGTCCTCGATGGCGCTGCGATCCCAGGGTTTGTCGAACCACACACTCAGATCGGCGCGCACCCCGGCAAGCTGTGTCGGCAGGGAATTTTGCGGATCAAGCCGGGCGCGCCACGGGGTTGACGGGCTCAGGCCCCTGGCCGAAAGACCAAAGCGATAGGTGGCCTCGCCGTTGCGCTCGGCCGCGAGGGTGAGCGCGGTGAGCGCGGTCGTCTCGTCAGGGCGCCGGGCCGGGGCGACGCGCAGGAATTCGGCCGTCAGGGTGGCGCGCTCTGGGGCAAGTGCGGTGTTTGGGGCCAGAACCAGACTTGCGCGCATATCGGTGCTCTGGACACGGAATTTATCCTGTGGCGTCGCAAAAAGCTGATCATCGGGCCAGACGGCAATCACGTGATTGGGGCGATAGCTTAGCGCCAGGATCTGGAAAAACGGCGCCTCCCAGGCAAGGCCGGTATCGGGATCGGCAAGGGCAAGATCGCGAAAGCTTGTGTCAAATCGGTTGGGAAAACCCTGAACCGAAAGATCAGAGGTTTCGGCCACCCAACCCTCGGCGCGGCGGGTGTCAAACCACTGGCCGAACGCCTGTTGCAGGCCCTGTTGGCCGACAAACCAATAGCCCGACCAGCCCAGAGTGGCGATCACGATCAATGTCAGCAATGCTCTCATCTGCAAGCGCCCCTTTCATGCCCTCTTGGGATGGTGTTTATAGGGGCAAAAGCACGAGGAACAGCAAAATGACAATGTGGGTTTTCGGCTATGGGTCGCTGGTCTGGAACCCCGGTTTCGAGGCGCGGGACCGGGTGATCGCAAGCTTGCCCGGCTATCACCGAAGTTTCTGCATGCGCAGCATTCACCACCGCGGCACCGATGAAAACCCCGGCCTTGTTCTTGCGCTTGACGAGGCGCCGGGCGCGGTCTGTCATGGGGTCGCCCTGTCGGTGCCGCCGGAAAAAGCGGGTGAGGTGCTTGAGTATCTGCGCGAGCGCGAGCTGATCTCTTCGGCCTATATCGAGAAGGTGCTGGATATTACCCTTGCCGATGGTCGCCGCGTCGAGGCCGTGACCTATGTGATCGACCCTGATCACGTGCAATATTGCGGCGGTCTGGACCTTGAAGAACAGGCCGGCATCATCGCCCGTGCGGTGGGCGGGCGCGGGCCCAACACCGAATATCTGTTTAACACCGCCGACCATCTTGACCAGCTTGGGATCATGGACCGCGATCTAGACTGGCTGGTGCGCAGGGTGCGCCATCTGGCTGGATAAATCCTTGGCTTGTCAGGTCTTACCGCGTAGGGTTGGGCCAATAATTCAAGTGTCGGGAGCGTCCAGATGGACCAGCCGGACCGCGAGGTCGAGCCACAGTTTTCACATCCCGTTCGCCAGATCGTGCTTATGCTGCTCGTTCTGGGGCTGACCGGGCTTGGCGCCTTTGTCGCCTTGCCGCGGGTTCTGCCTGTGTTTCAGGCAAATCCCTGGCTAAACGGGTTTATCGTTTTCGTCTTTCTGATCGGGGTTATCGCCTGTTTCTGGCAGGTATTTCAGCTGATCGGATCGGCGCGCTGGATTGAAGGTTTTGTCGCCCAGACACCGGGGCACGAGCTGACCACTCCGCCGCAATTGCTGGCGCCGCTGGCGACGATGCTGCGCTCGCGCGGCAAGCGGATGCAGATCGCCTCGACCTCGGCGCGCTCGATCCTTGATTCCGTGGCACAGCGCATCGATGAGGTGCGGGATATCACGCGCTATATCGTCAATATGTTGATTTTCCTTGGGCTTTTGGGCACCTTCTATGGGCTGGCAACGACCGTTCCCGCCGTGGTGGATACCATCCGAAGCCTCGCGCCGCAAAATGGCGAAGGCGGGGTTGAGGTGTTCAACCGCCTGATGACTGGCCTTGAGGCCCAGTTGGGCGGCATGGGGGTGGCGTTTTCCTCGTCGCTTCTGGGGCTTGCGGGATCGCTTGTGGTTGGCTTGCTGGAACTCTTCGCAGGCCACGGCCAGAACCGGTTTTACCGAGAGCTTGAGGAATGGATGTCGACCATCACGCGGGTCGGCTTTGCCAGCGGTGATGGCGAGGGCGGCAGCGAAACCGACGCCATGACCCATGTGCTTGACCATATGGCGGATCAGATGGACAGCTTGCAGGCGGTGATCACCCAATCGGATGTCAGCCGTGCCATGGTCGATCAAAAGCTGGGCGTGCTGGCGGATTCAATTGAACGGCTGACCCACCGGATGAGCGACAGCAACCCGGTGCAAAGCGCATTGATGCGGATGGCCGAGGGGCAGGAACGCCTGATCCAGACGCTGGAAAACCGCGAGAGCGCTGGCCACGAGAGCCTTGATGCCGAAAGCCGGATGCGGCTGCGCTCGATCGACGTGCAAATGCTGCGGATTCTGGAAGAGATAAGCGCCGGACGGCAGGAAACCATGACCGAGTTGCGCACCGATCTCGCGGCCCTGACCCGCGTGCTTAATCAGGGGCGGGCCACGCCCGAGCGACGCAGCCGACCCTTTGGCAGCCTTGCCGATCCGGACAAGACCGGGGAGAGCTGAGCATGGGCCTGTCGCGGCGCACCGGAGCACGGTTTCAGGGCTCGATCTGGCCGGGATTTGTGGATGCAATGACCGGGCTTTTGCTGGTGTTGATGTTCGTTCTGACCATCTTCATGGTGGTGCAATTTGTCCTGCGCGAAGAGATTAGCGGTCAGGCCACCAAGCTTGATGCGCTCGGGGCCGAAGTGGCGGCGCTGTCGCGCGCCCTTGGGCTTGAGCGGGATCGCAGCACCGATTTGCAAGACCGGGTTGGCACGCTGACCGCGACATTGGGCGAGGCGCGCGCGCGTCAGGAAGAGCAGGCGACGCTGATCGACACGCTACGCGCCCGGACGGCAGCACAAACAGCGGCCCTGGACGAGGCCGAAACCCGGATCGCCAGTTTTGAGGAACAGGTTGCCGGTCTCTTGTCAGAACGCGACCTCGCGCAGGGCCGGATTGCCGATCTGGAGGGTGAGCGCGACACGCTTTTATCCGAACAGGAGACCTTGCAACTGGCGCTGGCCGGCCTGCGCGACGAGGTTGATGCACAGGCTGAGGCCGCGCGCCTTGCCGCCGCGCGCCGCGAAGCACTTGAGGCCCTGGCAGAGGGCCTGCGCCGTCAGAACGCCGCAACCGAGGCCACGCTTGGCAACGAGGTGGCCGCGCTGGAGGCCGAGTTGAGCGAGCAGGAACAGGCCCGCCTGGCCGAGGCCGCAGCCGCAGAGGCCTTGCGAAAGCGGCTGACGGGGGCACAGGCCGAGCTGACCTCGATGACATTGGCGCTTGAGGAACAGCGCAAGCGCGCCGAGGAAACGCTGACCCTGCTGGCCGCCGCAGAGGATGCGCGTGCGGATCTCGACAATCAATTGGTCGCCGCGCTTTTGGCGCAAGACGAGGTGGCCACACAGCTTGTGGGCAGCGAGGCCACGCTTGCCGCGAAAGACGCCGAGATCGCCGGTTTGAAAACCGCCTTGGCCGAGGCCCGAAGCGGGCAGGCCGAGGTCAACGATACGCTCGGGGCGACGCAGGATGACCTTGGCCGCGCCGAGGCGAGGGTGGCCGAGCTTGAACAGGCTCTGGCCCGCGCCCTGGTCGAGGCCGAGGCGGCCAAAGGCGAGGCGATGGATGCCGATGAGGTGCGCCAACAGTTGACGGCGGCATTGGCGGCCAAGCTTGCGGCGCAAAATCAGGCCGAGCAACAGATGAGCACCGCAGAGGAGCGCGCCACCCTATTGGCAGAGGCGCGCCGACGTCTGGCGGATCAACAGGAACTGGCCAGTGAGGCGCAAAAACAACAGGCCCTGCTCAATCAACAGGTTGCCGCCCTGCGCCAGCAACTTTCGGGGATTCAGGCGTTGCTGGATGATGCCAAGGTGCGCGAGGCGGCAAATGAGGTACAGCTTCAGTCGCTTGGCAATGAGTTGAATACAGCCCTAGCGCGGGTGGCATCCGAGGAACGCCGCCGCCGGTTGCTGGAAGAAGAAAAGCGCCGCCTTGCCGAGGCAGAAAAAGAGAACCTTGAAAAATACCGCTCCGAGTTTTTCGGACGGTTGCGTGATCTGCTGGGGCAGCAAGAGGGCGTGCGTATTGTTGGCGACCGCTTCGTGTTCTCCTCTGAGGTTCTGTTCGCGCCGGGCGAGGCGCGGTTGTCGTCCGCCGGGGAAGGCGAGATCGCCAAGGTGGCGGGCATCCTGCGCAATGTGACCAATGAAATTCCAGAGGGCATCGACTGGGTGCTACAGGTCGATGGGCATACAGATAATGTGCCGCTGATCGGCGGGGCGCAATTCGCCGACAACTGGGAGCTAAGCCAGGCGCGCGCCCTGTCGGTGGTGCGCTATCTGGTCGGGGCGCTCGATTTCCCGGCGGACCGTCTGTCGGCAAACGGGTTTGGAGAATATCAGCCGATCAACCCCGCAAACACGTCAGAGGCGCGTGCGCAGAACCGTCGGATCGAACTAAAGCTGACCGGGAAATAGGCGGGCGGATGTCAGGGCGCGACGGTGATATCCGCATGGCGCAGCGCCAGAACCTCTTGCCCGCGTTGCAGGCGGACATAGCCGCGATAGGCCCCGGCGGGCCAGCCTGCGGGCGGGGCCTTGCGACCATAGGCGCGAAAAAGCTGGGCCTGGGGATCATCAAGCGTGATGTCATGGCGAAAGATTTCACCGTCCGGGCCCTGGGCCGTGAAGATCAGGCGATCACCGGGCTCTGCGTAAAACGCATGACCATAAAGCACCAGCGGTTGATCGGGCTTGGCCGTTGATGCGCGCGCCGCGCCGGATTTAACGGCGCCAAAGCCGGGGACAGCGGTGGAAAACCCGGCCGTGAACAGCCCCGCGCGATCATAGGCGAGCGCGCTGTCCCAAAGGCCCGTACCGGTCGCGGCGCCGCAGGAATCGCGATCTTCGGGGTTGAACGGGTCAACGATCTCGCCGTCCTTCAACACGCCGATATGGACGTGCGGCACATTGGTCAGCCCGCTTAGCCCGACCTGTCCAAGAACCGCGCCGCGATCCAGAGTGTCGCCTTGGCGAACTTGGACCGAACCGCGTTTCATGTGGCAATACAGGGTTTGCCAGCCGCCGCCATGATCAAGGCGCACCGCGTTGCCGCATTCGCGGCCCTTGATCTTGTCGCGGGTTTCGGGGGTTACAGGTTGGTCGGCAACACCGTCGCGGGTGGCGGCCACGACGCCGGGGGCGGCGGCAAGAACATTCACGCCCGCCGCCATCGCGTCAAAGGACAACAGAACGATATCGGTGCCGCGGTGGTTTTCGCGGCTCTTGAGACCGCACATGAAATCGCGCTTGCCGGGGCCGGGATCGGCATCGACATAGTCTTCGATATAACAGGTTTTGCCGGGCTCACAGTCAATCGGAAGGCTGAGGCGTGGCGCATCGGCGGCGGCAACAGGGGCCGCCGCCAGTAGCAAGGCGATCAGTGCAAAACCCGCCCGCGCCATCATTCAGCGGTGAGCAGCGGCGGCCTTTTCTTGCCCGAAAGACGCCGCGCCACCGGCCCTTCGACCGAGAGGTCGATCTTGCCATCCTTGACGCCAACCTTGACCACGCCACCCTTGGCAAGTTTGCCAAACAACAGCTCTTCGGCCAGCGGCTTTTTGATGTGCTCCTGAATGACACGGCCAAGCGGGCGGGCGCCCATCTTGTCGTCATAGCCACGCTCCGCAAGCCATGCCGCCGCCGGTTCGGTCAACTCGATGGTCACGTCGCGATCCATAAGCTGTGCCTCAAGCTGAAGCACGAACTTCTCGACCACCTTCAGGATCACCTCTTTGGGCAATGCGCCAAAGGAAATCACCGCATCAAGACGGTTGCGGAATTCCGGCGTGAAGGTGCGCTCGATGGCGGCGGTATCCTCGCCCTCGCGACGATCACGGCCAAAGCCGACGGCGGATTTCGCAAGCTCCGAGGCGCCCGCGTTTGAGGTCATGATCAGAACCACGTTGCGGAAATCGACGGTGCGGCCATTGTGATCGGTCAGCGTGCCGTGATCCATCACCTGCAACAGGATGTTAAACACGTCCGGGTGCGCCTTTTCGATCTCATCAAGCAGTAACACGCAATGCGGATGCTGATCGACGCCATCGGTCAAAAGCCCGCCCTGGTCAAAGCCGACATAGCCCGGAGGCGCGCCGATCAGGCGAGAAACCGCATGTTTTTCCATGTATTCGGACATGTCAAACCGCAGCAGTTCCACGCCAAGGGAATCTGCAAGCTGTTTGGCGACTTCGGTTTTGCCGACACCGGTGGGACCGGCAAAGAGATAGTTGCCGATCGGTTTTTCCGGCTCGCGCAGCCCCGCACGCGACAGTTTGATCGCCGAGGACAGCGCCTCGATGGCGGTATCCTGTCCGAACACCACACGCTTGAGCCCGGCCTCGAGATCCTTGAGAACCTCGGCGTCGTTCTTGCTGACGTTCTTGGGGGGGATGCGGGCGATTTTCGCGACCACGTCCTCGATCTCTTTCACGCCAATACTTTTGCGCCGTTTCGAGGCGGCCACGAGATGTTGCGCGGCACCGGCTTCGTCAATCACGTCAATTGCCTTGTCGGGCAGTTTGCGGTCATTGATGTAGCGCGCCGAGAGATCCACCGCAGAGCGGATGGCGTCATTGGTGTATTTGACACTGTGGTGATCCTCGAAATAGGGCTTGAGGCCCTTGAGAATTTTCACCGCATCCTCGACTGTCGGCTCGGCCACGTCGATTTTCTGAAACCGGCGCGCAAGGGCGCGGTCTTTCTCGAAATGTTGGCGGAATTCCTTGAAGGTGGTCGATCCCATGCAGCGAAGCTTGCCGCCCTGCAACGCAGGTTTGAGCAGGTTCGAGGCATCCATTGCGCCGCCCGATGTGGCACCGGCGCCGATCACGGTGTGAATTTCGTCGATGAAAAGCACCGCATCGGGGTGTTTTTCCAATTCGGTCACCACCGCCTTGAGCCGCTCTTCAAAATCGCCGCGATAGCGGGTGCCGGCCAGAAGCGCGCCCATATCGAGCGAAAAGATCGTGGTTTTCGAAAGCACTTCAGGGGTTTCACCCATGATGATCTTATGTGCGAGGCCCTCGGCGATGGCGGTTTTGCCCACACCCGGATCGCCCACAAGAAGCGGATTGTTCTTGCGGCGGCGGCACAGCACCTGAATGCAGCGCTCAACCTCTGAAGAGCGGCCGATCAGCGGGTCGATATCGCCCAAACGCGCCTTTTCATTCAGATCGACACAGTATTTCGCAAGCGCGGATTCTCCGGCCTCGACCGCGTCGGATTCGGTGTGATGCTTGGCGCCTTCGTCCTCAAGGTTGGTGGCACCGCTCAGTGGCCGGGATTCACCGTAAGCAGGGTCTTTGGCAACGCCGTGGGCGATAAAATTCACCGCGTCATAGCGCGTCATGTCCTGTTCCTGGAGGAAATAGGCGGCGTTGGATTCGCGTTCGGCAAAGATCGCGACCAGAACATTGGCCCCGGTCACCTCGGTGCGCCCCGAGGATTGCACATGGATCGCGGCCCGTTGGATGACCCGCTGGAAGGCGGCGGTCGGCACCGCCTCTGATCCGTCGATATCGGTCACCAGATTGGCCAGGTCGTCGTCGATGAATTCGACCAGGGTGGTGCGCAATTCTTCGGTGTCGACGCTACAGGCCTTCATGACCCGCGAGGCATCCGGCTCATCCACAAGGGCGAGCAGCAGGTGTTCCAATGTGGCAAATTCATGCTGGCGTGCATTGGCCAGGGCCAAAGCGGCATGGATTGCTTGTTCCAGCGTGGTCGAGAATGAAGGCACGGTAAGTGCTCCTTCTGATCTGGGTCAGGGCGGTATCACCCCAACCTTGGCCTCATAGTCTTAAAGTTTGGTCGATAGTGGCCATCCTTCAAGGCTTTTTTTTTAAATCCGGGTCACTTTTCGTAACATCGGCTGGTTATTTGATCACTATACCAATCAAAAGCGGTCTTTTCGGGCCCGGATTTCGGCAAAGACGCGGGCAGGGTCCTGCCCGGTCATGCTAAGATTGGCCTGAACGCCCGGATCGGTGGCGCGTAAAAAGGGGTTGGTGGCCAGTTCTTCGGCCAGGGTTGAGGGCACTGTCGGTTGGCCTGCGGCGCGCGCGGCGTCGATTGCCTTGGCCCTTGATATAAGCGCGGGATTGTCGGGATCAACGCTCAGGGCGAATTTTGCGTTGGCCTGGGTGTATTCATGCCCCGAGCAAACGGTGGTTTGCGGCGGCAGAGCGGCCAGCTTGCACAGGCTTTGATACATCTGCGGCATCGTGCCTTCGAACACCCGGCCACAGCCAAGCGCCATAAGGCTGTCGGCGGTAAAGACCACGGCGCTGTCGGGGAAATGCACCGCGATATGGCCGACAGTATGCCCCGAGACGTCAATCACATGGCCGGTTTCGCCGCCGATGGTGATCGTGTCGCCTTCGCTCACCGCAATATCAAGCGGCGGCAGGCGATGTGCATCGGCGGCGGCGCCGATCACCTTGGCCGGGGCGGTGGCCAGTAATTCGACAAGGCCCTGGGTGTGGTCGGCATGGTGATGGGTCAGAAGAACATGGCTCAGCCCCCAGCCGGTGTCGGCAAGCGCGGCAAGGATCGGGGCCGCCTCGGGGACATCGACGGCCATGGTGTCACCTGTCGCGGGGTCATGCGCGAGATAGGCATAATTATCGGACAGGCAGGGAATGGTCAGGATGTGCAAAGTCATGGTCTTTTCCCGAATGCCGGTTACTGTTAGTTTCGAGAGTGACCGATCTTTGCCGGGGCTGCAATGCATCTGGACGTGCAGGACCTACGAAATTTTTATTACCGAAGCACCCTTGGGCGCGCGGTTCAAAAGGCTGTGCGTGCCGAAGTGGCCGAATTCTGGCCCGAGGCAAAGGGCCAGACGGTGGTCGGCTATGGTTTTGCGGTGCCGTTCCTGCGTCCCTACCTTGCCGATGCCCGCCGCGTGGTCGGCTTGATGCCTGCCCCGCAGGGGGTGATCGGCTGGCCGCAGGGGATGCCGAATATTTCGGTTTTATGTGAAGAGACCCTCTGGCCGATCGAAACCGGGCATGTCGACAAGCTTTTGGTCGTGCATGGGCTTGAGACCTCCGAACAGCCAGGCGCGTTGCTGGAAGAATGCTGGCGCGTGCTGGGGCCGGGGGGATCGGCGTTGTTCATCGTGCCGAACCGCGCCGGGCTCTGGTCGCGCAGTGACCGCACGCCCTTTGGATTTGGGCGGCCCTATTCCCAAAGCCAGCTTGAAACAGAGCTGAAGTCGCATAATTTCCTGCCCGAGCGGCACGCAACCGCGCTCTATCAGCCGCCTTCGGACAAACCGTTCTGGCGCAAGACCGCCGGCATGTGGGAGCGGATGGGCGCCAAGCTTTCGGTGGTGGCGGCGGGCGGTGTCTTGATGGTCGAGGCCACGAAACGGGTGCAGGCCCCGAGCGGGCCGGGCCTGCGCGACAAGGTGCGCCAGCCTCTGGGGGTGCTGACGCCGCAGCCCGAGGCGAAGCCGGTGTGAGGGGGGGCGGCGGCGTGGGTTTCACCCACCCTACGCGGATTGATGGGCCGGGCGGTCTTGCGGCGATTGTGGCTGATAGCGGTAACGCGGCCTGCGCGATTCAGCGACGTCAGGGAGTGGGGAATCGCAAAATGGTACGAAAAAGTGATCTTTTTACATGGTCAAAATGCGCGCAATAGGTCGCACCTTTGGTAAGTCTTTGAAAATATACGGTATTCGATGGTATACAATGATTTTCGCGCGGCTTGCTAGGTTGGCAAGGCACTGCTATACCGCAGCCGAATTTCGGTGTTTCTTAAATATCATCGCACGCAAACGTCCCCGGAAGCGGCCAAGTTAGGCTTGTCAAACCGGGGCCAGACAATCGGAAGGGTGGACGTGTCCGAACCAGCTTCGATCTCCTCCGGCATCGCCGAGCGCTATGCCACGGCTATTTTCGGGATTTCGAAAGAGAGCAAATCTCTGGCGAAACTTGAAACCAATCTTAACGATCTGGCGCAGGCGCTGGATGAGAGTGCCGATTTGAGCGCGTTGATCAACTCTCCGGTTGTGACACGTGACGAGCAGGGCGCCGTGATGGCCGCCATCGGAAAGAAAATGAAACTTGTCCCAGAGATGCAGAACGGGCTCGGGCTGATGGCTGAAAAGCGTCGCCTGTTTGTCCTGCCCCAGCTGGTGGCCCAGCTGCGCGCGATGATCGCCGAGGACAAGGGCGAAGTGAGTGCCGAAGTGACCAGCGCCAAGGCGCTGACCAAGGTGCAAGCAGACAAACTGGCCAAGACGCTGAAAGCGCGTGTCGGCAAGGACGTCAAGATCAATGCGACCGTCGATGAAAGCCTCATTGGCGGTCTTGTCGTTAAAGTGGGCTCGAAGATGATCGACACGTCGATCCGCTCCAAGCTTAATTCCCTTCAGAATTCAATGAAAGAGGTCGGATAAATGGGTATCCAAGCAGCAGAGATTTCTGCGATCCTTAAGGACCAGATCAAGAATTTCGGTCAAGAGGCCGAAGTGGCCGAGATTGGTCGGGTTCTGTCGGTCGGTGACGGTATTGCGCGCGTTCACGGTCTTGACAATGTGCAGGCCGGCGAGCTGGTCGAATTCCCCGGTGGCATCATGGGGATGGCACTTAACCTTGAGGCCGATAACGTCGGCGTCGTGATCTTCGGGTCGGACCGTGAGATTAAGGAAGGCGACACCGTCAAACGGACAAAGTCGATTGTGGACGTTCCGATCGGTGACGGGCTTTTGGGTCGTGTTGTCGACGGCCTTGGCAACCCGCTTGACGGCAAGGGCCCGATCAAGACCAAGACACGCGGCCTGGCCGATGTGAAGGCGCCGGGCATCATCCCGCGTAAATCGGTTCATGAACCGATGGCGACCGGTCTCAAATCGGTTGACGCGATGATCCCGATTGGCCGTGGCCAGCGCGAACTTATCATTGGCGACCGTCAGACCGGCAAGACCGCCGTGGCGCTCGATGCGATCCTGAACCAGAAGGTCTATAACGAAGCCGCTGGCGACGACGAAAGCAAAAAGCTGTACTGCGTCTACGTTGCGATTGGCCAGAAGCGGTCGACCGTGGCACAGCTGGTGAAGAAGCTGGAAGAAAGCGGCGCGATCGAATATTCGATCGTTGTGGCGGCGACCGCCTCTGACCCCGCCCCGATGCAGTTTCTCGCGCCGTATTCGGCCACCGCCATGGCCGAGCATTTCCGCGACAATGGCCGTCACGCACTTATCGTTTATGATGACCTTTCCAAGCAGGCCGTTGCCTATCGCCAGATGTCGCTGCTTCTGCGCCGTCCGCCCGGTCGCGAAGCCTATCCTGGGGACGTTTTCTATCTTCACTCCCGCCTGCTGGAGCGGTCGGCCAAGCTGAACGAAGACAACGGCTCGGGCTCGCTCACGGCTCTGCCGATCATCGAAACCCAGGGCGGTGACGTGTCGGCGTTTATTCCCACCAACGTGATTTCGATCACCGACGGTCAGATCTTCCTTGAAACCGAACTGTTCTATCAGGGCGTCCGCCCGGCTGTGAACACCGGTTTGTCGGTCTCGCGGGTTGGCTCTTCGGCACAAACCAACGCGATGAAATCGGTCGCCGGTCCGGTGAAACTTGAGCTTGCTCAGTATCGCGAAATGGCCGCCTTTGCGCAGTTCGGCTCTGACCTTGATGCCTCGACACAGCAGTTGCTGAACCGGGGCGCGCGTCTGACCGAGCTGATGAAGCAGGCCCAGTATTCGCCGCTGACCAACGCCGAGATCGTCTGCGTGATCTATGCCGGTACCAAGGGGTATCTGGACAAGATCGGTGTCGATCAGGTGGGTCGTTTCGAGGCTGGTTTGCTTGGCCATCTACGCGGCAAACATGCCGATCTGCTGGACTACATCACCAAGGAAGATCCCAAGATCAAGGGTGAGGCCGAGGATAAGATCAAGGCCGCGCTGGACGAATTCGCCGCTGACTTCGCTTAAGGGGAGATAAGGCAATGCCGAACCTCAAGGACCTTAAAAACAGGATCGCGTCGGTCAAATCGACCCGCAAGATCACAAAGGCCATGCAAATGGTTGCCGCGGCGAAACTTCGCCGCGCGCAGGAGGCTGCCGAACAAGCACGTCCTTATGCAGAGCGGTTCAACGCCGTGATGGGTAAGCTGGCGGCATCAGTGGGCGACGCGGAAAACGCGCCGGTCCTGTTGCGCGGCACAGGCGACGACAAGGTGCATCTGCTGATTGTCATGACCGCCGAACGCGGGCTTTGCGGTGGTTTCAACGCCAATATCGCCAAGCTGGCCAAGGCGCATGCCACCGATCTGCTGGCCGAAGGCAAGACCGTCAAGATCGTGACCGTGGGCAAAAAAGGCCGCGATGCGATGAAACGGGAATACAGCCAGTATTTCGTGGATCATGTCGATCAGTCGGCCATCAAACGCATCGGTTATGGCGATGCGCAGACGGTGGCGGCGAATGTGCTGAAAAGTTTTGACGCCGGCGAATTCGACGTCGCGAAAATCTTTTTCTCGCGCTTCGAGAATGTGGTCAGCCAAATCCCGACCATGCAGCAGATCATTCCTGCTGATGTGAGCGAGGCGGCAGAGGCGGCCGATACCGGCACGTTCTATGATTACGAGCCCGACGAGCAGGCGATCCTTGCGGACCTTCTGCCGCGCGGTGTTGCGACGGCCATCTTCAGCGCGATGCTTGAAAATGGCGCATCGGAGCAGGGCGCGCGGATGTCCGCCATGGATAACGCGACACGCAACGCGGGTGAGATGATCGACAAGCTGACAATCGAGTACAACCGCTCGCGTCAGGCCGTGATCACGAACGAGCTTATTGAAATCATTTCGGGCGCGGAAGCGCTTTAAGAAAACCGGAGACGTAAACATGGCAAAAGCAAATGGCAAAGTGACCCAGGTCATCGGCGCCGTGGTGGACGTTCACTTTGACGGCCACCTGCCAGCGATCTTGAACGCGCTGGAAACCGATAACAATGGCAAGACGCTGGTCCTCGAAGTGGCGCAGCACCTTGGTGAGAGCACTGTTCGCACCATCGCGATGGACGCCACCGAAGGTCTGGTGCGCGGTCAGGCCGTGACAGACACCGGCGAGCCGATCTCGGTTCCCGTCGGCAGCGCCACCCTGGGCCGCATCCTGAACGTCATCGGCGAGCCGGTTGACGAACAGGGCCCGGTCAAGGCCGACGAGCGTCGCGCGATCCACCAGCCCGCCCCGGAATTCGCCGAGCAATCGACAGAATCCGTTGTTCTGGAAACCGGCATCAAGGTCGTTGACCTTCTGGCACCCTACGCCAAGGGCGGTAAGATCGGTCTCTTCGGCGGTGCCGGCGTGGGCAAAACCGTTCTGATCATGGAACTGATCAACAACATCGCCAAAGTGCACTCGGGCTTCTCGGTGTTCGCGGGTGTTGGCGAGCGGACCCGTGAGGGCAACGACCTTTATCACGAGATGATTGAATCGGGTGTTATCGTTCCCGACAATCTTCCCGATTCCAAAGTGGCGCTGGTCTATGGTCAGATGAACGAGCCTCCGGGTGCGCGTATGCGGGTTGCCCTGTCGGGTCTGACCCTCGCCGAACAGTTCCGTGACCAGTCGGGCACAGACGTTCTGTTCTTCGTCGACAACATCTTCCGCTTTACGCAAGCGGGCTCCGAGGTGTCGGCGCTTCTGGGCCGTATTCCTTCGGCTGTGGGCTATCAGCCGACGCTGGCCACCGACATGGGCGCCCTGCAAGAACGGATCACCTCGACAAAGGCCGGGTCGATTACCTCGGTTCAGGCGATTTACGTGCCTGCGGATGACTTGACCGACCCCGCGCCGGCCACTTCGTTTGCTCACCTTGACGCCACCACCGTTCTGTCGCGTGCGATCTCCGAACTGGGCATCTACCCCGCCGTTGACCCGCTCGATTCGACATCGCGTCTGATGGATCCTTCGGTGGTTGGTGAAGAGCACTATCAGGTTGCGCGTGACGTTCAGGGCATCCTGCAACGCTACAAGTCGCTGCAAGACATCATCGCGATCCTCGGCATGGACGAACTGTCGGAAGAAGACAAACTGACCGTGTCGCGCGCCCGTAAAATTCAGCGCTTCCTGTCGCAGCCGTTCGACGTGGCGAAGGTCTTTACCGGGTCTGACGGCATTCAGGTGCCGCTGGAAGAAACCATTTCGTCGTTCAAGGCGGTTGTGGCGGGTGAATACGATCACCTTCCCGAAGGTGCCTTCTACATGGTTGGCGGCATCAGCGACGTGGTTGCCAAAGCCGAACGCATGGCTGCCGACGCGGCCTAGGAAACGCATGTAGCCCCCCGAGCGGACCACAGCATGTGCGCCGCTCGGGCGCTGCATCATCAAGGAGGCCCAAATGGCTGATACAGTGCAATTCGATCTGGTGAGCCCCGAGCGGCTTCTGGCATCGGTCGCCGCCAAAGAGGTGCAGATTCCCGGTGCCGAGGGCGATCTCACGGCCATGGCCGACCATGCGCCGCTGATCACCACGCTGCGCCCCGGTGTTCTGAAGGTTTCAGGCCCCGACGGGAGCCGCGAATATGTCGTCACCGGCGGCTTTGCCGAAATCAGCGGTGACAGCATTTCGGTTCTGGCCGAGCGCGCCATCCCGCGTGAGGACATGACCGCGGAAGAGTTCAAGGCCATGGTGGCCGAGGCGACAGACAAGCTTGCGCATGCGCAGGAGACCTTTGTCAACGAGCCCGGCCCGGTTGACGATGCCGCCAAGCTTTTGGCGGATATGGTGGCAATTGGCGACCACATCGGTCTTTCGGCCAATTAAGACCTTAAGGTCGTGTTATCTAAAGGGGCCGTTCTGCGGCCCTTTTTTCTTTTTCAGTTCTCAATTCTGCCAGAAGCCCTTATTACCAAAGGCCGGACCCAAGAGGCTAAGCCATGAAAATTTTCATCAATCAGGCCATAGGCATTGATCAGGGCGATGATGTGCTGTTTTCGGATTACGAGGACGGTGGGAAAATGTGGACCGGCCATGGCGAGCGTGAGCGGCGCACCAAGGTCGTGTTCAAGACACCGTTCAAATCAGAGCCGGTCGTGCATCTTTCGATGTCACTCTGGGATATGGACAGCGCCACCAATGCGCGCGCCGATGTGACGGCGGAAAAGGTCACCCTGAAGGGATTTGACGTGGTGTTTCGCACCTGGGCCGATACCCGCGTCGCGCGGGTGCGCGTCCGCTGGATGGCGATCGGCGAGGTGTTTCACGAGGACGACTGGCAGGAGATGTATTAGGCCCTCCGCGCGGGCGTGGGTTTCACCCACCCTACGATATCGCGCGAAGTTATCTTGTGATCAGATTCCGAACTGGCCCTCATAGACCGGCTCAAGCGTCGGGGTTTCAAACAGCGACGACACGCTGGTGCCGTTCCAAATGTTCAGGATTGCCTGGGCAAAGACCGGCGCTGTTGGCAGAATGCGGATATTGTGGGCCGCGCGCACGGCATCGTTAGGCGCGATCGTGTCGGTCAGCACCAGCGACTTCATCACCGATTTCTCGACCCGCTCGACCGCCGGGCCGGACATGACACCGTGGCTGATATAGGCGTGTACCTCTGAGGCGCCGTTTTCCATCAAAAGCTCGGCCGCCTTGCAAAGCGTGCCGGCGGTGTCGCACATATCGTCAACGATCAGGCATTTCTTGCCGGTCACATCGCCGATCACGGTCATCTCGGCCACTTCGCCGGCTTTCTCGCGGCGTTTATCGACGATCGAGAGCGGCGCCTCGATCCGTTTGGCCAATTCGCGCGCCCGCGCAACGCCGCCGACATCCGGCGAGACGACCATAAGATCCTCCATCGCGCCCTTGAACTGCATCATGATATCCAGCGCAAAGATCGGCGAGGCATAGAGGTTATCCACGGGAATGTCGAAAAAGCCCTGAATCTGTGCGGCATGCAGATCCATGGTCAGAACCCGCTCGATCCCCGCCTCGACGATCATATTGGCCACCAGCTTGGCCGAGATCGGCGTGCGCGCCTTGGAGCGGCGATCCTGACGGGCATAGCCGAAATAGGGGATCACGGCGGTGATGCGCCCCGCCGAGGACCGGCGCAGGGCGTCGGCCATGATCAGCAATTCCATTAGGTTGTCATTGGCCGGGTTCGAGGTGGGCTGAATGATGAACATATCCTCGCCGCGCACGTTCTCATAGACCTCGACGAAAATCTCGCCATCGTTGAAGCGTTCCACCCGTGCGTCGACAAGACCCACGTTGACGCCGCGATGCATCGACATTCGCCGGGCGATGGCGGTGGCAAGTGGCATATTGGCGTTGCCCGAAATGAGCTTGGGTTGCGATGTGGTTGGCATGGTAAAGTCCCCGGCTGTGCAATGTGACAGATTCGTAATGTTGACACCGCTTAGCATGCGCCTAGGGTCAGGCAAAGCTATGCAACCGGGGAGCACGCCAAAATGGCCCATATCGACTATTATTTCTCAACTTTGTCACCCTATGCCTATCTGGCAGGAACCGGGTTGGAGGAAATTGCGGCCAGGCACGGCGCAACGGTGACCTATAAGCCGCTTGATATCATGGCGCTGTTTGCGCGCACCGGGGGCACCCCGCCCGCCGAGCGTCATCCCTCGCGCAATGCCTACCGCGCGCAGGAATTGCCGCGTCAGGCGAAGAAGCGCGGTATGGCGCTTAACCTCAAGCCCGCGCATTGGCCGACCAACCCCGCGCCGTCGTCTTATGCGATCATTGCGGCGCAAAATGCCGGTGGCGGCGATGTCGGGGCTTTGGCGCATGGTATCATGCACGCCTGTTGGGCCGAGGATCGCGATATTGCCGGGGATGATGTGGTGCGCGAGTGCCTTGAAAAGGCCGGGTTCGATCCCAAGCTTGCCGATAGCGGGTTGTTGAGCGGGGCCGAAACCTATGCCCGCAACCTTGAAGAGGCGGTGAATGCCGGTGTCTTTGGGGCGCCCTTTTACGTGGTGGACAGCGGGCAAAGTTTTTGGGGGCAGGACCGCCTCGACGAGCTTGACCTCTCTCTTGCGGGCAAGCTCTGAGCCCATGCCGCGTGCGGTAAGGGCCGGGGTCGAGACCTATTGGACGACCTTCGGGCATGGGCCGCGCGCGGCGTTGATGATCCATTGCTCGCTGGCCCATAGCGCAAGCTGGGGCGGCATGGCGCGGGGGCTGTCCGGTGCTCTCGACATGCTGGCCTTCGATGTTCCGGGTCATGGGCGCAGTGCCGATTGGGAGGCGCGCGGCGAAATCCAAGGGGTCACCACCGCGATCGCGGCCAGCTTTCTGGAGGGGCCAACGGATATCATCGGCCATTCCTTTGGCGGGACGGTGGCCTTGCGGCTGGCGATCGAACGCCCGGATCTGGTGCGCTCTTTGATCCTCTATGAGCCGGTATTTTTCGCCGTGGCGCTTGCCGATCATCCCGAATTGCGCGCGCCCCATGAGGCGGAAATGGCGATGTATTTGCAAGGTATGGCCGCCGGAGATCATTGTCGCGCGGCAGAAGGCTTTGTCCGGCTCTGGGGCGATGGGCGCGACTGGGCGGATATTCCCGAGACGGTCCGCGCCTCGATGGCCGCGCAAATGCCGCTGATCGAGGCGGCGGCGCCTGCGCTTTATGACGATGCGGGCGGCATGCTGGCAAGCGGCGCATTGGAGCGGATCACGGCGCCAACGCTGTTGCTGGAGGGCAACAGCTCACCGGCGATCATCGCGGCGATCAACGAGGGGCTGGCGGCGCGCATCGGCCGGGTTGAACGCTCGGTGATTGTCGGCGCCGGGCATATGGGGCCGATCACCCATTCCGAGCAGGTCAGCTCTGAGGTGCTGCGCTTTCTCGGCTGGACCTGAGGCCGGGCTCATCCGGCTCTTGCGTGCCGGCCTCGCGAGGCGCGCGCGCAAGGGCGCGAAGAGCAGCGTGTCAGCCACGCGCGACGTTGAGGAAGGTGGCGATCTGATCTTCGGTGATCGACCAGTCACAGACCAGCCGCATCATCAGCGGCTCGTCACCGGGGCCAGTCTCAAGCGGACCGTCATAGAGGCCATAGGCGGCCCCCGCCGTCTTGAGGCGCTGATGGGTGGCGCGCGGCAGGGTGGCGAAGATCATGTTCACGTCCGGCTCGACCACAAAGGTGGCCTCCGATATTTCGCGCAGCCCCGCAACCAGCATCGCGGCGCGGGCATTGGCGATTTGCGCCAGCTCAAGCCACAGATCGCCCTCTAGATACCCAAGCATCTGTGCCGATAAGAACCGGTGTTTCGAGAACAGATGCGCCGAGCGTTTGCGCCGCAGCTCGAATTCCCAGGCGTTTTCGGGGTTGAAAAAGATCACCGCCTCGACCCCGAGACAGCCGTTCTTGGTGCCGCCCATGCTGATCGCGTCGATCCCGGCCTTCCAGGTCATGTCGGCAGGGCTGCATCCAAGGGCGGCCACCGCATTGGCAAAGCGCGCACCGTCAAGATAGGTCGGTAGCCCGTGATCACGCGCCACGCGGGTCAGCGCGGCCAGTTCCTCGCAGCTATAGATCCGGCCGCGTTCGGTGGCCTGGGTCAGGGCCAGCGGCCCGTGCTGGGCCACATGCACATCGCCCTTGGGCCAGTTGGCAATCGCCGCCTCAAGATCGTCGGGCGTCATCTTGTCGCCCTCACCTGTCAGGCTAAGCTTGGCACCGCCGGTAAAGAACTCGGGCGCGTTGCATTCATCGGTGTGGATATGGGCCAGCGGCGTGCAAAACACCGTCTGCCAGGGCTGTGACAGGGTGGCCAGCGCCAGGGCATTCGCCGCCGTGCCGGTCGCCACAAGGTAAACGCTGGCTTGCGGCGCCTCGAACAAGGTGCGGATATGGTCACGCACCCGATCCATCAGCGCGTCATCGCCGTAAGAGGGCTGAAACCCGGTATTGGCGGCGGCCATGGCGGCCATTACCGAGGGGTGCGCGGGGCCGGTATTGTCAGAGCCAAAAAACATCAGAGTGGTTCCTCGATGATATGATCTTCCCAGTCGTCTTCGGAAATCTCGAACTCGGGCAGGGTGCGCGATTGCATCGATACGCGCGCGTCATGCACGCTCTGCTCATCGCCAGAGATCAGCGGATGCCAGTCGTACAACGGCTTGCCCTGATGCAAGAGTTTATAGGCGCAGGTTTCGGGCATCCAGTAGAGATGACTGTCAAGGTTCTGCGGGCTAAGCGAGATGCATTCGGGCACGAATTGATGGCGGATCGGGTATTGCGAACAGCGACAGGTGGTATCGTCGAACAGGCGACAGGCAATGCGGGTCAGCACCACTTCGCCGCTGTCTTCATCCTCAAGCTTGTTCATGCAGCATTTGCCACAGCCATCGCAAAGCGCTTCCCATTCGGCCTGGGTCATGCGCTCAAGCGGCGTCGTCTTCCAAAATCCGGGGCGCAGGCCGTCGCGTTCAATCGGGTCGCTCATAGGGCGGCCAGGATCTGGCGCGCACGCAGGCAGTCGGTGTCCATCTGGGCGATAAAGGCCTCAAGGCTGTCAAAGGTTTCTTCCGGGCGCAGGTACTCAACCAGACCGACCGACAGGTCGGTGCCATAAAGATCGCCGGAAAAGTCGAAAATGAAGGTTTCCAGATTGGCGACCTCACCGTTGAACATTGGCCGCACCCCAAGCGAGGCAGCGCCGTGATAGGTGCCCTTATGCGGCCCCTCAAGCACATCGACCAGCACCGCATAAACGCCGAATTTCGGCGGGTGCAGCCCGCCAATCGACATATTCGCGGTGGGATAGCCAAGTCCGCGACCGCGCTGTTCGCCGCCTATGACCGGGCCTTCGATGCGGTGCCAGTGGCCCAGCATATCGGCGGCGCTGCGCGGTTCGCCCTCGGACAAGGCGCGCCGGATCGCGGTCGATGAGACCTGCCCGGCATCGCCTTCCAGTAGCCGGGCGATGGTGACGCCAAAGCCCATCTCGGCGCCAAACGCCTCAAGATCGGCGGCATTGCCCGCGCGCCCCTTGCCAAAGCAGAAATCGGCGCCGACCACCACATGACGCAGGCCAAGACCGTCGCTTATAACGTTGCGGGCAAATTCCCCTGGGGTCAGGGCGCTGAGGGCGGCGTTGAAGTTGATCTCGTAAAGCCGCTCGACCCCGAGCTTTTCAAGCCGGTGCGCGCGCGCCTCTGGCCCCATCAGGCGAAAGGGCGGTGCGTCGGGGGCGAAATATTCGCGCGGGTGTGGCTCGAACGTCAGAATGCCAAGCGGGGCGTTGATCTTGGCCCCAGCCGCACGGGCGATGTCGATTACCGAACGGTGGCCAAGATGCACGCCATCGAAATTGCCGATGGCGGCGCTGGCGCCGCGATCGGCCTCGGTGACATACTGGAAATCCCGGATGATACGCATGGCGCTAGGCCTAGCGCCGCCCGGCCTTGGGTGCAAGCCTGAACACGCCCTCAGCCCGCAGAGGTGCGCCCCTGATGGTGCGCGATGGCCATGACAATATAGATCAGCATCAGTAGGGCGAATGTCCCGGCCAGAAACAGCAGCAGCGCGGCCATCATCGCAGGAATGGCGGCGATCATCGGCAGGGCCTGCGTGATCGCGCCGGGCAGGGCGCCGGTGGCCAGCGTGACCCCGACTGTGGCCCCAAACCATGCCAGCATCGCCCCAAGCCCGAGCCACAGCGTTGCTCTAAGCGCGCCGCGTCGCACCTTGAGGCCCCGGCGAAACGCCGCAATCTGGCGCGCAAGGTCCTGTTGCATGGCGATCAGGGCGGGCACGACCAGCAGCACCAGCAACATGCCAAAGCCAAGCCCATAGACCAGCGTGATCACCGTGGGTTTCAAAAACTGTGCCTGCGTCGAGCGTTCAAACAGCAACGGTGCGAGCCCCAGAACGGTGGTAAGTGTGGTCAAAAGCACCGGGCGAAGCCGGTCTGCAACCCCGTCGATGATCGCGGGGACAATGCCACGCTCGCGGGCATATTCGTCAATCGAGGTCACCAGAACGATGGAATCGTTGATGATGATTCCGGTCATGCCGAGCAGGCCGACCACCGTGAACATGCTCAGCGGCACATCCCATTGCGCATGGCCATAAATCGTGCCGACAAGGCCAAAGGGAATGATCGCCATCACCACCAGGGGCCGGGTCCAGCTTGCAAAGACCAGCGACAGCACAAGGTAAATCCCCAGAAGCGTCATGATCAGCCCAAGCCGGGCGTCGGCCATGAATTCATCCTCTTGCTCAGAGAGGCCGCCAAGGCGCCATTCGACCTGAAATTCGCTGGCCACCCCGGGCAGGATTTCACTTCTTAAAAGCTCGGCGATCTCACTGGCGCGGGCCGGGTCATCCTCGGAGATATCGCCGGTTACATTGATCAGCCGCAGACCGTTTTCGCGCCGCACGGTGGAAAATCCGGTGCGCTGTGTCACGCTTACGATATCGGCCAGCAGAACATAGTCGCCATCCGGCGTGCGCAATTGCATCCGCTCGATGAAATCCGCGCTCAATTCGCCTTCGGGCAATTCGACCCGCACCTCGGCAGAGCGCGTGCCGTCGGGATAGGTCGCGGCCTCGATCCCGCCGACGCGGTGGCGCAACACCCGGCCCAGATCGTCAATCGAAAAGCCAAGCGCCTGGCCCTGCGGGGTCAGTTCAAGGATCAGCTCTTCCTTGTCATAGGCAAGGTTGTCCTCGACCGCCGAAACCTCGGGAAAGCGCGAGAGCGCGGTTTTAAGCGCCTCGGCGGCGGATTTGAGGATCTCGGCGCTGGCGCCATAAAACTGCACATCAAGCGCGTCACCACCGGGGCCGGAACGCGCGCCGCGAAAGCTCAGGGTTTCGACCAACGGATGACGCTCGACCCGGTCCTGAAGGTCGGCGACAAAGGCAAAGCTTGAATAGGGGCGCAAATCGGCGTCGATCAATTCGATCGTGATGCCACCAAGCAAATCGGCGTCCTTGCTGTCGGATCCGGCAAGCCCGCGCCCGGCGGTGCCACCGATCTGGGCGATCACGTAATCCAGCGGATTGGTGCCATACTCGGCCTCGTATTCGGCGCCAAGCGCCTCGGTGGCGCGCTGCATTTCGCGCATCATGGCAAGGGTGTCATCGCGGGTTGCACCGGCGGTCATGGCGAAATTGCCGCTGACGCTGCCGCGTTCGGGGGCGTTGAAAAAGCGCCAGGTGACATCGCCGCGAATGAACGCTGCCGCCTGCAGCGCCAGCAGTAGAATGGCGGCGGCAAGCACCACATAGCGCGCCCGGATCACCAACGCGATCAGCGGGCGAAACGCGCGGTCGCGAAACCAGCCAAAGCCGTGATTGACCACCCGGCTTGGTACGTCATACCAATGCCGCCGCCCGGAATGCGCCAGAGCATGGGCCATGTGATTGGGCAGGATCAGGAAACACTCGATCAGGCTCGCGATCAGCACGGCGATCACGGTGAAGGGGATATCATAGATCAGATCGCCAAACCGCCCGCCAATCACCGCCAGCCCGAAGAAGGCAATCAATGTGGTCAGCGTGGCGGCAAACACCGGAAGCGCCATGCGTCCGGCGGCGCGTTCGGCGGCCACCATCGGCGGCTCGCCAAGTTTGCGCAGGCGCGCATCGGCATGTTCGCCCACCACGATGGCGTCATCGACCACGATGCCAAGGGTGATGATCAGCGCGAAAAGCGAGATCATGTTGATCGTAAGACCAGCGGCAAACATAAGCGCCATCGCCGCCATGAGAGCCACGGGAATGCCCGCCGCCACCCAGAACGCGGTGCGCGCATTGAGAAACAGGAACAACAGCCCGACCACAAGCGCGAGCCCAGTCAGCGCATTGTCGAGCAGCATCGAGATGCGCCCCGAGATCGCCTCGGCGCGGGTGCGGATAAGGCTGATGTCGACGCCCTCGGGCAGCGTCTCGGCCATCTGATCGGCGAGGGTTTGAACCTTGGCCTGAATATCAAGCGCGTCGCCGCGCGCCGAGCGATCGACACGCACGGTGATGGCCGGTTCATCGCCGACGAAATAGGCCACCTCGCGGGTCACCCCCTTGACGCGCACGCGCGCCACATCGCCCACAGTCAGCGACGAGCCGTCGGGGTTGGAACGCAGCACCACATCGGCAAGCTGATCGGGGCTTCGCTTTTCGACGCCGGTGCGCACGCGGGTGTTGGCGCCGGTCATGTCGCCGGCCGGGTCGGCGGTGATTTCGGCGGCAAGGGCGGCGGCGATCTCGGCCATGGTGATATCGTTGGCGATCAGGCTGGTCGAGGGCACCTCGATGATGGTTTCAGGGGCCGCGACGCCCTGGATCGTGGTCCGGGTCACGCCCGCATCAAACAGGCGGATCACAAACTCATCGGCCAGAAGCGCAAGCTGCTGCGTGCCCACCGGGCCGGTGATCACCACATCGGTCACCTGATCGCGCCAGGCGCCGCGCCGCACCACCGGCTCTTCGGCCTCATCGGGCAGGGTGGTGATGGTATCGAGCGCACCCTGCACCTCGTCGGCGGCGCGCCCCATATCCCAGCCGGGTTCGAATTCGAGCAGAAGCGTTGCACTGTTTTCGCGGCTGCTCGCGCTGGAGCTTTCAACGCCTTCGACCGCCAGTAGCGCGGGTTCGAGAAGCTGGACAATCGCGTTGTCGACATCCTCGGCGCTGGCGCCCTCCCAGAGAACCGAGACGCTTATGTTGTCGATTACCACATCGGGAAAGAACTGCGCGCGCATGCGCGGCAGGGCGGCAAGGCCAAGCGCCAGCATCACCACCAGCAAGAGGTTCGCCGCCGTGCGGTGGCGGGTGAAGTAGGACAGGATGCCCTGCAACGGGCCGGTGGGCGCGCCCTGCATGGGTTAACCCCCGATCCGGCGTTCCAGCCGCTCGACCATGGCGACGGGAACGCGGGGTTTGTCGAGCTGGCCCAAAAGCCGCTCTTTCACGGCGGCGGACATGTCATTGCTGGATTGCACGAAGGACACCAGCCGCGCGCGCCGATCCGGGGTCAGTTCAACCAGATCGGCGGTTTTTACCGCGCCCTCGTCGCCCTCTTGCGTGGCCGCCTCGGGCGAGAGGCGGCGCACCTTGATGCCGGGGCCAAGCACCGGGGTACGCTGGTTCACCACCTCGCGGCCCGCAAGCCCCGGCGCGCGCACAAGGATATCGTTGCCCTGACGGCGCAACAGGGTGACGGCGAAGGGGGCAAGCCGATCCTCCTTGCCCAGCACCAGAACCGCGCCATCCGCGCCAAGCGCTGCGGCCGGCAGACGCGTGACGCGCTCCAGCGGGGGCTCATTGATGCGTACCGTGACGAAATCGCCGGGCTTCATCGTCGGCGCCTTGTCCAGCGTGGCAAAGACAAGCCGTCCGGTGCGGCCCTCGCCGACGGCGGCGCTGTCGCGCGAAATCCGCCCTGTGGCCGTCAGTTCAAGGCCGAAAACATCAAGACTGACCCGGACCGGCGCGCCAATCAGTGCGCCCTGCTCATCCAGAAGCCGGGCATATTGCGGGGTCGAGACGCGAAACGCGACCTCAAGCGCGGCGGCATCGACCAGTTGGGCCAGCTGTTCGTTGGCCGAAACAAGCCGCCCCTCGACCACGCTCACATCGCTGAGCGTGCCGCTGAAATCGGCGGTGATGCGGGTCTCGTCAAGGCGGCGCTCGGCCTCGGAGAGCAACAGTTCGGCGCGCGCAAGATCGGTGGCGGCGCGGTCAATGCGGGCCTCGGCGAGGGCAAGCGCCTGACGGCTGCCAAGCACCGATTGGCGGGCCTGTGCGGCGGCCAGTTCGGCGGTCTCGACGGTGGCGGTGGTGCCCACGCCGCGCGTTTCCAGGTCACGCTGGCGGGCCAGGGCGCGCTCTTGCAGGGCGAATTGATCGCGCGCCGCCTCAAGCTCGTCGCGCGCCAGGTCAAGCGCGCGGGCGGCTTCGCGTTGCTCGGCCTCGGCGTCCATCCGGTCGGCGCGGGCGCGATCGCGTGCGGTTTGCGCATCGGCGGGGTCGATCCGGGCCAGAAACTGCCCGGCGCGCACCTGTCCGCCCTCGACGAAATCGGGCGACAATTCGGTGATGATTCCGCTGGCCTGGGTGCGCAACTCAAGCGTGCGGCGGCTTTGAACCTGGCCAAAGGCAGTCAGGACCGGGGCAATGCTGGATTCTTGCGCAAGGGTGGTGTGCACGGCAAAGACGCGCTCGCGCCGATCCGGCTGGCGCGGTTCTTTGGACATGCGTTCAGAGACGGCGCTGACCACGGTCTGCCCGGCATAGGCCAAAAGCCCCAGGGTAAGCGATAAAAGGAACAGCCCCGTCAGGCACTGGCGCAAAAACCGCATGAAACGCAACCTCTTGATATGGCCCGCACCGCGACCGGGCCCATTTGGAATGTAACCCTGACTGGTGAAATGCCAAGCGTCCTGAGTGTTATACGCGGGCGCGGGTCATTTCCGTCGCTGGTGTTCGTCAAGGCGCGGCATGATCTCGACGAAGTTGCAGGGGCGATGGCGGTAATCAAGCTGAAGCTTGAGGATTTCATCCCAGGCATCGCGGCAGGCGCCGGGGCTTCCGGGCAGGGCAAAGAGGTAAGTGCCCCCCGCTACGCCGCCGGTGGCGCGGCTTTGCACGGCGCTGGTGCCGATCTTGGCCATGCTGACCATGGTAAAGACGGTGCCGAAGGCGTCGATTTCCTTTTCATAGACATCGCGATGTGCCTCGACGGTGACATCGCGCCCGGTCAGGCCGGTGCCGCCGGTCGAGATCACCACGTCAACGTCATCCTGCGCGATCCAGTCACGCAGATGGGCGGCGATCTGATCGCGTTCATCACGCACGACCATGCGGTCTGCAAGGATGTGACCGGCGGCCTCGATCCGCTCGACAAGGAGGGCGCCGGATTTATCCTCGGTGATGTCGCGGGTGTCGCTCACGGTAAGAACGGCGATGCGCACGGGGATGAAGTCTTTGGTGTCGTCAATGCGGGACATGGGTGTCAGCTCCGTTCCAGAAGGGCAAGGCGGGCGGCCAGGGCGGTAAAGATCACCGCCGATATCGCGCCAAGCCCGCGCGAAAAGCGCGCCGAGGTGGCCATGCGGCGGCCAAGCGAGCCGGCAAAGACGCCCACCGCGCCGTTGATGAAAAAACCGCCGATCGCAAGCACCATCCCGAAGATCAGGAACTGTGGCAGGATCGCGCCGCGCGCCGGGTCAACAAATTGCGGCACAAAGGCCAGCACGAAAAGGATCACCTTGGGATTGGTGAGATTGACAAGCATGCCGGTCCGAAAGGCGCGGGCCATCCCAAGGGGCGGTGCATCCGGGCGCAGGGGACGCGCGCGCAATGCGCTCACCGCAAGCCACAAAAGATAGACCACGCCAATCCAGCGGATCACGTCAAAAAGCCAGGGCAATGCAGCGACCATGGCCCCAAGGCCAAGCCCCGCCAGCATGACATGCACAACCCCACCCGCCGCAATACCGGCGCTGGCCGCCACGGCCGCACGTGGGCCAGAGCGCAGGCCAAGCCCAAGGCAGAACATCATATCCGCCCCCGGCGTGAGGTTGAGGGCAAGCGCCGCCGGGATAAAGGCCAGAAGAACAAGCGGGTCGATGATCATGGGGTGACCTCGAACCAATTGGCGGTCGGGCCAAGATTGACGACGCGGCTGGCGCCGATCTGGCCGCTGCTGCCCCAGCTGTCATGGATATGGCCGCAAACCGCGAGGCGTGGTTGAAGACGCTCAATCGCCGCGCGGATCGCGGTTGAGCCGACCGATTGCCCGGCCGAGGTGACATCGCATAGGCCCTTGGGCGGCGCATGCAGGATCAGGATATCGGCGGCGGCGCAGGGGGCCAGCATCTCACTCGCGCGCTCTTCGGAGAGATCACAGGACCAGGCGCCAAACGGCGTTTCCGGCACGCCATAGCCCAGTCCGAAAAGGTGCAGTTCGCCGATTTCGGTGCCCGTGCCATGCAAGACGGTCATATTCGGCAGGGCGGCGGCGGTCAGTTCAGGCGCGCTTTCGGCATTGCCGGGGACCACCACAATCGGGGCTGTGATCGCGCGCAAAAGATCCATCGCCTCGTCAAGCCCTTGGCGCATGTTGCAAAAATCGCCCGCGCCGATGACAAGATCGGCCGTCTGGCTGGCGCTGACAAGATCGGCGGCGCGGGCGCGCGCAAGGTGCAGGTCGGAAAAGGCAAGGATTTTCATGCGCCACCCCGAAGCCGTGCCTGAAGCGACAGAAGATCGGCCCAGGCCTCGCGCTTGGCCGAAGGGGTGCGCAACAGATAGGCCGGATGCACCATCGGCAGGGCGGGCTTGCCATAGGCGGTTGTCCAGCTGCCGCGCAACCGGGTGATGCCGCGTTTTCCAAGGCCCGCATCACAGCTTATGTTGCCCATCAACACCACGAGGTCGGGATTGGCCAATGCGACATGGCGGGCGACGAAGGGGCGCATCATCGCTATCTCTTCCGCGGTGGGATCGCGGTTCTGTGGCGGCCGCCAGGGCAGCACATTGGTGATGTAAATCCCGTGCTCGGGGCGTTCGGGCGCACGGCCAAGGCCGATGGCCGCGAACATCCGATCCAAAAGCTGGCCGGCGCGGCCCACGAAAGGGCGGCCCTCGCGATCCTCGTCGCGCCCCGGTGCCTCGCCGATGATCATCACGCGCGCGCCTGCCACCCCGTCGCAAAACACCAGATTGCGCGCGCCGCGTTGCAGATCACAATGTGGAAAAGCGGCCAGGGCCGATTTCAGACCGTCAAGCGAGCCCGCGTTGGCGGCGGCGGATTTGGCGACGGCGACAGGATCAATGGTCGGCTCGGGGCCTGGCGCAACCGGTCCGTCGACACGCGCTGGAGACGCGGCAACGGCCGGTTTGGCGGATTTTTCCGGCAGCTCATAGCGGTTGACCGGCGTGTCGCCAATCGCCTCGGTTGCGCCAAGTTCGATTTGCCACGCCAAAAGCGCCTTTGCGTCATGATATCCAAGGACCGATTCCATATTTGCAAGCTACCTCGGGTGGGCGCCACGTGAAAGCCGCGAAAGCGGCCTGTGTGAAACCGACGGAGTTTGAGTATTTATGGAAAGATGAAAGCCCTGCCTTGCCCCTGAGGCACGTGGTTTTTATAAGCGGGGCAAATCGGATTGGAGGCGGCATGACCTTTTCACACGCGCACCTGCTTGGGATCGAGCCACTGGCGCCTGCCGATATCACCGCCATCCTTGATCTGGCGGATGAGTATGTGGCGCTCAACCGGCGCGATGTGAAGCATGCCGATGCCCTTGAGGGGCTTACCCAGATCAACATGTTCTTTGAGAATTCGACCCGCACACAGGCCAGTTTCGAACTGGCGGGCAAGCGGCTTGGGGCGGATGTGATGAACATGGCGATGCAGGCCAGCTCGATCAAGAAGGGCGAGACGCTGATTGATACGGCGATGACGCTGAATGCGATGCATCCGGATTTGCTTGTGGTGCGGCACCCGCATTCGGGGGCGGTGGATTTGCTGGCGCAAAAGGTGCGTTGTGCGGTGCTTAATGCCGGCGACGGGTGGCACGAGCATCCGACCCAGGCGCTTCTGGATGCGCTGACGATCCGGCGCGCCAAGGGGCGGCTTCATCGGCTCAACATCGCGATTTGCGGCGATATCGCCCATAGCCGGGTGGCGCGCTCCAACCTCTTGCTGCTGGGCAAGATGGAGAACCGGGTGCGTCTGATCGGGCCGCCGACCCTGATGCCCGCGCAGATCGCAGAGTTTGGCGTCGAGGTTTATGACGACATGCGCGAGGGCCTTCGGGATGTGGATGTGGTGATGATGCTGCGGCTTCAGAAAGAGCGGATGGATGGCGGGTTTATTCCGTCCGAGCGTGAGTATTATCACCGCTACGGGCTTGATGGCGAAAAACTGGCCTTTGCCCGCGAGGATGCGATCGTGATGCATCCGGGGCCGATGAATCGCGGTGTCGAGATTGATGGCGAGATCGCCGATGATATCAATCGCTCGGTCATTCAGGATCAGGTTGAAATGGGGGTTGCGGTGCGCATGGCCGCAATGGACCTATTGGCGCGCAACCTGCGCGCAAGACGGACCGGGGCGGGCGAGGGCACATGACCACGCTGTTACGCATTCCAGCGCATGAGGCGCATGTGCTGCGGGTGTTTGCCGTGGACGAGGCGGTAGACGCACCGATTGAGGATCAAGCCGTTCTGGAGGCGCTGGGCGCCGAGGCGATCAAGACTGCCGAGGTCGAGTTGTTCGATGTGAACGATTTGCAGGCCATGACGCTGTCGGAGTATCTGGCCGAGGGGCACGGCATCGCGGGCGATCAACTGGCGCCGATGCGCGCGCAGCTGAACGGTCTGACGGGTCGGGTGTTGTTATTGCCCTCGCGTGCCTTTGACGGGCGCGCGCAAGCAATGCGGCCGCGCGCGCCGCTCAGGATGATCGGGCGCTTTAGCGAAGAGGTGCCACCGGTCAGTTTTGCGCCCCTTCCCGACGGTGGGGCGCAGGGCGTGATGCCCTTGAAGGCGGACAAGACGCCCGGGCGGCAGCGGGCGGCGCGCTGGCTGGCGCTTGGGTTCTTCGCGATCATGGCGCTGGTTCTGGCGCTGGTGATCAGTCTTGCGGTGCTGCCGTGAAAGGCGAGGGGCTGATCTATTCGATGGTGCCGACGACGCCGCTTTTGCCGGGTGAGCGGGTGCTGCACAGCTTTGTACCGGATCGCGCGAGCTATTGGCGCGACCATGCCTGGCTTGCGGCGGCGGCGATGGCGCTTGGCATGCTGGCGCTGTGGATCGCGGACAATCCGCATGTCTGGACCGGGGCGGTTGGCGGGCTTGCGGCGGTGGCGGTGCGGGCGTTCTATGTGGCCTCGGACGAGATGCAGGTGCGGTGGGATCTGACCGACCGGCGGCTTTTGGGTCCACAGACCCGCGCCGTGCCGCTGGCCCAGATCAAGATCTTGCGCAGCCTTGGCAGCGCGGTGCAGGTGGTGACCAAGAGCGGCGACAAGCATCTGTTGAAATATCAGCCCGATCGCGCCGATACGATGGCCCGGATCAGGGCCGCTATCGCCGACACATGAAGGAGAGAGCCCCATGCAGGAACCGAAAGACCCAAAGATGTCGGGGCGGATCGCGATGATCGCCCTGCTGGTGATTTTTGCCCTCACCGGGGTGATGATCTGGGTGGCGGCATGAGCGGGCGGTGGACTTCAGACAGAAAGATTGGCCAATGACCAAAACCCTTTTCACAAATGCCCGGCTGATCAATCCTGAGGCGGGCACCGATGGCCTTGGCTGGCTGTTGGTCGAGGGTAGCAAGATCACGGCGATGGGGGGCGAGGCCGACACGCCAGGGGCGGACGAGCGGCTCGATTGCGCCGGACAGTGTCTTGCGCCGGGGATCGTCGATATCGGGGTCAAGGTCTGCGAACCCGGTGAGCGGCACAAGGAAAGCTATCGCTCGGCCGGGCTTGCGGCGGCGGCGGGGGGTGTCACGACCATGGCGACGCGCCCCGATACCCTGCCTGCCATCGACAGCCCCGAGGTGCTTGAGTTTGTGGCACGGCGCGCCAATGAGGCCGCGCCGGTCAATGTGCTGGTGATGGCGGCGCTGACCAAGGGGCGCGAGGGGCGCGAGATGACCGAGATCGGCTTTTTGATGGATGCCGGTGCGGTGGCCTTTACCGATTGCGATCATGTGGTGAGCGACACCAAGGTGCTGAGCCGTGCGTTGACCTATGCGCGCAGCCTTGGCGCGCTTGTCATCTGCCACCCGCAAGACCCCGGTCTAAGCGCGGGGGGGGCCGCGACAAGCGGCAAATTCGCCAGCCTGCGCGGCTTGCCAGCGGTGTCGCCGATGGCCGAGCGGATGGGGCTCGACCGCGATATCGCCCTGCTGGAAATGACCGGCGCCAGGTATCACGCCGATCAGGTCACCACCGCGCGCGCTTTGCCGGCCCTTGAGCGGGCCAAGCGCAACGGGCTTGATATCACCGCGGGCACAAGCATTCATCACCTGACGCTCAATGAGCTGGACGTGTCTGATTACCGGACCTTTTTCAAGGTCAAGCCGCCGCTGCGCTCGGAGGACGACCGACAGGCGGTGATCGAGGCGCTGCGCTCGGGGTTGATTGATATCATCAGCTCGATGCACACACCGCAGGACGAAGAAAGCAAGCGCCTGCCGTTTGAAGAGGCGGCCAGCGGCGCCGTGGCGCTTGAGACGCTGTTGCCGGCGGCCCTGCGGCTTTATCACGCCGAGGCGCTTGACCTGCCGACGCTGTTTCGGGCGATGTCGCTTAATCCGGCGCGCCGACTTGGGCTTGCGTCGGGGCGGCTTGCGGTCGGGGCACCTGCGGATCTGGTACTGTTTGATCCGCATAAGCCGTTTTTGCTCGATCGCTTTGCGCTGCGCTCGAAATCCAAGAACACGCCCTTTGACGGCGCGCGCCTGCAAGGTAAGGTGCTGGCGACCTATGTTGCCGGAACCCCAGTTTATGAGGCCGATTGATGCCACTTCTTGAAACGACGACCGCGGGTCTGATTCTCTGGGCCGTGATCGGCTATGGGCTTGGGTCGATCCCCTTTGGCATGGTGCTGGCGCGGGTCATGGGCCTCGGCAATCTGCGCGAGATCGGATCGGGCAATATTGGCGCGACCAATGTGCTGCGCACCGGCAACAAGCTGGCGGCGGCGCTGACGCTTTTGCTCGATGGCGGCAAGGGGGCTGTGGCCGTTCTTCTGGCGCGGGTCTTTGCGGCGGAGGATGCGGTGCAGCTTGCGGCGTTGATGGCCTTTATCGGCCATTGCTATCCGGTCTGGCTTGGGTTTCGCGGCGGCAAGGGGGTTGCGACCTTTCTTGGCATCCTGCTCGCGCTTGCCTGGCCGGTGGGGATTGCGTGCTGTCTGACTTGGCTGGTTGCGGCGCTGATCAGCCGGATGTCGTCAATGGCCGCGATCATGGCCGCGTCGCTGTCGACGGGCTGGGCGATTGTTCTGGGCAATGGGGCGATCATCATCCTGGCGTTTGTCCTGACCCTGCTGGTGTTCTGGCGGCATCGCAGCAACATGGCGCGGATCAAGGCCGGGACAGAGCCGAAGATCGGCCAAAAGGGGTGAATGCGGCGCGAGGGGCGCTGCCCCTCACACTCCCCGGGATATTTTCGGCCAGAAGAAACCGCGATCAGTAGCTGTATTCGGTGTAGATCCGGTCAAGGTCGCCATTCCAGTCGCCGTTGAAATGCTCAAGCAACTCATCTGCCGGGGTTTTTCCGGATTCGATGCTTTCGTTGAGTGCGTTCAGGAAATGGGTCTCATCCGGAATAAGGCCACCGCCGCCGGTGCGCGCGCGGGCCTTGAGGCCGGCGTTCGAGATTGCCACCGCCTGACGGGCGAGATCGTGCATGTCGATGCCGTTGACCCTGGCCTGAAGCCCATCGACGCTGGCCGCGACGCGCAGCGCCTCGCGGGTTTCAGCGGTCCATGATTTGCATAGATCCCAGGCCGCATCGAGCGAGGATTGATCATACATCAGCCCGACCCAGAAGGCGGGAAGCGCGCAAAGGCGACGCCAGGGGCCGCCATCGGCGCCGCGCATTTCCATGAATTTCTTGATCCGCGCCTCTGGGAAGATCGTCGTCAGGTGATCGGCCCAATCTGACAGGGTTGGCCTTTCACCGGGCAGGGCGGGCAATTCGCCACGCAGGAAATCGCGGAAGGATTGGCCGAGGGCGTCGATGTATTTGCCATCGCGATAGACGAAATACATCGGCACATCGAGCGCGTAATCGGCGTATTGCTCAAAGCCGAAGCCCGTCTCGAACACGAAGGGCAGCATGCCGGTGCGGGCCGGATCAAGATCGCGCCAGACCCGTGCGCGCCAGGATTTATGGCCATTGGGCTTGCCCTCGAAGAACGGCGAGTTGGCAAACAGCGCGGTGGCCACCGGTTGCAGCGCCAGGGCGACGCGGAACTTTTGCACCATGTCGGCCTCGGAACTGAAGTCGAGGTTCACCTGCACGGTGCAGGTGCGGCGCATCATGCTGCGCCCCATGGTGCCGACAGTTTGCATATAGCTGTCCATCAGCTTGTAACGGCCCTTGGGCATCAGCGGCATCTCATCGTGCGTCCAGACCGGGGCGGCGCCCAACCCGATGAAGCCGACGCCAACCTTGTCGGCGATGTCCTTGACGTCGCGCAGATGGGCGTTCACCTCGTCGCATGTTTCGTGGATGGTTTCCACCGGCGCGCCGGAAAGCTCAAGCTGACCACCCGGTTCAAGCGAGACATTGGCGCCGTCCTTTTCAAGCCCGATCAGCTTGCCACCCTCTTCCACCGGGGCCCAGCCGTGGCCGTCGCGCAACCCCTCAAGCACGGCCAGAATGCTGCGCGGTCCTTCATAGGGGATCGGTTTGAGGGTGTCTTTGCAATAGCCGAACTTCTCGTGCTCGGTGCCGATGCGCCAGTCTTCTTTTGGTTTACAGCCACTAGCCATATATTCGGCAAGCTGGTCGTGGTGTTCAATCGGCCCGCCGCCGGATTGTGGAATGGACATGATCGGGCCTCCTGATCGGGTCATGTAGCATTAAGAGATCACAAGTGGCCCGTAACGCGCAGAGTGTCAATGCAGCCTTAAGTGTGAAGCGGCGGTTTGAGGCTTTTGCCAGATCACGACCACTTGAGCAGAGGGGCGGCGCATCTGGGTCAGCATATGTTCGGTGCGAATGCCGGGCAGGGTGGCAAAGGCGTCAAACAGCGCGTCGGCGCCTTCGGCGGTGAGCGGGATGGCAAGCTCGGGCTGGCCGGGCTGGCTCAGGAGCCAATGGGCGGGGCGCGCGCGCGGATCAAGCTTGAGGGTGACAAGATCGCCCATCGCCACAACACCGCCGGTCAGCGGGCCGAAATAAGCCACCTGGCCCTCATCGACACGCACCACTCCCGGCCCGCCAGAACCGGCGCGAAAGCGCGCGCGTTGCAAACCTGCGGCAAGGATGGCGGCGGCGAGGACAAGAACGGCATAGCCAAGCCAGTGCAGCAGGCCGATGGTGGTCAGCGCCCACCACAGACCGATGGCCACGAGGGCGGCGCCGACCAGCACCTCGCGCCACCGCCAAAGGGTGGCGCGTGCTTCGGGGCGCAGAAAGCTCATGACCAATCCCCAAGGGTGCGTTGCCAGAGGGTCATGGCGGCCACAGCGGCGGTGTCGGCGCGCAGGATGCGTGGGCCAAGGGCAATGGCATGGGCCAAGGGCAGGGCGTGAAGGCGCGCGCGCTCGGCCTTGGAAAATCCGCCCTCGGGGCCGATCAGGATGGCCCATGGCGCGCCCCTTGCGAGGCCGCCTGTCAGGGCGGATGAGCCGCCTGCGAGCGCCTCGTCGCAAAACATCAACTGGCGCCCTTCCGGCCAGTCGGCCAGCAGCCGGTCGAGCTTTTGCAACCCGCAGACCTCGGGAACAAAGGTGCCGCCGCATTGCTCGGCAGCCTCAACCGCATGCGCCTGTAGACGGTCCTGGCGGATGCGGTCGGAATTGGTGAAATCGGTCTGCACCGGCAGGATCCGCGCGGCGCCCATCTCGGCGGCTTTTTCGACGATGAAATCGGTGCGCGCCTTCTTGATCGGCGCGAACAGCAGCCAGAGGTCGGGGGGATCGCGTTGCGGGCCGGTCTGCTCTTCGACCCTGAGCAGGCCACCTCGCTTGCCGGCCTCGGCCACGCTGGCGCGCCATTCGCCATCATGACCGTTGAACAGCAAAACCGCGTCGCCCGCCCCCTGACGCATTACCCCGAAAAGGTAATGCGCCTGGTCGCGGGTCAGAGGAACCGTTTGCCCTTGCCCCAATGGGTGCTCTACATAAAGCCTGATCTTTGCCGTTTTCATGAGGCCAACATATGACCGGAACCAACCAGACGCCAGAGCCCAGAGGCGAAAGCAGCGGGCAGGTGGCCGATGCCTATCGCGGCAATTGGGTGGACCGTCTGGCGCCTGCCGCGACGCGGCCCTATCTGCGACTGGCGCGCGCCGATCGCCCGATCGGGACCTGGCTTTTGCTATTGCCCTGCTGGTGGGGGCTGGTGCTCGCGATGCTGAGCGATGGGCGCGCGGGCTGGCATGATCTTTGGATATTTGCGGGCTGCGCGATTGGCGCCTTTCTGATGCGTGGCGCGGGATGTACGTGGAACGATATCACCGACCGCCATATTGATGGCTCGGTGGCGCGCACCGCATCGCGCCCCATCCCCTCGGGGCAGGTCAGCGTCAGGGGGGCTCTGGTCTGGCTCGCCGCGCAGGCCCTGGTGGCTTTCGGTATCCTTTTGACATTCAATATCGCCGCGATTGCGCTTGGCGTGCTGTCGCTTTTGCCGGTGGCGATTTATCCTTTTGCCAAGCGGTTTACCTGGTGGCCGCAGGTGTTTCTGGGGCTGGCGTTCAACTGGGGCGCTCTGCTCGCCTGGACCGCGCATAGCGGGCGGCTGGAGGTGCCTGCGGTGTTGCTCTACCTCGCAGGGATAGCCTGGACGCTGTTTTACGACACGATCTATGCCCATCAGGATGCCGAGGATGATGCTCTGATCGGGGTGAAATCCACTGCGCGGCTGTTCGGAGAGAATTCGCCGCGCTGGTTGCGGTGGTTTCTGGTCGCGTCGGTGTCGATCATGGCCGTGGCGGTCATTCTGGCGGTGCCCTCGGGGCGGCCATTGGCGCTTTTGGTGGCGCTCTGCGGGCCTTGGGCGATGGGCTGGCACATGCAATGGCAGATGCGCCAGCTCAGGCTTGATGACACGGCGCGGCTTTTGATGCTGTTTCGCTCCAACCGCGACGCAGGGTTTTTGCCTGTGCCATTTTTCGCCGTCGCCCTGTTGCTTTGATTGATCTTGTGCGGGCAGCGGCCTAAAGACTAAGCCAAGGGAAAAAGGACCGGCCATAACCTCATGCGTTTATCCTCAGTTTTCACGATTGCCGCCACATTCACCGGCGCGGCCGTTTTATGCGTGGTTGCCGCCGGATTCGCGGTCAGCGCCATCGAGGACGGATCGCGCCGTGCGGTGCGAGACACGCTTGATCTGCAAGACATGGTCTGGGCCGAGGTCGATACCAACGGGCTTCAGGTGTTTCTGGCCGGCACGGCCCCGACCGAAGCCGCGCGCTTCAAGGCGCTTTCGGTGGCCGGCACGGTTGTTGATGCCGCGCGGGTGATTGACCAGATGCTGGTTGAGGATGCCGCCGATATCGCGCCGCCGCGCTTTGCCATCGAGATCTTGCGCAACGACCGGGGTATTTCCCTGATCGGGCTGGTGCCAAGCACCACCGACCGGCACAAGCTTTTGGCCGATATTGCCGAGGCCACGGATGGGGCGCCGGTGGCCGATCTGCTGGATGCGGCGGATTATCCTTTTCCCGAAACCTGGCCCGATGCGCTGCGTTATGCGGTGCGCTCGCTCGGGAAATTGCCACGCACCAAGATCTCGGTCAGCGCCGAGCGGGTTGAAATCACCGCCATGGTCGACAGCCCCGAGGCACAACGCCGGATGGAAACCGATCTTGCCCGAACCGCTCCGGAAGACGTGCGGCTTGCGCTTGATATCTCGGCGCCGCGTCCGGTTCTCACGCCGTTCACGCTTCGGTTTCTGATCGAAGACGGGCAGGCGCGCTTTGATGCCTGTTCGGCCGATACCGAAGAGGCGCGCGAGCGTATTTTGCGCGCCGCAGGTCAGGCCGGGCTTCAGGACAAGGCCGATTGCGTTGTCGGCATGGGCGTACCCTCGCCGCAATGGGCGCGTGCCGCAGAGCTTGCGATCGCGGCTATGGGCAAACTGGGCGGCGGCAGCGTGACCTTCTCGGATGCCGATATCGCCCTTTGGGCGCCAGAGGGCACTCCGCAGGGGCAGTTTGACGATGTGGTCGGGCAGCTTGAGGCCGATTTGCCCGAGGTGTTTGCCTTGCAGGCAACGCTGCCGCCGCCGCCCAATACCGACGCGCCGGTGGTGCCTGAATTCATCGCCACCCTGTCGCCCGAAGGTCAGGTTCTGATCCGTGGACGGGTCAATAGCGAAACCACGCGTGACACCGTCAACAGCTTTGCCAAGGCGCGGTTTTCATCCGATGCGGTGCACGTCACCGCGCGGGTTGCCGAAGGGTTGCCGAAGGGCTGGCCGTTGCGGGTGCTGACGGCGCTTGAAGCGCTGTCCTATCTCTCGAACGGGGCGGTGACGGTGACGCCCGACACCCTTGCCGTGCAGGGCAATACCGGACGCAAAAGCGCAAGCGCGGAGATTTCACAATTCCTGTCGGAAAAACTTGGCGGCTCGGAACAATTTTCGATTGAGGTGACCTATAAGGCGGCGCTTGATCCGGTGGCCGGGCTGCCTACGCCGGACGAGTGCGAAGCCGAGATTGCCGCTGTGCAAGCCGGACGCAAGATCAATTTCGAGCCGGGCTCGGCCAATATCGACAGCGCAGGCGCGGCGATCATGGATGATATTGCCGAGATCCTGAAGCGCTGTGGCGAAATCCGCATGGAAATCGGCGGTCATACCGATAGTCAGGGCCGCGAAGAAATGAACGAACAACTCAGCGAAGAGCGCGCGCGCGCGGTTTTGAACGAATTGCGCCTGCGCCGTGTCCTGACCTCGTCGATTGATGCCAAGGGGTATGGCGAAAGCAAGCCGATTGCCGATAACGCCACCGAGGACGGACGCGAGACCAATCGGCGGATCGAATTCCGCCTGATCCGGCCCGAGCCGGTGCCCGAAGAGCAAACAGCCCTTGAAAGCCTTGAGGAACCTGTGGAAGAAGGGCCCGACGCGCAGGATCAGGAAAACCCGACCGATGAACAGAACTGAGTTTATCATTGCCACCGCAATCGTCTTGTTCGTGGCGTTTTGCATGGGCTGGTTCGCGAATTGGCTGATCCATCGCTTTATCCGGGTGGCCGGTTCGGATGTCGGCGAGCTGGAGCGTATGGCACAAGAGCTTCACGAGGCCGAGGAAACCCGCGATCAGGCGATCACCTATCTCCAGCAACGCGAGGCCGAGTTGACAAATCAACTGAGCCAGACCGAAGCCGAGCTTGCGGCCACGATGGACGGCCTGCGCGAGGCGCGCTATGAGGCCGAGCAGATGCGCGAGCATCTTGAAAAGTCCAGCGGCCGCGCGGCGGGGTAAGCGCCGGATTTTGAGTATTTTCAGAATGGTGAATGCAATAGGGTGTTGTTTCTTCTGGCGCTAAATATCCTCGCCGAAGGCAAAAAACTCTTTTTCCAGTCGTACCATTCCGCGCAGACGTAAAGGCCCGGGACGGCCTTGAAAATCGCCTATCCGGACAGGGCACGCCGATGGATCAGGTGAAACCGGCCAAGCCCATCCTCGCCCATCAGGGCGAGAGATGAGATCGGGAAGGGGCGCGGCAAAAGCGGTTCTATAAGCCGAGCAAGGATGGTGTGTGTCTCGACCGCTTGCGCTCGGGGGAGCTTGCCGGTCAGAGTGATATGAAAGCGGAACGCCTCTATCACATAAGGATAGCCCCATTTCAGCAAAAGAGCGTCCTGTTCGGGGCTAAGCTCTGCGGCGCGGCGATGGGTGAGCTCGGTTTCGGTGAGGGGCGCGCGAAATGGCTCGAAGGCCTTCACGGTCTTGGCGGCAAGCGCGTTCAATGCGGTTTGATCGCCCAGAGGCACGAGCGCCAGAAACCGGCCAAGCCGGGCGAGGGTGAGCGCGTCAAGTGTAACCGGTGCCGTGGTGCTGCAAAACCTCTCAAAGGCGGCTTTGAGTGCAGCCTCGTTTTGCCCCTCGGTCAGGCGAAAGGGCGGTTTCATCGTCGCGTGCAGGCCGTATTTGCGCGGGGTTTCGGTGATCTCGATCAGTGGCATGGGCAGGCCCGAAACGTGAGGGTGATCAACCGCACAGCCCGCCGCGCAATCCCAGCCAAGCCAGGCCGCGCCGAAATCGGCGAGCGGTCCGGGGTCAGGGGTGACGTAGATGGCGTATCTTTTGAGATCCATGCACGGGCCTTTTGGTTTGTCATGATCTGTCAGGTTTATGTCGTGCCTTCATGACACAGGGTTTGACCCGCGCCAATGCCGCGGCGGGCCAGGGGGCTTTGACAAGGCCGGGGGCCGGGCGCATAACGGGCGCCAAAGACACCAGCCAGTCCCGGAGCCCGTTATGACCTTATCGCTTTTTGACGTTCCCGAAGCGCCGCACGTTCCTGTTCTTGGGCAGGAGGGCGGCTTTCCGGTGCGCCGGATTTTCTGCGTCGGGCGCAATTATGCCGCCCATGCCGCCGAAATGGGCAATGAGGTGGATCGCGAAGCACCGTTTTATTTCACCAAATCGGCGCATACGATCTGTCACAGCGGGGCGAGCATTGCCTATCCGCTCGCCACGCAGGATTGCCATTACGAGATGGAGTTTGTCGTCGCCATCGGCGCGCCGGCCTTTCGGGCGTCCAAGGGCAACGCGATGCAGGCGGTCTATGGCTATGCCTGCGGGATCGACCTGACACGCCGCGATTTGCAGGCGCAGGCCAAGGACAAGCGTCGCCCCTGGGATCTGGGCAAGGATTTCGAGGATTCGGCGATCATCGCCCCCCTGACCACAGCGGCAGAGTTTGGCGAGATCGCCGATCAGGCGATTCGCCTGACACGTGACGGCGCGACCGTGCAGGAGGCGCGGCTAAGCGATATGGTCTGGTCGGTGCCCGAAGTGATCGCCCATCTGTCGCAATTCTATCATCTGATGCCGGGGGACCTTATCTATACCGGCACTCCGGCGGGCGTCGGGCCTGTCAAACCCGGCAGCGCATTGCATGGTCAGATTGACGGGTTGAGCGACCTGTCGCTGAACATCGGCGCGCCCGAATAGGCGCGGGCGCATGTCAGAGACGGCACAGCCCGCCCCGACCAATTGGCTTGCGCATGTGCCGGTCACGCTTTTCACCGTCGTGATGGGGCTTTGCGGCTTTACGCTTGCGCTTCGGGCGGGCGAGGCGACGCTTGGGGTGGGGTATCTCATCTCTAGCGTGGCGCATGTCCTGACCATGGTGGTTTTTGCGGTCGTGTCGCTTTTGTATGTCGCCAAGGGTCTGCTCCATCCGGGCGCCGTGGTGGCCGAATGGCAGCACCCGGTCAAGCTTGCGTTCTTTCCGGCGATCTCGATCGCGCTTGTCCTGATGTCGGTGGTGATGCTTGATCCGGCACCGGGGCTGGCGCGGGCGATGTGGCTTGTGGCGGTGCCGCTACAGCTTGTTCTGACGGTGTCGGTGGTCAGCGGCTGGATCAGTGCGCGTGCGTTTCAGCATGGGCATCTGACGCCCGCCTGGTTCATTCCGGCGGTGGGCAATGTGATCGTGGCGATTGCCGGGGTGCCGTTAGGCTATCTTGAGATCAGTTGGTTTTTCACCTCGGTCGGGCTCATTTTCTGGATAATCATGTTGGTGCTGGTGATGAACCGGCTGATTTTTCATGATCCCCTGCCGGTGCGGCTTCAGCCGACGCTGGTCATTCTGATCGCGCCGCCCTCGGTCGGGTTTCTGGCCTGGGTGGAGCTTGTGGGCGGTATTGATCCCCTGGCCCGCGTGCTTTTGAACGGGGCCTATATCTTTACGCTGATCGTTGCGGTGCAACTGCCAAGCCTGCTTCGCCTGCCGTTTTCGCTGGCGTTCTGGGCGCTTAGCTTTCCGATGGCGGGGGTGACGATTGCAAGCTTCGCCTATGCCGACGCCACCGGATCGGCGGGGCATCGCATGATCGGGCTTGGCCTTTTGGCAGTGCTTTGCGTGATCATTCTGGGGCTGTTGCTCCGCACCGCCAAAGCGGTGCGAAACAACGAGGTCTTCGTGCCGGATTAATCCAGCAGGCGGCGGGTGATGACCTGCGCCTGAATTTCCGCCGCACCCTCGAAGATGTTGAGAATGCGCGCGTCACAGAGGATGCGGCTAATGGTGTATTCAAGCGCAAAACCGTTGCCGCCGTGAATTTGCAGCCCGTTGTCGGCCGCCGCCCAGGCGACGCGCGCGCCAAGCAGCTTGGCCATGCCCGCCTCAAGATCACAACGCCTGTCATTGTCTTTTTCCCAGGCGCTGAAATAGGTCAGCTGGCGGGCGATCATGATCTCGACCGCCATCATCGCAAGCTTGCCCGAGACGCGGGGAAACTCGATCAGGCTTTTGCCGAACTGCTTGCGGTCAATGGCGTATTTCATCGCCACATCAAGCGCCGATTGGGCCACGCCGATGGCGCGGGCGGCGGTCTGGATGCGGGCGGATTCAAAGGTTTCCATCAGCTGTTTAAAGCCTTTGCCCTCTTCGCCCCCAAGCAGGTTTTCGCCCTTCACATGGAAGTTGTCAAAGCCAAGCTCGTATTCCTTCATGCCGCGATAGCCCAGTACTTCGATCTCGCCGCCGCTCATACCGTCGGTCGGGAAGGGGGCCGCGTCGGTGCCCGGCGTCTTTTCGGCCAGAAACATCGACAGGCCCCGGTGATCGGTGGTGTCGGGCTTGGTGCGCGCCAGCAGGGTCATCACGTGGGTGCGCGCGGCGTGGGTGATCCAGGTCTTGTTGCCGGTCACTTTCCAGTCGCCGTTTTCGTCCTTGACCGCGCGCGTGCGCAACGACCCAAGATCAGAGCCGGTATTTGGCTCGGTAAACACCGCCGTCGGCAGGATTTCGGCGCTGGCCAGTTTCGGCAGCCAATGCGCCTTTTGTGCATCGGTGCCACCACAAAGGATCAGCTCGGCGGCGATCTCGGAGCGGGTGCCAAGGCTTCCGACGCCGATATAGCCGCGGCTCAACTCCTCGGACACAACCACCATCGACGCTTTGGAGAGGCCAAAACCGCCAAATTCCTCGGGAATGGTCAGGCCGAAGACACCCATTTCGGCCAGTTCCTCGATGATTTCCATCGGGATAAACTCGTCCTTGAGGTGCCACTCATGGGCGTGCGGCTCGACCTTGTCGACCGAGAAGCGGCGGAATTGTTCGCGGATCATCTCAAGTTCGTCGTCAAGCCCGGTGCGCCCGACGGTGATCTCGGCCGAGCGTTCCTGCATCAGCTCGACAAGGCGGCTGCGCGCGGCCTGACTATTGCCATCGGCGATCAGCGTGGTCACGGCGGGGCGCGCAAAGGCGGCCATATCGGTGGCGCTCAGACCCATGTCATGGGCACGGATGATCTCGCCCTGGTTCATCAAAATGCCACCCTGAATCTGGCCAAGATATTCGCCAAAGCCGATTTGCAGCAAAAGCTGTTCGACCTCGCCAAAACTGCCGGATTCGTTCAATCGGGTGGCCCAATGCTGCATCTGCCGCAAAGATTCTGTGTAGGTTGCAAGCCAGGCCAGACCATGGGCCGCGCTCTGGTGCGCCTCGATGGCAGCGCCCGACACCCGGCCATCAATGCTAACCAATTGGCGAATATTGGATTTTGCCGCTTCAAAGAGGGTTTCAACCGGGCCAATGGAGGCGCCTGTAAGGGCCAGAAGGTCGCCCAGAATGATCGGTTTCGCCATTGCAATATCCTGTCCGTCATGTGCCATGTAACGCGTCCTTTCGTGATTGGGGCCGGTTTTATCTACTTCGCAGGTGCAGCGCAACTATTTAACGAAAAGGTTGGGGTTTTTGATTGAAAGTTGCGCATTGATTTTATGGACTGCCGCCCTAGCGAGCGTGTTAAGAGGGGATCATGGAAGCGTTTTTTGATATCGGGCCGCTCTGGGGCTGGGCATTTGCCTTTGGCGTTGCAATTTGCGCGGGCATGGTCAAGGGCGTGGTCGGCTTTGCCATGCCGACGGTGCTGATCGCCGGGCTTAGCTCTGTCATGGCGCCCGATCTGGCACTGGCGGGGCTGATCTTACCGACGCTGGCGACAAATCTCTGGCAGGCCCTGCGACAGGGGGCGGGGGCGGCTCTGGCCTCGGTGCTCCGGTTCCGGGTGTTTCTGGCTGCGGGCGGCGTGGTGATGGTGCTGGCGGCACAGCTTGTGCCGGTCTTGCCACCGGCGGGAATGCTGTTGTTCATCGGGCCGCTGATCACGCTTTATGCGCTATCCACCCTGTTTGGCCGGGGTCTGCGGCTGCCGCCTGATCCGGGGCCAAGGGGCGAGGCGGCGATGGGCGCGCTTGCGGGGGTGTTCGGCGGCATTTCCGGCATGTGGGGGCCGCCCACGGTGGCGATGCTGACGGCGCGGGGCACCGAAAAGAAAGAACAGATGCGCGTGCAGGGCGTGATCTATGGCCTTGGCGCATTGGCGCTTGTGGGGGCGCATATCGGCTCTGGCGTGCTTCGAGCCGAGACATTGCCGCTGTCGCTTGGGATGATGCCACCGGCGCTTTTGGGGATCTGGATCGGCTTTCGCCTACAGGACCGGTTCGATCAGACGACCTTTCGCCGGATGACGCTTTGGGTGCTTTTGATCGCCGGGCTGAACCTGATCCGGCGGGGTATCATGATCCTGTAGCGCATCCCCGGACGCAAAACGCCCCAGCCATTGGGCCGGGGCGTCTGCTGTTTGTGTAGGGTGGGTGAAACCCACGCCCGCGCAATGACCTAGCCGATTGCGGCGGCTTTGACGTCATCGTCGATGAAGGGCACATATTGCGCAAAGTTATCGGCGAACATCTGCATAAGTTTGTTGGCCTGCGCATCATAGGCGTCGGGATCGTCCCAGGTGCGGCGCGGATCAAGCAGCACTTCGGCAACGCCGGGCACGGCCACGGGCACATCAAAGCCAAAGTTCGCATCCTTGCGGAATTCAACCTCGTTCAGCGATCCGTCAAGCGCCGCGGTCAAAAGCGCGCGGGTCGCCTTGATCGGCATGCGCGACCCGGTGCCATAGGCGCCACCGGTCCAGCCGGTATTCACCAGCCAGCAGGTCGCGCCATGCTTGGCGATTTTCGCCTTGAGAAGGTTGCCGTAAACCTCGGGGCGGCGCGGCATGAAGGGCGCGCCAAAGCAGGTCGAAAAGGTCGGCTCCGGCTCGGTTACGCCCCGCTCGGTGCCCGCCACTTTCGAGGTAAAGCCCGACAGGAAGTGATACATCGCCTGCGCTGGCGTCAGCCGCGAAATGGGGGGCAGCACGCCAAACGCATCACAGGTCAGCATGATGATGTTCTTGGGGTGACCGCCAAGCGCTGTCTCGGAGGCATTCGAGATATAGTGCAGCGGATAGGCGCAGCGCATGTTCGCGGTCAGCGAATCGTCCTCGAAGTCCAGATCGAACGTCAGCGGATCAAACACCATATTCTCGATCACGGTGCCGAATTTGGTGGTCGTCGCATAGATTTCCGGCTCGGCTTCGGGGTCAAGGTTGATGGTCTTGGCGTAACAGCCGCCCTCGAAGTTGAAGGTGCCGCGATCCGACCAGCCATGTTCGTCATCGCCGATAAGCGTGCGCGCGGGATCGGCCGACAACGTGGTTTTACCGGTGCCTGACAGGCCAAAGAAAACGGCCGTGTCGACGGGGTTGCCCTTGGCGTGGTTGGCCGAGCAATGCATCGGCATGATGCCTTTTTCCGGCAGCAGGTAATTGAGCAGGGAAAAGACCGACTTCTTGTTCTCGCCGGCGTATTCGGTATTGCCCACAAGGATCAGCTTGCGATCGAAATTCATCGCAACCACGGTATCCGAGCGACAGCCATGCTTGGCCGGATCGGCCTTGAAGCCGGGGCAGTTGATCAGGGTGAAATCGGCAATGAACGTGTCCAGACTGTCGCGCTCGGGGCGGCGCAGCATGTGGCGGTTGAAGAGGCCGTGCCAGGCCAGTTCGGTGATCATGCGCACGTTGATCGCATGTGTCGGGTCGGCGCCGCCGACCAGATCCTGCACAAAGAAATCGCCGTCTTTCATATAGGCCAGCATGTCGTTGTACAGGGCGTCAAACCCCTCGGGTGACATCTCGGCGTTGTTTTCCCACCAGATCGTATCAGCCACGCTGTCGGTTTTGACGACATGTTTGTCTTTCGGCGAGCGTCCGGTGAATTTCCCGGTCGTCACCAAAAGCGCGCCACCTTTGCCCAAGGTGCCCTCGCCCTTTTTCAGGGCGGCTTCGATCAGCGCGGGTTCAATCAAGTTGTAATAGACATTTCCCAACCCTGTGATCCCTTGATCTTCAAGTCGAAATTGCGGGTTTACCCGTCCGAATGTCATGGTTCCAAGCTCCTGTTTAGCCATGTCCGCGCGATGCGGCATATCTATGAGGCGCCGGCTGGCGGCGTCGGTCGGGCAGTTTGCCCGGCTGGGCGCCTCTTAACACGCTGGTTCTTAAAGAGAACAGGGCGCATTGGCGCGGTTAGCGCAACCAAGCGCAAGTTAGCGCAACCACCCGGCAGTTGGCGTAAGCGGTGATCACGGTCTGCGGGAAAAGTGAGTCAATTTAGCCATTCCTAAGATTTATTTGCGTCAATGGGGCGTCGCTTGGGCGCTGATTCGCAGATTTGGATTGATTGGATGCGCCAAACCAGAGCATAGTAGCCGAAAAAAGCAGGTAATCTGAGCAGTATAAGGAACAAACCTATGTCGAAAATCGCCCTTGTGGACGATGACAGGAATATTCTGACATCCGTATCAATGACGCTCGAGGCCGAAGGCTTTGAGGTTGAAACCTATAACGATGGCCAGCAGGCCTTTGATGCCTTCAGTAAGAAATTGCCGGATATGGCCGTTCTGGACATCAAGATGCCGCGCATGGATGGCATGGACCTGTTGCAGCGCCTGCGCCAGAAATCGCAGATGCCGGTGATTTTTCTGACCTCGAAGGATGATGAGATCGACGAGGTTCTCGGGCTGCGCATGGGCGCGGACGATTATGTCAAGAAACCGTTTTCACAGCGTCTTCTGGTCGAACGCATTCGCGCGCTTCTGCGGCGTCAGGATGCCAATAACGGCGATGTGGTGGCCGATACCGAAGAAACCAAGGTTATCGAGCGCGGTGAGTTGCGGATGGATCCGCTGCGCCATTCTGTAAGCTGGAAAGGCCAGGATGTGTCGCTGACCGTGACCGAATTCCTGTTGTTGCAGGCCCTCGCGCAGCGCCCCGGTTTCGTCAAAAGCCGCGATCAGCTGATGGATGTGGCCTATGACGATCAGGTTTACGTGGATGACCGCACCATCGACAGCCACATCAAGCGTCTGCGCAAGAAATTGCGGATGGCCGATCCTGAATTCTCGGCGATCGAAACGCTTTATGGTATCGGATACAGGTACAACGAGGAATAATGGCTCTCGCGGAAGGGATAGAGGTTCGCAATATGGTGCGGCGACAGGATAACGACGTTGTCCTTGGGGATGATTTCGTCGCCCCTGACCGGGCGGATGAAACCGAACTCACTGCGCGCCGGGCGCAGCGGGGGTGGTTTTCGTTTCGCGAATCTTCTCTGACTCGTAAGATCATTACCTTCAACCTGATCGCTCTCAATGTGCTGGTGGTCGGGATTCTCTATCTCAACTCATCGCATGACAATCTCGCATTGCAGCGCGCCGATAGCCTGATCGGGCAGACCACTCTTATTGCGGATGTGGTCGAGTCGCGGCTGCCTGCCGGTGCGCCTGTGAACCTGATGAGCGGTGACGGACTCGATGTCGAAGACACCCTGTCGCGGTTCGACGTTCATGCGGGCACCGAGATATTCATTTTTGATCGCACCGGCGTGCTGGCGGGGCACAAGCTTGGAACGACGCCGCGGCTTGGGGCGGCGCAGGACCTGCCCGCGACACCGATGACCGACTTTCTTGACCGGTTCTGGAGTTGGCTTTCGGCGCCGTTTTCAGGTGCTGAGCGCGTGGCGCGTCAGCGCTCGGTCGAAGATCTGACGCGCGACATGGTCGATCTGGCCGTCAATGGCGGGGTGCAGGTGCAAACCGGTGAGACGGCGGTCGGCACGGTTTTGTCGGTTGCGGCCCCTGTGATGCAGGCCGGTGAGCCGGTCGCGGTTGTGGCGCTTGCCAATGCCACCGGTGAGATTGACAAGCTCGCGCGCGCGGATCGCGAGCGCGTGTTGCAGATGTTCCTGATCGCAACGCTTGTGTCGGTCGGTCTCAGCCTTATCCTCGCCTCTACTATTTCCAACCCGCTTGCCGATCTTGCGATGGCGGCGGAGATCGGTCGCGAGCGCAATCGCGGCGACGGCCCCAAAGGGCGTATCCGGATCCCTGATCTGACGGCGCGACCGGATGAAATCGGGCGGCTTTCCGGCGCCTTGCGCGGTATGGTGGCGGCGCTTTATCACCGGATTGACGGCAATGAACAATTCGCGGCCGATGTGGCGCATGAGATCAAGAACCCGCTGGCCAGCCTGCGCTCGGCCGTGGGTACGATGCGGATCGCCAAGCGCGAGGATCAGCGCGAGCGCCTGCTTGAGGTGATCGAACATGACGTGCGCCGCCTTGATCGCCTTGTCAGTGATATTTCCAACGCCTCGCGGCTTGATAGCGAACTGGTGAAGGAAGAACAGGAATCCTTTGACCTTTTGAACATGCTGCGCAATCTCGGCCAGTATCTTGGCGAAGAGGCCGACAAGAAGGGCATCGAATTTATCGCCGATTTCCCAAATCAACCGATTGTCATCACCGGGCTTGAGGCGCGTCTGGCCCAGGTGTTTGTCAATCTGATCACCAATGCGATCAGCTTTTGTGAAGAGGGCGATGCGATCCGGCTTTGGGCGCGGCGACGGGCCAACCGCGTGCTTGTCGTGGTCGAAGACACCGGTCCCGGCATTCCCGATCAGGCGCTTGAAAAGGTATTTCAGCGGTTCTATTCGGAACGTCCCGAAGGCGATTTTGGTAATAATTCCGGCCTTGGCCTGGCGATTTCCAAGCAGATCGTCGAGGCGCATGACGGGGTGATCTGGGCCGAGAATATCCGCCCGACCCATGCCGATGCCACTTCCGAGCCGCTTGGAGCGCGTTTCGTTGTGGGTTTGCCGGTCTGATCCGGTGACCGACGCGGCGGGGCCGTCCGAGATCATGGTGCATGCCACATGCGTGGCCCATTCGGGCCGCGCGGTGCTTATCCAGGGCGCGGCGGGACGCGGTAAATCCGGGCTTGCTTTGCAACTTCTGGCGCTTGGGGCCGATCTTGTTGCGGATGACCGAACCCGCCTCTGGCGCGAGAACGCACAGGTGATGGCCGCCGCACCCGACACCATCGTCGGCCAGATCGAGGCGCGCGGCATGGGTATTCTGCATCTGCCGGCGATCGGAGCACAGCCGTTGGCGCTGATTGTCGATCTGGACCATGACGAGAATGAGCGGCTGCCGCCTTTGCGTCAGGACAGGATTTTGGGTGTTGCTCTGCCCTCTGTCAGAAAATCTTCTTTCCCCCATTTTCCTGCGGCACTACTGCTATATCTTAAACATGGCAGATTGACCTGAAGGAGATATCGGATGCCCGGCGGCACAGTTGAGCCCGACGTTGAGACGCCTGTCATGGCCGCCAATCGGCTGGTGCTGATCACTGGCCCGTCAGGGGCGGGGCGCACCACGGCGATCCGGGTGCTTGAGGATATGGGATACGAGGCGATTGATAACCTCCCGCTGTCGCTTTTGCCGCGACTGCTGGATGGGCGCGCGCCTGAAAAGCCGCTGGCGCTTGGGGTCGATGTGCGCAATCGCGATTTCTCGACGGCGGCCCTGATCGAGGTGATCGACCGCAACGACTGGCATGCAGGTGTCCCGTTGCAGGTCTTGTACCTGGATTGCAATGCGGACGTTCTGTTCCGGCGCTTCTCCGAGACTCGGCGCCGCCATCCGCTGGCTCCGGGCGAAAGCCCCGGAGCGGGCATTGCGCGCGAATTCGATCTATTGGGTCCGGTGCAAGCGCGTGCGGATATCCTGGTGGATACCTCGGAAATGTCACCGCATGATCTGCGCGCCGAACTGGAACGCTGGTTTGCCCCCAAGGGCGCGGCGCGGCTCGCGGTTTCGGTGCATTCGTTTTCCTATAAACGTGGCCTGCCGCGCGGTCTTGATATGGTGCTTGATTGCCGGTTTTTGCGAAACCCCTATTGGGAGCCGACGCTGCGCGCGCTTGATGGCCGCTCGGATGAGGTGGCCGGTTACGTGCGTGGGGATGATCGCTTTGACGAGTTTTGCGCCCGCACGGGGGATTTGGTGCATTTGTTGCTTCCGGCCTATGAGGCTGAGGGCAAGGCCTATCTGTCGATCGGGTTCGGGTGTACCGGCGGGCAGCATCGAAGCGTCTGCATGGCAGAAACTTTCGCGCAAAAGCTTGCAGAGGGCGGTTGGCAGGTGTCAATAAGGCACCGTGAGCTTGAGCGGCGGGGTCAACCCGCCGGGCCCGAGCTGAAATCGAAGGAGTGAGGCTGTCTTGATCGGCATTGTGATCGTGGCACATGGCGGGCTTGCCCGTGAGTATCTGAAGGCGGTCGAACATGTGGTCGGCGCCCAAACCGGCATTCTGGCGATCAATATCGAGGGCGATCACGACCGGGCCCTCAAGCAGGATGAAATATGTGCGGCTGCGGATGCGGTTGATACCGGCGACGGGGTTGTCCTTGTGACCGATATCTTCGGAGGATCGCCGTCGAACCTGTCGCTGCGGGCGTGTCGGCCGGACAGTCGCCGCATTCTCTATGGGGCCAATCTGCCGATGTTGATCAAGCTGGCGAAAAGCCGCCAGATGAGTGTGCCGGATGCGGTGCGCACAGCCCTTGAAGCCGGGCGCAAATATATAGATAGCCACAACGTATCGGCTGATTGAGAAAGTAATACCATGACAAACAAGGTAACCCGGCAGCTTGAGATTGTGAACGTAAAGGGCCTGCACGCCCGCGCGGCCGCCAAACTGGTTGAGGTGGTTGAAGGATTTGACGCGGTGGCAGAGGTTTCCAACAATGGTCAATCCGCCTCGGGCGATAGCATCATGGGGCTTTTGATGTTGGCAGCAGGCAACGGAAGCACTATTGACGTCGAAATCGCGGGGCCCGACGCCGAGCCGCTTGCGGATGCGGTAACGGCACTGGTGGCAGACCGCTTTGGCGAAGATATGTGACGGCGCGGAGGTCCGCGACGGCGATGGAAGCGGGACAGGGACGGAGCATTTGAGCATCAAGGCGCAGAACGAGTCCGGTGATCAGTCCGGCGAAACGGTTCTATTTACCAAATATGACCGCCGCAGCCTGACCTATGCCAATAGTTTTGACAGCAGGGTGACCTCTGCCATCATCCGCACGATGGAGTGGATGACCGGCAAGCTGGCGATTGTTGGCATGATCCGCAAATTTGAAAAACGCGGTGCGCCGACCGGTCAGGCGTTCTGGCGCGCGGCGCTTGATACCATGGGCATCCCGCTTCGCACGCCGGATGAAGAGATTGCTAATATCCCGGCTGAAGGGCCGGTCGTGGTGGTGGCCAACCATCCGCATGGTCTTGTGGACGGGATGATCTTGGCCGACCTGATCGGGCGGCGGCGCAGTGATTACAAGATTTTGACCCGCGCGCTTTTGACCGGGATCGACGAGGTAGCGGCCTCTTACATGATTTCAGTGCCCTTCCCGCATGAACCCGACGCGCAGCGCAAGTCGGTCGAGATGCGCGCCAATTCCATGGCCCATCTTAAAGAGGGCGGGCTGATCAGTGTCTTTCCCTCAGGCGTTGTCGCGTCCAGCGATTCCCTGTTTGGCCCGGCGGTTGAGCGGGAATGGAACGTCTTTACCGCGCAGATGATCCGCCGGTCGGGCGCGACCGTGGTGCCAATCTTCTTTCCGGGATCGAATTCGCGTTGGTATCAGATGGCGAACCGGATTTCGCCAACACTGCGCCAGGGGCTGTTGCTGCATGAGGTGGTGCATAGCTGTAACCGGCCGCAAAAGCCGGTTGTCGGTGCGCCGATCAGCGCAGATCGGATGAAGATGCTAGAAAACGATCCGCGCGGTTTCATGGAATGGCTGCGCGAGCATACCCTTTCACTCGGCGAGTGATCCGCGCGCTTTGAATCAGGTAAATCGGTTGTCGCGCGGAAAGCCACGCGGCGCCATGCGGCCAGAGCCGGCCCGCTTGCCCATCCATTCGGTCAAATCGGTTTCGGTGCGGGTGCGCCCGGCGGGATCAAGCCAGCTTAGCCCCTCGGCCAGCGTAAAGGTGGTGGCATCACTTAGCCCGCCATCTTTGTATTTCTGCAAACGCACGCCTTTGCCGCGGCCAAGCTCGGGCAATTCATCAAGCGCAAAGACCAGAACCTTGCGGTTTTCACCAACGCAGGCCACGTGATCGCCGCTCACCGGGCGACAGACCTTGGCGCGGATATCGCCGCGCACGTTCAGCACCTGTTTGCCGCTGCGGGTCTGGGCCACGACCTCATCCTCTGAGACAACAAATCCGTCGCCCGCGCTGGAGGCGACAAGCATCTTGCGGCCCGGTTTGTGGATGAACAGATCGACAATCGCGGCCTCATTGGGCAGATCGACGATCAGGCGCAGCGGCTCGCCCATGCCGCGCCCGCCGGGCAGGTTGGCGGCGCTCAGCGTATAGAACCGCCCGTTCGAGCCGAACACCAAAAGCCGGTCGGTGGTTTCGGCGTGGAACATGAAACGCGGCGCGTCGCCGTCTTTGAACTTAAGCTCTCGGTTGAGGTCGATATGGCCGGTCAACGCGCGGATCCAGCCCATTTCGCTACAGACCACGGTGATCGGCTCGCGGTCGATCATCGCCTCTAGCGGCACCTCTTCGACCTCGCCGGCTTCGGCAAAGCGGGTGCGACGCGCGCCCCAGATGTGATCCTTGCCAAAGGTTTTCCTGACCTCGCGCAGCTGATCGGCAATCGCAGCCCATTGCAGGCCTGCGTCGTCAAGCAGGTCCTCAAGGCCCGCGCGCTCTGCCATCAGGGCGTCACGCTCGCGCTTGAGTTCAAGCTCTTCGAGGCGGCGCAGGCTGCGCAGGCGCATGTTCAGAATGGCTTCGGTCTGAATTTCGCTCAGACCTTCCTCGCCGCCGATGGGGGGCGGGACATAATCGGCCTCGGAGGTGGCGCGCACGAATGTCTGGCCCCAATCCTCGCGCTTCAGCGCCGCCTTGGGGTCGTCGTCATAGCGGATGATGTCGATCACCCGGTCAAGATTGAGAAAGGCGACGATCAGCCCTTCGAGCACCTCTAGCCGGTGGTCGATCTTTTCCATTCGGTGATGCGACCGCCGGATCAGCACCTCTTGACGGAAATCAAGGAAGGCGCGCAGCACCTCCTTGAGGCTACAGACCTTGGGGGTGACCCCGTCGATCAGCACGTTCATGTTGAGCGAAAACCGCACTTCGAGGTCCGAGTTGCGATACATCATCCCCATCAGAACCTCGGGCTCGACATTCTTCGAGCGCGGTTCAAGCACAAGGCGGATATCATCGGCGCTTTCGTCGCGCACATCGGCAAGGATCGGCACCTTGCGGGTCTGGATAAGCTCGGCAATCTTTTCGATCAGCTTGGATTTCTGGACCTGATAGGGGATCTCGGTGACAACGATCTGCCATTGGCCACGGCCAAGATCCTCGACCTCGTATTTACAGCGTAGCCGGAACGAGCCGCGCCCGGTGCGATAGGCCTGAGCGATGCTTTCCGGGGGCTCGACAATCACCCCGCCGGTGGGAAAATCCGGGCCGGGGATATAGTTCAACAGCGTGTCGTCGCGCGCATCGGGCGTCTTGATCAGATGCAGGCAGGCATCGACCAGCTCGGCGATGTTATGGGGCGGAATATTGGTGGCCATGCCGACCGCGATCCCGCTTGAGCCATTGGCCAGAAGGTTGGGAAAGCTGGCCGGAAGCACGACCGGTTCGGTCAGGGTGCCGTCGTAATTGTCGCGAAAATCAACCGCGTTTTCGTTCAGCCCGTCCAACATCGCCTCGGCGACGGCGGTCATCCGGGCCTCGGTATAACGGCTGGCGGCGGGGTTGTCGCCGTCGATATTGCCGAAATTCCCCTGACCATCGACCAGCGGATAGCGCACCGCGAAATCCTGGGCCAAACGCGCCATGGCATCATAGATCGCCGCGTCGCCATGCGGGTGATAGTTGCCCATCACGTCGCCGCTTATCTTGGCGGATTTGCGAAAGCCCCCGGTCGAACTCAGCCGCAGCTCGCGCATCGCATAAAGGATACGACGATGAACCGGTTTCAACCCGTCGCGCGCGTCGGGAAGGGCGCGGTGCATGATCGTCGAAAGCGCATAGGTCAGATAGCGCTCGCCAATCGCCCGGCGCAGCGTCTCTGGCACGGCCTCGGGCAGCATGTTGGGGTCATCCAGCAAATCACTCATAGATGCGGTGATACCCTTGGCGGGAATCCACGTAAAGCACATAGAAACCACAGCGCGTTAAAGTTTTGGGATTTCCCCCTGAACCAAAGACGCGAATCTGATACTATCGGTCTAGCTGCCAAGCTTTTAGACAATTATTTTGGGTTATGTGGGGGATGCGCGATGTGGCGCTTTATTCTTGTAAGTTTTGCTTTTCTCGGTTGGTCTTTTTATGTCCTTAGTGGTGGGGCCGATTATCGCCCGGTCGCCAATTCCATTCAGGCGCGCGCGATTCTTGACAATCAGCGCCCCAAGCCACGCCCGTTGCGGGTGAACGTGATCGAACTGGCGCAGGATGGCATGGTCGCGCCAGAGACATCGGTGACGCGCACCATCACCTCGCTGCACGATCTGGGTCTGACCGTCGGCAAACGCGTCGCGGTCACGCTAGCCTCTGCCGAGGCAGCACCAGCGGCGATCACCACCGCTGTGATCGAGGTGCCCACGGTCAAGGCCACCCCCGTCGCGGTGCCCAAAGCCCCCGATCTTGACACCGTCGCGGAGCCGACCGTAGCCGCGCAGGCAAGGCTGTCGCAAAGCCGTGATATCCGCACAGTGGCGAGCACCAGGGTTAACATGCGCTCTGGGCCCGGCACGAATTATGGCCGGATCGGACAATTGACACGGGGGACCGAGGTGATCGTGCTGCGCGATCCCGGCAATGGCTGGATCAAACTCAGGGTGCAGGAGAGCGGGCGCATCGGCTGGATGGCGGATCGGCTTTTGACAGCGGCAAACTAGGCTTGCATCACCCGGCGGCGCAGGTCAGAACGGCGCCATGACTGAAAAAACCGTATTGATCACCGGCTGTTCCACGGGCATCGGCTATGACGCGGCCCATGGGCTTCGGGCGCGGGGTTGGCGGGTGTTTGCCTCTTGTCGCAAAGAGGCCGATTGCGCGCGCCTGCGCGGTGAGGGCTTTGACAGCCCGAGGATCGACTACGAGGATGAGGCGAGCATTGCCAGGGGGCTTGCCGAGGTGCTTGAGGCGACCGGCGGGCGGCTTGATGCGCTGTTCAACAACGGTGCCTATGCGATTGCCGGGCCGGTCGAGGATATCCCGACCGAGGCGATGCGCACGATCTTTCAGGCCAATTTCATCGGTTGGCATGACCTGACCCGCCGGGTGATCCCGGTGATGCGCAAGCAAGGCGCGGGGCGGATTGTGCAATGTTCCTCGGTGCTTGGGGTGGTGGCAATGAAATGGCGCGGGGCCTATGTGGCGACCAAGTTTGCCGTCGAGGGCCTGAGCGATGCGATGCGCATGGAGCTGACGGGCACCGGCATTCACGTCTCGATCATTGATCCCGGCCCGATCGACACTGCGTTTCGCGCCAATGCGATCAAGCAATTCGAGAAATGGGTTGATTGGGAAAACTCCGCGCGGGTTGAGGAATATCGTGAAACCCTGCTCGATCAGCTTTACAAAGGCAGCAGCAAGGGCCCGCAATGGCCCGCCTCGGCGGTGACCAAAAAGCTTGTGCATGCCCTTGAGGCAAAGCGCCCCAAGCTGCGCTATTATGTGACGACGCCAACCTATGCGATGGGCGCGCTGCGCCGGGTCCTGCCTGCGCGGGCGCTTGATTGGGTTTTGAGCAAGGGCTAGCCGCTTGTCCGGCTCTTGCGTGCCGGCCGCGCATTGGGGCTGCGTCACGTTTTCGCTTTCGCTTTTTGTTCCGACGCGCCTACAAATGGCCCCAAGGACCGACTCGGAAAGGACGATCTCATGCTGCAAGACCCGCTTTTCATCCTCGTGGCCGTTGCCTGTATTGCCGTCGCGGTGATTCTGATCCGAGGGATCAGCAGTTTTGGCAAAGAGGGGGTCGAGAACGCCAAGCGGTCGAACAAATTCATGCAATGGCGCCTGATCGCGCAGGCCATTGCCATCGTTCTTATCCTGATATTCGTCTATTTTCGCAGACAGGGGGGCTAACCTATGGTCGTATTGAACAAAATCTACACGCGCACCGGTGACGCCGGGGAAACCGCACTTGGCAACGGGTCGCGGGTGGCCAAACATTCGGCCCGCGTGACCGCCTATGGCACTGTCGATGAGGTCAACGCGACCGTCGGCCTTGCCCGGCTCGTCGCCTCGGGCGAGACCGACGAAGCGCTTGCGCGTATTCAGAATGACCTTTTTGATCTTGGTGCCGACCTGTGCCGCCCGGATATGGACAAGGACGGCGATGCCGAATATCCGCCGCTGCGCGTGGCGGCGAGCCAGGTTGACCGGCTTGAGGCCGAAATCGACGCGATGAACAAGCATCTTGAACCGCTGCGCAGTTTCATTCTGCCGGGGGGATCGGCGCTTGCGGCGCATCTGCATCTTTGTCGCACCGTGTCGCGCCGGGCCGAGCGGTTGACGGTGGAACTTGCAACGATTGAACAGGTCAATGAGGCGGCGGTGAAATACCTTAACCGTCTGAGCGACTGGTTTTTCGTCGCTTCGCGCATGGCCAATGATGGCGGCAAGGACGATGTTTTGTGGGTTCCGGGCGCGAACCGCTGAAAGCGGCAAGGCGTCCAATGGACGGCTTGGTGACCGGAAGGGCGGAGCCCCGGGCCACAGGCCGGGCGCGAACCGCTGAAAGCGGCAAGGCGTCCGCTTGCAACACTCTCGCAAGATTCTTGCGCTCAAAACCGGAAACGCGACGTCGTCAGACGCCAACGTGACGATTTTGCCCTGTTTCACCTGCGCCAGACCCGGTATCAACGCGCAAGATAGCTTTACAGAAGAGTCGTCGGCTCTTCATCAAACCGAGGGAGACCATGCCAATGAAGGTGCTTGTACCTGTCAAACGCGTGATCGATTACAACGTGAAGGTCCGTGTCAAGGCGGACGGCAGCGGTGTCGATCTAGCCAATGTCAAAATGTCGATGAACCCGTTTGACGAGATTGCCGTTGAAGAGGCCATTCGCCTTAAAGAGGCCGGCAAGGCCGACGAGGTGATCGCTGTATCCATCGGCGTCAAGCAGGCTCAGGAAACGCTGCGCACCGCGCTTGCGATGGGCGCGGATCGCGCGATTCTGGTGATTGCCGCCGATGATGTTCACACCGATATCGAGCCTTTGGCGGTCGCCAAGATCCTCAAGGCGGTGATCGACGAAGAACAGCCCGGCGTCGTGCTCTGCGGCAAACAGGCGATCGACAACGACATGAACGCCACCGGCCAGATGCTCTCGGCGCTGTTGGGCTGGAGCCAGGCCACCTTTGCCTCCAAGCTTGATATCGACGGTGACAGCGCCGTCGTGACCCGCGAAGTGGACGGCGGTCTTCAGACCATCAAGGTGACGATGCCGACCATCGTGTCGGTCGATCTGCGCCTGAACGAGCCGCGCTATGCGAGCCTTCCCAATATCATGAAGGCCAAGAAAAAGCCGCTGGATGAGAAAACCGCCGCCGATTACGGCGTCGATGTCACCCCGCGTCTTGAAATCACCGGCACGTCAGAGCCCGAAAGCCGCGCGGCGGGGATCATCGTTGGTTCGGTGGACGAGCTTGTTGCAAAACTCAAAGAAGCGGGGGCCGTGTAATGTCTGTTCTACTTCTCGCAGAAGTCACCGATGGCGAACTCTCGCTGGATGCCACCGCGAAGGCCGTAACAGCCGCCGCAAAACTGGGGGATGTGACGGCGCTGTGCTGTGGCGCATCTGCCGCGGCCGCCGGTGAAGAGGCCGCGAAAATCGCGGGCGTTTCCAAGGTGTTGGTCGCCGAGGATGCCTCGCTTGGTCACCGTCTGGCAGAACCCACTGCGGCGCTGATTGTCAGCCTTGCCGGTGATTATAGCCATATCGTTGCCCCGGCCACGACCGACGCCAAGAACGTGTTGCCGCGTGTGGCGGCGCTCTTGGATGTGATGGTGATCTCTGACGCTTCCGGCGTTGTGGATGCCGACACATTCGAACGGCCGATTTACGCCGGCAATGCCATTCAGACCGTGAAATCGCGGGATGGCAAAAAGGTCGTGTCGTTCCGCACCTCGACGTTTGACGCCGCTGGCGAACAGGCCGCCGCCCCGGTCGAGACGATTTCCGCCGCCGCCAATCCCGGCCTGTCGGAATGGGTCGAAGACAAGGTCGCGGCCTCGGATCGCCCCGAACTGACCTCGGCGGGTGTCGTGGTATCGGGCGGGCGTGGTGTTGGCTCAAAGGACGACTTTGCGCTGATCGAAAGCCTCGCGGACAAGCTTGGCGCCGCTGTGGGTGCATCGCGCGCCGCGGTCGATTCGGGCTATGCGCCGAACGATTGGCAGGTTGGCCAGACCGGCAAGGTCGTTGCCCCCAACCTCTATGTCGCGGTCGGTATTTCCGGCGCGATTCAGCACCTTGCGGGCATGAAAGACAGCAAGGTCATCGTCGCCATCAACAAGGACGAAGAAGCGCCGATCTTTCAGGTCGCCGATTTTGGCCTGGTCGCGGACCTGTTCACGGCCGTGCCCGAGCTTGTCGAAAAGCTGTAAACCCGGCCTCGCCGGTTGAATTGAAAAGGCCCGCGCAGATAATATGCGCGGGCCTTATTTGTAGTCTCACCTATTTGCTAAGCACCTCAGTCAACGTCGGCAAGAGCGCCTTTGACGCCTCGGCATGGGCCAGCGGACCGGGCAGATCGGCGGCGACCGCCTCTTCCATCGGGGCAAAGCGCATGCCACGCGTGCCCTGATCACGCGCAGCGCGGCTTATCACCACCTCAGTCACCCGCGCGGCGCGCGCGCCAATGGCATTCAGCATCGAGCGGCTGACAAAGGCCGGGTCATTGGCGATATCGGCAGGGCCATCGCCGCGCCCGGGTTTGTGCCCGGCGAACCACAGCAACACAACGGGCCGCTCAATCCGCGCCAGAAGCTGTTCCATGCGCTCGACCCAGGTTTCCTGTAGCCCCTCGCGCAACACCGAAAAGCGCTCCGGCGCGATCTGGTTCAGCTGCGCCATCATGTGGCGGGTAAAGTGAAATTCGGTGAAGTCTACCTCGGGGAAAAGCCGTCGCATGCGATCCGTTGCTTGCAAGAACCGGTCATTGCGGCGCGGATGCACCCGGTAAAACGGATTGGACAGGTTCATCGCACAGGGAAGCTGAAGGATCACCGCCCTGGCGCCCCGCGCGAGATCAACAAGACCGTCATCCATTAAAAACGCATCGACCCCGGCATTGGCCCAGCCGAAGTTGACGCAGGTCACACCCAATTGCCGTTCAAGCAGATCGGGATAAGGCCGCTCAATGAATTTGCCGTAGGTTTCTGTGCCGCCAAGACAGGCCACATAATCCTTGCGCAAGACCCGTTGCGGCCCACGAAACAGCAGTTTTGATGTCCCATAGCGCACAGGCATATAGTCGACGGGCTGACGCCCCATCCGTTCAAAGGCCATAACGCCCCCCATGTTTAACTCACCCGTCCCAAGGATTCGCGCAAATCTGTTGAGAATTTCCTAAAGCTAAAATTAACCCCTGTTTTTAGTGGTTTCCGGCTCTTGCAGCCTGGCCCTGACGGGGCCTATGCTAGGCGCGAACAACGGCAGGGGCGGGCAGATGGATATTGCGAAAATCGGCGTGGTCGGCGCGGGGCAGATGGGCAACGGGATCGCCCATGTGATGGCGCTTGCGGGCTATGATGTCCTGCTCAACGATATCAGCGGCGAGGCGTTGCAAAATGCCGTTGCGCTGATCCGCAAGAACCTTGACCGTCAGGTCAGTCGCGAGAAAATCAGCCAGGACGAGATGGATGCGGCGATGGCGCGGATCGCCACCACCCAGACGCTGACCGATCTTGGGGCAACCGATCTGGTGATCGAGGCCGCGACCGAACGCGAGCCGGTCAAACAGGCGATTTTCGATGAGTTGCTGCCGCATCTTCAGCCCCATACCATCCTGACCTCGAACACCTCGTCGATCTCGATCACCCGGTTGGCAAGCCGCACCGACCGACCGGAAAAATTCATGGGGTTTCACTTCATGAACCCGGTTCCGGTGATGCAGCTGGTCGAGCTTATTCGCGGCATCGCCACCGACCGCGAAACCTACGATTCTTGCCTTGCTGTGGTTGACAAGCTTGGCAAGACCGCCGCCTCTGCCGAGGATTTCCCGGCCTTTATCGTCAATCGCATCCTGATGCCGATGATCAACGAGGCGGTCTATACGCTCTATGAAGGGGTCGGAAACGTCAAATCAATCGACGAGTCGCTCAAGCTTGGCGCCAACCATCCGATGGGCCCCTTGGAGCTGGCCGATTTCATCGGTCTGGATACCTGCCTCGCGATCATGAACGTGCTGCATGACGGGCTGGCCGATACCAAATACCGGCCCTGTCCCTTGCTCACCAAATATGTCGAGGCCGGCTGGCTCGGACGCAAGACCGGGCGCGGGTTCTATGACTATCGCGGCGAAACACCAGTGCCCACGCGCTAGCGCAACCGCTGGCTTTCATCTTTCCATAAATACTCCCGCGCGGGGGATATCCTCCTTGTGTCATGCGTTCTCAAGACGTCTCAATCCGCTTTAAAGTTCTTTAAAGGTCAGTGGTTTAAGGCGTCACAGTGTTCCGGAAAATTCCGGGCAGTGTCAATTGAGATCGTAGATAATAAAGGAGATATATCAATGGCAAAATCGAACGCATTTACTGTGGCTGGGGTGAAAGCTCTACCGGTAGGTAAGCATTGTGACGGCAGGGGTCTGTGGCTCTACAAGCGAGCTGATGGCGGGGCACAATGGCTCTTCAGGTTCAATCTTTGGGGGCGCCAGCGTGAGATGGGCTTGGGCCCGCTTTCCAAGGTTGGCCTTGCAGAGGCGCGGCAGGCCGCAGATCGCGCCCGCAAACAAGTCCAAGAGGGTGAAGACCCGATCAAGGCGCGCAAACTGGAACGACAGCAATCCGATCGCAAGGAGGGGCGCCTGACATATCTTGCGGAAGCCACCTTTGCAGCACACCGAAAACAGCTGAAGCGTAATGGCGGTGACGGTCGCTGGTACAGCCCGCTACAACTTCACATTCTGCCCACGCTTGGCAAGATGCCCATCGTCAAGATTGATCAAGGCGACATCAAGACAGCCTTGGCACCCATTTGGCATGAAAAGAATGAGACCGCCAGAAAGGCACTGTCGCGCCTGACCACGGTGTTCGAGTATGCTGTAGCTGCCGGGTTCATGGTAGATATGAGCGCCATTTCAAAGGCGCGCATCCTTTTGGGCAAGAATAACAAGCCAGCGAAACGGATCGAGGCCATGAAGTGGCAAGAGGTGCCAGCATTCTATGCAACGCTTGATGTCTTGGACCCAAGCCAGCTTGCCTTGCGGATGCTGATTTTGACTGGAGTACGCTCAGACTCGATCAACAACATGCGGTTTGAGCAGATCGATGGCGAGACATGGAAGATCCCGCCCCTATTTGTCAAAGGGCGGGTTACAAATACAGCTGGCTTCCGCGTTCCACTCTGCGAGGAGGCACTGCATGTCATTGATCTTGCCAAAAAGGTCGAAAGAAACGGCTATCTCTTTCCCAATGCGCGGGGAGGAAGTTTGGATAAAATGGCGATGCGGAATTTCCTGGTCAACAAACAGATTACGGCCCGACCGCACGGTTTTCGGTCTTCTCTGCGCACTTGGTTATCGGAGCAAACCGATTGCGCGCATGAAGTTGCGGAAGCCTGCATTGGCCACTTCAAACATGATGAGGTTGAGTATGCATATAACCGAACAGACTACCTGATGAAGCGGTCCGCTTACATGCGCATGTGGTCAAATCATGTCATCGGAAGGTCTGAACAAATCGTAAACGCTGCTTAAATAGTTGGCTGTTAATATGAAAACATAAACATAAAAATGAGGATGTTTTCATGAGTGACAGGATTTTAAGACGCAAGGATGTTGAGCAACTGACGGGTTTGAGCCGATCAACGATTTATCGCCACGTGAATGCCGGAACATTTCCGGCGCCCGTCAAGCTGACAGAGCGGTTGATCGGCTGGCGGGCGAGTGCGATCTCGGGCTGGATGGATAGCCGCGCTGAGCTTTGAGCGGGCGCTGGCGTTTCATTAATACATTCTTGATATTTTTTCTGGGCAACACATTTCTGTGGCCCAGAATTTCTGCATCATATCATCTTTAATGGTGTCGCCGTCTTCTGATTTTTCGTTTCGACGCGTGCCGAAGGCCACTTCAATTTTGATACCGGCTAGGTCCTCTTGGCGCCGGAGGCACAGATGTAGGGCTTTGTGCTCCCTTCCCAAGAAGATTTTCTTGTCAAATTGTCTCCCTTTAACTTTTAGAAAAGATGCGCAGCCCATGTCTTCCCCAATGACGGGAGACAGATATGACTTTCACACAGGGCGACGTCCATGATTTGCGACGTAGATCGAAGGGACAGGCAAGGCAGACCTTCGCAAGGCTTGCGTTGGCAGGGTTGCGAAGGCCCGCTTACGCGGGTGTTTTTCAGAGACTCGCGGGCACAAAAATACCGACTTACATTTGCGACCTGAGCCTTGATGGCCATCAACGCAATCTGACCATTCGTCTGAAGATGGAAGCGCGCGAAGTTGACCAAGAGAACATCCAACACCGATATATGGCAACAATCCAAGGTCTACGGTTTTCTTTGAATCAAGGTCCATTCGATCTCTTTGAGCACAATCCCGAAAATGAACGTGCGTGCCTAAAGGGAGTGATCGACCTCGGCGCAACACAGCTGGTGATGACTGTGCTGCCCCATTGCACTGCAGATGGCTTCAATCCTTGGATATGCGTTCTCGAAACCCTGCGACCTGAAGGCTGAAACGCATGATTTTATCGTCTTCGAAACCTCAACAAAAACGTTACCATTTTCCACAATTCTGCGTCTGCATTCGTGCCCACCGTTACCTGCGCATCCGATTTTTGGCACGATCATGTAGCGAGGCAGAGAGCATTTCAGGGCTGCAAATTAGCCGTCCTCACCTCTGTAGTCGGGGTGATCACTACGGACAGCGCGGCGATTTCATTTTCAGGATGCTCATTCATTCACACTTCGTTTTCTCCACATTTTCAACCAAAGAAGATACCCCACATGACCCGAATTGATTGCAGCCCATTTATGGACCTGAATAAAGGCAGCTCATATCCTGATAATGATGGCAGACACAGCTTTACGCCGACCCAGACATCTTTCGAGCAAAGCATGCGAGCTTACAATCTTGCTGTTCAATCGAATGCCCTCTTTTCATTCGAAGACCTGCTTTTCAGCGGCACATGGCATAAATACGAACAGCGCGCGGCCTCCATTGCTCACAAGCATTCGTCTCGTGATCCGTTCATCAGCTACCTTTCCATCGATCATGCAAATGGGTGGACCAGTGGCAACAGCCGCCAGAGTTATCGATCTGCCCTGATACGGATGGCGGCCCAGGATGTTTTGGAAATGGCTCCGACCTACTGGCGCCAAGTGGTCGCTGATGAGAACGATGCGGCCGAGCGAAAACATCTTGTTGGATTCCTTGAACGACATCTCGGTAAAGATGTATTCGATCAAATGAGCAATGTTAGAGAGCGCCTCCTTGTTGATCAGCTGCGCCAATTGACCAGCGCCATGGCCTTCCTGGTGCTGGTGCCGCCCGACCCACATCATACAGCGCTGCGAGACCGCCCTACCAAAGAGGGCAGAGGTAAAGATCCCGATGAATCCCGTTCATTGGCATCAAAGAAAACCACCCTCTATGCCCTCAACCAGCATCAACGACGCAAAGCGAAGACCTTCCCGAACTACGATTGGCGATCGCATTTTTGGGCCATGGCAGTGATCCCGGATCAGCATCTGGATGATCACCGACGAGCCTGCCTCGCCGCGCTCATGCTGACGGGTTGCCGCCCATCAGAATTCAGCGATGATCTAGGCGTGGCCATTCACACATCGGATACAGACCGCCGCCCATGCCTGCATTTTGAAATCGCCGGGGCGAAAGTTTCTGATGAAATCGATGGTCATCTGGGCAAGGGCCAGAGCTGGCGCGAGATTGACACGCATTGTCAAACAGATGAGGCCATCTGGCTATTTGATTACATGCGGAAGCTGGATCAGAAGTCCATGGTGCTGAAGGTTCCCACGGTGACACATAAGCAGTCCGGCGAGGTGCTGATGCCAATTGAGCGCCATAGGCGGGTCTCAGTCAGCCTGGGCAAGCTTATAACCCGATTGGGGAAAATCGCCTTCCCTCATCTGCGACATATGCTTACCCCATATGTGTTCCGCCATGCGTTCACGTCGGATTTCAAGGCAGGGGGCCAAGAGATGGATGCGCGCGACCTCGCCGGGGCACTGGGGCATCAGAGCGCACGAACGCAGCAGCATTATGGAAGCGCAAATACCGCGCGCGGCCTGACCGGAAACCGCGCGCTACAGGTCACTGAAGTGAGATCTTTAACGCATGTGCGCCAGTCAGATCGGCAGAGCTACCCATCATCGAAATACCCTCGGCTCCAATTGAACAGCTAACGGGGCACACGCAACGAAGATTAGCCCCTAGAAGGCGGCCTCTTCACATTGGACCTGCAATGGCCTCGTTCGATCTGGCAGACTGCGCCGAATCGCTTCAAGCTCCTGCTCATCCAGTTCGCGCGCTTCAATGAGCCGATCTGCAATTTGGGACAAGAGATTGGTATTCTCCTGAATCAGGACGGCAGCGCTCTCATGCGCTTCTTTGAGATGCTCCTCGACTCGCTGTTTTACGTCGGGCGACACAGTGCGCATCGATGAATTGCTAGCGCCATGCCAAGCTAAACCGCTTTCACCAAATCCCCATCTGAGTTCAGCTGCGAGGGCTAGGTTGGTCGCCTGCGCGAGATCGCTTTCTGGTCCGATACCGGCGCCGCTGGTGGGGGTGCCATAAAAATGGATTTCAGCGGCACGCCCGGCCAGAAGAACCTGAAGCTGAGCACGTGCCAGTTCTGGCGTCAGGATCGGTAAATGGCGTTGTACAACCATGCCACCATGCGCTGTGAGTTGCGCCCGCTTCGGGGTTGGTAATGGCAAAAGCAAGACGGCCAGAATATGCCCGGCTTCGTGAATGGCGACTCGGCGTAGCAAAGATAGGCTGATCGCCGGTGCGAGATGATCAGCGGCCTCGGTCAGATGCTTTTGCTGCAAACTTGATTTTTCTGCGCGGGCCCGCCCCAAGGCGTCTCGGGCGAGGGCTTCAACGGCGGCGCCGGATTGTCCAATCAGGCGATCGGAAATCGACCTGAGGTCCAGCTGTTCGGTGCGGTTCCGGCCAAGGCTTGCCGCTAGGATAGCCTTGATGCCTTTCGTGTCCGGATAGGGGATATGCAGCTTCAGATCGAAACGTCCGCTGCGAATGACGGCGGGATCGATCGCATCCAAGTGGTTCGTCGCGCCCAGCAGGATCAACCCTTCAATCTCCGCAGCATGATTGATCTGCTCCAAAAGGCCATTCACGACACCGCGCATGTAAGACCTGCTCTGCCCATCGGTAGCACGGCTCGAGAAGCTGTCGATTTCATCGATGAAGAGCACCGCCGGCGCCGCCTGCGCAGCTTCATCGAAAGCAGTCGCGAGGGCAGCGAGCATGTCGCCCTGGTGCCCTGCTTTCTGGCAGTCGGCATACGACGTCGAAATGAGGGGGATACCAGCTGAACCGGCAATAGCCTTCGCAAGCAGTGTTTTTCCTGTACCGGGCGGGCCGTGGAAGACAGCACTGCTTGTCACTTCAGACCATGACAGTTGGCCTTCCTGCCAGTTCTGGAGATCATCCAGCATTCTATCGAGGTGATGCCGTACATCTCCAAGGCCATGAACGGCATCAAGCGTCATGGCACTTGGGCCCAATGTGGCGCTCGCAATCTCGGCGAGGCGATCCGCAACCTGCAGGGTTGTTGCTTCCTCGAAGGCGGCATCGATCTGCGACGGTTCCAGCCGCCTCAATGCAGTTTGGCTTGGGAGGCGTTTTCGGATCTCGTCTTCGGCAATCTGGCGCGTCGTACTGTGTGTCAGCCGCAGAGTTGCGAGGATCATGTCCGTCGTAAGGCCCGGCCACCTCAGGGTTCTGCGGGTCAGGCTCTGCAGCGATCTTGGCAGTTGCTGCGCATGACTGCTGATAACCATGATGGCGGCGTGGTTGCGCAGGTTGCTTTCGATTTTCGTCTGGTACTCGTGTAATAACCGCGTGCGATCTTTCGCGGCTGTGGTCCGGCGCCTGTCGAAAACTTGGCAGCGCAGGCCAACACTTCTCTCAATCGAGACTTGGGTTTTCCAGTGGTCGCTGACCATCCGGATCACCTCTTCGAAAGTGCAACGCATTGCAGGTGATGCGCAGATGACATTGGTAATCCCACCTGGGCGAAAAATGTCGTTCAAAACGTCTTCGTCCTCGATCAGCGCGCTGAGACCAACAGTCGCGATGATCGCGGAGGGGCGCGGTAGGCCGCTTTGCGAGGGCAGGTCTTCATTGATGCAACGCGCCCAAGGGTCTTGCCCTTTAGCAAACTCACGCGCGATCTCAGGCTCGGACAGCGATTCAGCAACAGGTGGGCCACTCACTGCGCCAGGCCTTGTTTCGACAGTGACTGTCGAGCCATCCTCCGGTTGAGCTTGTAGGAAGTCTTGATCATCATCGTCGATCTCATCGACGACTGAATTCCACCTGAGCCATTCCGCTGTGCATAATGCCTCAGCGCTGGATTTTGCCAGGTCCATGGCAAAATCATAATGGTTTGAGGTCGGTCCATCTCTATCATGTGTCATAGGTATTTCCTTTTCTGATCAATATTGAGCTGTTGGGGTAGTGTCGGAGGTGGTCGCGTCACAAGACGCAAGCCCAATCCCTTCAAGCGCATCATCGAGGCTGCGCCGTGGATAGGCCCGCAACCCGGGAACATCAGCCACGAGAAATGATTGTGTTTGCCTTCGATCTGCTGTGAACTTGACGACGTTTTCAGACAAAGCAACGAGGGCGAGCAGATCATAGTCGCTGCGATCATAGGGCCGAACACCAGTCGGCGACCGGTGATACCCTTTGAATACATTGAAATGAAATGCGCCGTTGCGCGGCTTAGAGCATGTCTTGATCTGAACGCGCAGCAACGCATCTGGGTGATAGACGATACAGTCTGCCGACATAAATTCAGGTAGTTGCGCCGAGACCAGGCCGATGCGCAGCAGAACACTTTCTACCAGAAGCTCACCGGCGCGGCCAATCCATTTTGCATTTGCAGAAAGGGCTCGCTTGGGAACATGCGGAAAGTCGCGAAGGTCGTGTCCAGGTAGTGGGATTTGAGGCTCGAACAGCTTCTCGAGCCCGCTTAAAGGCGGTTGAAATGTCATATGTAATGATCCTTTTGGGCAATATGGCGGCCCAACCGGCGCAATCGCGCCGGTCGAGACGAGCAATATGAAAGCTGAAATAAGTGCTGCTATGCGGCCATTGACTGCGACCAAGGAACCATCGAAGCGTCCTCTTCCGCGATCTGCGCACCAGCGAGGCAGGCCATGCGATCAAGACACTCATGTGCATCGGCCAGAAGATAGTGGATTTCTGGAGAATGGAGGCGTTTCGCTTCATCGAGGCAAATCGCGCTGCGGGACAGCACATGATTCAATTCGATCAGGGATGTAGACCGGATCGCACGAGCGACGAGGCGCGACATCCGATGCAGAGCCAAGTCACCGGCGTCCTGCGGAGCAAGCGAGGCCAGGTCGTCCGCATCTTCAGCGATGGCGTGCCAGACCGCATCTGCATCTTCGGTCCAGTCAAAGGCAGGGTCATAATCAGTGTCGTCGAACCAGACCTCTTCTTCGAGCGAAGAATAAAGGTTGGATACAATATCCGCAAAACGGGGTTCAAAAAATGATGTTAGCTTGGAAGCGGCTTCCTGAGCCCGAATAGCAATGGTAGTATAAATATCAGACATGATGATCTCCTCTATAGATCTGAATGTTTAGAGCAAGGTAAGAGCACCACCTCTTGCCTTGCTCGCTATATTATGATATCATTATATCAATAAGTCAACCCTTAATTAGGATTTTTTGATATGACAAAGATGGGACGACCAAAAGTCGACACGCAAGCAGTCATGCTTCGGCTTCACAGCGACCTAGTGAAACAAATTGATGATTTAAGAAGAGAAGAAGAGGATCTTCCGACCAGGCCGGAGATGATCCGACGCATAATTGACGATTGGATGGAAAAAAATATTAAAACTGAAGGGAAAATTTAATAAGTTATACCAACCTGCATAATCATTGACCTGTGGTGGCCCAATTTCGAGTTGCGATTGATTTGATGCGCCCGGTTTCGGCGGTCAGGCGGTTCCATGCATCGCAACAAGCATCGACGATGGCCTCCCAATTCTCGAACACGCGGTTGGAAAGGTAGGTTTGGCGCAAGAACTGCCAGATATTCTCAGTTGGGTTCAACTCTGGCGAATAGGGCGGTAGGAACAGGATCGAGAGGTTTTCCGGGACCTTCAATGCGCCGGATTTGTGCCAGCCCGCGCCGTCCATGATGATGACGCCGTGAGCTTTGGCGACGACGGACAGGCTGATCTCTTCAAGATGTTTTTGCATGGCCTCGGTGTTGGCGTGAGGCATCACCAAAGCCGCGTCCTTGTCGAGGGCCGGACAGATTGCGCCAAAGATATAGGCGTTCTCGTAGCGCTGGTCGGCCGTCTGGTGCGGGCGCGTGCCTTTTGCAGCCCACTGGTAAACCTGACCGTTCTTCTGTCCCACGCGGGCTTCGTCTTGGAACCATATCTCAACCGGCGTATCCGGAGGGATACCTTTCAGATTTTCCTCCAGCATCTGCGGGAAGTTTTTTTTAAGGTTTCAATCGTTTCTGGATCCTGCTTGGGATGTTGAGGCCGCGCGCTGGCGTGGGAAAATCCCAATGAACGCAACAATTTACCGATCGAGCTCTCGTGGTATGCCACCCGGAATCTGGTCTTGATAACCGTCGCCAGATCAGCGCAGCGCCAGCGTACGATCCCGTCCCTGGCCAGATCAGGACCGGCGGCGATAATTTCCCTGAGCGTGGCCATTTGCTCGCTGGTTAACTTTGGTTTTGGTCCCGAAGACTTACGGTCGATCAGGCCATCCGGCCCTTCCGTGTTGAACCTGTGAACCCAGTCCCGAAGCGTCTGACGATCCATCAAACCAACGGCAGCTGCGTCCGTCCGGCTCAACCCATCCGCAACACCCGCCAGCGCCATCAGTCGCCGCGCCTGTTTGGCATTGCGCGATTTGCGCGCCAAGGCACGTAAATCGTCTGCGCTGTAATCAGCCTGCAACTCGATGCCAATCATGATCCCCTCCATCGCGAGTGTCGATTGTTCAAAAGAGAATCACGAAACGCGCCGGAGAGAAACCCTGAAATCAAGAGTCAGAACCCAAGCTGATTGGTATAATTCAGAATAATATTTTATATATTCTGTAACCGCGCCATTGATCTTGCAGTTACCCATAAGTTTCCGGTGTTGGAGCTTCTGCGATGCGGGCGTCTTCGATAATATCGGCGAGGCGGGATGGTCGGCGTGAGCATGGCCGTTAGCTATGTCCAAACCACGATGCGCGCAACCAAACGCAGGTTAGTGTGACAACACCGCCGCGAGCAGGGGGCATCAATTGTAAGATTAGAACTCATAAAGAAATTCGGGATTAGCAGACATAATCCGGTGTCGCGCGGCGTCACTAGGCACTGTGCGGTAAAGCGCATCCAGAAGTTTTCCCGGGTCCGGCGTTATCGCATCTGCCATCATCAAATAAGGCCAGTCGCTGCCCCAGAGGCACCGTTCCGGGTTGGCTTCTGCCAAGGACGCTATATGCGCATCGGCCTGGTCGTAAGGGGCGTTACAAAATCGAAAACAGCCGGATAGCTTGACCCAAGCAGTCCCTTCTTGCACAAGTTGCCGCAAAAGAATGAAGCCGGGGTCATTCACGCCCCGAGATAGATCGGGCCAGCCAAAATGGTCCAGAACCACCGGAACCGGCATTGCGCGGATGTCATCGGCCAATTCCGCCATATGGTCGTGTGAGTTGATCAACATTTGGACGTGCATGCCACGATCTTTCAGCCGGTTGGCCATAGCCTTTGCTCCGCCCCATGACATGACGCCACCGTGAACATAGTTCATTCTGACCCCCATAATTCCGGCATCCCGCAAACTGTCCAGTTCTGGGTCGGTGACAGCATCGGGAACCACTGCAACGCCACGATAATTATCTGCACCCATCTCCTGAATAGTGCGCGCAACGATAGAGTTGTCCGTACCATAAAGGATGGATTGCACCACCACTCCGCGTGATAGTCCGAGCACATCCATCTGATTGCGCAGGCGGCCAAGCCAGTCCAGATAGGTGCCATCCGAAGGGTCTTCGACACGATGGTCATAACGCTCGAACTCTCCTTCACCGGCGACGATATGGAAGTGTGAGTCGCAGGCATTGGATGGTGGTGATACGATCGGCGCGGACGGGGGCAAGGGTGGAGTGGCTTTGGGTATCATGGTGTTGTCTCTGCTGGGAGTGGGGCGTGAGTTGATTTCCATCCATACTTGCACGGCATTGCAAATTGTGCAATCTGAATTGAGCGAACGGGCCTTGGGGTAATTGCAAATGTCAGATCAAACAAGAAAGAAAACTCGCGGACGCGGTAAATCTATCGGTCCAACAAGCTCAGACGTCGCCGCACTGGCGGGAGTTTCGCGATCAACAGTTAGTCGGACCTTCACTCCGAACACCAGCGTTGATCCCGACACGAAGGCACGCGTGATGCAGGTGGCGCAACAGCTGGGGTATGCGCCACACCAAGCGGCACGCAGTCTGATCTCTGGTCGCAGCGATACAATTGGGTTGGTTCTGGCGAGCCCGAGTAACCCGTTCTACGGTCTCGTTCTTGAAGGTTTCTTGCAGCACTTTCAACGCCACAACCTTCGGGTGATGTGCTACCTTGCCCCAACGCTTGACGACGTGGAGATCGGGATGCGCACCATGCTACAGCACAAGGTGGATGCCATGATTGTGGCGGCTTCTGGGTTGACCTCGGAGGCGGTCATTGATTGTCGCCGAAACGGCGTTCCAGTCATTCTATTTAACCGCTCCATTTCCTCGGAAGTTGTTCCCACTGTGCAGACGGACAACGTTAAGGGCTCGAAAATGATGGCGGAATTCCTTGTGCGTGGCGGGCATTCCTCTATCGCTTACGTCAACGGCCTCGAGATGTCTTCGACCAACCGTGACCGTTTGCGGGGCTTTACTGAGGGGCTGGCACGGATGGGTGTGGAGCCGCCAATTCAAGAATATGGAGACTTCTCCTATGAGGGTGGGCGCGAGGCCGCAAAGCGTTTGATGATGTCGGCTACACCGCCGGATGCAATTTTTTGCGCGAATGATGTGATGGCGCTTGGGGTCTTGGATTGTCTCAAAAATGAACTTGGAATTTCGGTGCCGGAAGATGTTAGCGTGACGGGATTTGACGATATCCCAATGGCGGGCTGGTCGAGTTTCAATCTTACGACCGTGCGACAGCGCAGGACGCAGATGATCACTGCCGCTATAGATTTGCTGGATCAACTCTTGGCTGGCGAAGCTGTTGATGAGCCAACGGTGCTGATTGAGGGGCGGCTGATTCTGCGTGGGTCTGCGCGCCTACCCTCTTCCTTGCCTAGCTAACCCCTCCTGCGAGCCATTTTTTCCTATAATTTCTACATGTTGCGGTCTGTGCAAATTTTATGTTGCATACGCGTGCAACAATATGCATTAACTGTTGCACGCGAATTTAGATAGCCGCCTTATGGCGGCGTAACATGACCTTGAGGAGGAGATTCATGTTGAAGAAGTTACTTTCCCGTTGTGGGAGTGGTTCTGCGGTTTCCGCGATTGCATTGGCCGCTGCACTTTCGTCGGTGACGCCCGTTTCGGCGCAAGAAGCGTTCCATCTGGACATGCCTACGAATATGTCGCGCAACTCGTATCTTGGCGAAATGGCTCAGCGTATGACTGATGACATTCGTCTGGCGACAGGGGGCGATATCGACCTGAAATTTCACGAAGATGGCGAGCTGATCCCGGTCCCTGAAATCCTGAACGCTGTGTCTACCGGCGCAGTTCCGGCCGCTTTCACTTGGACCGGCTTTTTTGGCGGAACAATTCCCGTTGGCAAGTATTTTGCCGGCACGCCGTTTGGTCCGGATACCGAAGTGCTGGCCTCTTGGATATGGGAGGGCGGCGGGCTTGATATCCTTCAAAAGGGCTTTGATCCGATTGGTGTTCAGATCCTGCCTTGTGCCGCACAGCCCCGTGAATCCGGCGGCTATTACAACAAAGAAATGGACAGCCTTGAGGCCTATCAGGGCATGAAAATCCGGATGTCTGGTTGGGGTGGCGAAGTGCTGACCAAGCTTGGCGCGTCGGTGACCGCACTGCCGGGAAGCGAGATTTATCTGGCGATGGAGCGCGGCCGGATTGACGCGACGGAGTATGCGTCTCCACTGTTGGATGAGAGCCACAAGTTCTACAAGCTGGCTAAATACTACTATTTCCCGGGCTGGCACCAGTCCACCGCGTGGAACTCGTTGATCATTAACCAGAACACCTGGAATCAATTCTCAGACGAGCAAAAAGCGCAAGTCACGTTGGCGTGCCGTGCAACAGTGCAGCGTACAATGGCCGAAACGATCCCTCTGCAGATTGATGCGCTGAACCGTATGAAAGCCGATGGCGACTTCGAAGTACGTAAATTCCCGCCTGAACTGATCAAGCAGATCCACGCTGTGTGGCTTGAGGTTTTGGAAGAGAACCGTGCCAAGTACCCACTGATCGACGAAGCGCATGCAAGCCTTCAGAAGCATGTGAAGCGGTACGCGCCGTGGAACGACCTTCAGGCTTTGCCTGCCGGTCTGGAATAGGTCGAGCCAATCGTCTGCCGGGGCGCGTGATAGGTCCCGGCAGACACCTAATCAACATGGGAGGGGGTCATGAGTGACGGGTTCGTCGAAAAATCCGCACGCGTTCTGGACCGCGTTGCGGAAATCATTGCGAGCATTGGGAAACTGTCTTGTTGGTTGTTGGTCCCGATCATCCTATCGGTGCTGCTGTCCATTCTGGGCGGTGTATTACGGGTGACGCAATTTCTGGACTGGGAGGGGAGTATCCCGCTTTTCGGTCCGGGTTTGACGCTGAATTCCGTGTTGGAATTGCAATGGTATCTGTTCGGCGTTCTTCTGATGCTGACCGGTAGCTTTGCTCTTCACAACGACCGTCATGTGCGTGTTGATGTGGTGTCATCGCGGTTTTCGCCTCGTTTTACTTTGATCGTTGAAATTCTGGGCGACTTGTTTTTCCTGCTGCCCCTTTGCATCATCCTAATTGACCGGTCCTGGCCTTTGTTGGAAATGGCCTATCGAACAGGTGAACAATCGAATGAGGACGGCCTTACACATCGCTGGTTGATCAAGATGTTCGTTCCAATTGGCTTCACGTTGTTGGCCTTCCTGGGGGTCACGCGCATCCTTCGGAATATTTTGACACTAATGGGTGCTCCGGCGCCTAAATCGCCCGTGGGAGATAATCATGGAAGCTGAACTTCTGCCCATTGTCATGGGCCTTTGCCTGATTTTGGGGACGTTCTCGGGCTATCCTGTAGCCTTTGTCCTTGGTGGTTTGGGTGTGGCCTTTCTCTTCATCGGTGGGCTGCCTGTTTTCACGCTGCAACTTGCCGTATCCAGAATTTTCGGGATCATGAGCAACTGGTTGCTGTTGGCCATTCCGCTATTTGTCTACATGGGCTTGATGCTGGACAGGTCCGGCATTGCCGCTAACCTGCTTTATTCACTCGAGCGCCTCTTGGGGGGGGTCCGTGGCGGGCTGGGCATTGCGGTGGCGCTGCTTGGCGTCGTCTTAGCGGCCTCTACCGGTATTGTGGGCGCATCGGTGGTCATGCTGGGCGTGCTGGCGCTGCCGGTTTTGCTGCGCGAAAACTATTCCCCCCAATTGGCGACTGGCCTTGTCGCGGCCTCGGGCACTTTGGGCATTCTGATCCCTCCCTCGATCATGCTGGTGGTGCTTGGTTCCATGTTGCAGGTGTCTGTGGGGGATTTGTTCAAGGCTGCGTTCTTGCCTGGCTTGCTGTTAAGCGCGCTTTATGTCGCCTATGTTTTAATCCTTGCGCGGGTGCGGCCCGATATGGCGCCGCCGGTCACGTCGCGTGATCGCACGCCGGGTTGGCGCGCCGTTCTCGAACTCATGCGCGATCTTTCCGGGCCGCTGGTGCTTATAGGGACGGTACTCGGCTCCATCCTCGCGGGTGTTGCCACCCCAACTGAAGCTGCGGCTTTGGGTGCGTTTGGGGCTACCTTGCTGGCGCTGATCGGCCGCAAACTTGATCTCAATGGCATGGGAGAGGTCGTTTACGAGACCGGGAAGATCACTGCGATGATCTTGTTCGTCTTGATCGGCGCGACCGTGTTTTCGGGCGTGTTCAAAACACTGGGCGGCGACGAGATGATCCGCGACGCCGTAACTGGCACCGGTTTGAGCCCGTTCGGAATGATGGCTCTTTTCATGATCATCTTGTTTATCCTCGGGTGTTTTCTTGAGTGGATTGAAATTACCTTCGTCGTGCTCCCCCTGTTCACCCCCATCATCATAGATTTGGAATTTGGTCTGGGTTTTACGCCAAACGAACAACTGATCTGGTTTGCCATTGCAGTAGCCGTAAATCTGCAAACCTCTTTCATGACGCCCCCGTTCGGGTTCTCGCTTTTCTACGTCAAAGGCGTTGCACCTAAAGGCACGAGTATCGGGACGATCTACAAGGGTGCAGTTCCGTTTGTGGTGCTTCAACTGATTGGTTTGGCGAGCGTAATTTTTATTCCCTATCTGACAATTGGGATTGTGAGGGCGCTAGGATGAGCTTTTTAAACTTTCCTCCCAAACGGTTGATCTTCCTCACCTGGGCTTTGAGTATGACGGCCTTCCACTTCTATGTGGTGCTCTATGGTGCGCCTCAGCCATTTGTGTTTCGTGGCGTCCATCTGGGCTTTGCTCTAATCATCATCTTCCTGCTTTTCCCAAGCTTTAAAGGCAAGGGAGGGGCGCTACGCCTGCCTGATCTGCTGTTTGTGGTCGGCGTTCTAGTGACGATAGGTTATCTGATCGCAGAGCAGGGCACGCTCTATAGCCGGTTCCAGTTTGTCGACGAGGTAAGCCGCGAGCAGTTCTGGTTAGGGGTCACGCTGACGGTTCTGGTGCTTGAGGCCTGCCGCCGGACCTTGGGCGCGGCATTACCGCTGACGGCGATCATCTTTGTTGTTTACACATTGGCCACTGGAAAGCTAAGCGCGGATTACACCATTGATGTGATGTATCTCACCACCGAGGGCATCTTCGGCATCCCACTTAATGTCTCGGCCACCTACCTGTTTCTCTTTGTCCTTTTTGGCTCGATGGCTGAAAAGCTAGGGACTGGACGCTTCTTTATCGACTTCGCCACCGCTGTGGCAGGCCGTTCTACCGGGGGCCCGGCGAAGGTGGCCAGCCTTTCGTCGGCTTTGTTTGGCTCGATCTCTGGCAGTGCCGTTGCCAATATCATGACCACGGGTAGTTATACGATCCCGCTCATGAAGCGCTTGGGGTATCGCCCCGCCTTTGCCGGTGCTGTCGAAGCCGTGTCTTCAACAGGCGGGCAGATCATGCCGCCTGTGATGGGGGCTGCCGCCTTTGTCATGGCGGAGATCATGGGTGTCAGTTATCTCAACATCATGATGATTGCGCTGATCCCGGCGCTCCTGTTCTTTGTCAGCGTCTTTCTGGCGATCCACTTTGAGGCCAAACGGGAAGGTTTGAGCGGTCTGGATGACAAGGATATTCCGGATCTTGGTGTAGTGTTACGCGAACGCGGTCATCAGATCATTCCGTTAATCGTCATCATTTCAACTCTGTTTATTGGCTATAGCCCTGCCTACGCGGCCTTTTACGGAATGCTATCTATCCTGCCTACGACCCTTATGCGCAAGGTTACACGGGATGAATTCCGTATAACCGACCTCATGGAGGGGCTCGAAAACGGCGTGCGCAATGCTGTTCAAGTTGCGGTTGCCTGCGCCTGCGCCGGTGTTGTTGTGGGGGTTGTCGTTCATTCCGGTCTGGGGCTCGAATTCACCGGCGTCGTGCGCCTTCTTGCCCGCGATTCAATGCTCCTGGCGCTGATCCTGACGGCCATTGCCGGGATCATCATCGGCATGGGATTGCCAACGACACCGGCATATATCCTGCAGACCGCGCTTTTGATTCCGGCCTTGATCCGGCTCGGGGTATCACTTGAGGCCGCGCATCTTTTTGCGTTCTATTTTGCGATCATGTCCGCAATCACGCCTCCGGTAGCGATCGGGCTTTTTGCGGCCAATTCTCTATCCGGTGCAAAGCTGTGGCCTGCCTCGATGGCCGCGTTCAAGTTGGGACTTACCGGCTATATCGTACCGTTCATGTTTGTCTATAGCCCGGCTTTGATCATGCAGGGCACAGTGCCTGAGATCTTGATCGCGGCCACGACCGCCGTGTTGGGCGTGACCTTTTTAGCGGCTGGATTGCACGGCTACTTCACCCGCCGAATGGATATAACCGAACGCGTTCTGTTCGTCGCTGCTGCCATGCTGCTGATCTATCAGGGGCTACCGTCCGATCTGGTCGGGCTGGGAATGGGCGTGGTTGCATATTGGCTGCAAAGCCAGAAAGCCGAAAGTTGCGCGAAAGCGTAGCCTTGAATTTACCCCTTGGGATGAGGAGACCCACAATGAAAAAGACATTGACCGCAGTAAGCTGCGCAATCGTGATGACCGCCGGTGCGGCTCAGGCGGAGAACCTTGTGTTCGTCACCGGTAGCCCGGGCGGCTCTTGGTATCCCACGGGCGGGGCGATCAAGTCCGCAGTTGAAGATCTGAATGATGATATTCAGATTCAGGTTCGTCCCGGTGGCGGGCTGGCGAATATCAAAGCGATTTCCATGGGTCAGGCGCAAATCGGGATCAGCAACACGATTTCTTCCGTTGATGCCTTGGCCGGTCGCGAGCCGTTTACCGAGCCGATGAACGACATCTGCAACGTAGCCTACCTGTATCCGCAAGTGATTCAAGGGGCGGTTGTGGATCTTGATATTCATTCATTTGCCGACATGAAAGGCAAACGCCTTGCCGTCACGCCGCGTGGCAACACCGCCGAGCAGCTGGCACGGCTGGTCTTGTCGACCGTCGATGTTACTTATGACGATCTGGATCAGGTGAACTTTGCCTCGATGTCAGATCAGGTGAACATGATGAAGGACGGCCAGGTTGACGGCTTCTTTCAGGCCACCGGCATTCCGGCCGGCGTGGTCATGGATGTTGGCGCCTCGCGCGATCTGCGTCTTCTGCCGATCTCGGATGAGATGTTTGCCGAGATGAAAAAGGTGAACGCAGGGTTCACCCAGATCACCATTCCGGCCGACGCCTATCCCGGCATGGAAGGCCCGGTTCAATCGGTCAGCTTCGGCACCCATGTGATCGCGAATTGCAACGTTTCCGAAGAGGCAATCTATGAGGTAACCAAGTCCATCTATGAGCGGCTTGGCGATCTGGGGATTGCCGTTGCCGCGATCAAGAACACCACGCCTGAAGCTCTTGGCCAAGATGTGGGTATTCCGCAGCATCCGGGCTCGGCACGCTTGTTTGCGGAAGTTGCGCAAAAATGAGCACTGTTTTCGTTGACCCGGACGCGCTTGAACAGGTGCTGAACAAAATCCTGCGTGCCGATGGCTGCACGCAGGAAGAGGCAACCGAAGTAGCACGGCACCTTGTCGATGCCAGCTTGTGCGGTCACGACAGCCACGGTGTGATCCGTATCCTACGGTATCATCTGTGGCTCGGGACCGGGCAGATCAAAGCGGCTCAGACTTTAAGGGCCGTGATTGATACCCCGACGCTGATGCAGTTTGATGGCGGTGACGGGATGGGCCAATGGTTAACCCGTGAAGCCACGCGCATTGGGATTGCCCGCGCTAAAGAACACGGGACGGCGATTGTCGCATTGCGGCGTGCTGGCCATATTGGGCGACTTGGGTCTTATGCCGAACAGGCGTGCCGTGCGGGGCTGGCAAGTATCCAGTTCTGCAATGTCGCAGGTTCCCGGCTCGTGGCCCCCTTTGGGGCGGCGCAACGATGTATTTCAACGGCGCCCGTGGCCATTGGCGTGCCGGGGGCAGGGGGGAATGACTTTATCCTCGATTTTGCGACCTCGCTTGTGGCGGAAGGCAAGGCGTTGGTCGCGGGCACAGGCGGAAAGCCCCTGCCTGGCGATGCGCTGGTAGACGCAAATGGTGAGCTGACAGGCGATCCCTATGCGCTTTATGGCGATACGCTGGCGACGGAAGTGCCAAACCCCCGTGCCGGCGATGGGGCCTTGCGCACAATGGGTGATCACAAGGGGTCTGGTCTGGCCTTGGCCTGCGAGATGCTGGCAGGTGCGTTGACCGGCAATGGCACCAATGGCGCCACTGATCACCGATTTGGAAATGGGCTTCTGGCTATATTTATTGATCCTGCCCGTCTCGATGATCCGCAGGGCTTTGCCCGTGAGGCCGCCAGTTACATCAATTATGTGCGCGATGCGCGCCCGGCCCATGGCACAGACCGCGTGCTTGTTCCCGGCGACAAAGAACGCGCGACAGCAAAAGAACGGCGTGCAAATGGTTTGCCGCTCTCAAATACCGTTTTTGACGGGATCATCGAAATCGTTCGATCCCTTTCAATCACTGTAAATAATGCCGATTTGCTGCGCCCTGCGCCTGTAGATCCAATCAGTTAAGGAGCTATCTCAATGACATTCTTCAACGCACTGCGTAGTAAAACCCCACTTGTAGGAACCTTTATCAAGACTCCGCACCATTCGGTTGTTGAAGCTCTCGGTGGGTCAGGTCTGGATTTCTTCATCCTAGATGGCGAACACTCGACGTTTGGCATTACAGAGATTGACCGCTCGGTTCTGGCCGCACGTTATGTACAAAAGCCGGTTCTGGTGCGACTGACCGATGATCGCGCGGCAGACATTCTTCGGGTTCTGGATGTTGGTGCGGATGGCTTTCTAATACCGCATGTAACCTCGGGCGACCAGGCGGCCGCTATCGTGCGCGCGGCCAATTACGGCGAAAATGGCCGCGGTTATAGCGCCACTAATCGCGCCGGCGAATATGGTCGACGCAGTATGCCCGACCATCTGGCAGCATCCGCCAATCCAGTTATCATCCCGCAAATCGAAGATCCGGTCGCGGTGGATAACATCGAAGAGATCGTTGCGATTGAAGGGATTACGGCGTTATTTGTCGGGCCTGCCGATCTGGCGGTGGCCTACGGCGTGAATGACCTGAAATCACCGCGCGTGACCCAGGCGGTCGATCATGTGATCGCTGTGGCGACCAAGGCGGGTTTGCCCGTGGCTACATTCGCACCTTCAATGGCTGATGCCTCGGCGCTTTTTGCGCGCGGGATTTCCGTTGTCGCCGTCGCGAGTGAGCACAAACCCATGCAGGATTTCTTCTCTGTCGGCGCCGTCAGCGCAGCGAAAGCGGATGGAGCTGCATCATGATCAAGGTCCTGGCCCTTGATCCGATCCACGAGGCGGGTCTTGCGATGTTGCACGGTCGGCAGGACATCGAGTTGGTGCATCTGCCGCAACCGGATGACGCCTCTGTCGCAAAGCATATGGCGGATGCCGAGATCCTGATTTTACGGGGACGGCATCTAGATCTCGCCCTATTTGACGCCGCAAAATCGTTGCGTCTAGTTTCGCGCCACGGGGTGGGATGCGACAATCTGGACTTCGCCCAGATGGGGCGAAATGGTGTGACTGTCGCGGTCTCTGCAGATGCTAACTATGTCTCGGTTGCCGAACACGCTTTTGCGTTGATGTTGGCAGGCTGTCGTAACTTGATCGTTGCTGACCAAGCTGTTCGAACGGGGGATTGGGCGCGCCGGGATACCTTGGGTGGTCGCGATATTCAGGGCAGCAAAATTTTTGTGGTGGGTTTTGGCCGGATCGGGCAAGCGTTTGCCGCCCGTGCCGCCGCCTTTGGCGGTGAAGTCACGGTCTTCGACCCCTATTTACCTGCTGATGTCACGCTTCCCGTTGGACTGAAATTGGCCGGAAATCTGGAAACGGCTGTTGGCAAGGCCGATATTGTCAGCCTGCATTTGCCACACAGCCCGCAGACCGCGAATATGGTTGATGCGGCTTTATTGGCACAGTTCCGCGCAGGCGCCATTCTGGTCAACACCGGACGTGGTGGAATTGTTGATGAGCAAGCCTTACTTGCGGCGCTCGATGCCGGACGGCCCGCCCTTTATGCAACCGATGTTCTGGCATCCGAGCCACCGGTACAGGATGATCCGCTTCTGTCCCGCAGCGATGTTATCGTTACTCCGCATTCGGCTGCGATGACCGAACAAGGGGCCATGCGAATGGCCACTGGAGCGGCACAAAACGCTCTCGATTTTCTCGATGGAACGCTCCCCGATCGAATGGTGGCATTCGCCCCATCTTGACTCCCATTTACTAAATATAAGCTTCAAAATTCAAAGGAGATCGCAATGGCCACCTATCTCAAAACCGGCAAACCCGAAGCCGACCGTGCCAATGACGATGCAAAGACCCGTGAGATCGTCGAAACGATCCTTGCCGATATCAAAGATCGCGGCGATGAAGCCGTGCGCGAGCTCAGCGAAAAGTTTGATAAGTATTCGCCCGTTTGCTTCAAACTGTCGGATGCCGAAATCGACGATCTGATGAGCAAAGTGTCGGATCGCGATTTGGCGGATATCAAATTCGCTCAGGAGCAGGTACGCAACTTTGCCCAAGCGCAGCGCGACTCGATGCTTGATATCGAGGTGGAAACCATGCCCGGGGTGATCCTCGGCCACAAGAACATCCCTGTACAATCTGTCGGGTGCTATATTCCGGGAGGAAAATTTCCGATGGTGGCCTCGGCGCATATGTCGGTGCTCACAGCCAGCGTGGCCGGCGTGCCGCGCATCATCGCCGCCACACCGCCGTTTAAAGGTGAGCCGAACCCGGCGGTTATCGCCGCTATGAGGCTGGGTGGTGCGCATGAGATTTATGTAATGGGCGGCATTCAGGCGATTGGCGCGATGGCATTGGGGACGCAAACCATTGATCCCGTTGACATGATTGTCGGCCCCGGCAATGCGTTTGTAGCCGAAGCAAAGCGCCAACTTTATGGCCGGGTGGGGATCGACCTTTTTGCCGGGCCTACTGAAACGATGGTTATCGCCGACGAAACCGTTGATGCTGAACTCTGCGCTACAGACCTACTGGGACAGGCCGAACACGGTTACAACAGTCCAGCCATTTTGGTGACCACATCGCAAAAGCTGGCTGAAGAAACACTATCCGAAATTGATCGTATTTTGAAAATTCTGCCCACAGCAGATACCGCTCGTGTGAGTTGGGAAGACTACGGTGAGGTGATTGTCTGTGACAGTTACGACGAGGTGCTTTCAGTCGCCAATGACATCGCGTCCGAGCATGTGCAAATCATGACTGACCGGGATGATTGGTTCTTGGAAAACATGCACAGTTACGGGGCATTGTTCCTTGGGCCTCGCACCAATGTGGCCAATGGTGACAAGGTAATCGGGACCAATCACACCTTGCCAACCAAAAAGGCCGGTCGATACACGGGGGGGCTTTGGGTTGGTAAGTTTCTTAAAACACACAGCTACCAAAAAATTGCAACAGATGAGGCTGCTACGTTGATCGGTGAATACGGCTCGCGTCTTTGTATGCTTGAGGGTTTTGTTGGTCATGCGGAGCAGTGCAATCTGCGGGTGCGCCGCTATAGCGGCAAGAACGTAGCTTACGGCACCGCAGCAGTATGATGGAGTTACCAAAAACCCCGTCGTTCCGGTTGGATGGGCGTCGCGCGCTTGTCACCGGGGCGTCGTCCGGAATTGGTTTAGGCAGCGCTGTTGCGCTGGCCGAAGCCGGCGCGCATGTCGTATTGGCCGCACGGGGGATTGAGCAGCTGGAAAAAGCTGCCAACGCCCTTGGCGCCGCCGGGTATTCTGTTGAGGTACTGGTCCTGGATGTGGGGGATCTCGATGCCGTTGCCGCGGCGATTGACGCGGCTAATCCATTTGACATCGTGGTGAATTCTGCTGGACTGGCGAGACACGGGCCCGCAGATGACACCACCCCCGAGGATTACGATGCGGCCATGGCCATCAACTTGCGGGGGGCTTACTTTCTGTCAACCTACAGCTCCAAAGCCATGCGTGCGGCTGGCAAGAAAGGGTCAATTATCCATATTTCCAGCCAGATGGGCCATGTGGGCGGTATTGATCGAGCTGTCTATTGTGCAACTAAGCATGGGCTGGAAGGGATGACCAAATCAATGGCAATCGAATGGGGCAAGCATGGTATCCGGATCAATACGCTTTGTCCCACATTCATCCGCACTCCACTCACCCAATCTACCTTTAATGACCCCGAGCGTCGGACGTGGATTGAAGGAAAGATCAAACTCGGCCGTATTGGCGAGATTGAGGATATTATGGGCGCGGTCGTTTTTCTGGCATCAGACGCTAGTGCCATGGTCACCGGAACGGCGTTGATGGTTGATGGCGGCTGGACCGCTGGTTGAGAAACGAAAGAGCATAACCAATGGAACGCTTCGAGGTTGATACGGTCGTCGCCGGTGCCGGTGTCGTTGGCATCGCAGTGGCACGGGCATTGGCGATGGCTGGGCGAGAGGTTTTGATCCTTGAGAAAAACGCGCACTTCGGGGAAGAAACCAGCGCACGTAATTCCGAGGTAATCCACGCGGGTATTTACTATGCGCAAGGATCGCTGAAAGCGCGGCATTGTGTGCGCGGGCGGGAGATGTTGTACAGCTATTGCGCCGCCCATGGTGTTCCGCATCGCAAATGTGGGAAGCTGATTGTGGCGACCACAGATGCCGAATGTGCAGCATTGCCAGATATCATTCGCAAAGCTGAAGCCAACGGGGTTACCGACCTTCAAATGCTGGGTTCGGATGAGGTGCGCCAACTGGAGCCTGCACTTTCGGCGACGGCGGCGTTGTTGTCTCCTTCGACCGGTATCGTCGATATCCACAACTACATGCTTGCCCTTCTGGGAGAGGCAGAAGCCCATGGCGCGCAACTTGTTACGCGTGCCCCAATCCTTGGCGGGCAGGTCAGAGATTCAGGCGCGGTGGATTTGGATATCGGTGGGGATGAGCCCATGCAATTGACAACGGGGTCGCTGGTTAATTGTGCGGGGCTTTGGGCGGCGGATCTCGCTGGGCGGATCGAGGGTTTACCAAAACCGCCCGAGATGCGTTTCGTCAAAGGAAACTACTTTTCCTACGGGCGTAAGGCACCGTTCAAACGGCTGATTTATCCAGCCCCCCGGGACGGCGGGTTAGGGGTTCACCTCACGCTTGATATGAACGGGCGTGCAAAATTTGGCCCGGATACGGAATGGCTTAACAACCCGCATCCCGACGGAATTTCCTACACTGTCGACGCGCAGCTGCGCGACCGTTTCGCCGCCGCCGTGCAAGCCTATTGGCCGACGCTCGACGCAGGCAGTCTACAGCCGGATTATTCAGGTGTTCGACCAAAGGTCGCCGGGGCAGACTATCCTGATTTTTGCATAGAGGGCCCGGAAAATCTATCGGGCCCGCATGCCATGCTCTATGGCATTGAATCCCCTGGCTTGACTGCGTCGCTATCTATTGCCGCTGATCTGAGCGAGCTTTTGAAATGAGATCGTGTAAGATGTCGATGACGGCGCGACGCTCGAGATCGACGATGACCGTTGGTTGCCCTCGCTGGTGTATTAATCCGTCCGTTGGCCGCAGAAATCTACTTGGCATAAGCACATGTCACCGCCGGAGCATTTACCCTGGCGGTGACGCTATTGTCGTAGTGTTAGAGGGGGGTTGTCACATTAACGGGCCTGAGATTGCTGGTTCATTGATCTGGGCGTAGGCGGTGTCGATACAGACACAAAAGATCAGCTATAAACGCCATCGGTTTCCGCCTCAGATCATCGCTCATGTTGTCTGGCTCTACGTCCGGTTCAACTTGAACCTGCGCGAGGTCGAGGAGCTGATGCTGGAACGTGGCGTGGACGTTTCATTTCATATGAGACTATCCGGCGCTGGAGCGTCAAGTTCGGCCCCCTGTCTTGGAAACCTGCAAACCCACCACACAGGCCGAGTATCGCCGCGCTATCGACAAGTTCATCACCCCGGCGATTGGCGCGTTTCGGGTCGTAGATGTCGAACGCAAAGACATTGCCGAACTTCAACACAAACACCGTGACATTCCCTATTAGGCAAACCGCACCCTTGGCGTGCTGTCAGAGATGTTCAATCTGGCCGAAGTCTGGGGATTGCGCCCGGACGGATCAAACCCCTGCCGACACGTCCGGACCTTCGCTGCCTTTGCGAACAATGCATGCGACAACCGGAGGAGCAGACGTTCGGGCCAGGCTGCTACCGAACTTCTTTCCGCACTGCCACAACACTGCTTCGAGCCCACTAAGACGTGGCTCATTGACCAAACTTAGTACCAGGTCAAGCCATTGGTCGCTCATGTGGTTAAGCATAGCTTGGCAGGTGTCATAAACTGTTGCCCAGTCCTGCCGACGCCGGACACATTAGCTGGTAACGATTCTAGGAGCGCCATCGCGTAGATCCGTCTGAGCTCGCGGATGCCCGAAAAAATATCCCAGCCGAGTTGAGGATTTATTCGACGACGCTAGTGAAATTCTGAAGCTTTGTTGAGGTGTCAAATACTCAATGCTAGTAGAGAACCCACATTTAGGATTTGAAATAGTCCTTTTCATCGGGAAAATCACGAGCGTACGGTTGAACTAAAGCCGAACTGTTCGTATTTTGTTCACTGCGACCAGTGGGGTGAACATATGGCAAACAGCTATGAAATCGACTTTCACCCCGTGGGTGATGCATCTCGAAGCGGCGATGCGATCTCAGCGAAGATCTCGGTTGGCAATCAATGGGAAGCCGTCGTGATCGACGGCGGGACCAAAGACTCTGGAGAGGCTTTGGTGCATGCAATTGCCAAAAACTACGGAACGTAGCACCACGCCTTCAGCCTCGAACGCAGAGATCGCCCCATGGGGCGCTATCATGTTGCTTTTGTTTGAAGATTTTGGTTGCGGGAGTAGGATTTGAACCTACGACCTTCAGGTTATGAGTCACGTAACGCTGATTCACATGGGCTGCGCCGGATTGCGCCCGTCTACCCTATCTTATTGAAATCTCTTTCTTTTTGTTGACGAGCGTTGCGCTGGAGTCCTACGCCTTACCCCGTGATTTGCTTCCAACTGCTTCCACTGTGCTTCCACAGACCGGGGCAAGACTGAGGGGATAGGGCATGCCAAAGCTGACCAAACGCAGTGTCGAAGGCTTCGAAATTCGAGACAAGGGCTATTTCGAATGGGATAGCGAGATTAAGGGATTTGGCCTGCGCATCATGCCATCCGGCACCAAGACCTATCAGGTGCAGTATCGCAAGGGCGGGCGCACCCGGCGCGCCTCTATCGGGCGGCATGGCAATATCACCGCAGAACAAGCCCGCAACCGCGCCAAGGAAATCATGGGCGAGCTGTCCAAAGGGGAAAACCCGGTCGAAGAGATTGCGCAGCATCGCCGCGCGCCTTCCGTTGCAGCCTTGTGCGAGAGGTTCTTTAGGGATCACGCGCAGCACCGTTGCAAACCCAGCACCCAGAGCGAGTATCGCCGCGCGATTGATCTGTTTATCAATCCGGCGATTGGCAATTTCAAAGTTGTTGATGTGGAGCGCCGCGACGTGTCGGAGCTACATCACAAGATGCGCGACAAGCCCTATCAGGCCAATCGGGTTCTGGGCGTGCTGTCCAAGATGTTCAATCTGGCCGAGGTCTGGGGCCTGCGCCCGGACGGGTCAAACCCCTGCCGCCACGTACCCAAGTACCGCGAAGAAATGCGGGAACGGTTTCTGAGCCAATACGAGTTGCAGAGACTTGGGCAAACGCTGGCCGAGGCAGAGCGCGACGGATCGGAAACGCCTTGCGTCATCGCCGCCTTTCGGCTGTTGATCCTGACCGGCTGCCGGTTGGGCGAGATACAAACCCTGCAATGGAGCTTTATCACCGATCAGGGAATGGAGCTGCCAGACACCAAGACCGGCGCGCGGCGCATTCCTCTGCCCCAAGCCGCCAGAGCGGTCCTGAGCGCCTTACCACGGCTTCCTGACAACCCCTACGTAATCGCGGGCAAGGTGCCGGGCCGCTATGCCACCGACCTGCAGCACCCGTGGCGGCGCATCCGTGACCGGGCGGGCTTGCATGATGTGCGCATCCACGACTTGCGCCACACCTATGCATCGAATGCGGTTTCATCGGGCATGCCCATTCAGATGGTCGGGCGCTTGCTGGGTCACACCCAAATACAGACCACTATGAGATATGCGCACCTAGCCGATGATCCAGTCAACCGGGCGGCAGAGGAAAACGCGGATCGCCTGAGCGGGTTTGTCGGCGGCGGGAATGCAGAAATCCCCGTGCTCAAGCTCGTTGGTCAATAGAATAATATATAGGGGCATGCACCGGGGAACATGATCAAACAGGCCGGGCACGCACAAACCTATATAGGTCCCATATATAGGGCCTTAATATATATAGGGGTTTTCGCCTTGGTGACCCCCTAAAGCGCGCCGTAGAGGACGGCAAATCGCAGATCGCCTGAACAGCTTCTTTGCCCCCAAACCTTTAAAGGAAATAGGCCTTCATCATCGAACGCCTTACTGGATTGGGCTCCTTACTTCTTTGATCTATCTCAAATGCACCTATTCCAATATGCGTATTGATAGTGCCTGTGAACGGGAGGGGTTGGAGATGTACAAATCGACTCAAGCAATTTTTGGAAAATCTACTCTTCTTGAGAAATTATCGAATCCGGCGCGCGACTACATACTTTCCAAAGCTTATGCGCAGGAGCACACACGTCGCACGACGATCTGCTTGCAGGGAGATGCGACAAACACACTAAAGCTGGTAGTTAGCGGGTGGGTGAAGCTCTATCGCGTTACATCATGCGGCAAGGAAGCCATTCTAGAAACGCTCACAGCAGGCCAAAGCTTCGACGAGATCGCGGCCTTGGAGGCCGGATACAGCTCTTCATCAGCTGAAACATTGAGCAATTGCCTTTTGATGTACATTGATCTGTCAATGATATTCCGATGTGAGAATGCTTATATGGAACTTAGCAGGGCAATCTTATTGGCTACCTCGGAACGTCTTGAGGAGATGTCCAGACAAGTCGAACAATTGAAGGTAAAAACTGCTACACAGCGGCTTTCTAGTTTTCTTATTGAACACAGCAACCGGGAAACCGCTGCAGGTGAAGTGACGCTTCCTTATGATAAGCTCGTACTCGCGGGAATACTTGGCATGAAACCTGAAAGCCTCTCTCGTGCTCTCAATCGCTTGAAAAGGCTTGGAGTAAGCTGCCAAGACAGAGTGATCAGAATTGATGATGTTTCAAAACTGAAAGCGTTTTCTTCGGAAGATACAACAAGACAATATGCGGCATTGTAGATTTGTTTTTGAAGCTCGGTGTTACCGTTTTGTTTAGTGGTAACTTTGTCTCGCATATAGGTCCGATATATAGGGCCTTTATTATATATAGGGGAGATTTTATCTTGAGTGGACAGGCAAAGCCGCGTTGGTAATGGGAGCCGAGCCATAGGCTTGTGAAATGGCCGCGCCCTATACATATTCGCAACGAAATCCTTGAGCGTGGAAACGTTGACAAAACGCCCGTGCGATCACCGGGCCGTCCGGGCGTCAGGCAGGCCATCGAAGACGCGTTCCATGCTCTCAATGACGCGGGCAGGATCGATCCCAAGGCAAGCCAAATGTCGCATTATCCAAAGGTCCGGGATTGGCTCGAAAAGAACCGCCCCGATCTGAAAGTGTCGCCAGCGCACATGTCAGGCAAAACGATAAACAAATATTATGCAAGTCTTTTCAATGAATTAAAGAAAGCCCACAATCTATAAATTATTTCTTCTTTTAGAGATATTTTTGGAGATTGGAAATTGGGCCAAGTCTGGAGCATCAGTTATCCACAGGGAGTAAACAGATGCTGACGACAAACCACGCGAACACCAACGCCAAGCCCGCCGCCGATTATCTCGCCGGGTTCATTGACGAAACCCAAGCCGCAGACTTTCTCTGCCAGAGCGTACGCACCTTGCAGAAATGGCGCGTGTCGGGCTTCGGGCCGCAATTCTACAAGCCAGGTCGATCGGTGCGCTATCGCCGCTGCGATCTTTTGGAGTGGGCCGAGACACGTCGCCGCGCGAACACGACCTACGGCGCAAAGTATTGAGTTTTGCCCGTGCGGGGTTGGCAGCGCCGCGCGGGATTTTGGGGCCGGATGGCTTCAACAGGGCGCGGGGTCAAATGCCATCCCGCGCCCAAATTACATCCAAATTCAAGATCACGGAGATACCACCATGTCAAACCTGCCTGCCCACAAGATCAAGATCGGCCTCGTAACGGCGACAATCTGGAGCAATGACGGCTTCTATTCGGTCGATCTGTCACGCTCTTACAAGACCGGCGAAAACGAATGGAAAAACACATCGGGCTTTTTTCAGGCCGATCTGTTGAACGCCGCCAAATGCGCTGAACGCGCTGAAATCTGGATCAGTCGCCAGCTTTCCAACCGTCAATGACAAGCGCCGGGCCTCTGCGCCCGGCCCCAAAACAAAAGCTGCCCCGCCGGAGGCTCTTCTTCGGGCGCGGCAGCGCCCGCACTCCCCTCACAACAGCGACCAACGGCGGCGATGCCGCAAAGAGGGGGGTCTTGTAACACCCCCCTCTACCAATACAAAATCGTAAGGCAGCGCAAATGAACGCAGACATTCTGCACAGCGGCTTTGACGGGCTGAGACTGACCATCGAAACCGATATCCCCCAGCCTTTCGGGAACGCCTGCACGCAGCCAAGGCAGAGGCCACAGAAACCAACCGCGATTGCATCCTCACCTTTGGCGACACAGCGCTTGGCGTGCGGCGCAGCGGCGGTATGGCGTTCTCGGCTCATACCGGCGACATGGGCGCGGAATGGTACTTTTTGGACCCGGAAAATCGCCCGGCAAACAATCCCGGTATTACCGTGGATTTCCGGGCTTTCCTTCTGGCAACCGGTGGCCTCAAGGCGGCGCAAGATCACCTTGAAGCCTGCATGCGAGCCTTTGGCATCCTCTATGGTGAAAACCAGCTCCGTGTCACACGTGCCGACTTCGCCATTGATTTTCTGGCCCCTTGGTTCGAGCCGGATCGAAACGCCCTTGTTGCCCCGCCCGGCACCAAGATCAAAGAACACACCGGCGTAGATGAAACCGAAACACACGCCACCGGCGCGCGCGTGACCGGCTTGCGGGCCGGGGCCGGTGCAAATCGCCAGCTCGTAATTTATGACAAGCGCACCGAGGTGATCGAAAAGGGCAAGATGGGTTGGCTCAAAATCTGGGATGCAAATCGCGCCAGCATGGGCAAGCCTGCGCTTGATCTGAAAGATGCCGCAACAAGCCAGGTCTGGCGGTTCGAATTGCGTCTGGGCCGCAAACAGCTTCGAGAGCGCTTTGATATACGCGGCTGGACCGATCTACAGAATATGATTGGAGACGCCTTCACAGACTTCTGTGACCGCATGCGCTACTGCATCCCAACCGCAGATCGCAACCGCGCCCGCTGGCCCACACACGAGCTGTGGCAGGCCGTCACGCACACCATGGCGTTGGACCTGCATGAGAACATCGCAGGCGTCCTCCCCCGCGACGTCAAGGACGCCAACCGCGCCGAACAAATGCGCATGCTGGACCGGCAATTATTGGGCCTTTTCATATCCCGCGCCGCTGCGTCTGGCGTGACGGCAGATGAATTCTCCGACTTCATGGAAAACCACGTCAATGCACTGCAACGGGCCTCAGACGAACATCCCGTGCCGGTGAATGAGCGGATCGACAAAGCCGCGGCGCGGTATCGGTGGGCTTGAACGGCGGGAAGCGGTCATTTGCTGCGCTTGCACCATGGCTCCTTTGAGCTCGAAACGCTGCCGTTATGTTGGGTTCCACAAACTCTCCTCCTCATTGCTAGTATACGACAACGGCAGGCACTATATTGTGTGGAAAGCCGCGCGGCGATGGCAAGGGATAGACGATGAGTGATGAAGACTCCGACGACGGAAAACCCAAAGGTTTCGACATTTCCAAGCTTGGCGTGGAAATGAGCGATGAGGAACGCGCGGCTGCGGATGAGCGGATGAGGGAAGAGTTCAAAGAATTGACGGAAGGCAGCGCCGTCATGGCGGATGCATTGCGGGGTGTCGGTGGCGCAAGCGCCTTGCAAGAAGCGATGGGGTCCGTGAACAGTCTACAGGACGCAATCAAAGCCAGCGGGATTGGCGGCATCCATGAACAAGTCAGAGAAGCCATGAGCGGCTTGGCGACAAGTGGTATTCAAGATCGGTTTCCTGCCCTGACGGGCGCAGGAGTCATGGATCACCTTAGTGCCGAACGGACGGCAGTAAAGGAAGCAAGGAAGGCGCTTGGCGTCTTGCCAGAAGGCTACATGGACAGCCTGACCGGGGCTACGGGTGCAGCCGCGTTAGCTGTGTCTGGCTTGCAAGACCGGATGCGTGGGCTGGGTATCGGTGAAGATTCGTCCTTTTCGCGCATTGCTGCCGGTATTGCAGAGCAACAAAGCACGTTAGACCAGATGCATCGTGATCGGTTTGAAATGGCCCCAGCCATGCGGGACATTCACATAGCGGAAAACCCTCTAATCGAGACAAACAAGCGTCTTGAGCGCATTGAACATCGCTTTGACCAAATCTCACACGTTGCCGAAACGTCTGCCCAGACAGCAACAGAGCTTCAATTGGCGGCGGCGGAATTCTTGAAAGACTTCAAAGAAGCTGCGTCAAAGAACGATGAAGCGGCGGCGGACGCAATTAGGCTTGGAAAGAAGGCTATGTGGGCTGCGGTGCTCATTCCAATTCTGGTGTTTGGCGCTCAAATCGCAGCCAATGCCTATATGCCCAATCGTGAGGCGGAAGCCCTTCAACAAACGGTCATCGGGCTACAGATTGAGATTGATACGTTGCAGGCCGCTGACGCGGCGCAGACGCAACGTCTGATAGATGCTATCGCCGCGTCAGATGAAGCGACAGCGGCGGCGATTTTGGAAGGTCTGAGGGAGTTGCAAGCGCCCGCCGCTGACGCGCCTCCGATAGCCGACTAGAGGTAGAATTTCCCCACTGCCGAGAACCCGTTCGGTTCTTCCCACGCCACGGCTTCCACATCTGCGCGCCTAGCGGACGTGCGAAGCGCCGCCCCGGGGAGCGGGACGACGCGGAAGTTTGGCCGTGGATATGGCGACCAAGACGACCGTTAGACGCATAAATTGAACGTTCACGAGCGTAAGGTCTCTGGTTTTACGCGACAACGCTTAGTGCCAATGCAAGTGGCCAACCGCCCGCTGGATGTGGCTCACGGCTACCGCCACAGCCTTAAGGTTTCCATTCCCGAAGCCCGCGCTCGCCAACTCCGCAGTGAACTTCTCCGTTGTCAATCGTTCAAATATAGGCTTCGTCGACCAATGATCCCACCCCATCTTTCCCGCCACGGGTGCCCACACATAGTTTCCCCCCATTCCATTCTCTCCCTTTAACTTCGCCTCCAAATCGGAAAGTTCGAAATGATCCAGGGAAGCAATCGCGGGGAGTATCTCGCTCAGAAGGTAAGTTTCCTTGATGTCTTTTTTCAAACCCAAGAAGGCCGACGAATTCGCACTGAAATAGTCGAAGAGATGATCTGACAGGGGGGCGTATTGGCGCTCGAACTCCGGCAAATTTTGCCAAACCTCTTTTTTGGAACCGCTCCATACAAGGGGCAACATACAGCTAGAAACTCGGGCCTCCGCGTCTCTAGGCATCCAGACAGGTGCATCGAGAATTTTCCGAAAATCAGAATATCGACGCGCCTGAATTAGTGCGATGGAAAGCGCCTGCAGAGCCAAAACCGATGGATATGCACGTATCTCAAGGAATGCTGTGCTCCCTCCGGTTTCCGGCTGAGAGGCCTCCCAAAGCGAAGTAATGGCATCCATGGTATAGCGCAGAAAATTTTCATCCCCCCAAACACCGGCTAGACCACAGACCTTCACGAAGCCCTCTGATGCACTCTCATATGCCGCGATGCGTCGCCGGAATTCTTCAGACGACCATTTGACCGCGCCTCCCATTTCATCTTTCAGAATGCTTTCAGAGATCCGTGCCACTTCGCCATTCAGCAAGTCAGAATATTGGATTCGATACTCCGGTTTGGCCAAGTATCGCTTCGCGCGACTAATGACCAAGTCAATCCCGACAGGGTTCTGCCGTCGACTCTCTTCCAGAGTTTTAACCTTCTCTGACAACTCATCGAAGAACGTGTCCGCATCACTGATAGGAATTTCTATTCCGCCTTTGTGGGAGGAAATTTCTTTTGCTTTCTCCCCCAACTTCCCACGAGATGCCCAAAAGGTGGGATATCTTCTATTGGGTGCTCGCATGATTGCAGATCGCAGCGCGGCATCCCATTCCCCTGACCAGCCGCATATGACTAGACCGTATTCATCGAATATCCGGTCCAAGAGCGAATCGAATTCAGGAGGGTAGCCAACCAGTTCATCTTCTGTGTTCAGAATTCGCGTGTCCTTGTAGTCCCCATGCACTTTGAAGATGTAGCACTGGCTGTGGGTAAGTGGCTCTGCACCCTTGAACGTGTCCACAGACGAAACGACAGTTGGTTCAATCCCTTCCTCTCGAAGGGCATTTTCCATCAACCTGTCAAAGTTGGTGGTCACGATCACGCGGACATGTCCACTGCGAACCAGTCGAGCAATAGCCTTGTGTGCGTCCGTTGGCAGCTTGCGCCCTTCTTCTCGGTCGCGTTCATTTGGCTCGATATAGCTGTGCAGGATTTGCCGCCGCTCTGACTGAGTGGTTGCCAACTTGGCTAATAAGTCGGAATAGTCGGGCTCCTTCCCCTCTGTTTCGACATACCATTTTCCCCAGTCTGACTGCGTTGGAATCCCTTCCGCCTCTGCGACCCTCCGAACTAGGTCGAGCGTGATTTCCCAGCCTGTCGGTATCTCAGCCGCTCGCGATACCCCCGAGCCAAGCATAAGGCCGAAGACGCCTTTGTTCTCATGAATCGAAAACGCGGTCTGCGTAATTGGATCACCGAAACCTGCCATTTCACCCTGCCTCTTTGCGCCTATCGTCCTACATTTGGTATGCACAGAAGGCCCTACATACAATCATCTTCACAAGCGCGCTTCGTCTTCATGCTGCCGTCAGCGCAAAGGTTCTCTATCTGCGGCCTTAAATTCAAGGGCGTATTTCAGTCTCATCGGGCTCATGGTTCTCTCCGAGGTCGGCGGTGCCGCCTCATAATGGCGTCGGGGACTGGTGCCTCAAAAAGGTCCGCTGCG